>Ga0214473_10001513_pt1 | contig 30368 bp, 32 predicted proteins | sample RVTome_7_FD_203509 | JGI IMG/M metagenome (GOLD analysis project Ga0214473, IMG submission 203509) | Soil microbial communities from uranium-contaminated site in the Upper Colorado River Basin, Wyoming, United States - RVT98D197 | ecosystem: Environmental > Terrestrial > Soil > Contaminated >...
CAGTGTCACTGACCTCATTGCGGCAATCGAAGAATATCTGGCAGCATGGAATACAAACCCGAAGCCTTTCATTTGGACAGCAACGGTAGAATCAATCATTGGAAAGCTCTCTCGCTGCAAACAAACCCTGGAAAAGATTCAGCCGGGCTGCACCCTGCCGCGCTCTCGTAAGACGAAAAGGAATAACACCAGTCGTTTATGAGACACTACACTAGAACCTATCTCAAAATCGATATTCTATTTTTTTTGCGTCATTCCGGGCATGACCCGGAATCCAGCGACTTTGCCGTTTTTGTAATGAAGACAAAGACTTAGGAATTACCAATTTAAAAGCACTAACGTCACTGGATGCCGGCTTTCGCCGGCATGACTAATTTGAGATAGGTTCTAAATTCCGGTTAAGCCTTCTTATGGCGGAGTTTTATCTCAACCCGCATATCGAGTGCATCTGCGACTTTTTTGATGGTCTCAAGTGTAGCTTTGCTGAATGCGCCCCGTTCAAGCCTGGAGATTACGCTTTGCCTTGTCCCTACTCTCCGGGCAAGCTCCGCCTGGGAAACCCCGGACTTCTCCCTTGCTCTTATCATGGCCTTCAAGACCTGAAACTCCGGGTCAAGGTCATCCCATGCCTTCTTGAACTCCGGGTCCTTCATCTGCTTGGCGATATATTCTTTAAGTGTCCTTCCTCTCATGGCTTACCTCCATAACGCTCCATAAAATCCTTCATCCTCTTTTCTGCAAGCTCCATCTCCCTTTCAGGAGTCTTGTCCGTTTTCTTAAAAAAACCATGCAACAGAATAAACCTCTTTCCAGTAAACGTGAAGTAAAGAATCCGGACATGCCCGAGGTTGTCTTTTACTCTCAACTCTCTGATTTTGCCCCTGATATGCCTGGTATACGGCTCTTTAAGGAGAACGCCCTCTTCGGCAAGGAGATTAAAGAGCTTCACAACTTTCGCCCTTGTACCAGCCGGAAGCTCGTCCAGGAACTCCTTCAGCGGCTCCCTGCCGTTTCTATCCCTATAGAATTCGATTTCCCATTGCACTTGCTATTATAGCATATAAGTGATAATGAAAAATAAGAGTATTCTTACCGCAGGGGAATTCTTACCGTAAAGACCGTGCCCTGCGAGGAGCTTTCCACTTCTACCGACCCTCCGTGGCTCTGTATAATGCTGTGCACTATGGCGAGCCCCAGGCCGGTCCCCTTTTCCTTGGTGGTGTAAAAAGGAAGAAAAACCTTCTCTTTCAGGGCGTCGGGGATGCCGTGCCCGGTGTCGGATACTTTGAAGATGGCCTCCCTCTCCCCTTTTTCCGCCTTAATCGTGAGCTTTCCGCCCCCCGGCATGGCCTCAAGGGCATTGCCGATAAGGTTCGTGAACGCCTGCCTCAAGAGAACGGCATCTCCTTTAAAGGTAAAATCTTCCGGATGAAACTCCAAAAATACACGTGCTTTTTCGGAACCCGCCCCCGCCATGCACTCCCTTATAAGGGCCTTAGCCTCAAGGTCCGAAAACACCGGCTCTTTGGGTTTTGCGAAAGAGAGGAAGCCGTTTATTATGGCGTCCATGCACTGGATCTCTTTTTCCATAGCGATGGAGGCGGGCCTCAGGTTATCCGGCAGGTCCTTTGAGAGCATCTGGGCATAGCCGGAGATGACGGCCATGGGGTTCCTGAGTTCGTGGGCCACCCCGGCGCTCATCTCCCCCAGGCTTGAGAGCCTTTTCCTGAGCTCGGCCTGCCTCTCCAGCACTTTAAGCTCCGTTAAATCCGTAAAGACAAGTATCTGGCCCGTCCGTTTGCCCTCGTTGTCCATCAATGGGGTAATGGAAAAACCGAGCCAGAGCCTCTTGCCCGAACGGGGCCTGTAGTTGATTTCCCCCCTTTCCACGGTCTCGCCTTTTTCAAGATATTGGACGAGAGGGGGGCCCAAAAGTTCCCTGTGGAGCTTCCTCAGCGCCTCATCCCGCCTGAATTCGAGGACTTTTTCGGCCTTCGAATTCACCTTTATTATGCGGCCCTCATTGTCCATGCTTATAACGCCGCTTGCCACGGATTCGAGGATGTTTTCGCTCAGGTTTACCGCGAGGTCGGCCCTTTGCTCGGCTATTTTCCTCAGGCCCTCAAGCTCCCTCTCTTTTTCCTTAAGCCGGTTCACAAGGCCATGGAACGTGTCCACTACAAATCCCACCTCGGAGGGGTTTTTAGGCTCCTCCCGGCTCGATTTTTTATAATTTCGAAGGAAAGCCCAGGCAATCGATGCCAGCACGGCCGCGCCCAGGACAAGGAAAAAGAATTTCTGATCCATGTCTTTCCACTCACGGGCGGAAAAGAGGGCAAGGAGCATTATCCCTATAAGGACGAGCGTATAGAGTAAGGGCCTAATACCTGCCATACCCGAGATACCAGGCGAGTATTTCCTGGCCGAAAACGAGCGCCACGAGGGCCCCGAGGGCAAGAAACGGCCCGAAAGGTATTTTCGATTTCCGCCCCTTTCCCCTGAAGACCATTAGGTAAATCCCTAATAAGGAACCTGCCAGGCTCCCGGCAAATGTGGTAAATAAGACCCCTTTCCAGCCGAGTATCGCCCCCACCATGGCCATCATCTTGATATCGCCTCCGCCCATGCCCCCCCTGCTTGCCACGGCCACAAGATAATAAAGCCCAAACCCGACGAGCGCCCCTATAATGGAGCTTTTAAAACCCAGGATACTTGCCCGCAGGAATGGGTCCGGGAGGAAGAGCCAGCCCGCAACGAGGCCCAGCGCCGTGCCGGGGAGGGTTATTTCATCGGGTATTATCTGGTGCTCGAAATCTATAAGGGCAATCACGAGGAGGGCGCTCGCGAACGCGAAATAAAAAAAGGTCTCCCCCGAGAGGCCGAACTTGTAATAGAGGAGCACATAGAGGAGCCCGTTTGCGGCCTCCACGGCCGGGTATTTTGGGGATATGGGCTCTCCGCAGGCGCGGCATTTGCCCCGGAGGAGAAGATAGCTTAAAAGGGGAATATTGTCCCGGGGTTTTATAGGCGTCTGGCACCCCGGGCATTTCGAGGAGGGCCGGACGACCGATTCCCCGCGCGGGAGCCTCCAGATGCAAACATTAAGGAAAGAGCCCACGATGGAGCCCAGCATGAATGAGGCTATATAAAAAACGCTCTCCGGTATCTCCGCGCCCCCGTCCTCACAAAGAGATTGCTTCGCTCCGCTCGCAATGACGATAACAGGTCATTGCGAGGAGGGCTTTAAGCCCGACGCGGCAATCTCGCTTAAAAAATCCATCTTATCTGAACGGCTTGGTCATATTGGCGAGCCTTGCCTTGAGCTTATCAAGCTCCTCGTTCACCATCTCCATCTCTATTAGTATATTCCTTATGAGGCCGTCTTTGCACGTATCCGGCATCTGGGCCCTCGACTCGAAGAAGCGCTCCCCTATCGCCCTGGCCAGCTCATCTTTTTCTTTTTTGAGTCTTTCGGCCTTTCCCATGAGCTTGACCACGGCGATCTCTATCTTGATCCGCTCGCTTACGACCTCGGAGAACCACCTGATCCTCTCAACACCCGAATAAAAATTACGCCTTACCTGCTCGATCAAGGAAAGCACCTCCTCTTAAATCCCGGATTATTTTGCCATAAACGGGGGATATTTGTGATGCGCCGATATGAGGTATAGGAAATCCCTATGGCGCTGATACAAGTATATCAGGTTTTATGGAGAGAAGCTGGGAGGGCGAGGGGGAAGGCTTGCTCAGAAGACTTTCTATTTGCCGGGGGCGTCCGGGCGTAATAATTCCCGCTCAACGGAAGGGAGGAGGCGTATCCAGGCCTTGACGACCCCGTCCTCTCTCAAGCTATAAGAGGTAGAGAGGACGTCCATCGTCCCGAATACAAAGGGCTGATAGAGGGGCCTTACCTCATATCCGATAATGCTTCCGTCCCTGTCCTTTATGCGCTGGGTCTTTATCCCCGCGAAGGCCGGGTTGAAGCTGACCCATCTCCGGGCGGAATTTATGGCGTTCAGGCCGGGATAATTCCTGTGTATGTAGTAATCGAACCCGGGCGCCAGGGGCTCTATCGTATAGGCGTCTCCGGCCTTGTCGAGGATGGCTATGGTCTCGATATCGTTCAGGTGCCTGCCCCCGTAAAGTATAAGGTCATAACGCTCGTTTTCATTGACCATGGCCGGTTCCGTAAAGAGACGGCTGCCCGTTGCGCAGGAGAGCAGGAATGTGGCGATTAAGATAAAGAAGAGGAAAAAGGCCCGTCTCATAAAATAAATAATATCAAAGGCAAATCCGATGTCCAGAAGAGATATGAAGGGGAAGACAGCCTTCCCCTTCACCGGACTTTTTTATTTTTCGGATTTCTGCTCGCCATCCGCTTTCTTTACCGAGACGAGTTCCACTTCGAAGAGGAGGGCGCTATTCGGCCCTATAAGCTGGCCTGCCTGGCGCTCGCCGTAGGCCAGGTCCGGGGGTATGAAGAGCTGCCATTTTCCGCCCTCTTTCATCATCTGGAGGGCCTCTTTCCATCCCGGTATGACGCGGTCTGCCTTGAAGACCGCGGGCTCGTTCCTTGCGTAAGAGTTGTCGAACTCGGTGCCGTCTATGAGCGTGCCGCGGTAATGCACGCTCACCGTGTCATCAGGCGTGGGGCTTGCGCCGGCGCCCTCTTTTATCACTTTGTACTGGAGGCCGCTCGGGAGTGTGACAACTCCTTCTTTTTTCCCGTTTTCGGCGAGGAATGCCTTGCCCTCGGCCAGGTTTTTCTCCGATTTCTCCTTCATGTCTTTTTGCTGGGCGGCCACGATTTTTCTCTTTAGCTCCATAAGGGTCTCACGCATGTCTTCCTGGGCCATCACGGGTTCGGTCCCCGCCAGGGCATCATTAATGCCCTTCACGAGCAATTCCGGATCAAGCTCCACGTTCTGCTTCTTGAAATCCCCTCCGATCTGATAGCCCACGCTGTAGCTTATCCTGTCTTTCTCGTTCATCTCGGGCGCGTCGGCGGCGAAGGCGTTCACGCAAAAAAGGAAAAGAACAGCTATAAAAATGGCATGCCTCTTCATTCTGAACCATCCTTCCTTTGATTTATTCATCCCTGAGCAGTCTTCGTGTGCCGGGACTATGAAGGATTGTAGTCCAGTCCGCCCCTTTATGCAACTTTAAAAAATCGGGGGCACTTGCGTAGTGGGATGATTCTTATTGCGATTTTTGCGATACTTTCTTGCTCAAAAGACTTCTCTCGTAAGCGGGGGAAACCTCGAAGAGGACCTTTATCCTGCCTTTCTCCTCTTCGAGGTAGTAGATGAGGAGGGATTCGGGGCCGCCAAGGTGGGCGAGATACCTGGGCGGACGGAGGTCGTACCCGATTACGTTTCCATCCCTGTCCCGGACCTCCCGGAATTCGACCCGCCGCGTGTCCCGGAAGCCGTCCAGGTAGTCCAAGGCAAGGGCAAGCGCCTGCCCACCGCTCCGGCCCGTGAGCTTCGAGTAATTGAACTCTGCCGTGTACAGGTAGAATTCATAGGGGTCTCCCTCCAGGTCAAGGACAACCGCCGATATCGGGCCGCCCGGAGACCCGCTGCCCCAGAGGTAAACCGTATAGGTGCCGGGGAGGGACTCGGGGTAGCGGGCATACTCCGTGCGGAGCTGTCTTCCACCGCAGGAAGAGACAAGGGGCAAAACAGCAAGGAGTAGAAACACGAGCGCCCTCTTCATATCCAAATCTTATCAGGCGGGGAATAAATGTGAAGGGGAGAGGAAGTAGCCTAATCCGAAGGGCTCGAAGCCCTGACCCTTATCTCCACCAGGCCGTCCTTCTTCGGGAGGTAATCGGCCTTTGTGAGGTCGCCCTTCCTTTCCGCAAGCGGGCGGATATCAAAGCCTATCAGGTTTCCGTCCTGGTCCAGCACCTTCCTGATGTTTATGTGCTTGGGGTATTTGAAATAACCCAGGTACTCCAGCGCGAAGGCCAGGGCCTCGTCCCCGGACCGCGCCCTTTCCCTCTCGTATATGTCCAGCTCGTTGGGAACGAGCCTGTGGTCGTCCCCCTCCAGGTCCAGGACTATCAACGCCTCCGGCCCCCGGTGGCGCCGGTCCCCGTAGATTATCATCGAGTACATCCCGGAGAGTTCCCTGTTTCTGCCGAGGTCCGCCTCGCTCACACTGAGCTTCACTTCCTCATTTAGCGCGCACGAGGCCAATAAAAGCAGCATCCCCGCAACCGCGCCCCGCCAGCCCGCCTTCCGCATGGGGTATGATAGCAGAAGGACGGAGTGAAGGGGAAGGGGAGATAAGGTCATTTGGTGCTTTTCTTCTCTCTTAAAGAGCCGGACACGTACTTGTGGACAATGCTGGATATTAATGTCTGGTAGGGGATCCCTTCCTCGGAGGCGATAATCCGCACCTGGTCCAAATCCTTAAGACAATGTGTGCCTTTTGTCAACTAAGCTAATTTATTTTTCTCTTTTAAGAAAGAGGGGCGAGGGGGGAGTTATGAAAAAGAGAAAGAGGGAAAATAGAACCGTGAGGCTGTCCCAAAATGCCTTTTCCCTCATCAGGCAGTTCCTAGTGTGATGTTCCATAAAATAGATTCATTTAATTCTTGTCATTCCCGCAAGCGAAGCGCGTCGGGAATCCTTCTTGAAGAAAGATTCCGGACAAGCCGGAATGACAAAAAAACAATATAGGACTTAAGGAACGCGACACTAGTTGGTCATTCCCGCGCAGGCGGGAATCCATGTTTTTCAAGCCTTTAAGTGGACCCCCGCTTCGCGGGGGTGACGGATTCTCCCGAATTTTCCTATCTTGAGACAGCCTCCCGTCCCCTTTATCCGTATCCGTATCCTTTGAATGGCGATTTAACGGGCGCGATAACCCGTATCTCTTTAGAGATACCCTTATCCGGTTGCTCAATTCGCCTAAATTAGAGTTTAAAGAACTTATAGAACCTCCTAAAGTGGCTTACAAATAATGTCAATCTTTTGTTCTGGCTTATTTGTCATTATCGTTAGCAGATAAGAGCCATAAGCATTTTGAATCTTTTTGTAAGGGACTCCATTGCGTTTGCCACTGTCTCGCATAATCATTCCCGTTTTTTGATAATAGCCAACATCAAAGCTTGCAACAGTTGGTGCTACTGGCTCTAAATAAAGAAGATTAACGGAGACTTTTGATTCTATAGTCAGCAGGAACTCGGTTTTATACAGATTGTCTTGGGGTATATTAGAGGAAATTGTTTTTAGATTAAATTTAGGTGCGGGTAATTCTAGAGTGTTATTTATGGTTCCTGAATTATTTATAGTCACATTACCAGCTATCTGGAGACCACCTGGTGAGTCAGTCATAATCTGAGAGATTTTTTTTTCAACTGGATTCTTTGATTCTGTTTTCCATTTTAAAATAATATTGAGATATTCCCTGTAGCTACTCTGATCCAGTATGCCATTACCGTAAGCCTCACATAACCTAAATTCCTGCGCATCTATATCCTGAGCATCTTGTGAAAGTTCTATTAATCTTTCAACTTGCTGGTCATCTTTGATTTTCAGTTCCAATATATTTTGAACTTTAAAATCGATATCAGAATTATGGAGTTTTTCATAATTGGCAGGCTTGGTGCACTTCACGCCATTTTTATAAACAATGTCTCTACTTCCATTTGTTGCGCATGCAGACAGGAGGCCGGATATTAAAATAAAAATAAAAAATAAATCTCTCATTATGTTTTCAATTACTCCTATACGTGCCAGCGGCGCTGGCACGCTTGGTTAAATAAATTACCCTTTTGGCGGACATGGATCATTTCCGTGGCTATCAGACCCGGAAATCTTTCCGTCTTTATTATGGATTACAAGCTCGGAGCCTTGATTTCTGCTTATCTCTCTTCCTCTGTCGATTGCATCATTTTTTCTCTCACAGTGATCGGAAATCCGGGTTGAGCCGCCCTTCTTGATATTCCATCCGCCTTTTGGGGCGGGCACTACATGATGAGTTTTTCTACTCATTTTTTAACCTCCCTGCTGATTATTAGCTCTCTGTTTCCGCCCCGACGCATTCGTGGCATCTTGCGCCGCACTGGAAGTCGCGCTCGGCGTGGGTGCAGAAGCGGTATTTGTAGAATTCCTTGTATTTGTTCACGTAGAGGACGACCATGTTGCCTTTGGCCCCCCCGGCAAAAAGGGTTACGTTGCCGGAATCGTATCCCTTGAACCTCCCGCCGGCGATGTTCAGATAGACGGTCCCTTTGGCGGTCTCGTATACGAAGTATTTTTCTCCGAGGTTTTCGAGGCAGTCCGAGAGCTCGGGGCGGTTCTCTTCGAAAAGGGCCTTCACGTTTTCGTGTTCGGCCTCAAGACAGTCGTAGATGAAAGGGCCTTCTTTTTCCAGGATAAGTCCCCCCGCAAGGGATGCCACGAACGCTCTCGATGCTCTGTCCATTCACCCTCCTTTTGAGTAACCCCCCTTCATCCCCCCTTAAATAAGGGGGGAATGGGGATTAGGTTATCCGCACTTTGTGAACCCGCAGTCGTGACACACCGCACAACCGCCCTCGTGCTCCACGGTGCCCCCGCACTCCGGGCAGGCCCCGACGAGGAGCGTTTCCAGTTCGTATTGCTTATCGACATTTTTCCTGCCGTTGCCGTTCCCGCCCTCTTTTAAATGGTAACTTTCAAGCGCCTTGGCGATGGAATCGGCGCAGGAGAGGATCTTCCCGTTGCAGCCCAGGGACTGTTGATGGCAGATTATCCCTTTTAAATGTTTTACGATCTGTTGCGGCTCTATATTGGAGCGCAAGGCAAGGGAAATCAACCTTCCAAGGGCCTCCGACTGGCTCGAAGCACAGCCGCCCGCCTTTCCCATCGAGGTGAAAAGCTCGAATATCTGGCCGTTTTCGTCTTCGTTGATGGTCACGTAAATATAGCCGCACCCGGTGGACATCCTGCGCGTTGTCCCTTTTAAGAAATCGGGCCTTTTTCGGGGCGTGATCTTGTTCACCGGCGCAACAACCTGGGGGGACTGAACGGATGCACTTACATTCAAAGTTTCCGGAGTTATAACAGCATCAGTTCTCACTTCTACGGGATTAGTAGAGATTTTAACTTCCTGAGTGTTTGCCTTTACTGTGACGTTTTTTTTCAGCACCTGGTCCTCTCTCGACCCGTCCCGGTAAACCGTGACCCCTTTGCACCCGAGCTTGTAGGCCAGAAGATAAACCTGCTCGACGTCTTTTTTGGCGGCCGATTTGGGGAAGTTCACGGTCTTTGAGACCGCGTTGTCCACATATTTCTGGAAGGCGGCCTGCATGCGGATATGCTCCTCGGGGGTTATGTCGTGGGCCGTGACGAAAAGCTCCTGCACGTCCTCGGGGATTTCAGCGAGCCCCCGGGCGCTCCCCGTCTCGGCGACCTTTTCCATGAGTTCGCGGGACCAGAAGCCCCGCTCTTTGGCGATCTGCTCGAAATATGGGTTTACCTCTACGAGTTTTGTCCCCTCCATCACCGTGCGCACGTAGCAGACCGCAAAGAGGGGCTCTATCCCGGAGGACGCCCCGGCTATTATTGAAAGGGTCCCCGTGGGGGCTATCGTGGTTGTGGTGGCGTTCCTTACACGGACCTTCCCGTCGAATATGCTCCCCGTATAGTCCGGGAATAGGCCGCGCTCGGCCGCAAGTGCCTCAGAGGCCGCCCGGGCTTCCTTCTGGATAAAGCCCATGACCTCACCGGCCAGGGCCAGGGCCTCCTCGGAGTTATATTTCAAGCCCATTTGTATCAGCATGTCGGCCCATCCCATGACGCCAAGGCCGATCTTCCTCGCGGCCCTCGTCATATTGGCGATTTCTTCGAGGGGGTACTTGTTCTCGTCTATCACGTTATCGAGGAAGCGGACCGAGAGCCTTGTCGTGCGGGCAAGCTTATCCCAATCGACCCACCCCTTGATCCCCTCCTGGGAGGGGACTGTGGGGTGGGTTTTGACCATTCTCGCAAGGTTTATGGAGCCCAGGTTGCAGGACTCGTAAGGGAGCAGGGGCTGCTCGCCGCAGGGGTTCGTGCTCTCGATAAGACCCTTATGGGGGGTCGGGTTACCCTCGTTCACCTTGTCTATGAAGACGATGCCGGGCTCGCCGTTGCCCCAGGCGTGCTCCACGATGCGGTTGAACACCTCCCGTGCCTTAAGGCGCTGGACGGTCTTCCCGGTGCGGGGGTTCGTGAGGCCGTATTCCCCGTCCTCCTCGAGGGCGCGCATGAAGTCGTCCGTAATGGCTACGGAGATATTGAAATTATTGAGCTTCGCGCTGTCGTCCTTGCACCGGATGAAATTCAGGATGTCCGGGTGGTGGACCGAGAGCATCCCCATATTGGCCCCGCGCCTTGTGCCGCCCTGCTTTACGGCTTCCGTCGCGGTATCGAAGACCGTCATAAAGGAGATCGGCCCCGAGGATACGCCCTTTGTGGAGCCCACGACATCGCCATTGGGGCGCAGGCGGGAGAAGCTGAAGCCCGTGCCGCCGCCGGATTTGTGTATTATGGCCGCGTATTTTACCGCGTCGAATATGGACTCCATGGAATCGTCCACGGGTAAAACAAAACAGGCCGATAACTGACCAAGCTTTTTCCCCGCGTTCATCAGTGTGGGGCTATTGGGGAGGAATTCAAGGGAGGTCATGAAATCATAGAAGGCGTCTTCCATCTCTTTCACCTGGGCCTCGCCCTTGCCGTATTTGAGGTCGGCCCGGGCGATGGAGCCCGCCACCCTCCTGAAAAGCCCTTCCGGGGTCTCCACCAGGTTGCCATGCTCGTCTTTGGTGAGATAGCGTTTTTCGAGTACTTTAAGCGCGTTTGGAGTAAGCGAGAGCGGCGTTGTGGATGATGCCTTCATTAATTCCCTCCCTTTAAGTATTCATGCAGCAAGAAAAAAATCCTGATGCGGCAATTCAAGCGCCCCGTTACCTGTAACCAGTGATTATCCTTTTAAGGAGAATGAAAACAGCGCTCTCCAAAACCCGCGAAAAGGCTTGTACTCCCAGGCGGGGTTGGCCCATCTTCAGGAGCGGCCCCCATTTTCAGGAGCGGCCCCATCCGGCCAAAAAGCGTCTCGTTCTCCCTCTCAGCTTGCCTCATCATTCTGCCCCACCTGCCCACCTGTTGTGGTTTTAACCTGTGTGCGCTAATTAAAACACAAGATATTGTGGCCAGTCAAGAAAAAAATGGAGTAAGGGTAAGGTTTTGATTTTAAAAGATTATTGCTGTGAATTTGGTGTTGGTTGATTGTTAGTAAAAATTGTTACCTTGAAGAGCCGTCTGTTTCCTGTAAAATTAATTGCATAAATGTGGTTACAATTATTTGTCACTCCGGCCCTGTTCCGAACAGTCTCCGGAGTCTTTCTTCAGAAGGATTCCCGACAAGCGGGAATGACATCTTACTAATCAGCCAAAGACAATAAGGGAGGCGCAAAGATGCAGATATTCCCGCCCGGAGAGGATTTCAGGAAGAAGGCCTACGTAAAAAGCCCGGAGGAGTTTTATGCCCTTTATAACGAATCAATTGAGGACCCGGAGGGGTTCTGGGCGAAAATGGCCGAAGATCTCCTCTGGTTCAGGAAATGGGACAGGGTCTACGAGGGGGACTTCGCGAGGGGGAAGACGGCCTGGTTCACGGGCGGGAAACTGAACGCGGCCTATAACTGCCTGGCCCGGCATCTGGACGCGGGCCGGGGGGATAAGACCGCCCTTATATGGGAGGCCGAGGATGGGGAGGTCAGGAGTTTTACATATAAAGAGCTTGAAATGGAGTCCTGCCGCGTGGCCAACCTCTTTAAGAAGCTTGGCGTGAGAAAGGGGGACAGGATCGCCTTCTATCTGCCCATGATACCGGAGCTCGCTATCGGCATGCTCGCCTCGGCCCGTATCGGGGCCGTCCACAGCGTGGTCTTCGGGGGTTTCAGCGCGGCCTCCTTGAAGGACCGGATAAACGACTGCGGCGCGAGCGTGCTTGTCACCTCGGACGGCTCCTACAGGGCCGGTAAAGTCATTCCGCTTAAAGCTAATGCCGACCAGATACTTCCCGGGTGCCCCACGATAAGAAATTGCGTCGTCGTAAAGCGCACGGGGGAGCCCGTGAATATGGAAAAGCCGAGGGATATTTACCTGGATGAGGCCCTCGATGAATACAACCTGCCCGCGAATTGCGAGCCCGAGCAGATGGAGGCCGAGGACCCGCTCTTCATTCTTTATACGAGCGGGAGCACCGGAAAACCCAAGGGGCTCCTCCATACGACGGGCGGTTTTATGGTATTTGCCAACAGCACCTTTAAATACATATTCGATTATCACGAAGAGGATATCTACTGGTGCACGGCCGACATCGGCTGGATCACGGGGCACACGTATATCGTTTACGGCCCGCTGTCTTTCGGGGCGACTTCCCTCATGTTCGAGGGCGTGCCCACGTGGCCCGCGCCGGACAGGTTCTGGAAAGTGGTTGAAAAGCACCGGGTAAATGTTTTCTACACCGCGCCTACGGTCATAAGGTCTCTGGCGCGCGAAGGGGAAGAATGGACGCGGAAGGCGGATTTAAGCTCCTTGAGGCTCCTCGGCACCGTTGGCGAGCCCATAAACCCGGATGCCTGGCTCTGGTATGACAAGAATATCGGGAAGGGGCGCTGCCCTATAGTGGACACCTGGTGGCAGACCGAAAGCGGGGGCATAATGATATGCTCGCTCCCCGGGGCCTTCCCCATGAAGCCCGGGGCGGCAGGGAAACCCTTCTTCGGCGTGGAGCCGGCCGTGCTTAAACAGGACGGGACGCCCGCGGGCGTAAATGAGGAGGGCTCTCTTGTGATAAAAAGCCCCTGGCCGGGGCTTGCCCGGACCATCTGGGGCGACCCCGAGAGATATGCGCAAATTTACTTCGGCCAGTTCAAGGGCGCTTATTTTACGGGCGACGGGGCCCGTGTGGATGAGGGCCGCGATTACCATCTCCTGGGCCGCATAGACGACGTGATAAACGTCTCGGGGCACAGGCTGGGCACGGCGGAGATAGAGAGCGCCCTTGTGGCCCACCCCAAGGTGGCCGAGGCCGCCGTCGTGGGCTTCCCGCACGAGATAAAGGGGCAGGGCATATACGCCTTTGTAATACTCAAAGCCGGACTTGAGGCTTCGCCGGAGCTGATAAAGGAACTCCACGGAGAGGTGAGAAAGGAGATCGGCCCAATAGCGAGGCCCGACTCCATCCAGTTCGTGGACGGCCTGCCCAAGACCCGCAGCGGGAAGATCATGCGGCGCATCCTGAGAAAAATCGTCGAAGGACGGCCCGAGGAAATCGGGGACGTGAGCACCCTTGCCGAGCCCTCCGTGGTGGAGAAGATAATCGCGGGCAAGACGGAACCGGCCCGCAAGTAGAAAATAGTGACGGGGCGGGCTGGGGGCGTTTACCTTGGAAAGCAGGGAAGATGGGAGTGGCGGGTCTCAAAACCGAGCTGAAATGGCTCGTAAGGACTAACGACCATTATCATGCGCGGGCTCTCACCCGCGCATGATCTGCTCGCCGCACCTCGTTTTTCGCCCCATCCACCCCCATCTTCTTTGCAGTCGTTGTTGCAAAAGGAAAAAGAAAATGGAATTTGGTGAAGAGGGCGGGGCGGCCGCACAGAGCGGAAACAGCAGAAAGCGGCGCATCAGAAAACTAAAAGAGCCAGACTGGAGTTGAGGATAAGAACGGGAAAAGTTTAAAAAACAAAAAAGCTGGCTTGCAGCGGTTCTGGCTTCCGCGGATGGGCGGTCGTCCCGCCCTCCAACCGTCCCTCAACAAAAATACAAAAATTCCCTGTTGCGGGGGGGCAGGAAACCTCCTATAATCGTGTTAGGCATTCTCTCCGCATTCAAAAATTGCTTTTTAGCAACTCACAGGTTGATTTTTTATTTATTTTTGCAACCTGAAGGGGATTTATCGTTTTCTAAAATTAAAAATAACAGGTTACCTAATTATTTTGCTTGACAAAGGCCAAAAACTTTGGTATCAAATACATAAGCGCCTCGTTACCTCCCCAAGCTTGCTGCTGTCTCCCCAAGGACAGCAGCTTTTTTTTGCCTTGAAAATGGTCATTTTGATCAGATTTCGGTCAGTTCGTATTCCTGGGTGCCCAGACCGAGGCGTTCCGCCTCTCTTACCTGAAGGGTGTAATCCTTTTTATGGAGTTCTTTTATGATGTCCTGCCCTTTTTTTATGCCCTTCTCGCTTGCGGCGGATTCCGGCAGGGGCTCCGAATCCCGTAATAAATCAAGGGTGGCTTTTTCTATTGCGACAATATTGTCCGATATGAGGATGCCCTTGTCCTGGATAAATGGGACATCCGCGCCGGGCATGCAGTCGCACTCGGGCTGTATCTCCGTTAGAAAGTTTATGAAAAGGACCTTGCCCGGCTTGAACGTGCCGAGCACGGCCCCCGCGGCCTGGGCGAGAGAGCGCTGGAAGGATTCCTCGTCCGCGTGCTCGTGCGCTATCGCCTCTCCGGGGCATACCCGGGTGCACCTGCCGCACCTCCAGCACCGCTCGTCGTTGTAATAAAAGACCTTTCCGCCCTCTTTGAAGCTTATGCACTCAAGCGGGCATATTTCTTCGCACTGATAGCAGAGTTCGCATTTGGCCTCGTCCCAGTAGAGTTTCCCCTCCCCTATGGAATGCATGGCGCCCCTTCCGCACTTCCAGCCGCAGGACCTGTGGTTTGCGCTCACGCCCCCCATGGCAAGGTTTTTTATCGCCCCCGCGTAGCCGGAATTTATATGCCCCTTCACGTGGGTGCAGACGACCATTCCCGGGGCGTCGTGGATAACGGAGGCGATCGCGATCTCCCCCAGCATCTCGCCCGCGTTTACGAGGACATTGTCCCTGCCGTAAAGGCCGTCGGCCAAAATTACGGGGGCCCCCACCGAGAGGTGGTTGATGCCGTTCTGGTTGGCTATCTCAAGGTAATCGAGCCCCGGAACCCTTACGGTGTCCGTTACGAAGGGCTTTGCCCCCGTCCTCTTCACCGCATCCACCACTTTCTTGAGGAAGACGGGCCTTATTATCCTGTGCGCCCCGGGGGAGCCGAAATGGGTCTTTATGGCCACCCATTCATTTTCTTCGAAAAATGAGGCCGGGCGAGCTTTTTCGAGGAGCCTCTCCAGCTTCCCCGGGAGGCTCTCCTCGTGCTTCCATTTGCGCACCCTTGCAGACGCGAAATATACGGTGGCTTTTTCGGGCATATCAGGCCGCCAGCTTATTATAAAGCCAGGCTATTATGGCAGCCATTACAAAGCCGTCCAGAAAAGCGTACCCCAGCCCGATAAAACTTCCCGCCGGTGTGATGGAATAGCCCGGATAGATGGAAACGCCCAGGACTTCAAGGAAATCACGGGCATAACCCGTAAAGATACTGAGCCAGGTTGTAAGGAAAAACACCACGGCCCACGTGATCCCGAGGGCCATACCGAACGCTAATGGTTTCAGCTTCATCTCCACCTCCGCTTATAGCCTATGAAGAGGGCGCCGGCAGCCGCCCCCACCGTGTTTGCCGCGCCATCGAGAAATGAGGCCTCTCTTCCTGTATAAGCCTGGGCGAATTCCAGCAGTATGCCGTAGATGGCGGGGACGAGCATGGATAGGAGCAAGGCCCGCCTGAAGGCCATCTTTTTTATAAAAAAAGAAAAGAAAAGCATCGATGTGACCGCGTATAGAAAGAAATGCACGAGCTTGTCCGCGCCCGGCACCTCCGGCCCTCCTTTCATCGGATATAACGAAAGCGCCGTGAGTAAGAGCATCCAGAGGACGATTATCATTCGAGGCTCCTGTCATAAAGCTCTTTCTTGCTTATGCCGTACTGTTCGGAGACGGTCCTCGCGGCCTCTTTTCTCCCCATGCCTTTTTTCATAAGGCCTTTTACCTCAAGGAGGGCCTCCTCGAATACGTCCGCGCCCTTATCACCCTTCTTTCTCCCTTCGACCACGATCACGTATTCCCCCGCCAGGCCTTTTTCCTCTTCCGAAAGCCTTTCCAATATCTCCATAATAGTGCCCCTTAAACTCTCCTCGTGCATCTTCGTGAGCTCCTTGAGGACGGCGGCATTACGGTCCGCCCCGAGGACCTCCTCCATAACGGAGAGGGTTTCAAGGAGCCTGTGCGGGGCCTCGTAAAAAACGAGCGTCCGGGGCTCCAGTGCAAGCTCCATAAGGGCCTTCATCCGCTCCCCCTTCCTGGGCGGAAGAAAGCCCACATAGGTGAACTCTTCGGTTGAAAGTCCCGATACGGAAAGCCCGGCAAGAAGGGCGGAGGGGCCCGGAATGGGGACAACCTGCATGCCTTCCTCTATGGCCCTGCGCACGATCACGCTCCCCGGGTCCGATATGCCCGGTGTCCCGGCGTCCGATATGAGCGCCACATTTTCGCCTTCTTTCAACCTCCCGATTATCTCTTCGGCCCTTATCTTCTCGCGCTCGGACCAGTAGCTTATGAGGGTTTTTTTCAGGCCGAAATGGGTAAGGAGCTTTAAGGAATGCCTCGTGTCCTCGGCCGCTATAACGTCCGCCTCTTTGAGCACCTTTAGGGCCCGGAGGGTAATGTCCTCCAGGTTCCCTATCGGCGTGGAGACAAGATAAAGCGTTCCTTTCATTTCACTGCCCTTATTTGGATGAAGCGGGTCTCGCGTTCGGGTTTTTCATATAATTCCTCAGCGCGGTGTCCGCCTTTATTATCCCATCCACATCGTTTCCGGAAAGCTCCCATGTGTAGGCCCCCTTCTCGCTCCTCTTAAGCTGGATGCGGACGGGCTTCGGGGGCTTTATCTCCGCGATCCGCGGGTCCCTCTTGAAATCCTGGGCGTATAAAGGGGAAAAGAATAAGAATCCGGTAAAGGGGAAAATAATTAGGAGCATTTTAAATTTTTTTCCCATGCATCCTCCCTGGCTAATAAAGTTCCAAATTTCCGAAATCGATTTCCTTCTTTTCTGAAGGATCTTTTCTCTCCTGCTTCCCCCTTTTGTAAAGGGGGACTGAGCTTTGCAGGCTGTATATGCTAATTAAATTTTCATATGTGTAGCCGCAGGCTTTAGCCTGCGCAGAAGCTTTAGCCTGCGCTAAAAGAGTCCGTTCAAAATGTCTTCTAAATTGTATCCCATTGAGCCCTTAAAAGGATATTCCTGCCAATTGACCGCAAGCCCCTTTCTGACCGGGTTATTGAGAATATATTTTACTTGGTTGATTAACTCTTTTTTTGTTTTTAAAACGTGATCATAAAAATCCTTTTGCCATTTAATTTTGTTATATTTAGAAAATAAAAACCCGACCTTTTGCTTATAAAGGGTAATTGCTTTTAATGCATCCGATTCCGGAGAAATTCCGCGCAGAATCAAATGTTGGTGATCGGGCATAAAACAATATACGGGCACTGTACAGAAATATTTCATAATGGATGAGGTCAGATGTTCTTCAAAAATTCTGATAATTTCAGGATCCGGAAAGGGTGAAATTTTTCCTTTTAGACATAAAGTAAATGAGACGGAAATTTCGCCTTGATAATATTCCAGTGGTAATCTGTGATTTTTTTCTTTAATAGGCATCTTTTTCGCAGGCTAAAGCCTGCGGCTACCCCACAAAAAAGAACTTTTTAAAAAACTGTTTTATATATCCCCCTAAAAGCTCCTGTACCTGTTCGTAATGGGGAACCGCCTGTCCCTGCCGAATGCGCGGGCGGTGATCTTTATGCCCGGAGGGGCCTGCCTGCGCTTGTATTCGCTCAGGTCCACCATGCGGATGACCCGCTTTATCTCCTCGGGGTCCCCGTACAAGGATAATATCTCCTCGAAGCTCCTGTCCTCTTCCACGTAGGCCTTAAGCACGGGGTCCAAGTGGGCATAGGGGGGGAGGCTGTCGGTGTCTTTCTGGTCCGGGCGGAGCTCGGCCGTGGGCTCTTTCGTTATGACCCGCCCCGGAATGATGTCCCTTCCCGCTATTTTATTTCGCCAGAGGGCGAGTTTGTAAACCAGTGTCTTCGGCACGTCTTTTATGACCGCGAAGCCCCCGGCCATATCGCCGTAGAGCGTTGCATAGCCCACGCTCATCTCGGACTTGTTGCCCGTCGTGAGCACAAGCCAGCCGAACTTATTCGAGAAGGCCATGAGGAGATTTCCCCTTATGCGGGCCTGGAGGTTTTCCTCCGTGGTATCGGGCAAGAGGCCTTTAAAATGGGGCCCAAGCTCGTCCAGATATTTCTCGAAAATGGCGTCTATCGGGACTTCTTTTATTTCGATCCCCAGATTCTCCGCAAGCCCGTATGCGTCTTCCCGGCTCTCTTGTGACGTAAAGCGGGAGGGCATGAAAAGGCCATGCACGTTCTCCTTTCCGAGGGAGTCGGAGGCGAGCGCAGCCACAAGGGAAGAGTCCACGCCGCCGCTTAACCCGATAACGACCTCTCTGAACCCGTTTTTCCTCACGTAATCCTTTATCCCTAAAACGAGGGCGCTATAGACCTCTTCCTCGAGCGGGAGCGTCCGGGGGAGTTCCCTGTATTCCATAACCGGGGCAGGCCGGCGGCTTTTTTTGGCAATTTCGGGTACGGGCAGGCTAATCCTCTCCACTTTCTCTCCGGGAAGGAGGGCCTCCCGTCTCTCCCTCGGGTCATGGAGCCTCCGCATGAAGACGGCCTCGAGGTCAAGGTCCGCGATAAGGAGTTCTTCCTTAAAGAGGTTTGCCCTGGCCGCAATGTTCCCGTGCTCGTCCACCAGGAAAGAGCCCCCGTCGAAGACAAGCTCGTCCTGCCCGCCCACCGTGTTCACATAAACAATTATCACCCCATAGTCCGTGGCGCGCGTGGAGAGCATCCGCTCCCTGAACCCTGCCTTCCCCATCGTATAGGGCGAGGCGTTTATGTTCAGGATGAAGTCCGCCCCGCTTATCGCCTGAAGCCTTATGGGGCCGCCCGGATACCAGATGTCCTCGCATATCGTCAGCCCGAAAGAGACTTCCCCCATCTCATAGACCGGGCACCTTGAACCCGCCTTAAAATATCGGAGCTCGTCGAAGACCCCGTAATTGGGAAGGAACATTTTATGGTACACATCCTGGACCTTCCCCTCGCTCATCACGGCGGCGGCGTTGAAGATGTCTTTCTTCCGGTCTACGAAACCGGTTACCGCTATGATGCCCGCCGTCTCACGGCTCACGGTGCGGAGCGCTCCGAGGTTATCCTCTATGAACTGGGGCTTAAGGAGCAGGTCTTCCGGGGGGTAGCCCGTTACGGCAAGCTCGGGGAAGGCGATGATGGCCGCCTCCTCCCTCCGCGCCTCGTTTATGTAATGGATGATTTTTTCCGCGTTGCCCGCGAGGTCTCCAACCGTGGGGTTTATCTGGGCAAGGGCAACCCTCAGGGTTTTCATAGGTTTAATATTAATGAAACTCCTTGTAATTGTAAAGAAATGTTCCCTATAATACCGCCATGCTGGAGCTTATCAGGTTTCCGGTTTCGGGTGTCGAGACTTATCCGCTCCTGCCTCCTCTTGTAGCGTTCGTCATATCTTTTTTCACGTCGATGGGCGGGGTCTCGGGGGCCTTTCTGCTCCTGCCTTTCCAGATGAGCGTCCTGGGCTACACTGCCCCATCCGTGAGCGGGACAAACCATGTTTTTAATGTCGTGGCCATCCCGAGCGGCGTCTACCGTTTCATAAGAGAAGGCAGGATGGCCTGGCCCCTCACCTGGGTTGTTATAGCGGGCACCCTGCCCGGCGTCTTCACAGGATATTTCATAAGGGTCAGGTATCTGCCGGACACGCGCGGTTTCAAATTCTTTGTAGGCCTTGTGCTCCTTTACATTGGCGGAAGGCTTGCATTTGAACTTGCCCGAAGAAAAGGAAACTCTAAAGTCGAAGAAAAATTCAATGCCCATGCAAAAGGGGTCAAGGCCCGTGGAAAGCGCGCAGGTCTCCCCCCGGAGGCAAGGGTCAAAACCCTGTCTTTTACCCTTGCGAGGGTCCGTTATGAATTCTGGGGAGAGATATTTTCGTTCAGCACCCCCGGCATGTTCCTCCTTGCCTCCGTGGTGGGGATAATAGGCGGGGCCTATGGGATAGGGGGCGGGGCCATTATCGCCCCTTTTTGCGTTGCCGTATTTCATCTGCCCGTTTACACGATAGCGGGGGCGGCGCTCGCGGGGACCTTCATAACATCGCTTGCGGGAGCGCTCTTTTTCAGCCTTTCGGGATTCTTCTTCGGAGACGCAGGGGCCCGGCCCGATTGGCTCCTCGGGCTCCTCTTTGGGCTTGGCGGTTTCGGCGGGATATATTGCGGGGCAAGGCTCCAGAAATTCATGCCCCAGAAAATAATCAAGCTCATCCTTGCGGCTGTGATACTATTTCTCTCGGCGGTTTATATTATTCAATTCTTTAAATGAAAAAAGCCTTAGTCGCGATTTTCCTGTTTTTAGTTGTCCCGGGCCAATTGTTTGCCGCGAGCTTGCGGGTGGCCTCCACGACAAGCACCGAAAATACCGGCCTCTTCAATTATCTCCTCCCCATCTTCGAAAAAAAGACCGGGATAACCGTGCAGGTAATAGCCGTGGGCACCGGCGCCGCAATTGAGCTTGGAAAGAGGGGCGACGTGGACGCGGTATTCGTGCACGCGAAGGAGCTTGAGCTGAGAGCGCTCTCGGGGGGCTTCTTTGTGGAAAGGCGCGAGGTCATGTACAACGATTTCGTACTCGTAGGCCCTCCCCGGGACCCGGCCCGGATAGCCGGTTCCAAAACCGCCCCGGAGGCCCTGAAAAAACTCGCGGCATCAGGGCAGAGATTTATTGGCAGGGGGGATAACTCGGGCACTCATGTAAAAGAAAAGGAACTCTGGGCGAAGGCTGCTATCGAGCCGGCCAAAAGCAGAATGTTTTACATGGAGTCCGGGCAGGGCATGGCCAAGACCTTAAGGATCGCAAACGAAAAAAATGCCTACGCCCTTACGGACAGGGGCACCTTTCTATTCATGAAGGACGAGCTCGATTTAAAAATACTTTTTGAAAAAGACCCGCTCCTGTTCAACCAGTACGGGGTAATGGCCGTAAACCCGGCCAGGCATCCCCACGTGAAAATAAAAGAGGCGAGGGTCTTTATAGACTGGCTCACGTCAAAAGAGGGCCGGCGGGCCATAGCGGCCTTCAAGGATAAGAACGGGAACCGGCTCTTTTATCCCTCTTCAAGCCATTTTTTGAGAGTGGCGAGGTCCTCTTCCGTAAACGGCACGGAGACGGTCTCGGCCTCCCCGGTGGCCTGCTGCATCACGCGCCACATCTCGGTCTTCACAAAGCCGTACGAGTCCGTAAAGGCCTGAAGGTTCTCTTCCATAAGGGGGATGACGACCTTAAAATCATCCATGGCCTCGTCCACCAGGTCCGTGCGGGCGTAACATATGGCCCTCGAAAACCGGGCGGGATGGAGCCGGTCGTTAAAGTCCAGGGCCTTCGAGAAATCCCCGATCGCGCTCTTGTAATCCTCCTTGATCATCTCGGCCAGTCCTTTGTAATAGAACGGGCGGGGGTTCGAGGAGTTGATCCCGGCGGCCTTCGAGAAGTCCGATATGGCCTCGTCGACGTGTTTCAATCTCAGGTGGGCCACACCGCGCGAGAGGTGGGCCATGAACTTGTCCTCCCCGGCGTCTATGGCCTTCGAGAACGCGTCTATGGCATCCTTGAACTTGTTCTCCACGAGCGCCAATTGCCCTTCCTGCAACGCTCCCTTGGTTATCATGGGATATACCTCCTTTAGGTCGGAAAGGTTGAGGAGGAAATTCTCCTGCTTAAAGGTTAGTACAGGTCGGGGCAAGAGGCAAGGAGGAAAAATGGCGCAAGTTCCTGAAGCGCTTTTAATTATAGACACTCCGCCTGTGTCCCGCTTTTACCATCAAAACATTAAATTCAGGTAATCGATATGTAAGTGCTTAAATGGGTCCAAGGGGGCATCAGGCGAGCTGGAGAGTCTGCCTTTCGAATCCTATCATTTCATTTTTCGGGCTTCAGATGAATGAATACCTGGCAATCACAGGACTCATTTCAGGCCGAGCGTTTTCTCAGGTATGTTAGAGAGGGCAGGTGCGGGGCCAGCGAGGTCGTGCGCCTCGCGCCGGAAAGGAAGAGCACGTTTAATAAGAAATTCAGGGCAGTGAGACCTTAACCTCCCCTTGCCCCGCTGGTAAGAACCTCCCCTGACCCCTCCTTGGCAAGGAGGGGAATTTTTAGAAGCCAATCCCCCCTAAGAGCTTTTCGTTTTGACTTCTCCCCTTTATAAGGGGAGATAAAGAGGGGTATGAATCCGGAATTTACGGCACCTCCCCTCACCCCTCCTTGCCAAGGAGGGGAATTTTTAGAAGCCAACCCCCCCTAAGAGCTTTTCGTTTTGACTCCTCCCCTTTACAAGGGGAGGTTAGGAGGGGTATCTTTATTCATGACGCGAGCTTTCAATAAAACAACTGAAACATATAAGAGGCGTATGCTCAGGAAGAATCTGCCCCCGCCGGAAATTATGCTTTGGAAAAGATTAAAGACCAGAAGTCTTTCCGGCTATAAATTCAGGCGACAGTACAGCGTGGAAAATTTCGTCCTGGATTTTTACTCTCCTGAGTTGAAATTGGCTATTGAGATTGACGGGGATTCCCATTTTGATGAAGAGCGAGACACTGCAAGGCAAAAGATCATCGAATCATACGGAATCCAGTTTCTCCGTTTTACGAACGAAGAAGTTACGAAGAATATAGAAGGAGTTTTGATAAGAATATTAGAGCATATAGGACACCTCCCCTGACACGTCAGGTAAGAACCTCCCCTCACCCCTCCTTGCTAAGGAGGGGAAACTTTAGAAGCCAACCCCCCCCTAAGAGCTTTTCGTTTTGACTTCTCCCCTTTACAAGGGGAGATAAAGAGGGGTTTTTAAAACTCCATCTCCAGATTTCGCTCCACAATGGCCCGTTGGGCGCGTTTAAAGGCGGAGATGGTGGGAGGGGTGTCCGGCTTTTTCCCGGAGAGGAGTTCTTCTATGGTGAGGATTTGTATGCGGGGGTGATCTCTCTCCAAAAATTCAGACTTGTAGAAGCCCTTATTGAGGGCCTCTTTTTTCATGTCGCGGGTCGGGGCCTGTAGAGTAAGCAGGAGGCCGATCTTGGCCTTTTCACGGTCTATTACATGGCCCAGGTCGCGCACGTCCTTTACGCCCACCTTGCCGCTTTTGACCGAGACAATTCCCTTTTCGACCTTGTCCTTGTCCTCGTAAAAGTAGACGTAACCGTCTATGCCCTCGTCCGAGCCCTTCTTTTTATCTCCATATGGCCTTGCGTCAATAAGGGATAAGGCCCACCATTGGAACTGGTAACGGTTCTGTCCCGCAAGCTCGATGGCCCCCGCCAGGTCCTCCGGCTCGCCGATCACGTCATAATCTTTCTTTGGCTCCAGATAGAACATGTGCTTCATTCGCCATTTAATCAGATTAATTGATAAATGAGTAATATCTATGCCAATCCAATTGCGGCCTAATCTTTGGGCAACTGTGATTGTTGTGCCGCAACCGCAAAAAGGGTCAAGTACAATGTCGTTTTCATTACTTGAGGCCCTAACAATTCTTTCTAAAAGGGTTTCTGGCTTCTGTGTGGGATACCCAAGTCGCTCTGCTGCTTGCGACGAAATAGGATTAATATCAGTTACAACATCTTGTATGGGTACTCCCTTACCTTCGTGTAAATATCTTTTTTGACGAGGTATTGCACCCTTTTCGGGCCAGTAAATCAATCCAAGCTCATCTAATTTGTCTAATTTTTCTTGTGTGCTTAGTTCTTTTATCTCATCGTCGTTTAAAAATTCTTTTAATGCATTATTAGGAACAGCCCAATGGCGACCTGAATCAGTCGGATTGACTCCTCTCCAGGGCTTGCCGGAATCTCCTGACCTTGTACCCGCACCGGTTAGACTCACAAGCTGATAACGCCCTTTCTCGTCTGAAAGCCGATAAAACTTTTCGATATAGGAATCATCATATTCTCCATGGCTTCTGTTCCATTTATAAGAAGAGGTTTTTGAGTAAAATAGTATAGTATCGTGTATTGGCCCCCATCTCTTGGCACCTCCATGAGCGCCGCTTCTCTTCCAGATAACTTCATTTCTAAAATTTTCTTTCCCAAACACCGTATCCATCAACACCTTCAAATAATGGCTTGCGGTGGGGTCGCAGTGGAGGTAAATGGAACCGGTATCTTTTAAGGCGCGGCGGAGTTCTATCAGGCGGATGCACATCATCGTAAGATAGGCCATCATGTCGTTCTGGCCCACGAACTGCCGGAAGGCGCGCATCATCTCTATTACATTGGCGTGTGGGGATTCAATAATTTCCTTAAATGTGCGCTCGGTCTCGTCCGTCCAGTGCCAGGTGTCCTCGAAGGCGGTTATCTGGGCGCGGGAGGGCTCGCCCGTGGGCTCTTTAAAGAGGATATTGTAATCGGCCTTGGAATTGAAGGGCGGGTCCAAGTAGATCAAGTCAACGGATCTGTCCGGTATGTATTTCCGGAGGACTTCTAAATTGTCCCCGTAATAGAGGGTGTTGTTGTGCAATTAGAACCCCCGTAAAAAGTTTCATTAGTATAGCACTAAGAATATTCCCGGAATCAAATTTTTTGGACATGGAAATAGTGACGCAGGTCCCGTAGACAAGGGCACCCTCTTTTGGTTTATCCTTTAGCGCGTGAGCGCGGTAGAGCGCGACAGAACGACAGCGCGCCAGTAAAAAATCTCAAGAACAGAGTTTGGACAAAAAAAACATTATAAGTCACGAAAAAAAAGGCTTTTTGCGGAAAAGTTTGAAGGTATGAACGCATGATGAACAGGATGGGGCCCGAAAAAACGGGAAAAGCCCTTGAAACCAAATCAAAATCCGGACTGAGGTCTCACCGAGAATGAACGCCAAAAAAAAAGATAAGCGACCTCCCCCAGCCCCTCCATGGTAAGGGGGGGATAATGAAGGGGAGATTAAGAGGGGTGGCCTTGCCAAGGGGAGGACAAAGGAGGGGTCTTGATGTTAAAATATTTTTTCTTGGGCGGTTAGCTCAGCTGGGAGAGCACCACGTTCGCAACGTGGGGGTCGAGGGTTCGAATCCCTTACCGTCCATTTTTTTATTTCCAGGCAATTTTGTCGCCCTTGAGTTGTATAGCCATTTTCTATTACACTTATCGGTAAATGGAAGTGTACCTTATCGACTACTCCGGGGACTGCTTCAGAAAAAGCGACATCCCGCCCAGGAGGGGCGGGAAGTTCGTCCAGATAAGGAGCGAGAGGGCGGAGTACATCGTGCTTTGCCCCAAGGAGCTTGCCCGCTATCACGCAAACATAGTGGAGCGATTCTCTCTTGAAAAAAGCGGCATTAAGGGCCGCTATAATCCCCGGCGCGACCACTTTATCCTCGAAACGCCCGGCTGGGAAGTGATGGGAGGCGGCGTCTGGGAGATGGACGACACGAAGAAGCTCTTTCATATTTCGGGCACGTCGCTCGCCTACGGCAGGTTCGACGCGAGCGGGCTAAAGGCGAAGCTGAAAACTTTAAAACCCGGCTACTCGGTAGAGATCGCCTGATTGTAAAGCCCTCTTTTTAAGGTAGAATTATCCCGTGGCGCAAAAAATAATCCTTTTCATAGGGGACTCGCTTATAGAGTTCTACGACTGGGCCGGAAGGTTCCCGGAGGCCCGCGTGCATAACTTGGGCGTGGCCGGGGAGAGCGTCGAGGAGCTGCTTCATCGCATCCCCCGGATAACGGGCGGCATCCCCAGGGCCGGCATGATTTTCCTTATGACCGGCATCAACAACGTGGCCATGGAGAGCTTCGATTTCCTCTCGTCCTATTGCAAGATAATCGAGGGGCTATCGGGCGCTTACCCGGATGCGCGGATATTCATAACGAGCCTCCTGCCGGTCCTCCTCGGATGGGTGCCGCCGGAGGTTATCGTAAGGCTTAACAAGTACCTCGAAGGGGTGGCCGAGAACACCGGGGCCGAGTTCGTGGATATTTACAGCCTCTTTACGGACGGGAAGGGGTCTCCCAAGGAGGAATACCTGCTTTCGGACGGGGTGCACCTCTCCGAAAAAGGATACGCGGTCTGGGCCCAGGCGGTTGAGCGCAATATGAACGCCGGCTAAAAGCCTGCGGCTACATACTATGCCTCTTGGTCCAGTGCCCTGGAAGGCATCATAGGATACTGAAGGTTACTTCAGGTACATATTGATGCGCTGGCTTAATTTTGCGGGCGAGGTGGTCATCTTGGGGCAGAACTCGGTGGCCCCGGCCGCGAGCGAGTGTTCCATATCGGAGGGGGCCGAGCGCGAGCTGAAGATGATGATGGGGATCTCCTTCCACCTGCTCCTTATTTTTGCTATCGCCTCGAAGCCGCCGATGTCGGGCAGGTTCAGGTCCATGAGGATCAAGTCTATCTTCTCTCCGGTCAGGGCATCAAGGGCGGAGAAGCCGTCCCCTGCCTCTATCACGCCGTAGCCGTCGAGGACGAGCTTGCTTTTATACATGCGCCTCTGGGCGGCATTGCCGTCCATGAGGAGGATATTTTTCCTGCCGTCCGTGCGGCTTGCCGCAAGCAGGTCTATAAGGGCGCTCAGGGCCTCTTTCCGGCCGGCCCCCATCTCCATGAACATAAGGCCCATGCCGATGCCCTCCTGGGCGTGCCGGACTTTGGCCTTGAGGTCGAGATTTGTCCTGCCGAGGCTTATTTTTATATCCACCACGGAGCCGGGGCTGAAGTGTCTGCCCGTGTGCACGTATATCCCGCCCTCGCTGAGATCAAGGCCCATGACCTTTATGCTCTGGTTTATAAGGACCGGGTGCTGAAGGATTACTCTTTTCTCTTTTCTTTTTTCGGGCGGCATTGCCATCTCCCCCGCGGCTCAAGTTTACCTACTCGAAATCCCCCGCCTCCACGAGCTTTATCTTCTCTTCAAGCTCCTGGTCGTTTATGATGGAATGCTTCCGGAGGACCATGAGCATGTCCGTAAGCTCCCGCTTTTTTCTTTTATGGCCCATGCTCCGTATCGCGCGCTCCTCTTCGTTCTGTATGGCCTTTTCTTTCATCTCCTTTATCCGGGCGGCCCAGTACTCGGCCTCCGGGATATTGATGAAGTAGTCCTTCTCCCTGGTCTTCACTATGAGGTAGTTCACAAGGAGCCGTTTGCAGGGCTTTGCGTCAAGGATGTCGAGGTATATGAATGACTGGGTGAGCGAGCTCCCGAGCCCGTCGAACCTGAAGAGGGCCCTCCTGTTTGTGAGGAAGACGGAGTAGGCGGCCTTAATGCCGGAAGTCTTTTTCCCGGTGGAGTCCTCGAGGATCTCCTCCTTCTCCAGCAGCTGAAGCGACAGGTTCCAAGCCATCGAAGCCCTCCCTGCTCTTATTGGTTGCCCTCTATTTTCCTTTTTTTGCGCGGAAATTTCCAGAGGTATTGCAGAAATTGCTCTCCGGGCGCCCGGCAATTCCGGAGAGTTTTCCTATCGGAAACATGATAGAATTCTCAAAATTGCCGAATACAGGGTGAAAGATGACGCATGGCGATTACGAGAGGTTCCGGAATTGGTTCTCAAATTTTGGCCGGGATTATTACGGCGGGACGGAAGAGGACCGGAGGAATATCGCCCTTAAAGAGCTCCATACGAAGAAGGTATGCGAGAACATAGGGCTCATAGCTGCGGATGAAGGGCTCCCCGGGGGCGACCGGCTCATTGCCCTCACGGTTGCCCTTTTCCATGACCTGGGGCGGTTCCCCCAGTACCGGAAATACCGCACGTTCAATGACGCGGTCTCGGTAAACCACGGTGAATTAGGGGCCGATGTACTCTCAAAAAGCGGCCTCCTTGAAACTCTTCCGCCATCCGAGCGGGAGCTTATCACGCTGGCAGTCCGTTACCATAACGCCTTCTCCCTCCCCCGCATCGAGGACGGGCGCGCCATCCTTTTTTTAAAGCTCATAAGGGATGCCGATAAGCTCGATATCTGGAGGGTGTTCCTCGAGCTTTTTGGCCAGAAGAGGGAAGAGCGGGCAAGCGCCGCCGGGATCGGGCTTCCCGACTCGCCCGGCTACTCCGGGCAATTGGTCCCTGTGATTCTCGAAGGGAAGATCATCCCCCTCGCCCGGGTAAAAAACCTTAACGACTACAAGCTCCTCCAGCTTTCGTGGATATTCGGCCTCTACTTCAGGGCGTCTTACAGGCTCGTAAAGGAGCGGGGCATTATCGAGAAGATGTCCGCCTATCTGCCTCAAACGGAGGAGATAGAAAACGCCCTCCGGCATTTAAAGGGATTCGTGAGTGGGAAAGTGGGGTAACGGGGAACTGGTTTATAAAAGCTCTTTGAATTCCTCTATTATAAGGCCTGCGTCCTTGATAATGCCTGCCTTCTCGAAAGCCTTGACAGCCCTTTCATGGCTGATACCGGGAATTTTAGGCATTACTCCCGATTTCTACATACCGGGAGTCTTTGTCTTTGCTTAATTCCTCTATTGTGGCAAGATAGGTTTCGATGGCATCTTTTATGTTCTCAAGGGCTTCCTCTTCAGTTTTTCCCTGAGACCAGCATCCGGGCAAACCGGGCACCCAAACCGAATACCCCTCGTCAGTTTTTTGGATATTTACCTTATATCGCATTATGGCCTCCTGTAGAACAACCGTCCCCTTTTCCTTTATATCTCTTTATTTTTCACCTTGTTATAGAAGTTGCATTTTTTGCAGTCCTCGTATTTCTGCGCAAATGTCCCTTGCACTTTCCCCTCGCAGAAGGTGCCTGCCACAACCCAGCATATCCTGCCGAAGTTCGGGTATGCAGGGCATTTTACCGTTGCGTCCTTGTCCCTGCCGCATTTCATATGTTCCCAGCATTTTATCTTGAGAGACTCTTCCTCGCTCTGGTATGGAAAATAAAGGCTGAATGCGGCTCCCTTTCCCATGGTGCTTTCCGCCCTTATGAAGCCGCCGTGTTCCTCCATGATCTTTCTTGTTATCGAGAGCCCGAGCCCCGTGCCGCGGCCGATCTCCTTGGTAGAGAAGAAAGGTTCAAAGATGAGGGGGAGTTTCTCTTCCGGTATCCCCTCGCCCGTATCGGAAACCTTTAAAAATAAAAAAATTACGCCCTGTATTTCCTCTGTCCCTGCCGTCACCCTTAACGTGCCGCCGTCTGGCATCGCATCCATCGCGTTGGTTATAAGATTGCTCAGGGCCTGTGTTGCCTGCTCTTTGTCCGCGAGGATGTGCGGAAGCACTCCCTCAATTTTCAGTTCCATGCTTATGCGCTGATCTTTGCATGAATTTTCATATGCCGCCAATACCTCTCGAACGGTTTCTTCCATGCCGTGTCTTTCGAGAAGGTATCTTGCCTCCCTCGAAAATGCAAGGACGTCCCTCAATATCTTTTCAAGGCTGTTTACATTGCACGCTATGGAATCCGCATATTCTTTCTCCTTGCCCGCTGCGGCTATTTTGGACAACCTGCGGGCAAATCCGCCTATTACGGTGAGGGGATTCCTTATTTCATGCGCCACATCCGCCGTGAGCCTTCCCAGCCCCGCAAGCTTTTCCGCCTGGACCAGCCTGTCCTGCGATTTTCTCAGTTCGTCCGTCTTTTTTGCTATTTCGTTTTCGAGGGTCTGTGCCCAGCCTTCCATCTTTTCCCTCGCTGTTTCGAGGTCTTTTGTCATGGCATTGAAGGAGCGGGCAAGCAGGCCCATCTCGTCCTCCGATGCGATGGCGACGGTCTGGGTCAAATCCCCCGACGCGACCTTTCTCATGGCCCTGGAGAGGGTTGAAACAGGTCTCAGCACGAATTTCCGGTGGACGAGATAGAGGACAACAGAGCTTATGCCCACCAGAAGAACGGCGTAAATGGTGATTTCCGTTGTTTGTTTCTCCATGTTTTCATCAACGGAGAAGAGCGAAAAATCGGTCTCAAGTATGCCGAGTACCCTTTGGTCCCGGGAATGGACATGGCAGGCTGCCCTATAGCAGGAAGCTTCATTATAAACCGGTTCAACGAATGTCAGAACCCTGTGTCCTTCCCTGCCTTTGTAGATTATCCATTGTTTGTCGTCCGTCAGGGTTTCGAATGCTTTTTCGGGGTCGGTATGACAGCCGATGCATGCCGGCGCGCTTCTATCCACCTGACCTCCTATATCTTCCTTTCTTGAGGAATAAAAAACCTTTCCTTTGTTGTCGAATATCCTTATCCTTTTTATATCCTCCGCCGAGCCTATCTCTACAAGGGTCTGTTGTATGGCTTCTCTGTTGAAAGTGAGCATGCTGTGCCGTGTGCTTTTTTTCACGAGGTCGGAATAAGACG
>Ga0214473_10001514_pt1 | contig 30365 bp, 19 predicted proteins | sample RVTome_7_FD_203509 | JGI IMG/M metagenome (GOLD analysis project Ga0214473, IMG submission 203509) | Soil microbial communities from uranium-contaminated site in the Upper Colorado River Basin, Wyoming, United States - RVT98D197 | ecosystem: Environmental > Terrestrial > Soil > Contaminated >...
TTGCGGAGGCAGGCGATCCGTGTCACAATATCCGGTATCCGGCGCCGCCGCCAGGGATGCCCGGTCTTCCGGGTGTCCTCTTGCGGGTCCGATCGCCGGGGGCTAGCTTCGCGGGACTTGGGGGGGGCAGCCCCCAAGCCTTCCACAACGCCACGACTCGGGAGAGCGCGCCGGTTTCCGTCGCTGCGCCTGCCGACTCGCGATAGGCCGTCCCCAGAGCGGCCACCCAAAAACCGCTGACGAGGGCGGCGTGAGGCCCGAACGGGTCAGACGGCCGCCAGCGAGTTGCAGGAGTCGGAACGAGTTCGGGGCACGCCTTTGGCCCGACGAGGGTGGCGCGCCCACGGTTCCGGCATCTTCAGCCTCGGCCCTGAGCCGAGAAAAGGGGGTGGGCGAACATTCCCGTATTTGTCAGAAGGTCAGTTTCGCTCCCAGTGACAAAAGGAGAAGACCCAGTGAGACACGCATTGTCCCGATTTATCGCGGGGCTGGCGGTGCTGGTCCTGTGCGTCGTCGTGACCGACGTCGCTGAGGCCCAGACCGGCAAGCTCACGGGCGTGGTCACCGACGCGCAGTCCGGGCAGCCGCTGGAAGGGGCGCAGATCGTCCTCCAGGGGACCGGGTTGAGCGCGTTGACCGGCGCCAATGGTCGTTACTTCCTGGTCAACATCCCGCCCAGCACGTACACCATTCTGGTGCGGCGGATCGGCTACCAGTCGGTCGAAGTGCGGAACGTGTTCATCCAGATCGACGTCACTCGGGCCCAGGACGTTTCGCTGACCCCGGCGACGGTGGTCACTGAGGCGATCACGGTGGTCGAGGACGTCGTGCCGCTGATCCAGCCTGGGGTGACCGGGTCGGGCTCGAACATCCGGGCGGAAGAGATGGCCGCGCTCCCGGTGACGAGCATCAACGGCGTGCTGGCCCTGCAGCAGGGGTTCCTCGAGGTCCCCAACAACACGGACCTGGTCTCGTTCTCCGAGAGCCGCCGGAATCCCATCACCCCGGTCCGCATCCGGGGCGGCCGCAGCGGGGAGACCCTGACCCTGATCGACCAGATCCCCGTCAACAACTTCGTGTTCGGCAGCCAGGCCTTCGACATCACGAGGGAGGCCGTCGAGCAGGTCGACTTCCAGCGGGGCGGGTTCGAGCCGCAGTACGGCAACGCCCTGTCGGGCATCATCAACATCGCCACTCGCGAGGGCGGGACCAACCTGGCGGGCGCGCTCAGCTACCAGACGTCCGCGATTGGCGGAGCGCTGGGCAGCACCCCCGACGAGCTCCGGGACTTCGGGCTGTTCGAGGGCTTCATTTCCGGCCCCATTCCGGGAACCGGCAACCGGCTGCGGTTCCTGGCGGCCGGCCGCAACCAGTCCGGGGCGGACCAGGTGCTCCGGTTCGACGACGACGTGCAGCGGGCCTCCGGCCGGCTGCCCGACAAGCCGCCGACCGAGTCCAACCCGCTCGTGCTGGACCTCTTCCCCGGCTGGCGCGCGTTCGGCTATGACGACCTGCGCGACCTCACCGGGAAGCTGACCTATTACTTCACCCCGACCGCCAAGCTGAGCGTGACGGGGATCCGGTACGAGCGGCAGCGCCAGCGGTTCGACTTCGACTGGATGCTCACCGGCTTCAACCCGCTCAGCGCGCCCGCGACCGACAACATCGAGGACTCGCTGATCGTCGGGGCCGGCGGCGCCATCGAGCAGGCGCCGCCCGTGGGCGGCAGCAACTCCTGGACCTACCAGGACGTGGTGCAGGGATCGCAGTTCGTGGAGCGGACCCTGTTCTCCGCCAAGTGGGACCATACCATCGGGCGGTGGGCCTACAAGGCCCGCGCCGGCCGGTTCAACCAGCGCCGCGAGACCTGCAGCGTGTGGCAGGGCGTGTGTCTGGGCAGCCGGTTCGCGGACTACAACTTCAATGACCAGTTCGTGGCGCCCATCAAGCAGTCCAACCACCCCACCGCCGGGACCGAGAACATCTTCGGCGGCGAAGACCTGACCACGATGGTGGTGGGCGCGGACGTCCAGGGGCAGGCGACGGATCACCATGCCCTCCAGCTGGGCGGCTCGTACATGCGCCACGACCTCACGTTCCAGGAATGGAAGAACGTGGGGACCAACGACGTACTGGCCGTGCCCAGCTTCTACGCGGCCACGCCGTGGGAAGCGGCGGCGTACGTCCAGGACAAGATCGAATACGACTTCCTTACGGTGAAACTGGGCTTCCGGTTCGACTGGGGGAACGCGGGCGGGCTGGCCTTCTCGGATCCGCTCGATCCCACCAACGGGACCACGGCGCGCCAGGCGTGCGACGCCGATCCGAGCCGGTACAACACGGTGGATCCCATCTCCGGTCAGACCGTGACCGGCTTCGCGGCCTGCGCGATCGACCGCGACCTGCTGGCCCAGGCGGCTGGCGAGGCTCAGGCGGACGACTTCGTCGAGGCGGGCACGCGGACGCAGTTCAGCCCGCGGATCGGTGTGAGTTTCCCCCTGACCGAGCGCTCCCAGGTGTTCTTCAACTTCGGGCGCTACAGCCAGAACCCGCTCTACAACAACGTGTACAGCAACACGGGTATCGGGACGGTGGGCGGCGATTCGCTCGGCGTCTGCGGTGAGGACGAGGTGGTCCCCGGCACGAACCAGTGCTACCCGATCATCTACAACGAGTGGGCGGAAACGCCGTTCCTGGGGAACCCCAACCTGCTGATCGAGAAGACGACGGCGTACGAAGTCGGCTTCGCGACCGAGCTGGGCGACCAGTACGCCCTGCAGGTGGCGGCGTTCTCGAAGGACCAGTTCGGGCTCTCCGGCGTCCGGTCCGGCGGCGAGTCGCCGACGGGTGAGGTGTTCTTCGACGTCGGCGCGACCTACGGCACCGCCATCTACAACTACGCCGTGATCGTGAACCAGGACTTCCAGACGGTCCGCGGCTTCGAAGTGTCGCTGCGGCGCCGGCTGTTCAACTACTGGGGCTTCAACATCAACTTCGGGTTCTCGCAGGCGACCACTAACGCGGCGGCGCCCGAGTTGGCGTTCCAGCGGACCATCGAGGAAGGCGACCCGGAGAACCTGAAGGAGATCCGGTCGGAGATCGACATTCCGGCCACCTTCAACGCCTCGCTCCAGTTCCGGGTCGGGAACGAGCAGCCGTTTGGGGTTTCGGTACTCGACGCCATGGTGCGGAACGCGGGCGCCTCGGTGACGTTGTCGGCCCGGAGCGGCACGCCCTACACGCCGACTCTGTCCTTCAGCGGCCTCGGCGATCAGCAGCTCGAGCAGAACAGCGGGCGGCAGCCGGGCGTCTTCAACATCAACCTCCAGGCGAGCAAGGACTTCACCCTGAGCAACACGCGCTGGGGGGCATTCATCCTGGTCAACAACCTGATGGACACGCAGAACTGCAACCAGGTGTACGCCTCGACCGGTACGTGCGACGGCGGCTCGGTGGACCAGAGCCGGCGGCGAAACGGCAACACCGTCGGGACCGGGGCGTCGACGACGTTCCTGGACCGCGCCAGCTACATCGGCGCGCGGCGCTCGATCAATTTCGGCGCTCGCGTGAGCTTCTGAACCACCGGACGTGAGGGCGGGCGTCCTCCCTTGAGGGGGGGCGCCCGCCGCGCCGCGCTCGCGGCGCGCACCCAGACGGTTCGCAAACGAGGGATACCCCAATGCGCATGATCATTGGTTTGAAGGCAGGACACTACTTGCTCCGGGCCGCTGCCCTGGGCGCCACGGCGGGGCTCCTGTGGTCCGGAGCCGCCATGGCCCAGCAGCGGAACCGGGCGCAAGAGGTCACCATCATCACGGCGGAGGGCGGGGGCCCCGATTTCGATACCCGCACCGTCCGCCACGCGTTCAACCTCTTCGGCAGCGCCGACGCCGGGCACCACGGCGCCCGGGCGACCGGCGACTTCGGCACGGCCATCACCAACTACGGCGATTGCCACAGCCCCTTGTTCAACTGCCAGAACAACCGGGTCCGCAACCCGGCGGGCAACACGATTGCGCCGTTCTTCGAGGTCCAGTGGGCCTACGGCGTGCCGCCGTCACAGTTCGTGAAGATCCGGAACGCGGCCCCCTCGGTGGCCAACGCCACGGGCGGCGGCTGGGCGGCCGGCTACAACCAGACGGTGCTGGGCCGGCCGCTCCGGTTCGGCCCGGCGGACGGGACGCTGGGGCGGATGTTCGCCGGCGTCACGGCCACGACCGACGGCTCGTGCCGCGACCACACCGGGTTCGGCAACGGAAGCAACCTCGCCGGTACCACCAAGGCCGGTCTCCAGATCCTCCCCGGATCGGACTGCCCGGAGACGTGGGGCAGCGAGGGGTGGCAGGGCTCCCACCCCATCGATGCGGCGGGGTGGAAGCAGCTCTTCGACCTCCAGGGCGGCGGCGACAACTTCGCCTGGGACTTCTGGCGGGTGCCGGAGGCGTTCCAGCGGGTCGACAAGCCGTTCATGGGGACGCGGATCCACGTGTACGGCGAGACCTCGGACTACAGCAGCGACGTACTCGCCAATTACGGCCGCGTGGTGCCGAACGGCAGCGGCGCCCCCGTGTTCCAGGGGTATCCGCTTGGGCTGCTGATCCACTTCGAGATGTTCAACTTCGCGGTGCCGACGGTGTCCGGCGGGTACTTCGTGCAGGCCACCATCGTGAACAACTCGGAAGCGTTGTGGGGCACGCCGATCGACTACGACTCCCTGTACTTCGGGTTGTCCATGGGCGGCTTGTTCAGCGCTCAGAACCACTCGGCCTACGCCCTGCCCGACAAGGGCATGGTGGTCTACCACGAGTCCAACGTCCGGGGCGCGGGCGGACCCTGCGATCAGGGGTTCCGGCAGCCGTACCCGGCGGGGTGCACCGGGGCCGCCAGCGCCGCCCGGGGCTACGGCTCCGGCGCCACCGGCATCATCTTCTTGAAGACCCCCCTCGGCGACCTGCGCAACAAGCTCTTCACGCGGATCCCGGCGGGAACTCCTTGCACGCTCGGGGTGGATCCTTTCTGCAGTCCCACCCACGTGCTCCGGGGCGACACCATCACCTTCAACCGCCAGACGTTCGGTGATTTCGGCGGGGCGGAGGCGGTCACCTGGGGCAGCGGCACGCGGCCTGCGTTCGGATTCATGGCCGGCATGGAGGAGAATACGCTGGCGGGGCGCTCGATCACCGACTTCAACGAGCGGACCCAGTACACCACCTTCCGCAGCGAGCTGTGGCCCAACAACAAGGCGCACTACAACAAGTACGTGCCGCCGGGCGGTTGGGACTACAACCACGACGGCATCCTGGACACGCTGGTCCTGGACACGTGCGGGCAGAGCGGGTGCGTGGTCGTGGACAACGATACGATGCCGGGCGGGTGGCTCAACCGCCGCGGCAACGTCGGCGGGCTCCAGTCGTTCGGCCCGATCAGCCTCGCGGCCGGCGACACGACCTCGATCATCTATGCCCACGTCGGCGGGCGCGACTCGGTCCAGTTCTGGTCGCAGGTGAACGCGACCATCGACTTGTACCTCAACAACTACCTGGCGCCGGAGGCGCCTCCGACGGCGCGCGTCGTCTCGACGCTGGTGACGCCCGGCACCGACCAGTTCGGGACGGCCAACCCGGCGATCGGCATCACGTTCACCGACGATCCGGCCAAGTGGGTGGATCCGTTCCTGCTCAAGGTGGCGGACGATGTAGATGCCGCCCCGTCGGGGACCCCGCTGTTCGATCTGCGGAACCTGAACCCGGGGCTGTCGGCCACGATCCGGGCCCGGGCGGCGGACAACCTCGAGCGGATTGAAATCTACAAGTCGTGTAACGGCGGGACGTCGTTCACCGCCGATGGCGACTGCGACGGCGATCCCGCCACCACGGTGAGCGGGCAGGCCGACGTCTTCGGCTGGCGGGCCTACGCCATCCTCAACCGCGACGCAACCACGGGGCTGTTTCCCACGGCATTCGGGGACGGGAACGTGGATGGCGGGCGCTCCTACCTGTACGTGTTCATCGCCAAGTCCCGCGGGGCCACGTTCCTGCTGAACGTGGCGAAGACGGTCGCGGCGGTCCTCGACACGGTGCCCGACTCGGTGAGCTTCGCGCCCACCATCCGGAACCCGCTGTCGCGGTCCACCTCGGACCCGAACGTGGTGTCGGTGTACGTGCCCGCGAGCCGGCCGTCGGGGTACCAGGCGGCGCGGATGGCGCTCACCCAGGCGCCGGTGGCCTCGGTGCCGTTCCTGGCCGGTCTCTCGGACAACGTGGTCAGCGCCTCGTACCGCGCGGTCTTCGGTAACGAGATCGTGGTGGCACGCGACTCGAGCATCGCCAACGCCGAACCGATACAGTCGGTGGTGACGGTGCGGCGCCGGGCCACCGTGGACGTGAGTGGGGTGGCCACGAGCACCATTCTCAAGACGGAGTCCTTCACCTACGCGTCGCCCAACGTGTTCCTCGTGGCGGGCGCCGGCGCGGTGGGTGGGCCGACGGTCATCGGCGACACGGTGCGCACCTCGACCACCTATGCCGCTCTCGGGTTCGTACTGGCCGGCCCCAACGGACCGCTGTTCGCCAGCACGACGCTCAATGGGACCGGGACGACGCCGTCGGCGCTGCTGGGCCGGGGGGACTTCCCGGGCTTCATCCTCAGCGTCAACGACAACCTCGCGACCAACGCCACGCTCTCGGCCACGTACGAAGGGGCGTTCGAGAATCAGTTCCGCGGGGCGACGTCCATTGCCGAGCTGAACCTGCTGCCGACGGATACCCTCGTGCCGCGGGGCGTGGTCAACTCCTTCATGGTGCAGTTCCGGGAGGGGTCGTCCACCCGCACTGTCGACGGCAAGGGGATTTACGAGGTCGCCTGGGCCGATGATCCATTCGGCGTGGGCCGCGGGTTCACACTGAACCTCCAGAACCCCGCGGCCACCGAGGCCGAAATCCAGGCCACGCTGGCGGCCCGGTCGCTTCCGACCACGGGTCTCACCGATCTCCAGACGGCGGCGCTCCTGAACGCGGACCAGTCGGACCTGGTGCCGGTCAGGATGCCGTTCACCGTCAGGAACGTGTTGTTCGATCGCCCCGTGTCCGTGGCGATGCTCCGACGGGTCACCAGCCGGATCACGCTGGGCAGCGCCGCCGACACCCTGTCGGTGGCCGTGCCGGACGATCAATGGGTGCCGGGCGACGGCCTGTTCTTCATCGAGGACGTCGTGGAAGACTCGGCGACCCCCGTCGGCCTGGTGCTAGACGCGGGGGGCCAGCCGATCCAGCGGACCCGGCGGGCCATGACCTTCAGCCGGGCGGTACTCGGCTGCGACCAGGTCCGCGAATCCTGCAACCCGGTGGCCCAGCAGACCACCGGCGCGACAGGCTACAACCCCATGCGCGAGGGCGACCGGACGCGATTCCATTACTATGCCGGCCTGGGTCCCACCGCGGAGTACGGGTTCGACGTGATCGGCCCCGTCACCGGCGACCAGATCACGGCGCTCACGGACTCGGCCCTGGCCCTGATCCGGGTGGTGCCCAACCCGTTCGTGATTTTCTCGCAGTACCAAGCCTCCGCCGGTGACCGGCGGCTGCTGTTCACCAACGTCCCCTCGCGGGGAACGATCCGGATCTATACGGTGGCCGCGCAGTTCGTGCAGCAGATTACCTGGGAATCGAGCGATCTGCTGGGCGACGGCGACCTGTTCTGGAACATGCGCACTCGTGAGGGCATCGACCTCGCGAGCGGGCTGTATCTGTGGGTTCTGACGGCGCCGAGTAACCCGAGCGACCCGAACAGCACCCCGATCCACGCTCGCGGCAAGTTCGTGGTCATTCAAGGCGACGTCCGCTGAAAGGAGACGACCGATGCACAGGCACTTGACGCTTTTGGCCGCGCTGCTGCTTCCGGGCGTCCTCTCGGCGCAGCGAACCGGCTCGTTCCTGGAGCCCCTGCCGGATGAGGGAACCACTCGCGTGGCCCAACGCGGCGCGAACTTCCTCTCGATCGGCGTGGGCGCCCGCGCCCGCGCCATGGGAGACGCGTTCACCGGTCTCGCCACCGGCGCGGCGGCGACCTACTGGAATCCCGCGGGTCTGGGCAGCGTGGAGCGCTTCACCGGCGCGTTCACGCACCAGTCGCTGTACGACGACCTCGGGATCTCGCACAATTTCGCGGCGGTCGTGATTCCCGCCTTCGGGGGCGGGCTGGCCGCGTCGTATATCCGGCTGGATTCCGGGGACATCCCCCGGACGGACGAAGCCAATCCGGGCGGGGGTGACCTGGCCGGCGGGGAGTTCTTCAGCTTCACCGCACAGGCCATGGGCCTGCACTTCGGCCGGCGCCTGACCGACCGGCTGCAGGTGGGCTTCACCGGACGCGTGATCAGCGAGGGCATCTCCCAGGCGACCATCACCTGGTGGAGCTTCGACGTGGGCACGATGTTCAACACCGGCCTCTACGGCATCCGGCTCGGGGCCGCATTGGCCAACGCCGGGCCCCGGGCCCGGTACGAAGGCGGACTGGTGACGGCGCGTGCCGGGGGCGGGAACCAGGACGTCACCTTCCCGTTCGCGATGCCGATCCGGTACAAGACCTCCGAGTACACCATTCCCACGACCTTCCGCTTCTCGGTCGTGTCGGACGTCATGGGCGGGGCCGACGCGCTGTTCGCGCCCGGCGGCAAGCACGACCTGACGATCGCGACCGAGTTCAACGACGCCGTGGACACCGACGTCCAGCTGGCGATCGGCGGGGAGTACAGTTACAACCAGATCGTCTTCCTGCGGGCGGGGAAGAAATTCGTGAATGAAGCCCGCGATGACTTCCGGTCGTTCGGGCACGCCCTGTCGTTCGGCGGCGGCTTCCGCCTGCCGGTGCTGGGGAGCTGGCTGGCTCTGGACTACGCGTACACGAACATGGGGGAGCTGCAAAACGTGCACGCGTTCTCGTTCGAACTCGGCGGCAGCCGATAAACCGCAATCGGGCTCGGCACCGGGCGGCAACGCCCGGTGCCGGCGCCCGCCAGGGGAGAATCCTGAATGTTCCGACGACTCGTAGTGGGCATGGGGTTCGCCGCGCTCGCGGCGGGGCCGCTCGCCGCCCAGGACTTCGAGATCGGCCCGCGCCTGGGCTACGTGAAATGGAAGGAAGCCACCGGGCTCCAGGGTTCCGCGATGCTCGGAGTGGACGCCCTGTATCGGATCTCCTCCCGCCTGGGAGTGGGGGTCCGGCTGGACGTCTCGCGTCCGGGGACGGACGAGCAGTACTTCGCCTCGGAGCAGAGCTTCGGCGACACCACGCTGGTGTTCGCCGTCAGCCAGCCGGTCACCGTCCTGCAGTACGGGGTCCAGGCGCGGTTCGAGACCGGCGGGTCGCTCGGCGCCTTCGTCAAGGGTGGGGCGGGCGGCTACACCCTCACGCTGGATCCGCAGTCGGCCCGGGGCCGGATTTCCGTGTCCGACTGGAATTTCGCGGTGGGCGGCGGCGTCAAGCTCCGGACCGGCGGCGGGACCAGCATCACGCTCGAGGTCCAGGACCTGATCTACGCCAACTTCAATCGCGACGACCTGAACCCGGTGGAGCCGCGGTTCCAGCCGCGCCGGTTCCCGGACGTCGTGCCGTTCCAGACGCCGTTCCAAGGCACGGCGCACAACATCTACGGGGCCATCACGTTCATGTTCACGCCCGGAGGTGCCCAATGACCCGCGCGCATCTCGCACGGGCGGTCGGCTCCACGGCCCTGGCGGCGATCCTCGCCGCCGGGTGCACCGAGGAGCGGACGACGGTGCTCGACCCGGTCGGGCCCCTCAGCTTCGACTTCCTGGTGCCCACGAGTATCGCCCGACTCCCGTCCGGCACGACTTCGGGTCAGTCGCAGTACTACGTCAGCGCGACGGCGTCAGACCTGGCCGGCGGGGCCGATTTCAACTTGTCCCTCGTGGACCGTACCCGGACCCCGGCGGGCTTTGCCAGTATCGCGGAGCCCGCGGCAGTGGAAACGGTGACGGTCGCGGCCGCGACCACCGAGACCTCCTACGCCTTCACGCCGCCCGGATTCCCGGGCCGTGACGGCTTCGGGGGGTCTTACACGATGACGTTCACCGTAGGTGGGTTCTCGTCCGCCGACTCGGCCACTGCTATCTATGCTCGCATGGTCGTCGGGCGGGTGAACGCGGCAGGTGTGCTGCAGGGGGCCGTCTCGGTCCCGCCCGAGCAGATCATCAACTCCGGGGGCCTGAAGACGTTCACCCGCACCGCCGCCCAGGTGGCGGGGATGGGAACGTGGAACGCCGGAGATCGGTTGCGCGTCGAGTATCGATTCCGAAACGCCGACCCGGCGAACCCCCGATTCGTGGTGGTCGCGACGGGCGCCCAGACGGTGGTCCGGCCCACCCGGTCGGTCACCCTGACCTTGGCGAACCTGACCGGCCTGAGCGGCGGCGCCCGGTACCAGTTCTGGGCGTTGGGCCGCGACGCCCAGAATCTGGACGTCTCGGTGCCCGCCTACGGGTCCCTGGTCGAGTTCTTCAGCCGGGTGGACACGCTGGCCAACGGCGACACCGTGGTCGGCCCGACCGGCGACCCGGTGCTCGTCACGGACAGCTCCGTGCTCTCTCTCACCCAGCTCAACGAGTACGTGGGCTCGGCCGACTCGGCGACGAGCTGGCTGCGCGTGGTCATCGACTCCACCGGTGACGGTGGCACCCCGGTGACCTATCACGCGATCTTCGTCAGCCGCGAGGACGGACTGGCCACCACGCCCGGCTCGGTGCGGTTCCTGTTCCGGCGTATCGGCCTGGCCGCGACCAACGTCACCGCCTCGATGCTGTTCGGCAATTTCGGCGGCTCGGACCTGGTGAACCTCCAGTCGCCGGCGGACTATGTCTACGCCCCGGTCGGCGCCGGTACCGGTGGGGCCCGGGGTCCCGAGATCTCGGTGGACTTCAAGGAGATCCCCCGTCCGCCCAAAGGCTTCTTCTACCGGGGCTTCATCCTGGACGGGGACGGCAACAGCATCCTGGTGGACACGCTCCGGTCGGCCTGGAACCTGGATCCCACGATCAGCCGGGTGAGCCTGTACGACGCGGACGTGAATCCCCTGCTGCCCGGCCTCGCGAGCACGTCCATCCGCGCGTCGCAAGTCCGGAATTGCGCCGCGGGATCCGCGGTCAACGCCTGCCAGAACACGCTGGCGTTGCCCATCACCGCCACCTTCGTCGGGATGGCCAAGTTCCAGCTCAAGCTGGAACCCAAGGGGAACAGCACCACCGTCTCCAACGCGCTCGTGTCGCATGCGGGCGACCTGCCGGACGAGGTGAAGCAATGATGACCACGAGCGGCCCGCGCGCGAGCGGCGGGCGGAGGAATGGGAACGCCATGAGGCAGCCATTGGTTTTGCTGCTTGCGGGGAGCGCGGCGCTGGCCGCCGTCACGGGATGCACGGAGGAGCCGTCGCTCTACCTGGGCGGCCCGCCGGGAGCCGCCGTGAAGCAGCGCTTGTCCAACAGCAGCCTGGTGGTGGTCGTGGGCGACTCGGTGAAGCTGGGAGCCCGCGCGGAAGACGAGGTGGGCAACACGGTCGGCACCGCGCCCACCGTGACGAGCTGTGACGGCGCGGTCGTTGGGGTCGGTTCCGCGGTCGCCGACCCGGTCTACACGACGGGGGCGTGGATACGGGGCCTCGGCCTGGGGGTGAGTTGCCTGGAGGTTTCGGCGGACGGGCTGGTGGACACGGTGCAGGTGATGACCGGGCCGCCCGGGGTGGGCGTGACCGGCCCCGACACGGTGCTTTCGGGGACGACCGGAGCCTTCAGTGCGGTCCCGGTCAACCTCGCCGGCGATACGCTCGCAGGCACGACCCGGTACGAGTGGAGTCCGAGCAGCACGGCGCTCGCCTCGGTCGACCGCTTCTCCGGCACCGCCTCAGGGAAGGCGCCCGGCACGGTGGGAATCCGCATCCGCGCGCCGGGCGGGGCGATGGGCGTCAAGAACGTGGTCATCGTGCCGGGCGTGTTCGGCGGGTCGTTCCCCGTCGCGTCCGGTGCGCCCGGAACCCTGGTTTCGGTCAATCAGGATCCGCGTTTCAAGTGGGATGGGGACACGCAGTTCAGCCTGGGGAACTTGGTGGGCTTTGTGGACCGCGTGGGACCCGGTGGCGCCGAACTATTCGTGGCCGTTCCGGCGACGGGGGCTACGACGGCGCAGACGGCTCTATTCACCAGCATCGACTACCTCCAAGCGGCCTTGAGCGCCACAGCCGCGTTCAGCCCCACCTTGGCCCTGGACGATGTATACGGCCCCGCGAACCTGGTTCCACCAGGCCCGATCGTCGAAGCCGTGAGGAGCCCCGGCCGGCACATCTACATGGTGAACGCGGGGACCTGCGCCAGCGGCGCCGGCGCGAACTGCGACGATTTCTTCACTATCAGCGCGGGTGCAACGGCACGAACGGTAACCGCGACGCTGACCTGGAACAACAACACGAACACCACCGGCGACTTGGACATCCTCTGGTGCGACGCGGCGTGCGCCGTCTTCGTCGGGAACTTCGATGGTGCGGGCAGCGCCAAACCCGAGGTGTCGACCGTCACCATCCCCGCAAACACCACGTGGCGGTTGTGGATCAACAACTTCAGCCAGACGGCCGCCAATTTCACCAACGCACGGCTCACCCTCAGTAACTGACCGTTACGGAGGCGCGAGCTGCGCGGCCGCGCACGCGTGACCGCCCCGGAGGATCAGAGCCTCCGGGGCGGTTTCACGTTCGGGGACGCGTGCTTCTTTTGTCAGGCGCTTCAGTGACGCCACCGGAGGCGGGAGTTCACCCCAGCCAACGGCAGCCGGAAGGGCAATCCCGCGGATGTCATGGGGACGTTCCACGTGTACTCGACGAACGGATTCTCCGGATGGGGCACCAGCGCCTGGAGCCACCAGTCTCCTGATGGCAACGTGAACGCCAGGTGTCCGGTCGAGTCCACCGTGCCCCAGACGGCGGCCCGACCGGTCGCCGCCTGAGTGAGCGTGGCGGCCGAGTCGGCCGGGGCCCAGGCCTCCCGCTCCCAGGCCCGCAGGGAATCCGCCGCCCGCCCGGCCCGCACCGCCAGGTCCCGCACCTCGGCCGTGAGGTCCCGGACGCCGGCGTCCCGGGCAGCCGTCTTCTGCAGGAACCGCTCGTAGAGGCGCCGGAACCGGTCGTAGGCCGCCGCATAGCCCGGGGACCGGCGGTCCACCCCACTCAACGAATCCGAGAGACGGCGGACGGTGTCCCGCACCGCGGCCCAGGCCTGCACCGCCAGGTCGTCTTCCCGGTATTCCGGGCGCTTGAACGCCAGCAATTCGGCCTCGAGGGCCGAGAAGTCGGGGCGGGGGGTGAGGGCCAGCGCCGCCAGCGAGTCCAGCAGCCGCTCGGGGTCGTAGGGCAGGGCCACCACCTCGAGCCCCTCCAGGGGCACCCCAGGCTCCAGGGACGCCACGATCTCGACGCGGGTGTGACCCCCGCAAGCGCAGGCGCCTACGGTCAGCCAGGTGGCAACCAGGGCTTCCAGAGGGCGAGGAGTGGCATGCATTGGACAAAGTTCTCGCGGCCGGCCCAAAAAGGCGAGCGCACGACTGTGGAGACGGTCACGACCGCTCATGACCGCCCATGAGCGCCTGCTAGTCGACGATGTTCTCGGGGAAGATGAACTTGAGCGGGTCCTGCTGCTGGCCGCGCACCATGACCTCGTAGTGGAGGTGCGGGGCCGTGGCGATGCCGCTGCGGCCGACCTCGGCGATTTCGTCGCCCCGCTTGACCCGCTGCCCGGGCCGGACCAGCGCCTTGGACAGGTGGGCGTACCGGGTGACCAGGCCGTAGCCGTGATCCAGCGTCACCATGAGGCCGTAGCCCGCCCCCGTGCCCACGTCCACCACCAGCGCGCTGGCGGAGGCCTGGATGGGCGTTCCCATGGGCGCCGCGATGTCGATGCCCTCGTGGGCCCGGGCCTCGTGGAAGATGGGGTGGATGCGCGACTGGGTGAACCGGCTGCTCAGGTATCCCAGGGTCGGCATGATGGACGGCGTGCTTTTCAGACGGTCGTTGTGGGCCGAGAGCGACTCGGAGGCCTGGACGAACGAGCCTGCCAGGAGGCTGGCCCGCCGGATGAGCCCGTCCAGCTCGAGACGCAGGTCCAGCGCGGCCCGGCCGCCCTGGTCTTCCGCCAGGAGCTGCTCCCGCTCGCTCCACTGCCCGACCGGACCGCCGATACCCGCCAGCTGCACGTCGGCATTGGTGGGCTCGAGGCCGGCCAGCAGCCGGACCTGCCGGTCGCGCACGGTGATGGCGCCGATGGTGTCCTTGAGCTCGGCCACCTGCTGGCGCGCGACCTCCAGCTCCTGGGTGAGGAGTTGGTTCACGCTCTCCATCCGGTCGAGCCGGGTGAGGTTGATGGACTTGGTAACGGTCATGACGGCGAAGACCAGCACCCCAATCAGCGCGACGCTCCCCATGCCCGCGAGCCACTTGAACGCGCGGGCCGAAACTTCGACCCCGCGGCTCGCGTGCGCCCCGTGCGGCACGATGAGGATGGTCCAGCGTCGGTTGGCCGCCACGACAACTCCACGAATGTGGGCGATCAGAGACAGATGCCGAGCCGGGAGCACGCTCCCGGGATGATGAATGCGGTCCCAACTTATCCCCCAGTACCGGGGCTGTCAACCCTGGAAGCCACATCGTAAGCCGTTGTACGGCAACGCTTTATGCGGCGCCGCGAGGCTTGGGGAACAGGGGCGGAAGCGGCGCCACGCGGTTACCAGACATACCGCGCATTTCCCCGGTGACCATGGTCACAAGACCCGTTCCGTTCCCCAAGGCGGTCCACACCTCGGCCGTCTTGCCCGGCAGGAACGGCGCGAGCATGAGGGTCACCCGGGCGACGCAGTTGGCCAGGGCCGCGAGCGTGGGGTCGAGCTTGGCGGCGTCGCCCGCCTTGGCCAGGGCCCAGGGCGCCGTTCGCTCGATGAACCCGTTGGCCTCGGACACGAGCCGGATGGCGACCGCTGCGCCCTCGTGGAGCAGGTGCTGGTCCATCGCGGTGACGTACCGGGTCCAAGCGTCGCGGGACGCGGCGTCCAGGTCGGTGGCGGAGCCCTGGGGGACCACGCCTTCCCGATAGCGGGCGATCATGGCCAGCACCCGGCTCACCAGGTTGCCGTAGCCGTCGGCCAGCTCGGCCGTGTAGCGGGCGTCGAACCGTTCCCAGGTGAAGTTGCCGTCGCCGTCCCAGGGCACTTCGGCCAGCAGGAAATAGCGGAGCGCGTCCGGGCCGTGGCGGTCGATGGCCTCGCGCAGCGTGAGACGGACGCCGGCACTCTTGGAGAAGCGGGCGCCCTGAGTGTTCACCCACCCATGGCACCATACGCCCTGCGGCGGCTCGAGGCCCGCGGCGTGGAGCATGGCGGGCCAGAGTGCCGCGTGGAACCGGACGATGTCGGGTCCGATGATGTGGATGTCCGCCGGCCAGCGCCGCTCGTAGCCCGCCTCGGGGAAGCCCGTTGCCGACAGGTAGTTGATGAGGGCTTCGAACCAGACGTAGACCGTGTGCTCGGGATCGTCGGGCCAGGGGATGCCCCAGGGCACCCGGGCCCGGCTGACGGAGATGTCCTGGAGTCCTTCCTCGACCACGTTCCGGATCTCGTTCAGCTTGGCCCGCGGGCGGACGAACTCGGGATTGCCGCGGTAGCGTTCCAGCAGCCAGGGGCCGAAGGACGAGAGCCGGAAGAAGAAATTGGGCTCTTCCACCCACTTGATCTCGAGCGTGGGGTGGATGGGGCAGCGTCCGGCCTCATCCAGGTCCTTCTCCAGCTTGAAGGCCTCGCAACCCACGCAGTAGTAGCCGCGGTATACGCCCTGGTAGACGTGGCCCCGGTCGCGGATCCGGCGGAACAGCTCCTGGACCGCGCGGGCGTGCCGGGGCTCGGTGGTGCGGATGAAGTCGTCGTGGCTGATGGTGAGCTCGCGCCAGGCCTCCCGGAATCGCTCGGCGATTCCGTCCACCCACGTCTGGGGGGACACGCCGGCCTCGTCGGCCGCCTGGGCCACCTTCTGCCCGTGCTCGTCCATGCCGATCACGAAGTGGACTTGCTCGCCCCGGAGCCGGTGATACCGGGCGACGCAGTCGGCGCCGATCTTCTCGAAGGCGTGCCCCAGGTGGGGCTCGCCGTTGGCGTAGTCGATGGCGGTGGTGAGGTAGAACCTACGGTTGGTCGTCACCGGTCGGGGGTTCGCCGTTGGCGGTTGGCGGTTGGCGGTTCTGGTCCTGCTCGGGGGCCTCGGTGAGGCGGCGGGTCTTGCCCGACCCCCGGCGTCCGCGGCGGCGCCGGCGGCGCGGGCCGGGGCTGGGCGCCAGGGACGCGAGCGCGTCCTCGGGCGACACGGTGAGGGCGCCCTCGTCGAAGGTAACCAGGTGCGCGGGCGGGACCGGGGCTGGAGGCGGCGCGGGCGGCGCCTCGACCAGCTCGGTGCGCAGGTCGTCCAGCGCCGCCGTGCGGGTGGAGCCGTCTTCCGCCCGAAGCAGGATCCGCTCGCGGAAGATGTCCACCGACTGGACCTTCTCCAGTCCGCGCGCGGTGGTGAGGACCTTGCCTTCCTTGGGGAAGCGCTTCCGGCTCTGCACGTAGAATTCGTGCTCGTAGCGCAGGCAGCAGAGCAGCCGCCCGCACCCCCCGGAGATCTGCGACGGGTTGAGCGAGAGGCGCTGGTCCTTGGCCAGGCTCAGGCTCACCGGGCGGAGCTCCGGGAGCCAGGACGAGCAGCAGTACTCGCGCCCGCACCGTCCCACGCCTTCGAGGCGCTTGGCCTCGTCCCGGGCGCCGATCTGCCGCAGCTCGATTCTGGTGCGAAACAGGCTGGCCAGGTCGCGGACCAGGGTGCGGAAATCCACCCGCTGCTCCGCGGTGAAGTAGATGGTGAGCTTGCGGCGGTCCCACTGCCATTCGGTGTCCGACACCTTCATGGCCAGCCGGTGGGCGCTCACCCGCTCGATCACCTTGCGGCGGATGTCGTCTTCGGCTTTGCGGAGCTCGCGGGCGAGGTGGGTGTCCTCGGTGGAGGCGCGGCGCACCACGGCGCCGTCCGGCGCCTTGGGCGCCGTCAGCGCGCAGCCGGAACAGCCCACGCCGCACTTCTTGGCGGCGAGGTCGCCCACGGCGGAGACCAGGCCCAGGTCTTCGCCCCGGTCCACGCTGACGATGACTTCCTGGCCGGGGGCGAGGTCGTCGCTCTCTTGCCAGGTGAAGTAGGCTTTCCGGTTGCCCTTGAACCGGACTTCGACCAGCGTCACGCGCTATCCTTCCACCACTTGTCCCATGGCCAGGAATTTCTCCGCCCGGGCGGCCAGCAGCTTCTCGGGCGGGATGCGCTCGAGCTCGCGCGCGGCCCGCTCCAGCGCCTGGGCCAGCGACTTGCCCGCGGTGTCGGGGTCGGCGTGCGCGCCGCCGTCGGGCTCGGGGATGATGAGGTCCACGACGCCCAGCTGCTCGAGGTCCTCGGCGGTGAGCCGGAGCGCCCGCGCGGCCCGTTCCTTCTGGCTGGAATCCTTCCAGAGGATGGCGGCGCAGCCTTCCGGGGAGATGACCGAGTACACGGCGTTCGCCATCATCAATACCCGGTCGGCCAGGCCCAGCGCCAGCGCCCCGCCCGAGCCGCCCTCGCCGATCACGGCGGCGATGAGCGGGGTCCGCAGCCGGGCCATCTCTTCCAGATTGCGGGCGATGGCTTCGGCCTGCCCCCGCTCCTCGGCGCCGAGCCCGGGGTACGCGCCCGGCGTGTCGATCAGGGTGATGACCGGCGCGCCGAAGCGCTCGGCCTGGTGCATGAGCCGGAGCGCCTTGCGGTAGCCCTCGGGGTGGGGCATCCCGAAGTTCCGCCGCAGGTTCTCCTTGGTGTCGCGTCCCTTCTGCTGTCCGATCACCATCACGGGCCGCTCGTTCAGCCGGGCCCAGCCGCCCACGATGGCCGGGTCGTCGCGGAACAGGCGATCGCCCTTGAGCTCGACGAAGTCGGTGAACACGGTCCGCAAGTAGTCGAGCGCGTAGGGCCGCCGGGGGTGCCGGGCCACCTGGACCCGCTGCATGGGGCTGAGGTCGGCGTAGATCTCGCGCCGGAGCTCGGCCAGCTTCTGCTCCAGCGGCGCGATCTCGTCCTGCACGTCCAGCCGCTGGCCTTCGGCCAGGCGCTTCAGGTGCGCGATCTGGCGCTCCAGGTCCAGCAGCGGCTTCTCGAAGTCGAGCTCGAAGGCCACAGTTACCTCGCCCGGGTGAGGCGCACGCGTTCGGGGCCCAGCAGCTTCCTGAGGGCGTCGAGCAGCTCGTCGGCGAGATCCACGCGGAAGCGGCGCGCGCGGAGGCGGGCGGTGGAGCCGTTGCCGTCGCCCCAGGCGACCAGCACCGGCGCGGGGCCGGGGTGGGCGGCGCAAAGCGCGGCGACCGCGCGGGCCGCGTCCCGATCGGGCCCGCCGCCGGGCCGCCAGTTGAGCTCCAGGCCTACCTGGCCCTGGGCCCGGAGGCCGGCCAGCGGGACCGCGTCTTCCACGATGAACGGGGCGCGTTCCTCGCCCCGGTCGCGCGGGCTGTGGCTGCCGGTCATGAGCAGGGCCGCGTCCGGGACGATCACCCGCGACAGCCGGCTCCAGGCGTCCGGAAACACCAGGGCTTCGGCGGTGCCGTGGAAGTCCTCCAGGGTGAGCCGGGCGTACTCGGCGCCGCTCTTCTTGCTGATCTGGCGCTTGACGCCGGTCACGATGACGGCCGCGGTGATCTGGTGCTCGCTCCACGTGCCCAGGGTGGCGGTGGTGCGGGCGCCGAACAGGGTCACTTCGTCGCGGTAGCGCTCGAGCGGGTGGCCGGAAATGAAGAACCCCACCACCTCTTTCTCCCGGGCCAGCCGCTCGGCCTCGGTCCACGGCGGCAGGTCCGGGAGCGGGACGTCGGGCGCGGGGGCTGCGCTGGTGCCGGGGTCGGCGAACAGCGACACCTGGCCGGACTCGCGCTCCGCCTGGCGGAGCTGGGCCTCGCCCAGGGCGGCGTCGAGCGCGGCCGCGAGCTGGGCGCGGTGGCCGCCCATCTGGTCCAGCGCGCCGGCCGCGACCAGCGACTCGACCACCCGCTTGTTGCAGAGCCGCAGATCAACTCGATCGCAGAAGTCTCCCAGGCTCCGGAACGGACCCCCTGCGCCGCGGGTCGCCAGCACCGACTCGATGGCGCCCTGGCCCACGTTCCGCACCGCGCCCAGCCCGAAGCGGATCTGCCGGTCGCCGATGAGGGTGAACTTCCAGCCCGACTCGTTCACCGAGGGCGGCAGCACCTCGAGGCCCAGCTCGCGGGCCTCGTTGATGTACTCGACGACCTTGTCGGTATCGCCGATTTCCGACGACAGCAGGGCGGCCAGGAACTCGGCCGGATAGTGGGCCTTGAGCCAACCGGTCTGGAACGACAGGAGGCTGTAGGCGACGCTGTGCGCCTTGGGGAAGCCGTAGCGGCCGAACGTCTCGATCTGGGCCGAGAGGTCGTCGATCACCCGGCGGTCGTGGCCCCGAGCCACGGCGCGCTCGACGAACCGGCCCAGCTCCTTCTTGAGCTGTTCCGCGTCCTTCTTCCCCACGGCCTTGCGGAGCGCGTCGGCTTCGGCGAGCGAGAACCCCGCCAGCACGTTGGCGATCCGCATCACCTGTTCCTGATAGACGATCACCCCGTAGGTCGGCTCGAGCACCTCGCGGAGCGCGGGGTGGGGATACCGCACCGGCTCTTCGCCGCGCTTGCGGCGTATGAACACGGAATGCATGCCGGAGTCGAGCGGCCCGGGCCGCATCAGGGCGCTGGTGGCCACCAGGTCGTCGAAGCGGTCGCACCGCATCTGGCGCAGCATGTCGGTGGCGAGCGGCGACTCGAACTGGAAGATGCCGGCGGTCCGGCCGGCCCGCAGCATGGCGTACACGGCCGGGTCGTCCAGGTCCAGCCGGCCGAGCTCCACCCGGGTTCCGTGGCGCTGGGCGATGGTCGCGATCGCGTCGTGGATCACGGTGAGCGTGCGCAGGCCGAGAAAGTCCATCTTGAGCATGCCGACCTTCTCGAGGCCGATCATGTCGTACTGGGTGATGATGGCTTCTTCGCCCTGGGCGGCGCCGTTGCCGCGCTGGGGGGCGGTGCAGACGGGCACGTACTCGTCCAGCGGGCCGGGCGCGATCACGATGCCCGCGGCGTGGACTGATGCGTGACGCGACAGGCCCTCGATGCGCTGGGCCAGGTCCACCACGCGGGCCACGGTGGGGTCGCTGGCCACCAACTCGCGCAGCTCGGGCACCCGCTTGGCGGCATCCGCCACCGACAGGGTGAACCCCGGCCCCGAGGGGATGAGCTTGGCCATGCGGTCGGCGTCCGCCGGACTCACCCGCAGCACGCGGGCGATGTCCCGGAGGGCCGCCCGGGCCTTGAGCGTCCCGAACGTGATGATCTGCCCCACGCTCGACCGGCCGTAGCGCTCGCGGACGTACTCGATCACCTCACCCCGGCGCTCGAAACAGAAGTCCACGTCGATGTCCGGCATGGAGACGCGCTCCGGATTCAGGAAGCGCTCGAACAGGAGATCGAAGCGGAGCGGGTCGACGTCGGTTATCCCTAAGCCGTACGCCACCAGCGAGCCCGCGGCCGAGCCGCGGCCGGGGCCCACGGGGATACCCCGGGCCCGGGCGGCGGCGATGAAATCCTGGACGATCAGGAGGTAGCCGGCGTAGCCGGTCTTGGTGATGACGTCCAGTTCGTAGTCGAGGCGCTCCTGGACGGGAGCAGGGAGCGGGGAGCCGTACCTTCCGATGGCCCCTTGAGTCGCGAGCTCGACCAGCAGGTCGTTGTCGCTGGCGTATTCCGCGGGACGGGGGAACTGGGGGAGGTAGTAGCGCTTCTCGAAGTCGAACTCGCAGCGCTCGGCCACCCGCTGCGTCTGGTCGATGACGTCGGGCCGGGTGGGGAACAGGGCCCGCATTTCCGCTTCCGACTTGACGTAGCTTTCCTGCCCCACGAACCGGAAGCGGGTGGGGTCGTCCAGGTCCTTCCCGGTGCCGATGGCCAGCAGGCAGTCGTGGGCCTCGTGGTCTTCGCGCCGCAGGTAGTGGGCGTCGTTGGTGGCGAGCACCGGCAGGCCGAGATCCTCGCCCAGACGGTACATGCCGTCGCGCACCAGCCGTTCGTCCGGGATGCCGTGGTCCTGCACTTCGAGCCAGAACCCGTCGGGGCCGAAGAGCCGGGCAAACCAGGCCGCGGTGTCGCGGGCGTGGTCGTAGTTCTGCTGGCGGAGCCAGAGGGCGATCTCGCCCGACAGGCAGGCGGCCAGGCAGACCAGGCCCTCGTGGTGCGCCTCCAGCACCTCGCGGTCGATCCGGGGCCGGCGGTAGTAGCCCTCGACGTAGCCGATGGACGAGAGCTTGATCAGGTTCTGGTAGCCGGCGCGGTTCCGGGCCAACAGGACGAGGTGGGAGTAGGCGGCGGGCGCGTCGGGCGGGCGCTCCCGCAGGTGCCGGGAGCCGAAGGCGAGATAGGCTTCGCACCCGATGATGGGGCGGATGCCCTGGGCCTTGGCTTCCTCGTAGAACGACCACGCGGCGTGGAGATTGCCGTGGTCGGTGATGGCCAGACTGTCCATCCCGAGCTCCTTGACGCGGGCCACCAGGTCCGGGATGCGGTTGGCCCCGTCGAGGAGCGAGTACTCGGAATGGGTGTGGAGGTGTGCGAACGCCATGAATCGTGGTAAGGTACCGTGACCCACCGGTGTTGTCAAAACCAGCAGAACTCGCGTATGTTGGTGCCGTATCATGATTTACGGCGTTCCGTGCCGGAGCGCGAACGTGGGGTCCAGAAGGGGGCCGTGACGTGACCGAACGAGCGACGACGTGGAGCGGGGCGGGGCGCTGGATCCTCTGGGCGGCGGCCGGAGCCGTGGCCTGCGGGGGGGATGAGCCGTTGCCGGAAGCGGCGCGGATCGAGGCGGTCTCCTCGACCAACGGTCAGTCGGCCCCGGCGGGGGCGCGGCTTGCGGCCGCCCTGGCCGTGGTGGCGCAGTCGAACGACGGCGTCACGGTTCCCCGGGCCAGGGTTCGCTGGTCGGTGACACAGGGGGCCGGGGCAGTGCTGTCGGACTCGGTGACGGTCTCGGACGGGAACGGCCGGGCGGAGGTGAGCCTCACGCTGGGTCCCGCGGCCGGTGGGTACGGGGTCCGGGCCGAGCTGGCGGCGGTGTCCGGAACGGCGCTGGCGTTTTCGGCGACCGCGACCGCGCCGCCGTCACTCGCGTCGGTCACGCCGCCCGCGTTCGGCGGGGGTGACACGCTCACGCTGGCGGGCGCCAATCTGTCGGCGTCGGCCGAGGTGCTGATCGGGAGCCATCCGGCCACCGTGCTCTCCGGAACCGCCACCTCGCTCTCGGTCATCGCGCCGGTGTGCCTGGCGCCGGGGACGGTCGGGGTGCAGGCCCGGGTGTCGGGCGCCCCGTCCAACACGGTGAACGGGACGTACCAGGCGAGCGCGGCCCCGCTGGTGCTGGCGGTGGGGGAGTACGCCTCGATCGACCCGGCCCGGCTCGCGGGGTGCGCCACGTTCCCCGCCGCCGGCCTCGGGGGGGCCGAATACCTCATCGCGCCGCAGTCGGTGACGGGAAGCCTGGGTGACTCGGCGGACTACCGGATCCAGGGGAACTCGGTGATCGTCTCGGTCACCGCCCGCCCGCGGAGGGTTTCGGAGCCGTCGCACGCTCTGCGCTTCCACGATCTGCTGCGGGCGCAGGAGCGCGAGGCCTCGATGCGCGCCCGGGTGGCGATGCCGCAGCTCGCGCTCGCGGGCGGGCCGTCGGTGCAACGGATTTCGGCGGGCGATCGCCGGACGTTCCAGGTGTGCAGTCGGCTCCCGTGCAGCGGGGTGGCGGACTTCAGCGCGGTGAACGCCGAGGCCCGGTACGTGGGGACGCACGCGGCCATTTTCACCGACAACGCGGCCCCCGCCGCGTTCACCGCCGCCGACTACGACTCGCTGGGCGTCCTGTTCGACGAGCAGCTGTACGAGGTGGACACCCAGGCGTTCGGCGCCGAGTCGGACGTGGACGAGAATGGGGTCGTGATCATCCTGTTCACCGCGGCCGTCAACCAGCTTACGCCCGAGAGCCAGTGCGCCACGTCCATCATCACCGGGTACTTCTTCGGCTTGGACATCGACCCCCTGTTCCGGGATGACGCGCGCTCCAATCGTGGCGAGGTGTTCTACGCGCTGGCGCCGGACCCGTCCGGGACGGTGACGTGCACGCTCTCCACCGATCTCGTGCTCCGGCTGGTGCCGGTGACGTTCGTGCACGAGTTCCAGCACATGATCAGCTATTTCCAGCACGTGCTGGTGCGCGGGTCGAATTCCGAGGTGCTGTGGCTCAACGAGGCCCTGTCGCACCTGGCCGAGGAGCTGGCCGGGCTGCGCTTCTCGGACCAGGGGAACGACGTGCTGTTCTCCCGGTTCGCGCTGGGCGACCTCTACAATGGGTACATCTATCTCCAGAATCCGGGCGCGACGTTCCTCCTGCCGGGAGAGGGGACCGGAACGCTGGAAGAGCGCGGGGCCGGGTGGCTGTTCCTGCGGTGGCTGGTGGACCAGTACGGCGACGCGACCATCCGCCGGCTGGTCGAGACCGGGCGTACCGGCACGGACAACGTGACCGCGGTGACCGGCGCGCCGCTCGCCCAGCTCGCCCCGCAGTGGTTCCTGGCGAACTACGTGTCGGACCTGCCCAACTTCACCGCCCCGCCGCGGCTCAAGTACACCACCTGGGCCTTCCGGACCACGTATCAGTCGCTGTTCGAGCAGCTGCCGTCGCGCTTCCCGGATCCGTTCCCGATCGTGCCCCCGACCTTCAACGGCGGGACCTTCGAGGCTTCCGGCCGGCTCCGCTCGGGGTCGGGCGAGTATTTCGTGGTGGTCCTGGGCCCGAGCCAGAACGGGTTCACGCTCGCCCTGGACAACGGGGCGGCCGGGCCGGTCTCGCCCGGGGTGGTGGCGCGGTTGAACGTGATCCGGATCCGGTAGGAGCGCACGCTGGTGGGTCGCCGGCGCGGGCGCGGGTGGCGCGGCGTGAAGCCGCGGCTCGGCCAACTGTCGTCGGAGACGACTGGCCCGCCGCTTCACGCGGCAGCTGGCCGAGCCGCGGCTTCATGCCGCGCATGGCGGGCGGGGCTGATTGCGGCATTGGCTGTCTGCGCCGGCAGCGCCCGGGCCCAGGGTCCCGGGGCCGACGGCCCGCTGGTGCTACGCACCGGGCATTCGGTGCGGGCCACCGGCCTGGGCGGGGCGGGAGCCGCGCTCATGGGCGACGCCGCGTCGGTGTTCGCCAACCCCGCGGGTCTGGCGCTGATCCACAGTGTGGCCCTGGAGGCGGGCTTCTTCGGCGGCCCGCTCGACGCGTACCAGGCGACGGCGGCCGTCGGCCTGCGGCTCATCCAGTTCGACCTGGGATTCGGGCTCAAGTACTACAACTTCGGCGCCGAGCCGGAGGTGGTGCCCGATCCCGCCACCGGCGGCGTCACCGGGATGCCCACGGGGGCCTCGGTGAGCGCGGGCGAATTCCTGGGCGTCGGGAGCCTGGTGTACCGGTTCGGGCTGGTGGCGCTGGGCGGGTCGGTCAAGTTGGCGCGCCAGCGGGTGGCCGGACTCGAGGCCCGGGGCGTGTCGGGCGACCTCGGCCTCGCGATCGCGGTGTTCGACATCCTGGCCCTGGCGGTCGCGGTCCAGAACGTGAGCGGCAACTGGGACGAGGGAGGCGGGCTCGTCTTCCCGCGGCTCACCCGGGCCGGCTTCACCATGAACTACGTGGACCCGCAGGAGACCTGGCGGCTGCTCTCGACCATCGAGCTGCAATGGCCCGAGGCGCGCTCCACCCGGTTCGTGTTCGGCCTGGAGGGGGGCGCCGTGGTCCACGGCCTCGGCATTCTGGCGCGCACGGCCTACCGGTCGCTGGAAGACGGGGCGGACGTGTCCCACTTTACCTACGGCCTGAGCTTGAACCTTGCGCGGCTCACCGTGGACTACGCCTACGAGCCCACCAATCTCCTCGGAGACGGCAGCCAGCGGATCGGCCTGCGGCTGACGCTGTGACCGCGCCCGCGTCGCGCGGGCGGCGGGCGTGGCGGCTGGCCGTGCGGCTGCTGCTGGGCGCGGTCCTGGCACTCCTGCTCGCCGTGGGCATCGCGGCCGCGGTTTCTTCGGACGTGCGCTTCGTGCTGCGCGGCTCCTACGAAGAGGCGCGCCTCCTGCTCCGGCGCCGGCCGCTGGCCGAGCTGGCGGCGGATTCGACCGCGCCCGCCGCGTGGCGCGAGGCCGCGGTCCTGGTCTTCGAGGCGCGGAGTTTCGCCGACACGGCAATCGGGCTCCGGGTGGGCGATACCTACACCACGTTCGCCCAGGTGGGGCGGGACACGCTGGTGCTGGTGCTGTCGGCCAGTCCCAAGGACGCGCTGCGGGCCCACCTCTGGCGGTTCCCGATCGTCGGGTCGGTGCCCTACCGCGGGTTCTTCTCGCTCGACGCCGCCCAGGCGGCCCAGCGGCGGTTCGAGGCCGAGGGTTACGACACCTACCTGCGCGCGTCGCCGGCGTTCTCCACGCTGGGCTGGTTCAACGATCCGCTCCTCTCCACCGTGCTGGAGGGGGACCGGGTGGACGTGGCGCAGACCGTGTTCCACGAGTCGGCTCACACCACGCTCTACGTGCCCAACGCGACGCCGTTCGATGAGAGCTTCGCCGCGTTCGTGGGGCTCCGGAGCGCCGAGGCGTTCTTCGCGGCGCGGGGAGACACCGCCGGAGCGGCGCGGGCGGCCGCGTGGTGGCGGGACGAGGTGCGGCTGTCGCGCTTCTACGCCGACCTGGCCGACACGCTCACCACGATCTACGGCGCGGGATTGTCCGGTTCGGCGCTCGACAGCGCCCGGTCGGCCGTCTTTGGCACGGCGCGGGCGGTGCTGGAGGGAGGGTTGGGTGGTGAGCTGGAGCTGTACAGCGGGGCAGGGCTGGCGAGGCGGCCGCTCAACAACGCGACCGTGGTGGCGGGGCGGATCTACCGGACCCGGCTCGAGCTGTTCGAGGTGCTGTTTCAGCAGTCGGGCGGGGTGCGGGCGGCCATCCAGCGGTTGAAGGCTGCGCTGGAGCAGGAGCGGGACGGGGATCCGTACGAGGTTTTGGCGAAGCTGGTACGATAGGTGACCGCGGGTGAACCCGCGGCTTGGCTCTCCCGCCGAGGCGGCAGCCCGGGATCATCAGGCGAGTTGATTGATCAGCAGCGCCACCAACCAGCATACGCTCGGCTGGCCGAGTACCGCGATGACGGGGTGGCGCAGAACCACGCGAGGGCAAGGGGCGGGACCGGGGGGTATATTGGGGGCGTGAAACGTGAATCGTGAAACGGGAAACGTGAAGACAGGACACCTACCATGACCGACTTCAAGCGCTTCGTGGAAACCAACAAGGACCGAATGCTGGAGGAGCTCAAGACGCTCCTGCGCATTCCGAGTATCTCGACCGACCCCGCGCGGAACGCCGACTGCGTGCGCGCGGCGGAGTGGCTGGGCGATCACCTGAAGAAGCTTGGCTGCCCCAAGGTCGAGTACATCGCCAGCGACACCCATCCGGTGGTGTGGGCCGAGGGCCCGCCAGCGCCGGGCAAGCCCACGGTGCTGGTGTACGGGCACTACGACGTGCAGCCGCCCGATCCGCTGAACGAATGGACCTCGCCGCCCTTCGAGCCCACCGTGCGGGACGGCAACCTGTACGCCCGGGGCGCGACCGACGACAAGGGCCAGGTCTTCTGCATCGTGAAGGCGTTCGAGGCCGTGTTGAAGGGCGGCAAGCCGCCGGTGAACGTGCGGTTCCTGATCGAGGGGCAGGAGGAATCCGGCAGCAAGGTGTTGTTCGACCTTCTGGCCCGGGAGCCGGAGCGGGTGCGGGCGGACGCGGTGGTGGTGGCCGACACGGCGTACTACCAGCCGGGGTGGCCCGGGGTCGAGACGGGGCTGCGTGGTCTGTGTTACGCCGAGATCAAGGTGCGGACCGCCAAGTCCGACCTGCACTCGGGGCTCTACGGCGGCGTGGCGCCCAACGCGCACGAGACGCTGTGCCGCCTCCTCGCGGCCTTGAAGGGGCCCGACGGCAAGATCCGGATCCCGGGCCTCTACGAGCTGGTCGAGCGGCCCTCCAAGGAGGTCCGAGCGGCCTGGGCCAAGCTCCCCTTCAACGAGCGCAAGTTCCTGAAGGAAGAGGTTGGGGCGAAGTCGCTGACCGGTCTCAAGCAGTACTCGGCGTTCGAGCGCGTCTGGGCGCTGCCCACGTTGGAGATCCACGGGATCATGGGCGGCTTCACCGGCGAAGGCGCCAAGACCGTGATCCCCGCCGAGGCGACCGCCAAGATCAGCCTCCGGCTGGTGCCCAAGCAGACCGAGAAGAAGGTGCGGCCGTTGCTGGTGAAGGCGGTGAAGGCCGCGGCCCCCAAGTACGCCGACGTGACGGTCACGTTCATCCACGGGGCCGACCCGGTGGTGGTGGACGTGAACTCGAAGCCCATCGAGCTGATCAACCAGGCGTTCAAGGAGGTGGAGGGCCGCGGCGTGGTGCCGATCCGCTCCGGCGGCTCGATCCCGATCGTCCCCGAGCTGGCCAAGGAAGGCGCGCCCGTCGTGCTGTCGGGCGTCGGCCTGCCGGATGACCGGCTGCACGCGCCCGACGAGAAGATCAATGTCGAGCAGATCTGGAAGGGCGTGCAGGTGTTTGGTCGGTTCTTTGAGTTGATGGGCGGTAGGTGAGAGCCCCGGGCTGGCGCCCGGGGTCAGCACGGGGGGGGCAGGGCGGCTTAGCCTCGTCCCCCTCGCCTCATCCTGACCGCCTCAGCCCTGCCGTATCGCTCTTCGGTCCACGGATCTCCCCGCATGTGATATCCGTTCTCCTCCCAGAACCCGGGCTCGTCCTCCTCCAGCAGCTCGATGCCGGTGATCCACTTGGCGCTCTTCCACAGATAGAGGTGTGGCACCAGCAGCCGCGCCGGGCCGCCGTGCTCGGGGGGGAGCGGTTCGCCGCCGAACCGGTCGGCCACGAGGTTGCCGGGGCGGTCCAGGTCGGCCAGGGGGAGATTGGTGGTGTAGTCGGGCGCCGCGTGGATCATGGCGAAGCGGGCCTTGGGCGTTGGCTCCGCCTGTTCCAGCAGGAAGCGCACCGGGACGCCCTCGACCTCGTTGTCGAACCGGCTCCAGCTGGTGACGCAGTGGATGTCGCACACCACGCGCTCGTGGGGGGCCGCCTGGAAGTCGCGCCAGGACAGCTCGTACGCCCGCTCCACTGCGCCCCAAACCCTGAGGCGCCAGGTACCAAGATCCAGTCTCGGGACGGCTCCGTAGTGGAGGACCGGCCATTTTTTCGTCAGGACCTGGCCGGGAGGGAGGCGATGGGTGTCGGACATAGGTGGAAGTCTAGCCGTCTATCCGTCTAGCCGTCTGCCCTAGCTCCTCCATCTGTGGCTGGAAGCCAAAGGCCTCGGCGAATCCGAGAATCACGTTGTCGGTTATCCGATTCCAGAGATCTCTTGGCGCCCGCTCACCGAGTTCCCGTTGTACGCTGGTCATCGTCACATCTGGAATCCCGCAGGGGACGATCAGGTCGAAGTACGACAGGTCGGTCGTGACGTTGAGCGCGAAGCCATGCCAGGTAACCCACTGCCGCACGTGCACGCCGATGCTGGCCAGTTTGCGGCCGCCGGTCCAGACGCCGGTGTAGCCGGCCCGGCGTTCGCCGGTGATCCCGAGCGGCTCGAGGGCCAGGATCAGCGCCTGCTCCAGCTGCCGGAGAAACCAGTGGAGATCCGGGCGATGCTCGGTGAGGTCCATGATGGGGTAGCCCACGAGCTGGCCGGGGCCGTGGAACGTGACGTCGCCCCCGCGCTCGATCTCGAACACCTCGATGCCTTTGGCGTTCAGGAACTCGCGCGGGGTGGGGAGGTGCGCGGCCTGCGACCCGCGTCCCAGCGTGATCACGGGCGGGTGTTCGACCAGGAGGAGCAGGTCCCGGGGGATCTCCCGGGCGATGCGCCGCCGGGCGAGGTCGCGCTGGAGCTCGAGCGCGGGCCCGTAGGGCATCCGGCCCAGGGCCACGACCCCCAGCTCGGCGCTCACGAGCGGGCGCGCCGTCGCGTGTACCGCGCGCAGAAGACCGCCGCGACGGCCAGGAGGCCGGCGTAGATGGTGAGGCCGTTCGGTCCGGCCAACCGGTCGGCCGGGGCGGAGAGAAACGCCAGCAGGAGCGCCGCAAACACGGCGAGGGCGGCGGTGACCCCACGCCGCCAGGCCTCCCCCGCCAGCGCATCCGCCAGGAGCCAGGCGGTGACGGCCGCGGCCAGAACGCCGGCGAACACCACCAGCGGCAGGCTCTCGTTCAGCCGGTCGCGGAAGTTGAGCAGCCCGAAGGTCACCACCCCGGCGCCGGCCGTGGCGCCCGTCGCGATGCTGCCGATGGCGACACCAACCATGTCGGTTGAGCGGTTGAGCGGTTGAGCGGTTGGGTCTCCCGGGCCCTGATCAGACATGCAGGACTCGTCCCATCGAATCCAATGCCGCCTCCGCGACGGCCTCGGACAAGGTGGGATGGGCGTGCACCGCGAGATCGATCTCCTCCACCGTGTACTCGTTCTCCCGGGCCACGGCCAGCTCGTGGATCAGCTCGCTGGCGTGGGAGGCCACAATGTGGGCGCCGAGGATCTCCCCGTACCTGGTGTCCCGGATGATCTTCACGAACCCGTCGGTCTCCCCGGTGGCCCGCGCCCGGCCGTTGGCCGAGAGCGGGAACCTCCCCACTTGGTGCTCCAGCTTCTTCTCCTTGCACTGCTCTTCGGTGAGCCCGATGCTCGCCACCTCGGGATGGCAGTAGGTGACCGACGGGATGTTGTCGTAGCGGATGGGGTGCGGTTTGTGGCCGGCTATCGTTTCGGCCACGACCACGCCCTCGCGGCTCCCCTTGTGCGCCAGCATGGGCGGGCCGGCCACGTCGCCGATGGCGTAGATGCCGTCGGCGGTGGTGCGCAGGCTCTGGTCCACCTGGATGAACCCGCGGTCCGAGAGCTTCACCCCGGCGGCGTCGAGGCCCAGCTCCTCGAGGTTGAGCGCGCGGCCGGCGGCCATCAGCACCTTCTCCACCTCGAGCGATTCGGTCTTGCCGCCCGCCTCGATCTCCAGCGTGACCTTGCCGGGCGTCACCTTGGCGCCCTTGACCTTGGCCGCGGTGAGCATGGCGATGCCCCGCTTCTTGAACACCCGGGCGAGCGTGGCGGAAGACTCGGCGTCCTCGAGGGG
>Ga0214473_10001516_pt1 | contig 30361 bp, 21 predicted proteins | sample RVTome_7_FD_203509 | JGI IMG/M metagenome (GOLD analysis project Ga0214473, IMG submission 203509) | Soil microbial communities from uranium-contaminated site in the Upper Colorado River Basin, Wyoming, United States - RVT98D197 | ecosystem: Environmental > Terrestrial > Soil > Contaminated >...
CGCGATGCTCTTCAACCATCCGCACGGCCCGTTCCCGGACCTCCGGTGAATACCTGCTTTGTCTTGCCATGACAGTAATCTCTCACATAATTCTGTCTCCGGCAAGCCCGGAACGGTTCAACCAACACTGTCCGTTACCAAGGCGTCATAATGGGAACCCGTAGAGTTGTATACTTTGAAGGTGTCCAGACACATGGTCTTGACGGCTTTCCAGTCTATTTTGTAATCGTAAATCGCCCAATGGCCATGTACCACACAGTCCATCGCGAACTTTTTGTAATTGGCCGTATCATTATCGAAGTCAGATATGCGTATGTCTCTTCTTGTACGGTAAGGAGTAGCGCATATGATTCGCCCCGCGCTATCAGGGTCCTCGTAACATACATTGATCAGCGTCTTAGTGCCAGAGAACTTAGCCTCGTCCTTACACGATGTGACAACAGCCTGTCCGCTATGGCTGGCAATGACATCCACCGTGTCCCACCCCGATGACGTACCGACGATCAAGAGAGTATCGTTATATCGTTCAACAGCGAATGAGTCAGTAGTTGAGTCCTCACAGTGGTATTTCCATCCAGCCTGTCGCCAATCCTCGAGGATCATTTGAGCAACTACCGCATCACCCACTCCCGTAGTATCAACATCAAGAAGTCGTAGCCATGCTTCAAATGTGACGTTTTCCGCCCAGTCAAGATGCTTTGACATCATATTGAAGTTCGTGTAGTCAAAGGCCGGCAAAACGAGACCCGCCGAATGCTGCCCCGCATTTGCACGTATTACATCCCTGCCGGTCTTGTTATCGGTCCAAATCCCACCGACTCCGGTGCCACGCGAATACCCCTTTTGGGCATCCTGGTTGAGAGGGTCCATTTTAGTGTATGTAGGAAAGGGATTTGTCCTATGTAGGTTGAGACCTATACTGTTGTCCGATGAGATAAAGATCTGCTGCGAGGTCGCATGGTGCTGGGCCATCAAATCAAACTGTAGGTTGTGGTCCTTGATTGCCTTAGCAGCGTCCGCTGGGTCCCCACCGAAGATTGACACACCGAAACTATCCAACTCAATGTAGAAAGAGTCGAGCGTGTCGGCATCATGTCCATAAGACCATGTCCATACGTTGAATCGATTCTCTGTCAAAACCGGCAGCGCGAGGCATACCGTCGCAACGGCTGTGAAAATCAGATTCCTAAACCAGGTTTTCATGTGACCTCCCTGTCCCGATAAGATTCAAGTGGTTAGAGTATCAGATCGCTGCTTCTACTTCAAAAACAGCATCTTCCGCGATTTACTTGAATCACCTCCTGTAAGCTTGTATATGTAAACTCCGGACGAGACAGCCTCGCCCCTGGAATTATGTCCGTCCCATTGATAAGCGTATTTGCCTGCAGATAAAGTGGCGTTGACCAATGTCGCCACCGACTGGCCGAGCATATTGTCGACCTCCAGTCGGATACGAGAACGTCGTATCAAATCGAACTCAATAGTCGTGGAGGAGTTGAAAGGGTTGGGGTAATTCTGATACAACTCGAATTCATGGGGAAGGAGTTCAGGAGTGTCATCTTCTACAGCCGTGGGGTCCGCAGCACCGGCAAATACGTAGACGGCCGCGTAGCCGGAGGAAATGAGCGTCGAAAAGGCAAAATCATCGATGCCATCCCCGTTTACATCTCCAACACCGGTACAATCCATACCGAAGTAAATCATGTACCCCGGCAGATCGCTGATGAAAATGGATATATCAGGGATACTATCAAGGCTCGGTCCACCGTAGAAAACCTCAACTGGCCCGCCCCCGAAAGGAAGGGGATAGCTCATGACAATATCATTGTGGCCGTCATCATTGACATCTCCAGCCAAGCCAACCTCGGTATGACGCTTCACGATCGTGCGATCGGGAATCGTGTCAATATCAGGCCCTCCGAAGAAAACGTATCCGAACGTATCGTCATATGCCACGCCCGGACTGGCAAACAGATCATCAAAATCGTCACCGCTAACATCACCTAAGGCTTCTAGTACCCATCCGAACATGTAGCTACCCTTCTGATACTCGCCCGGTTCAGCGATGATTAAGTCCGGAATGGTGTCAAAATCCACTCCTCCCCAATAGAAGTATAGTGAACCCCTCTCGTTGTAACTCGGGTCAGGTCTGAGGTTTACGGCCAGATCTGTGGTGTCGTCACCATTGAAGTCGCCTGAAACGACGTTGTCTCCAAACTGGTACCCTGGTTTCGTAACGAAAGCAGGCCGGAGAGTCAAGTCCGGAACTGAGTCGAAGTCCGAGCCAAGTTCAAACATGAAGACTTCGTCGCCCATGTGCCCCGTACAGAAAAACTCCAATTTGCCGTTTGCATTAATGTCGCCGGTATTGACTGCCGTCCTTGTCGGATGAACGGTGTCAAGTCCAAACCACGCATCTCTGATCGTATCTAAGGCAGGCCCACCCAAATAGAGATTGAGCCGCCAAAAGCTCGAATTGTGACCATTCGTTGCAAAGTCGTCAAACCCATCCGAGTTTACATCTCCGAGGTTTCCGATGTGCCTCGAGACGCTATCGAATCTTATGTCATAAATCGTATCAAGTGGATTACCGCCATAGAATAGATAAGCAGCAGGACGGTAATCCCAGACCAGGATGTCGTCATAGCCATCATCGTTCTGATCGCCAAGAGGTACAATTGTCGTACCAAACAGAGTACGGGTAGTGTCGGACACTATTCTACCGATCAACTCCGGCAGCTCAGCGTGCGTCTCCAGTGTTATGAAGACGATCAAAAAGTTGGCAGCAAACGCTACCCGATGTAGTCCAGATGCCTTACCAAACATATGCAATCCCTTTTGTAGGCCTTTATGCAAAACATAATAGAAAACTCCATCCTGTCAACTACAAACTGCACAGAAGAAAGCTCAATGGGGGATGGGCGCGTAACTTGGCCCATGTGCCGTTGCCGCAAGCCTGCTCGACCGCCTGGGCGAATTCGGCATCGGTCACGCCGTCGCGTTTGCATTCGATGACGGCGAAGGGGCGGGTACGCGCATCGTCGACGAAGATGACTATATCGGCGGCGTCCTTGGGTGTACGGTCGGGTACGGTGACCTCAACACCGATGCGGGCGGGTTCGTAACCGTAGCGGAAGATGAGTTCGGCCCAGTATTCCGCGCGGACCTGCTCCTCGGGGTCGGAATAGCGCTCGGAGTGGTTGACGGCAACGTAGGTTATGCGTTGTTTTTTCCCTTCACCAGAAACGCTGGCGTAGCCTTTTTCAATAGCTTGGTCGAGATAGGTCATATATTCCTCCAAAGCGCTTTTGCGGCAAAACCGGTATTGTCACCACAGTAGGCATAACGATAGCGCGTTAGCAAGTTGTTTTCGCACCTCACCTCTCCCGAAAACACCACCAATCCAACAGAGAATATCCCTGCACCTTGGTCAACAAAGGACACGCCCATGGCCGCCATCGCAAAACATATCGCCGCCTCCCGGTTCCTGCGTCACCCCTTTGCATGCCGGCCCCGCAATCACCAGCTGTAGATCATCCAAGGGGCAGACTAGGGCGTCTGCCGCCCGCCGAGCCCACCCGCCGCTTCGCTCCGGGTGGGGCGCCAAGAAGACGCAGGGCGGACGAGGACGGCTGCGGCCCACTCAATCAGGACAGTCGATCTTCTTGCTCACCGTTGACGACGACATTTTCTCTTCGTATAATCTATGACATGATTATCAGCCTTCCATGAGGAGGATATACAGACGTGAAGAGGATTCTCGTTGCGGTTTCGATCCTGCCATTCCTGGCTGTCCTGCCGGTCCGAGCCGAGATGTCGTTCGATTTGCAGGCTTGGCCGTCGTTGATGTTCAATTCGGGCAGTACCGACTACACTATCGAGGCGCTGAGTTGGGGCACCACAAACGGCGGCGCCGACACGGTATTAATAGGAATAAGAAGCAAACTGGAATTCCCGATCGACGCCCCCCTGACCGGTCTGGACATCGAGGCGTCCAGCAAGCCCGGCGCGGAGAAAGCCTGGACTATTAGTCTGGGAGCCCTGTTGAATGTCGACGATCCCGACAAGATGATGGAAGATCACGACTGGTTGTTTGACCCCAACGGATACGAGAGCTTCAAATTTAGTTGGACCGAGTCCCGGACCAAGATAGACTATCTTCACTTGAGATTGGAGGCGACACTGGCGTTGATCAGAAGTCCGGTGGTCCAGGTGGCGGCGGTGGCCGGATTTCACTATAACCGAATCGAATTCGATATGATAGGGTATGACGGCTGGCAAGTCGGCGACGATTTTCAGGTAATCGACGTCCACGGCACGCAAAGGGCGCTGTACTACAAAGCGATATACAAGCTGCCCCAGATCGGGGCCAGGATGAAAGTCACACCCGGCTGGCAAACGCAGATGGCACTGCAGTTGACGATCGGACGGCTGTTGGCTTCGGACCTCGATGACCATCTATTGCGCGGCAAGACGGCCGAAGCATCGACCTCCGGCTGGGCTTTCCTCGGTCATGTTAGCGGTCGGTTGATGCTGTCTGAAAAGGGTTCGACGCGACCTTTTATCAGCGGTCGGGCGGGATGGGTGACCCAGAGCGCCTCCGGCCACCAGACTCAAAGATGGTACAAGGATGAGGAATACGAGGACCCCGACACCGGCGAGGTGAGAATCGTGCGGGCCGGCACGGTCATCAGCGGCATCGACTATGAGACCACGGCCCAACAGCTTCGCATCGGGTTGGGTGTCGGGATCGCTTTCTGAGCCGTCTCAGTACTCGCGTCTCCATGCCTTGAGCAATCATCGTCGTCCGAGTGTTAGACCGACCGGCCAGGTCTTTTACTGTTTCACTCCAGCGGGGCGAATTGTCGTTAAACAGATTCGCGATTGGTGCGTCATGTAAGCAGGCGGCGCTGGGCAGCCTCAGGGAGCGGAAGCGACACGCAACGGTGAGCGCGCACGGGTGTCTCGCCGTTGCACCACTTTGCCGTTGACAAATAGGGCACGGTCTAATAGAATACGGGTGGAACCATTGATGATTTTGAAATGACAGGGTTGGTGTTGAACAGCGCCTCGCGAGCCTTCGAGTAAGTTCGAAGTCTGAGACTTTGGCTGAGTAGGGTCTCAGAATGCAGTTGTCGGCAGCCACCCCCCCGAGAGGCAGTGGTTATTGAAAGGTAGTTTAAGAGTAATGATGAAACGCATTATCATAGTCGCAGCCCTCGCCATGTTAGTTTCCGTCGGTTCGGCCGGCGCGTACGACGGCATGTTGGAGTACGGCGGGAGTGTCTTGTGGAGCGGCGGGACCAACGTTGTCATGGTGGACAGCATCGCGTACTATACCGTGTTCAACGGTCTGATTGTACTGGATGTCAGCGATCCGTCCTCGGTGGACACACTTTCGATGGTTTATTTGTATGGCGGTTGGCCGTCCGACATCAGAGTAGTGGGGGGCTATGCCTATGTCACTGTACTGGACGACATACTGTATGTAATTGACATCACCAATCCGGCGGCGGCTTACATTGCCGGGAGCTTGACAGTTGAGGGCGCCTTTGGCGTCGACGTGGCGGGAGAACTGGCCTACGTCGCCTATACGAAGGGCGGAGTCGAACAGGGCCTGCTGATTCTCAATGTCGCAAATCCACAACAGATGGAACGAGTGGGTTTCATTTCGACCGACCATCCGGCTCTGAAAGTCCGGGTGCAGGGGAATTATGCTTATGTGGTCGACGGTGATCTGTGGATATTCGACGTTTCTGATCCGGCCTTACCGAGTCTGGCAAGTCACTTTCCAACGGGGTACGGCCCCATCGATCTGGATATTCGGGGGGATTTGCTCTTTCTGGCGGATCAGGATCCGGTCTGGCCGGCCGAGCAATCGGCCTTTACTATCCTCGATGTTTCCGACAAAGAAGCGCCGTTCATCGCCGGCCGCATCCCCCTTTGGGGAGAATGCACCGATGTCGTGGCGGTAAACGACAGCGTGGCGTTGCTGACCAATACCGAATTCGTGCGCACCGTGGACTACTCCGATCCGGCGCATCCCGATACGGTCGGCAAGTACGAGATGCCGGGGTCGGCCGGGCGGTTTGCAGCCTCCGGCGACTTAATGATGGTTCTTGATTTTGCCGAGCCAAATGCGGACGGTATTGGTATGCCCGGTTCCGATGATCAGCATTTTGTCGATGTATCCGACCCGGCCCATCCGCAACGTGTCGGTAATCTTGTAGTACCGCTGGAGGTCACCAACGTGGTAGCAGGCGGCGACTATGCTTATGCGCTGAGCTTTTACGATTCCACGGCCAACGTCAAGGCCGTTTATGTCGGCAGCGCATTTCCAAAAGCGATCGTCGGATCGTATGCCGTCACTGGAACAGCCGAGGCGGCAGCGCTGCTTGACACGCTTCTGTTTGTGGCCGGAACGCGAGGCCTGGAGGTCATCGATGTTTCTGATCCAGCCAACATGAAGTTCGTGCGACGGTTCGCCGCAGAGGAAGGCGCCATGAACGTCACGGTGGCCGGTTCCTATGCTTATGCCGCCATGGGACGCCAGGGAGTCAAAATCTTCGACTATACCGGCGACCTGGACGAGCCTGTGGCGGCCTTCCCCACCGGTGACATGGCTATCAAGCTGGCGCTCTACGACGGCTATTTGTACGTAGCGGACCGACAACCGGGCGGCCAGATATTCAACGTAAAGAACCCTGAGGAGCCGTTTCATGTCAGGACTTTCGGCACCGCATATTACAACTGTGTTGCCGTCTCGGGCACTCGACTTTATATGTCGTACGCTGGTGTTCAGAGCGGTTTCAATATATTCGACCTAGAACCGGACCCTGAGAACCCGACGTACCTTGGGAGTTATGGGGGGTTCATTTGGAACTACGAAGTAATCGCAGACAGGGATTATGTTGCGGTCGCCGACGGATGGGACGGCATCAGGATCATCGATGTCTCCGATCCGACCAACGCGACCGAAGTTGGCGGATACAACACGTGCGGATTCGCATTCAGCCTGTATGCAAGCGATGGCCGAATTACGGTTGCCGACGAGTATAGCCTTGTGATCCTGGACAATTGGATTGCCACCGACACCGACAGTCAGAATGTGAATCCGATTCCGGAGTCGTTCCACCTGAGCCAAAACTACCCCAATCCGTTCAATGCGACGACAACGATTGAGTTCTTTGTGCCGCGCCGATCTCATGTAACGCTGACGGTATACAATGTTCTCGGTCGCAAAGTGACAACGCTGATGGACGCGGAGTTAAGGATGGGACCACACAGGGCGGCATGGGACGCTCAGGACTTCTCGTCGGGAGTTTATTTCTACCGGCTGGCGGCCGGTGATTTCAGCATGACAAGGAAGATGGTCATGATCAAATAGAAGGGAAAAAGTCATGTACACGTGTGCTCAACAAAAGGCGGCGACCAGCCTGCTTTGCCTCGGCTTTGCCTTCTGCCTGGCTTGCGGTTGGTGGACGGCGCCGGTGACCGCCGCTGCGGAATTGTCGGAATTGGTGGAGGTCAACCGACTTGGATTCAGAGTTTCGACCGCAGTCTCGTTCGGCGATGGGATAAGGGAAGTCTATTTTGCGCCCGATGCCCCGCCCCGATTGCCGGACGCCATCGACAGCATTCTCATGACCGACGGATCGCTTGTAGCCGATACAGGTTCCGTTTCAGTATTGATCGACTCCACGTTCCTATCAATGCTGCTTGATAACGGCGCAATTAAGCTGCGGCGTTCATTTGCGCGACTTGCCGACAGGACCCTAACCTACGTGAATTCGGACAATGCTCTTGTCACGGTCTGCCTGGGGGATTTCTACAACGCCGAGTTCCCTATGGATGTAACTAGTTTGGTCGGGAGAGGATTGGAGCCGCCGGGTGTGGACGAGATATATTACCGCCCGATTGCCTATGACTTTACCGATGAGGGGCCTTTGCCGCCGCCTGATTGCCCGGTCAACGATCAGTATCTGCATAAGCAGTACAATTTGAGGAAGTTCGATGATTCCACGGGCGGCGGATGCAATCTGCTGGGCGCTTTCAGATACGCCTGCGCTCATGTCAACGGAAGCGAGACTAACTCCGATATGCCGTATCTGATAGTTGTTGACCGGGGCGTAGACGGAGATTTGTGGCGTTACCCAGACCTGACGACACAGGTTAACCGTGAACTTAGTCTGCCAAACCCGGACTATATGGGCGACCACGGCCTGAGCGTTCTTGGAGTAGCGTGCGCGGCCGCCGGCGGACTTCCGGGTAACGTGTTGTCCCCTCCGGTAATGCCTGATCCATCGCGGCCGCTTGGTTACGGTCTGGTCGGAGCTTATCCGGTCCGGGATCGCACCGTTTTGATCGACTGGAGCCATCCGGGCGGCTACATATGGGCACTCGAGGAGGTAGCCGTATCCTGTCCGCAGGGCGGCGTCGTTACCAACAGTTGGGGCGTTTTTGGTTACGACCAAGAACTGGAAGTCATTATCGGCTATCTACGTCAACACAGAGATATGGTCATTGTAGCAAGCGGAGGGCAGGAGACCCAGTTTCACGGCATACCTTTTGATTTGTGGCCGGCGGCTTGTTATGGTGTAATCGCAGTGGCCGGGTGTGACAGCATGAAGGTGAGATGGGGCAAGTCAAATTACGGTTATTTCATCGACCTGATCGCTCCGGCCGTCAACATATTCACTATGGTATCTTGCTCCGACATGGGCGGCCCACCCGCAGACTGCTATACTTATCAGAACGGAACGTCACTTGCCGCACCTCTGGTGGCGGCCATCGCTGCCTGGATGAGGTCCATTGAACCGAACCTGTGCGCCGCAACTGTCTGTGATCTTCTTCGCGAGTGCGGAGACACCGCGATCTGGTCTCCAGACAGGGGGTGGGGTCTTCCCGACGCAGAAATCGCCGTCACCAAAGCCGCCAATATTTTGAACAAGTTCCGGGACACGTTGATTGCCGGCGATGTGAACCAGGACTGGCACATAAACGAGGGTGATGTGGTATTCCTGGCCAACTATCTTAGCCTTGGCTGCCCGGTCCCCAATGATCTCAGGTTAGCAGATGTCGATTCCAGCTGCACCATTGATATATCCGACCTTGTCTGGCTGATAGACTACGTGTATCTTGGCGGACCGCCGCCTGTGATCGGATGCATTGACGCCGGTGGCGAGCAAAACCGCGACAGGTCATCGCAATTCCCGGATTCACCAGCCGGCAACGCTACGGTTCCCACTTCCTATTCCCTTGACCAAAACTTCCCCAACCCGTTTAACCCGATGACGACCATTCGGTTCGGGCTGCCGTCGGCCGGTCATGTTCGGTTGGAAGGGTTTAACCTGCTGGGGCAGAAGGTGGCTATCCTTACGGATGAGATATTGCCCGCAGGCGTTCACGAGGTGGTCTGGGATGGGCGGACCGAAGACGACCGCGAGGTTTCATCCGGTCTGTATTTCTACCGCCTTGAAACGGCCGAATTCAGGCAGAGTCGCAAAATGTTGTTGATTAAGTGAACAGGGTCGGTCGGTCCCTTCATCTCTTTGTGAGTCGTGATCTTAGCGATGTGGCCGGGCAGCGACCCGGCCGCGCCCGCCTCATCTGAGGGTCGGATCGGCCTCCGGGACGGCCGTAACGCCCTTTTGGCCTTGACAAAAGGGATTGTGGCCTTATATTGACAGGCGAAGAGGCGCTTATCGATTGTTGGCGGATAAGCCTTTATCCTCTGATTACTGTAGTTGGTCTAACTTAGCTGGCTGTACTGGAATACAATGGCAGGTGTCGACCTGTAGGAGGGGATTCGATATGGCAGCAGCTAGCATCATCTCGGATCGAAACCTGAGAAGCGCTTCAGCGTTGGAGTCGGTGGGTTCCCTGGTGGACGCTGACTGCCCGAAGCCGCCGACTCGACCGGTTCGGGCGCTTACTCATGGCATCGGTTTACTCCGACCGAGACGAGGAGTGGAAGGATTGGTCGCGGCGAGGACGGTTCAAGAATTAAAGTGGAGGGCAGGTTTCTGGTCGCCGCCGCAGAGTGGGAATCCCGGCCTGTTGGGCCGTTTTGGTGTTTTGAACTCTAAGATTAAAGTTTAACTACTATAGATGGAGGTTTTACGGATGAAGCTACGCTTTTTCGTTCTACTGTCACTCGTGGTTCTTTGCGGCTATGGTGTGGCCGGCGCTCAGATGGTCTCGCTGGATCATACCGACGGGTTGATTGATCCCACCCACGTGAACACGGGTGTGCCGGTGACTTTTTACATCCGCATCACCGGTGACGGCAGCAATCACGGCGGTATCACCAACGGTTTCCGTGTCTATTCCAACGACGGCGCCACATGGGGGACCACGGTGGGCGATACGCTCGGCACGCTGGGCAAGGCCCAGTTTGACGGCGGTTTCTTTATCAGTCACTTTAGCGCCGACGGCGCCGGCGCCGACACGGTAGGCTTCGGCGCTTTCCGGTTCTTCAGCACCGGCCTGCCGGCCGGCTTTAACAATGTGGCGTACTCAGTTGAGATCGGTCCTCTGGCTGAAGCCGACAACGGCAAGACCATCTGTATCGACTCGTCCTTCTATCCGCCCAGCGGCGTTTGGAAATGGGCTGGTCCCGATGTCTATCCGGGCTGGTCCGGCGGGCAATGCTTTACTATCGGCCCTCCGGCGGCGTGTGAAGTCGCTGTGACTTCACCAGCCGGAGGCGCGGTTTGGACGGCCGGCACCAATAAGAGCATTACCTGGACTACCACCGACTGCGCCGAATGCGGTACCGTCGACATCTCCTATTCGGTTGACGGCGGAGGTTTCACGAACATCGTAACGGCTACCGCCAACGATGGTCAGTATACCTGGTTGGTGCCGAATACGCCATCGACCAACGTGGTCGTCAAGGTTTGCTGTTCCGGTACCAGCGACTGCGGCGAGAGCGGCGTCTTTACTATCGAGGCCCCGCCACTTCCCGAGATTGTGTCGGTCGATCCCAATTCGGCGGCGCAGTGCGATGAGGGTCTGGTCGTGACAATTACCGGCGCCAACACCAGTTGGCACGCCATCATGGGATCGGATATCGTGAATCCCAGCGTTTACCTGACGCACTCATCCGGCGCCCCCACCATCAACGCCGGCAGCGTCCAGGTGGTCAGCACTACCGAAGTGCACGCCACGTTCAGCTTCGCCTATGACACGCCGACCGGCCTTTATGATGTCACGGTGGATGACCCGACGGCCCCCCCGGACGTGCTAGAAGACGGCTTCACGGTCAACGCGGCCGCGCCGGCCAACATCGTTGTGGATCCATCGACGCTTATCTTTGATGCCGAGCAATACGGCCCCAACCCCGACGATCAGGGTTTCTCGATCCACTCCGCGAGCTGCGCCCACGACTTCGCCGTCAGTGACGATGCTGACTGGCTGGCGCTAAGTGTTGCCGACGGCACGACCCCGGTCGATGTCATCGTTTCCGTCGATATCGACGGTCTGCTGCCCGGGTTGCATACCGCGACCATAACAGTCGAAGCCCCCCTGGCTTCCAACAGCCCACAGACGATCGACGTTGAGCTGAATATTACTGAAGGCCCGATGCCTGGCGGAGCGCTGTTCAGCGCCTCCCTGGGTGCCTCCGGGGCCGGTGGCGCCGCTGATATGTTGACGTATTTCGGCCTGGATTCCAACGCCACCGACGGGTATGATCCCGGGACCGATCAATTCGAGCCCCCGATTCCTCCGGGTGATTATATTCGTACTTACTTCGACCATCCGGAATACGGGCAGATTCAGGATGAATTCAACAGCGATATTCGGTTCCCGTTCGGCACTTCATGCAAGGATTTCGTGCTGACGGTCGAGACCAATTTGGTCGAAGAGATCACCCTTGACCTGGGTTCGATCTTGAATGAAGGTTGTTATACGGTCGCTCTCTACAACGACCTGGGCGAGTTGCTCGTCAGCAATTTCCTCGCCGACAGCTATACCTATGGGACCTACCCCGGCCAGACCGATTTCATCATCAGAGTTTGCGCCGGTGAGGGGTCGGTTCCGGTGATTACCTGTGTGAATCCCGAGCCAATCGTCATCTGCGACCATGGTCAGGTTTGCGTACCGCTGGCCATTACCGGCGCTGACATGGTCACCGCCAACGGCGCTACTTGGGCCGCAGGTCAGCTCTGCTTTGACGTGGCGAGTTCCAACGCCTACAACTTCCGGGTCATCGCGACCAGCAACTGCGGCGCTGACACCTGTGACATTCTCGTTAACGTTACTGTTATGGATCTCCCGGTCATAGACTGTCCCCAGGATCCGATAGTTGTCATGATCGCTCCCGGTGAGACCTGTGTGCCGCTGGCTATCACCGGCGCTACCGGTGTGACGGTTGAGGCCGGTGATTGGACCGCCTCCTGGGTCGACGGCCAGTTCTGCTTCGACGCCGGCACAGTCGGAGAGTACGCAGCCACCGTATCGGCGGCGAATGACTGCGGCTCGGTCGACTGCCCGATTACGGTGGTTGTCCAGGACTGCCCACTGCCGGTGGTCGATTGCCCGGATGGCCCGATGAACTTCAACCTTTGTGAGTTGGGTCCTATCAGCTTCCCGATGGCCGTGACCGGCGCCGACTCCGTGCAGGTTTCGGCTGGCAGCTGGGTGGCCGACGAGTTCTCATTCACGCCCGGTGGTTTCGGTACTTTCCCGTTCACACTGACGGCCACTAACGCGTGCGGATCGGTGGATTGCCCGTTCACGGTTAACGTGACTCAGATTCCGATGCCGGTGATCACTTGCCCGGAAGGTGTCTTTCAGTACGCTCTCTGTGCGGTCGAGGAGATCTGCATAGACCTTCCGATCGCCAATGCCGACTCAGTCCTAATCGACGGAAATGCTAACTGGGCTGATGGTCAGCTCTGCTTCACGGCCGAGCCCGGCATGAACTACAGTTTTGTGGTCCATGCGTCAAATGCTTGCGGTGAGGACGTCTGCACGGTAGAGTTCAATATCGGCTCGTACACCCGACCGACGGCCTGCTTCACCGCTGATCCCACCGAAGGTCCGGTGCCGCTTGAGGTTACCTTCACTAACTGTTCGGTTGTCGATCCCGCATTGACACCCACGTACTTCTGGGATTTCGACGACGGTTCTATGTCCATGGGTATGAACCCCGCTCATACGTTCGATCAGATCGGCTGCTACGACGTCACTTTGACCGTAACCGACGCTTGCGGCAACCATGATTTCGTGACGCACACGATCTGTGTCTCAGACTCGCAGGTCGTCCAGCCGACCGATCGCTGGATCAACATCTACTGTCCAGAACCGATGCTTGAAGGCGTGCCGCTTGAACCCGGCGACTTCATTAGCGCCTACGACCCCGATGGTATCCTCTGCGGTATGGGTCAGGTTGAAGCCGACGGTTCTTACGGCATGATCCTGATCTACGCCGACGACATCTACACCGCCGACGTCGACGAAGGCGCCGACGTGGGTGATCTGATCTCGATCAAGATCAACGGCGTCCCGGTGGCGACCGATCCTCCGATCATCTGGACCGAGAACGGCGCGGTCTTCATGGTCTGTAACTTCACGGCCGAAACCTGCATGACCTTCGATCTGGATGCCGGTTGGCATCTGATTTCGTGGAACGTCGCCTACTCCGACGATATCGCCGCTATGCTGGCCGACTTCGTCGAGTGCGTCGACGTCGTGCTCAGTTTCGACCGCGGCGGTCTGACCTACGATCCGACTCTGCCGCAGTTCTCAACGCTAATGGATGTCGACTTCTATCACGGCTACTGGCTGCGTCTGAGTTGCCCGGTGACGTTTGAAATCTGTGGCGGTATTATCAGCCCGAACGATGGCATTCAGGTCTACTCCGGTTGGAATCTGGCCGGCTACTGGCCGGACGAAGTCCTGCCGGTTGAAGACGGTTTCGCCTCGCTGCTGGCCGATGACAACCTGTTGGTGGCCTACGGCTACGACAACGGCGCCATGGATTACATCCCCGGCGACCTGATGCACCAGTCGCTCACCGAACTGATGCCCGGTTACGGATACTGGGTGAAGGTCAAGTGGAATGCCCTGTTGGCCTATCCCGGCTTCAACCCGCCGGTGGCTCCGCGTGTCGACAATCGCGGTTCGCTGGTTGCCTCGTCCGGTGTTACGCCTTCGCGTAACTGGATGTCGATCTATGGCTCCGATCTTCAGATCGATAGTGAGCCGGTGCGCTCCGGCGCCACGGTCGAGATCTTCTCCGACGACGGCGTGCTTTGCGGCAGCGGCGTATTCAACGACGGTATCCTGAAGTTCACCTCGGTTTACGGCTACGACGGCGACAATGAGACGACCGCACAATACCCGAAGTCGGGTGAGCCGCTGAACGTCCGGATCGATGGCGTTGGCGTCGCGGCCGAACTCACCTTCCGCGGCGACGGCTCGCGCGTCAGCCTCGGCAGTCTCTCGACGGCCACGCTGCTGCCGGGCAGCTACAGCATGTCGCAGAACTATCCGAACCCGTTCAACCCGTCCACGAACGTCAGCTTCAGCCTGCCGACCGCCGGTCAGGTGGAACTGTCGGTTTACAACGTGCTGGGACAGAAGGTGGCCACCATCGCCAATGGTCAGTTCACCGCCGGCACGCATGAAGTAACGTGGAACGGAACCGATGACAGCGGCAGCTCGGTTGGTTCCGGCATTTACTTCTACCGGCTCACCTCTGATGGTTTCGATGAAACCAAGAAGATGATCCTGATGAAGTAAGCTGCCTAATCTAACTTCTACGGGGACAGACCCGATGGGTCTGTCCCTTTTTTTGGCCTGTTAATGTGTAGTGGACTGGGTGGCCCACCCTTCGGGTGGGTTTCTTCTCTTATGAATTGGACTGGGACTGGACTGGGTGGCCCACCCTTCGGGTGGGTGTCTTCTTTTATGAATTGGCTGAACTGTCAATCTCATCCATAACAAGCGGCACGTCCGACATTCCGGCATACCAATTGTAACTCGACCAGCGCCACTGACCCGGCTCGCTCGCCAATCGTCGCTTGACAGGATTATTGTGGCAGTACTCTATTTTCTCAAGAACCGTCTCCCGCGTTCGACAGTTATGATCGTAGCATCTGGGTTGCCAGAATGCCGATCTCTCTCGGCCGTTCTTGAATACTCTACAATCATCTGGAAGATCAAGTATCTTCTCTGAGATGATCTTGCCCGCGGACTTTGACTTGAACTTCCCGATGACCGGACCGAGTTTCAATGAATCCGGCGGATGCAATACCAAGTGCACATGTTCAGGCATTACCACATACCCAAAGATCCTAATCGCATGCTTCGTGCAAATCGTCTTAAAGGTCCGAAGAAGCACAGTAATGACTGCTGGTCGAGTGAGCAGCTTGTGGCGACGGTAACAGGAAAATGTCACAAACCTGGCGGTTTTGAGATGATCATAGTGTCTTAATCGGGGCATATCACAACAATAATATACGCGCGGCATTCGAGCAAGTCAGAGAAACCCACCCAAAGGGTGGGCCACCCCAGCCTCATAGTGCGCGCAGCGCGAAGAACACCGCTTGTCGGTGTCACAATTGCTTTGACAACCCCCAGTCAATTGCTATATTCCGCCGTGCGGAAGATTCGGGACTACATTGGCCTTCGCCCCATTGCCTTCATCATAGCCTACATTGCTATCGATGTGCAGGTAGCACTTGCCCAGGAATCCTCAGGTGGTGTCTTCCGCGACGATCGTATCAACGCCCTCGTCCTTGTTTCCGTCTTCTCGGCCGCGGTGCTTCTGTACACGCGCTGGGCCAGACAAGGCAAACCTCTTTTCCTGCGCAAGATACCGGGGCTGGACGCAGTCGAGGAGGCGGTCGGTCGGGCCACCGAGATGGGTCGCCCGGTGTTGTTCGTCCCCGGTATCGCCGAGCTGGATGAAATCGAGACCATCGCCGGCATCTCTATCCTCGGTCGCGTGGCCAGAATCACCGCTCAGTATGAAACGCCGCTGATGGTGCCGGTTCGGTATCCCCTGGTGCTGGCGGCCGGTCAAGAAGTGGTGGAGCAAGCCTATATCGAGATGGGAAAGAAGGACCTTTACGACAAGGACATGGTGCGGTACGTGGCCGGCGAGCAGTTCGCCTTCACGGCCAACGTCAACGGCTACATGATGCGCGAGCGCCCGGCCACCAACATCTACATGGGCGCTTTCTTCGCCGAGTCGCTGCTTCTGGCCGAGACCGGCAACGCCGCCGGTTCGATTCAGATCGCCGGTACCGCCCGTCCCGAGCAATTGCCGTTCTTCATTGCCGCCTGCGACTACACCCTGATGGGTGAGGAGCTCTACGCCGCCTCGGCCTATCTGTCCAAGGAGCCGATCATGACCGGCGGGCTGAAGGGTCAGGACTTCGTCAAGATGTTGATCACATTTGCCATAATCATCGGCGTGATTCTGGTTACCATGGGGTACGGAGATGTCTTCTTAGGCTGGTTTAACTCTGTCTAACAGGATCCGAAGCCGCAGAACTTAGATAATGAAAACAACAGTCCCGGTAGCAGTCGCTTTCCTCGCTGGTTTAGCTCTTGTGGTGTCGTTCTTTTTTCGTGAAGGGACCTTCGTCGGCGATATTTCGCAAGAACTGACAGTCTGGCTGACTATCGTCGGTGGTTTCACGCTGCTGCTTGGTGTTGTCTCGATCACCCGGGTAAACTGGGTGGCGGTCGGCAAGCGCAAGGAGAATTGGGGTTACAAACTTCTCACGGTGATCTCGATATTCGTCATGGCCGTTCCGGCCGTTCTGCCGGCGTCCTGGTCGCCGTTGTTCGGGCGGAACCCGGGTTCCATCTATGACTGGTTTTTCATCAATCTGGACATGCCGATGATGGCCACCATGTTCGCCACCTTGGCCTTTTACATAGCTTCTGCAGCTTATCGGGCGTTCCGTGCGAGAAGCGCCGAGTCGACTATCCTTCTGTTGACGGCCACCGTCGTCATGCTCTGGCGCGTTCCATGGGGAGAAGCGTTTCTGAACCTGTTTCCGGGCGATATTCCGAACTTCCTCAACACCTACGTCATGAACGGCGCCAACCTGGCCGTGCAGCGAGGGATCATTATCGGCGCCGCGCTGGGCGCCGCTTCGATGTCACTGCGCATCATCCTCGGGATCGAGCGAACCTACATGGGGAAAGGGTAAACCCGTGGGCTGGTGGGAACGTCTCGAACAGATGGATCGTCGCGTGGTTTATACGGCCGTGTGGATTGCTGTCATTTTTCCATTCATAGTTCCAGCCGAATTTCCGATCAGCATCACCCCGGAGGCGCGAATGCTCTACGACGCCGTCGAGGCGCTGCCCGATTCCTGCACGGTAATGGTGGTGTTCGACTATTACCCGTCGACCATCGCCGAGTGCGAACCGATGACCCGTAGCGCCCTGCATCACTTCTGGCGCAAAGACTGCAAAGTGATAACCTTGTCCAACATCCCATTGGGAGGTCCGTCCATGGCCGAGAGCGTCACCCGCGAAATTGCTCTCGAATACGGTAAAATCTACGGTGAGGATTTCGTCAACCTCGGCTACAAGGCCAACTACGTGGCGGTGCTATCCGGCATGGGCAGCTCGATAGTCTCGATTTTTCCCACCGACAACAGCGGCACACCGCTGTCTGAGATTCCGATGATGGACTCGATCGTAAACTACGAACAGATTTCATTCATTTTCGAGGTGGCCGACAATGCCACGGCTGACTACTGGGTGTCGATTGTCAATGCCCAGTATGGCGTTCCCATGGGATGCGGCACCACCGCGGTCAGTGCTCCTAAGTACTATGCTTTTGTCGGCTCCGGTCAGTTTGTCGGGCTGTTGGGCGGCATGAAGGGCGCGGCTGAGTACGAGATACTGGTCGATAAGCGTGGTAAAGCGGTGGTCGGGATGGGCGCCCAATCGCTGGTGCATCTGCTTGTCATCGCCCTGGTCGTCCTCGGCAACCTCAGCTACTTCGTCCTCGGCAAGCATAGAAGGAGGCTCGCCTGATGGGCGGTTGGGAGATTTTCCAGATCTGGGTGGCTGCCTTCTTCACGCTGTCCTTGTTCAGCTTCATGTACAAGGATAACCCGTTCTACAAGGTGGCCGAGCACATTTTCGCCGGCCTGTCGGCCGGCTATTACGTCGGCTTGATCTGGGACACGGTCATCGTTACGCAGCTTTGGCAACCGATGATCGGCGGCAAGTGGCTTCTGGTCATTCCGGGGATTCTCGGTTTCCTGATGTTCGCCCGGTTCTCGGCCAAGTATTCCTGGGTGTCGAGGACTTCGCTGGCTTTCGTCATGGGTGTGACGGCCGGTATCTTCATCATCTCGCAGCTTCACGGCCTGGTGCTGCCCCAAATGCAGGCGACCATGCAGTCGCTGGGCGGCGGCGGCGGGTTCAGCGCGGCGGTGTTGGCCATCATCGTCGTGGTAGGTGTGATCTCCACGCTGATCTACTTCTACTTTTCCAAGGAGCACACCGGCCTGCTGGGTATCACGGCCAAGGTCGGCATATGGTTCATCATGATCTCATTCGGCGCTCACTTCGGATATACGGTGATGGGGCGCGTGTCCTTGCTGATTGGCCGGGTGCAGTTTCTGATCGAGGATTGGATTGGGTCGTTTCAGTACTTGTTCTGATAATGACTGAGTGGCGTCGAACGAAACGGAGGTTTCGGTTGTGACAAGCATGGCAAAACAGTTCCTGCTGATATTATTGAGCATGGCGGCGCTCGGAGCGCTGCTCGGTTGCGGCAGTGAGGATAAGGGACGGGTATACGATACTAATGCCAACCCTCACGGTTTCCCGAAAGCGGCCTGTGACCTCCTGGACGCCATCGAAACCGGACAACTGGCCACCTATGACGTTATCACCGAAGCCTTCGGACGGTTGTATCTTGAGAATAACGAAATGTTGGAGAACCGTCATTGGCAGGAGGTCATCAGGCGTCTGGGCTCGGGGTTCCATCGCAGGGCCGACAGCCTGGCCACGCGCGGCGTGCAGCATTACACCCAAGCGGCGGGATTCTATATCCTGGCTGCCTTTGCCGATCCCAACGACAAGTCGCTGAGTGAAAGAGCTCGGCTTTTCACGGCCTGGAAAGAGACGACTGAGGGATTGGGTTCGGGCTACCTCACCAGTCCGACCAGCGATTACCTCCCTGACCGGCTGGACTTTATCAGCCATTTTGTGCTCGGGGACAGCATCGAGCAGGCCTTTGCCGACCGCTATTTGACTCACCGGCTCTTGGACTCGGCGGCGGCGGCGCCGACCTTTCGCAAGGTCCTGGACGGCCTCGACCCGGCTGACCGGGCGCTGATGTCGTTTCTCGGCTATGCTGAACCGATTGTCGCCAAGCCTTTGGTCGCGTGGGAGGAACCGTCGGTTGGGCTGATGGCCTATCAGTTCACTCCCGTCGGTCCCGAAAGATACCGGGGCGAACTGTACTTCCTGCTGGGTCAGCAGTTCTCGCCGGACATTTTGGTGGAGTTGCTGTTCGACGCCAGTGAGCAGGACCAGTCAGCCGACCAACCACAGGCAGGAGCCGCACTTCATCTCGAACTGCCCGCCTCGGACGGGGAAGCCGGTCGGGTCGGGATTGCTCATACCGTTTTCGCCGGCCAACGACCGCAGGGGGAGTTTCAGCTTAGCCTGAAACATCCCGGCGCCGATTCGTCCCGCCTGGTGACCACCGACGGCGCTCAAAGCGTTGTTCGTCTTCCCGTATCGATGCGACAGTAAGGCATTCACTCCGCTCCGACCTTTCGACCCCACTTTTCGCTTGTCAAATCGACGCCGGATACCTACCATCACTGCACCAGCGATTGAAAGCAGCAAATGAAAGTCATTATCCCCGTAGCCGGCGTAGGCAAGAGACTGAGACCCCATACCGAGTCCATGCCAAAACCACTTTTGGAAGTTGGTGGACGGCCGATTCTGGATCATGTGGTGCGACCATTGGATGGTCTGGATGTGGACGAGGTGGTTTTTATCATCGGGCACTTAGGTGACAAGATCCGCCGCCACGTGCGCCGACACTATTCGTTCAAAGCCAGGTTTGTCGAGCAGGACCGATTGTTGGGACTGGGCTACGCCGTCAGCATTGCCCTGTGCGAGAAAGAACCAGGCCCGGTGCTGATCCTGCTGGGCGACACCATCGTCGACTGTGAGATGCGGGACTTTATCAGCGCCGGCGACTATGTGCTGGGTGTGCACGAAGTAGCGAACCCGCATCGCTTCGGCATTGCTGAACTCGCCGGCGGTTTCGTGTCCGCGGTTCAGGAAAAGCCGGAAGACCCGAAGACCAATCTTGCCTTGATCGGACTGTACTACTTTGCGGACGCGGCCGGACTGAAAACGGCGTTGGCTCGGCTGGTACAATCAGGCATGACCACCTCGGGTGAAATTCAGTTGACCGACGCCCTGGCGGCCATGTTGGCCGACGGTGTCAAGTTCGTCCCGTATAACATCAGCCACTGGTATGATTGCGGCGAGAGGGAAACGCTGTTGGCCACCAACCGTTTCCTTCTGGATCGGATGGAGTCCTCCGGCGCGCCGGACGGAAGCACCGTAACACCGCCGGTCCACATAGACTCGTCGGCGGTTATCATCGATTCGGAGATCGGACCGTACGTGTCGGTCGGCGTCGGCGCCAGGATCGAAAACTCGGTCATCAGCAACTCGATCGTGGCCTCCGAATCGGAGATCGTGAATGCGAACATAAGGGACTCCCTGGTGGGAACGAAAGCGGTGGTGAGAGGCCGACAAGGAGTTGTGAACATAGGTGAACATTCGGAGATTGACGACGACTGACTGCACAGAGACCGCCGGTCCCGTCGCTGAAACCTTCAACGGCAAGGAGCACGTTTATGGCAGGGGGAAATTTCCTGTTTACTTCCGAATCGGTTACGGAGGGTCATCCCGACAAACTCTGTGATCGTATTTCCGACGCGGTTCTCGATGAGGTTCTGAGACAGGACCGGCGCGGCCGGGTCGCCTGTGAGACGTTCGTCACCACCGGCCTGGTTATAGTCGGCGGCGAGATCACCACCAGCGCCTACGTCGACATCCACCGCCTGGTGAGGCGGACCGTTCGCGAGATCGGTTACACCGACAGCAAATACGGCTTTGCCTATAATTCCTGCGCCATACTTAACGCCATCGGCAGCCAGTCGCCCGATATCGCTCAGGGCGTGGACGTCGGCGGCGCGGGCGATCAGGGGCTGATGTCCGGCTACGCCTGCCGCGAGACCAGGGAGTTGATGCCGATGCCGATCATGCTGGCCCACAAGCTATGCATGCAGTTGGCCCGCGTCCGCAAGAAGAAGATCCTGCCGTACCTCGGCCCCGACGGCAAGTCGCAGGTGACGCTGGAGTACCGCGACGGCAAACCGTATCGGGCCGACGCCATCGTCATCTCCACCCAGCACACCGAGGAGATTTTGAATCGCAGCGGCAAGAAGATCACCCGCCAGGCGGTCGACGAGATCATCGACAAGGTGGTCATGCCGGTCATACCGAGGCACATGATCGATAACGGCACCAAGTTCTATATCAATCCCACCGGCAAGTTCGTCATCGGCGGCCCGCAGTCCGATACCGGCATGACCGGCCGCAAGATCGTCGTCGACACCTACGGCGGCATGGCCAGTCACGGCGGCGGCGCTTTCTCCGGTAAGGACCCGACCAAAGTCGACCGTTCGGCCAGCTACCTGGCCCGCTACATCGCCAAGAACGTCGTGGCCGGCGGCCTGGCCGACAAGTGCACGCTGCAACTGGCCTATGCCATCGGTGTGGCCGAGCCGGTGTCGATGATGGTCTTCACCGACAGGACCTGCAAGGTGCCCGAGGAACGAATCATCGAACTGATCCGCAAGCATTTCGATCTCACTCCGCGTGGTATCATCAGGGACCTGAAGCTGCTGACGCCGATCTACGCCAAGACCAGCGCCTACGGACACTTCGGGCGCAACGACGACGAATTCACCTGGGAGAAAACCGACAAAGCCAAGATATTGGCCAAGGACGCATGATCTATGGCAGTTCAACACGACATCAGGAACATCAAGTTGGCCGACGAGGGAAAAAGGAAGATCGAGTGGGCCGAGCGCAACATGCCGGTGCTGCGCCTCATCCGGGAACGGTTCGCCAAAGAGAAACCGCTCTCCGGTATAAACATGGCATGTTGTCTCCATGTTACCACCGAGACGGCCAACCTCATGCGCACGCTAAAGGCGGGCGGGGCCAACGCGGCCTTGTGCGCCTCCAACCCGCTCTCGACGCAGGACGACACGGCCGCGGCTTTGGTCAAGGAGTATGGCATCGCGGTGTTCGCCGTCAACGGCGAGGACAACAAGACGTACTATCGGCACATCCACCAGGCGCTCGATTTCAAGCCGCACATCACCATGGACGACGGCGCCGATCTGGTCTCGACGCTGCACCAGGATCGCCGGGAATTGATCGATCACGTGCTGGCCGGCACCGAGGAAACCACCACCGGCGTCATCCGGCTGCGCGCAATGGCCAAGGATCAGGCGTTGAAGTTCGCCGTGATCGCCGTCAACGACTCGAAGACGAAACACTTTTTCGACAATCGCTACGGCACCGGTCAGTCGACCGTCGACGGCATCCTGCGCACCACCAATATGCTGCTGGCCGGCGCCACCGTGGTCGTGGTCGGTTACGGCTGGTGCGGGCGCGGGGTGGCCGTTCGCATGAAAGGGATGGGCGGGCACGTCATCGTCACCGAGGTCGATCCGGTCAAAGCGATCGAGGCGGCTATGGACGGTTTCATGGTCATGCCGCTGGTCAAGGCGTCGCCCAAAGGGGACCTGTTCGTGACCCTGACCGGCGACATCCACGTCATTCGTCTGGAGCACTTCAAGAAGATGAAAGACGGCGCTATCGTCTGCAACTCCGGACATTTTGACTGCGAACTCGATCTGACGGCGTTGGCCAAAGCAGCAAAGAAACGACGCCTGATCCGACCGAACCTCGAAGAGTTCGACCTCGGCGGCAAACGGATCAACGTTCTGGCCGAGGGGCGGCTGGTCAATCTGTCGGCGGCCGAGGGGCATCCCGCTATGGTGATGGACATGTCGTTCGCCAACCAGGCGCTGGCGGCCGAGTTCGTAGTGAAAAACCACAAGAAACTCAAGCCGCAGGTCTACACGCTGCCGGATAAAATCGACACGGCCATCGCCGCGCTCAAGCTCAAGAGCATGGGGATCACGATCGACAAGCTCACCGCCGAGCAGAAGAAATACCTGGCGTCGTGGGAGATGGGGACGTAGGGGAGTGACGGCGGCGCTGATGGGGCGGCGCAGCCGTTAGCCTGCCTTCCGCGCCTTCAGCGAGAACATCAGCGGGTACAACGGCGGGCCGTCGGGGGGATACCAATAGCGATTGTCCTCCACCCAGTCGGCCTCGATAGGGTAATAACCCTTGTCATATTCGTCCAGCTTTTCGATAACCAGCCCTGCCTTGATCAAAGCGTTCACGATCTGTGACAACGGATGCTGCCACTCCACGCGCTCCGTCTCGATGATATGCTCGCGGTCGCAGTAGTCCGGTTCATCGGAATAGCGGATCGGCTCCTTGTGCAGGTATGAGTAAGCCGGGTTTTCGTAAACGCAAATGATGGGGTGATCGTCGACGATGAAAAACAGTCCACCCGGTTTCAAATAGTGCGCCACCACCTGCGCCCATTTGTCCATGTCCGATATCCAGCAATGGGCGCCATGCGACTGAAAGACGATGTCGAACTGCTGGTCGATGACGCCGATAAGATCGAGCACGTCGCTGCGGACGAAAGTAGCTTCCAGCCCGGCCAGTTTCTTGAGTTCCTCCGCTCGTGCAATGGAGCGGTCGGAGATATCGACGCCGGTCACGACCGCGCCGCGCCTCACCCACGACAAACTGTCCATGCCGAACTGACACATCAGGTGCAACAGCGTCCTGCCGCGCACCTCGCCGACCTCGGCCAACTCGATAGACTTCAGCGAACACCAACCCGCCAGAAACTCCCGACGTTTCTGCGCCGGATGATCCCAGTGCACTTCGACCATTTCATCCCAGGCAATACGGTTTTTTTCATGGTCGTCGTGCGGCGTCATTTTCTCGCTTTCCACACTGAGATGAGACCGACCAGAAGAAACAGGCCGTTGACCCCCCACACGGCCAACTCCTGCGGCACCTTTTCATTGTAGCCGGCCGACTGCAAGGTGCGAAACATAACGAAATACACCAGCGACACCACCGTGCCAAGGGCGAAAGACACGGCGATGCCGCCGCGCCTCGGGTTCGACGCGAACGGGATACATATCAGCACCACGATGCAAGACGACAACGGGAAAGCCAGCTTGATTTCCAGATCGATCGACTCCCGCAGGTGCGGTCCGCCGGTGCGTTTCATCAACTCGATGTATCGCGCCAACTCCACGTAGCCCATGTCCTCCGGCTTGCCTATCCGTCGGGAGAAATCATCCGGTATCTCCTCGATGTCGGGAAGATCCAGAGCGTCGAACTTGCGGAACGACTCACCGGCGCTGTCGAACATGCGCACCACGCCGTCGCGAGCGATCCACTTGTGGTTTACATACGAGATCTGCGCGGCCGTGATGATCTCGGCGAGACGGTTGGACTGCGCCCGGTAAACTTTGAGGTCGGTCCCTTCGCCGCGTTGGACGTTGAAGCTGCCTATCGTGTAGAAGTATCCCTTGCTGATCTGGCGATAGATGTTGTGCGCGCGATCGAGCGCCAACTTGGACTTCTTTTCGATGGTGAACTCTTTGATCTCGAGACGCTTCTTGTTGGCCGGGGGATAGACATATTCCGAGTAGTAGAAATGCCCCCCCGCCAGGACCATCGATGTTACCAGCAGAGGCGCCGTGAGGCGATACAACGACAAGCCGGTGGCTTTCATGGCGAGAATCTCCTGGCGCCGCGCCAGTATCGAGATGGAGAACAACACCGCCAGCAGGACGAACATGGGGAAGAACGACTTCACCACCCAACCGCCGAAGTAGGCGTAGTATTCGAGGATTTGCATCAGCGGCACCTGGTGGTCCACGAAGTCGCGCAGTTCCTCCACGGCGTTGATGGCGATGATCGTCAGGCCGATGGCCGCGACAACCACGAGCAGGGCGGCGAAGAAGTAGGTCAGCAGGTAGCGGTCGATTCTCTTGATCATGGCGCCGTTACGATTTCTTCCTCTTGCGGAAAAATGAGAAGATCGGTTTTTCCGACGCCACGATGTAAAGCAGATAAAGCCCCAGCGCCCCCATCAGGAAATTGGCGATCCACATGGCCCAGAACGGGGACATCATGCCGCGGTCGGCCAGGTCCTCGCCGCCGATCAGGAAGGCCCAGTAAACGGTGAAGAGAACGATTGAGACGGCGATGGCGATACCCATGCCGCCGCGACGGGTCAGGATGCCTAGCGGCGCGCCCAGCAGCACGAAAGCCAGTGAGGCCGCCGGGATCGAGTACTTCTTATAGATCTCGATATTGTACTTGTTGGCGATCTTCCGCTGCGATTCCAACTGCTGGTATCCCCGTTCGACCTGACGTAGCAGCGCGGCGGCGTCGGCGCGCACCAGCTCGACGGCGGCCGAGTCCGTCATCGGTTCGGACGCGCTCACGACCGCACTGTCGGAAAACAGTTTGGCCGAGCGGCTCTCCAGGGCGGCGGTGATCCGCTGGCGAAACGGCGTGATGACCGAGCGCGCCTGGTCGACCCGGTCCTCCATCTCGGAGATCGACATTTCGCGATCGTTGCGGAACTCGGTGTCGGTGCGGACCAGAGCGGACTGCACGTCGGAGACGTTCTTGATGTACTCCTCAAAACTCGCTTTGCGGTAGTTGTCGGGATCCTGTGTGTCGAGCGAATGAACCTCCCCGTTGTATAGCGTGAACCGCATGTTCTTGCCGTTGTCGGTCATCTCGAGGTAGCCGTACTCGGCGACGATAATCTGCGGCTTAGCCTGGACGCGAGTGTCGGTGATGTTCACCGATTCCACGCGTGAGGTGGCATGGTCGATCTTGTCTATGAGCACCAAATAGCCGGGGATGTCGGTAATGAAAACGCCCGAGCGAAAGACCAGGGTGGGACGCATGGCCGAGATGTCGGCCCAAAGCAGGCGGGAACGCTTGTTCAAATCCGGCAGGATGCGGTCGTTGAACTCGATCATGCCGACCATAAGAAGGGCGCCGACCGCCAGCAGGGGCAATAGAACGCGCAACACATTGACACCCGAGGATTTGATGGCCGTTATCTCGAAGTCGGAGGTCAGCCGACCGAACGCCATCAAGGTTGCCACCAAAACCGACATCGGCACCGAGAGGGCCAGCATCCAGGCCAGATTCAGGCCGATAATCTCCAACACCACCGCCACCTTCAGGTCCTTGTCGATTACGTGGTCCACGATCTTGGGCACCAGATCGATAATCAACAGAAAGGTGATGGTGAAGAAGGCGAAAAGAAACGGTCCGACGTGTTCTCTCAGTATGTAGCGCGTAAGTATCTTCATAAGCCGGCCTAATATATCTCTTATACAGTCGGAAAGAAAGTATGAATTGGCCGTTCCGATGGGAGCCAAGGGCTATCAGAGGCGCCGACCTGGACGATTCGGCCGCAAGCGGCCTGCGGTATCAAGAATCGTTTGATCTGGGCAAGTCAATGCTGTTTATTGCGGGTATGGATAGCAAGACTATTGTAGACTTTGTCATTGATGACCGCATCACCGGCTTCTTCTCGGTGCGCAAGAAGGTGGTCCGTGAGTATACACGTGGGCGTTTTGTATCGCTGGAACTGGGAGACTGCTCCGGGCGGATCGGGGCTGTCTGCTGGGAACCGGACCAGTTCTGTCTGAACGAACTTGAGGCCGGGATGGTGGTCAAGGTCCGCGGTGTCGTGGGTGAATACAACGACAAGCCGCAACTGACGTTATCGCGAGTCCGGCCGGCAAAGTCCGACGAATACAAGATCGAAGAAATCCTGCCGCACTCATCGCAGCCGCTGGAGCAGCGCCGCAGTCGGCTGTTGTCGCTGGCGGAGCGGATCGAAAACAGCTACATCAAGACGCTCACCGACGCCTTTCTTGCCGACGACGCCTTTCTGAAGGAGTTTCTTATCGCACCGGCCGGGAAGTTGTGGCATCATGCTTTTGTGGGCGGGCTGTCCGAGCATTCGGCCAACGTCGCTCAACTGGCGCTGGACGTGTCGACGCACTACGATTTTCTCGATAAGGACTACCTGGTATTCGGCGGGTTATTCCACGACGTCGGCAAGATGGCCGCCTACTCGACCGGGACGATGTTCGACTACACCGATGAGGGTCGTCTGGTCGGACACATTTGTCTGGCCGATCACTGGGTCGCCGAGCGCGCCGGGCGAATAGACTCTTTCCCGCCGGAGTTGCTGACCAAGTTGCGGCATCTGATTCTCTCGCATCAGGGCGAACTCGAGTATGCCACGCCGGTGGTTCCGCAGATTCCGGAAGCGTTCGTGGTCTACTACTGCGACGAGATCGACAGCAAGATGGGCGCCATTGAGCGCATCCGCACGAAGCACGGCGGCGCCGGTTGGTCGGAGTTTGTCAAGATGCTGAACCGCTATCTTTACTTCGGCGAAAAATCCGAGGACTAGCCCTTGCCATCGGCCGATATCATCCTCAGCGTGGAGGGTCTTACCCGCGAGATCAGCAAGGAGGGCCGGCTTAAGGCTATCGTGGATAGATTCACCTTCGAGTTCCGGGAGTGCAAATCCTACACGGTGCTCGGGCCTTCCGGAGCCGGTAAGAGCTCGTTGTTGAGATTGCTGAACCGCCTCGATGAACCTTCCGGCGGACGTGTCTTTTACAAGGGAAAGGACATCTGCGAACTATCTCCGCCGACCCTGCGGTGTCGCATCGGATACCTCTTTCAGACCCCGCATCTATTCAACGGTACTGTTCGCGAGAACATCCGGTTCGCGCGGGCCGAACTGTCCGGCGAGGATACCGACAGGCTGGCCGAGCAGTGCCGAATCAAGTCGGAATTGATGGACCGCGATGTTACGCACCTGTCGGTCGGGGAGAAACAGCGCGTTGCCCTCGCCCGGCTGATGGCCACCGACCCGGACGTCGCCTTGCTCGACGAGCCGACCTCCTCGCTCGACCCGACCAACACGAAGGCCGTCGAGACCCTTGTCAAAGGTCTGGTCCAATCCTGCCGGTTGACCGTCATCATGGTCACCCATGACCCCAATCAGGCTTTGCGGGTGGGGGGAGAGGCGTTGCTGATGGTTGACGGACGACTGGTGGAGAGCGGTTCGGCCGAGACCATCGTCACCGATCCGCAGACGGAAGAAGCACGCAGATATAAAAACCGGGAGTCAACTTGAACGCGCCAGGTTATACCGAGGTTCTGCTGGCCGGCGTCATGGTCGTGATCGCTATAGTCGTCGGCCGATTCTGGCGACTGCCGGTGCTCAAGGATATGGCCCTGGGCTCGGTGCGCGCTTTCGTGCAACTGGTGGCGGTCGGCTACGCTGTGCGCTTTATCTTCGATCTGGAATCAACCTGGTTGATTCTGCTCGCCTTGGGTTTGATGACCATAGTCGGTGCTCATGCGGCCGCCGGCCGGGTGAAGGACCTGAAAGGATCGTTCGGCACTTGTCTGACGGCGATGTTGGTCGGATCGGCGGTCACCCTGGCCACCATGCTGCTGTTCAGAATCATCAGTTTCGACGCCCGCTATGTGATTCCGCTGGCCGGGATGATAATCGGCAATTCCATGAACGCCTCGGCGCTGGCCGTCGATCGGCTCGCCTCCGATCTTCGGGGCAACCGCCTGGCGGTCGAGACAGCGCTGGCCCTGGGTAAAAGCTGGCGGGCGGCCTCTCAGAAGTTCCAGCGCGACGCCGCTCGCACCGGCATGGTGGCGATCCTGAACTTCCTCAAGACGGTCGGCATCGTGGCCCTGCCGGGCGCCATGACCGGCATGATCCTGGCCGGGGCCGATCCGGTCGAGGCCGTGCTGCTGCAAGTGATCGTGGCCTACATGCTCTTGGCGGCTACCACCATCACGTCGGTGGTGGCGGTCGAGTTGACAATCCGTCGGTTCTTCACCCGCCATCATCAATTGCGTTCCGACGTCTAAGTGGGTGTGTTCGTCGTCCGGCTGAAGCAATATTAGGCTTGTCTTTCCGGCCCATTCGTGTAGATTAGCGGCTGATGGCGCCGAGCAAATCGGCGCGCTGTTCTTTATATCGGAGAGGTGGCCGAGCGGTCGAAGGCGCACGCCTGGAAAGTGTGTATAGGTAACCCCTATCCAGGGTTCGAATCCCTGCCTCTCCGCTTTATTTCCTGCCAATTCCGCTATTCACTGCCCGGAGGCTGTGAGTGGCAGATATCCACATCTGCCGCGCGGCTCTGTGGCGCCCCGCCCAGAACGCACACCATGTCATCCTGAGCGCAGTCGAAGGGTGACGTAACGACGTAAGTGTGTCGGGCGACCCCGCCCGACAGCCGCGAGTTTTTGTCATTGTCCTCGAGACTGAAGACTGCTATACTGTGAGCAGGAGGTTGACGCATGGGCGTGTTTATCGGAATTCTCGTTCTAACTACAGCCGTGGCCGGGCTGGTCAAAGTGCTCAGCGAACGCATTGAATGGCTGAAACGCTGGGCCTGGCATCTGAGCGTCCTGATCGCCGTGGTTGGACTGCTGGTGGCCATCTTCGGCTTCTGGCCATCCGACAAACCCCCCACGAAGCCGGAAACTCGGGAGATCGTCCATACCGAAGCTGACAGCCTGCGGACCGACATCTTTGCCAGAATCGACAGTGCCGGTCAAGAAGTTACATGCCGCCTGGATAGTCTCGAAGCTCTCATTAAGAAAACTGCCGGTCAAACCGAACCTGATCCCGAATGCCAAGCCCTCGCCCGCGAGCAAGCGGAGTGCCTTGAAGGGATCGTCAAGACAGCACTTGATAGCGGTATCGTGGCTATTGGACTAGGGAAGTACGATCAGGCAATCACGCTCTTGGGTCTTGCTCTCATAGCCGCCCGCGATGATTTGAAGCAGCGAGCCGAGGTTTTCTTCTATGTGGGTGTCGTGCGCTCCAATCTAACCGACTTCGCGATGGCATTTGATTGCTACGACAGTTGCGTGATATACTCTCCGGGATCACCTGAGGCCTGGAACAACCGCGGCGTTGCCCTAAGCAAACTCGGTCGCTACCAGGAAGCCGTCGCCAGCTATGACAGCGCCCTGGTCTACAAACCCCACATGGATGAAGCCTGGTACAACCGCGGCAATGCCCTAGAGAAACTCGATCGCTACGAGGAAGCAGTCGCCGGCTATGACA
>Ga0214473_10001517_pt1 | contig 30359 bp, 18 predicted proteins | sample RVTome_7_FD_203509 | JGI IMG/M metagenome (GOLD analysis project Ga0214473, IMG submission 203509) | Soil microbial communities from uranium-contaminated site in the Upper Colorado River Basin, Wyoming, United States - RVT98D197 | ecosystem: Environmental > Terrestrial > Soil > Contaminated >...
TGACGGGCGAGTCGATCCCCGTCGACAAGGGGAAAAGCGACGCCGTGACGGGCGGCACGATGAACGTGAGCGGCCGGCTCGTCGTGCGCGCCACGCACGTGGGGAAGGACACGGTCCTGTCCCGGATCGTGCAGATGGTGCAGGAGGCCCAGGGGAGCAAGCCCCCGATCGGGCGCCTGGCGGACGTCATCGCCTCGTACTTCGTCCCCTCGGTGATGGGCGTGGCTCTGCTTACCTTCGCCGCCTGGTGGGTCTTCGGGCCGACGCCGAGGCTCACGTACGCGATGCTCAGCGCCATTTCGGTCCTGATCATCGCCTGCCCCTGCGCGCTCGGGCTTGCCACCCCCACGTCGATCATGGTGGGGACGGGGAAGGGGGCGGAGCTGGGGATCCTGATCCGCAGCGGGGCCGCGCTGGAGACGGCGCACAAGGTGGACACCGTCGTTCTCGACAAGACGGGGACGGTCACCCGCGGGCGACCGGAGTTCTCCGGGGTCCGGGGCGCCCCCGGCGGGCCGTTCCGCGGACCGGAAGGGGAGCGGGAGTTACTTGGGCTTGCCGCATCCGCCGAGACCGGGTCGGAGCATCCCCTGGCAGGCGCGGTGGTCCGCGGGGCGAAAGAAAAGGGACTTTCCCTTTCGTCTCCCGGGGAGTTCTTCTCCCGGCCGGGGCACGGAGTGCGCGCCGGAGTATCGGGGCGGCTCGTCCACGTGGGCAGCGCGAGGTGGCTCGGGGAGGAAGGGATCGACGCGGCGGCGCTTCTTCCCGACGCGCAGGAACTTTCGGAGTCGGGAGCAACGGTCATCTTCGTCGCCGTGGACGGAAAAGCGGCGGGGGTCGTGGCGGTCGCCGACGAGGTGAAGGAGGGCGCCTCCGAGGCGATCGGGGTCCTGCGGGGGATGGGGCTCGATGTCGTGATGCTGACCGGCGACAACATGAGGACGGCGAAGGCGGTGGCCGAACGGGCCGGGATCGGGCGCGTGCGCGCCGAGGTCCTTCCCGACCAGAAGGCACAGGAAGTGCGCAGGATCCAGGCGGAAGGAAAGGTCGTCGCGATGGTGGGGGACGGGATCAACGACGCCCCGGCCCTCGCCGCGGCCGACGTCGGGATGGCGATCGGAACGGGAACGGACATCGCGATCGAGGCGGGGGATATCGTCCTGATGAGCGGGGACCTGAAAGGGGTGGCGACGGCCATCGCTTTGAGCCGCGCCACCCTCCGGAACATCCGCCAGAATCTGTTCTGGGCGTTCGCCTACAATGTCGTGCTCATCCCGGTGGCCGCGGGGGTTCTCTTCCCCCATTTCCGGATATTGCTTTCCCCCATCCTGGCCGCGGCGGCGATGGGCCTGTCGTCGGTCACCGTCGTCTCGAACGCCCTCCGTCTCCGCCGGTTCCGGCCGTAGCAAAGCAAAGGGACGTTCTTAAACTTTCCGGGGAGATGAAAAGTTTTAAGAACGTCCCTGTTCTTTACGGGAGCTTCTTCCCGGTCTTCTTCAGGATCGTCTCCCACAGGTCGGCGTGCTTCTCCTCGTCGGCGACGATCTCCTCCATCATGAGGCGGGTGGTGGAGTCCCCCGCCTCGTCCGCGAGCTTGATGACCGTCTTGTAGAACTCGATCGCCTCGTACTCGCCCTCGAGGTCGTCCTGCATCATCTTCTTGAGGTCTCCCCCCTTCTTGATCGGGGCGGGCTTGACGGAGGGGTCCCCCTCGAGGAAGTTGACCCGCTCGGCGACGCGCTCGGCGTGCTTCATCTCGTCCATCGACGTCTTCTCGAAGAGGGGGAGGATCGCGGCGCTCTCCATCCCGTCTCCGGTCCAGTGGTGGTGCAGGTACTGCAGGATGGCGCCGATCTCCAGCTCCAGGACCTTGTTCAGCGCCTCGATGATGCGCGGATTCCCTTTCATGGCCTGCCTCCGTTGGTTCGATGATTGGGCGTTCGATCGGGCCCATCGGGTTTTTTTCGGGGGTCGGGAATCATCATAACAACAAGAAGCGCAGCCGGGAACGGATTTGCGTCCATGCGGGCGGATCCGTTTCCCGTTGACCCGCCGCGCCCCGGTTTGTATAATTTTCTTTCGCCTTTTGCCAGGTGGTGAGTGTAGCTCAGTTGGCAGAGCACCAGGTTGTGGCCCTGGTGGCCGCGGGTTCAATCCCCGTCACTCACCCCATATCTTGCGATCAGGAAAGAGCGCCTGTAGCTCAGGGGATAGAGCACCGGCCTCCGGAGCCGGGTGCGGAGGTTCGATTCCTCCCAGGCGCGCCAATAAAAGCATAGGGACGTTCTTAAAACTTTTCATGCCGGAGAGGAAAGCGACTTTCCTGTTCTTTGCACATCGGGCCACTAGCTCAACCCGGCAGAGCAGCTGACTCTTAATCAGGAGGTTGAAGGTTCGAATCCTTCGTGGCCCACCAATCTTTTCGAGGGGTTACGGCAGTCGTCGTAGCCCCTTTTTCTTTCCGGGTGCGCCCGGATTGCGGCGGAGGGCCCTCCTGACGAAAAAAGATCGGCCGGGAGGGTTCCACGCCCCTCCCGGCCGATTCATGATGAACGGAACCGGTGCGGATTACTGCCGCATCTGGGTTTCGGCCTTGACCCCCTCGTTCAGGATGATCACTTCGACCCGCCGGTTCATCGCCCGGTTGGCTTCGGTATCGTTGCTTACGGCAGGGTATTTTTCCCCATACCCCACGGTGGTGATCCGGCCCGGATCGATCCCGTCCGCCACCACTTTATCCCTCACCGACCCGGCCCGTTTCCGGGAAAGATTCAGGTTGTATTCCTCCGATCCGATGCTGTCCGTATGTCCCTCGATCAACACGTTCCGGTTCGGATACTTTTTCAGGAAGTCGGCCAGCTTTTGCACGTTCCTGTCCGCCTTCGGCGACAGATCGGCCTTCCCGAAGGCGAACAGCACGTCACCCATGGTCAATACGATACCGCGTTCCGTCTGCTGGGCCTTGAGTTCCGACAACTCCATCATGAGCTGTTCGCTATCGGCCTTGGCCTTGGCGGCTCTCTCCGCTTCCATCTGGGCGGCCAATCGGGCCCGTTCCGCCTCCTTCTTGGCTATCTCCGCCCGTTCCGCTTCCGTCTTGGCCGCCAGCATTGCCCGTTCCGCCTCCGTTAGGGCTCTCTGCTTCTCGAGTTCCCGCTGCCGGTCCAGCTCCTGTTTCCGCATGATGAGCTCGGACGTCTCCGCGTTCAGTTTCTGCGTCTCCCGGTCCGCCATCTTCCCTTCCGCAACGGTCATGGCGAGCCGGGTTTTCTTCTCCGCCAGGTAGCTCAGGTGCATCATGTCGTCCGAACTCCCGGCCTGCTCCGCACTCCGGACGGCTTTTTCGGCATCCGCCAGGTACGTCGGAGCCAGGGATCCCACATTCGGGTCCGCCTTGGCCTGTGCATATGTCTTGCGTGCCTTCTCCAGTTGGTCTTTGGCCATCTTGGAGGGACCGCATCCAACGGCGAGGAGAAATATCAGGCTCAGCGGGAAAAAGATCCCCGATCCTCTTCCCATGCTTTTCCATGTCACAGGATTCATAATCCAATCCCTCCTTAGAAATTGGGTATCTATTTAGATTGGCGTTCGATTTCCTGACGCAAGATCGCGATGTTTTCCCGCATCTCCTTCACCGTTTTTTTGTCCTTCTCGGTCGTTGCCTTGGCTCTTGCGTACTCCGCGTCGACCTCGGCTTCTTTTGCCAGGCGCGAGGCTTCTTTATGCCACCCCTGCGCGAATTCCTTCTTGGCCTGCGCGAGTTTTTCCTCCGCAGCCTTCAGTTCGTTCGGTGCGTCGATCGAGGCGTTACTCGCCTTTGCCTCGTTGACCGCCTTTTCTCCCTGGGAAATCGTTTGCCGGGAGGTAACGGGCCAATTCGCGGTTGAGCAACTGTTCGAAAGCAGCAGACCCACGATGAATGCAACACCGAACAACAGCGGGTTTCGTACCTTCTTCCCGTCCATCGAATGCTCCTTTTCGTAAGGATTTGCGCAGGGATTCCGTTGGCGATCGGACTGTGGAACACCTGCAATGGAGATACGTACCCTGCACGCACGGATCCCCGTTTCACGGCCGTCGTCTTTTTCTTGCCACTCCAGCTATATTGGAACTTGATAAATATACCAGAAAGGTTTCCACAGGGACAGGCCGCCAAAAGGGGGATCATTGCCATGCAAGTGGATTGTAGAACGGGTTTTCTCCCCCAGTCCCCGGACCGCGTCGAATTCCGGCTTCCCGGCGGGAAACGCCCCGGACCACCGGCATGCTTCTCCGGGTCCCCTCGTCGTTCTCGAGGGGGAAGGGGAACCCCTCCACCCGCTTTTCCGGAGTCGCCTTACCCCGCGCTCGACACCGGAATGGGAACCGACACCGATTTGACGTGCAGATCCCTCTGGGGGAAGGGGATCTCGATCCCGTGCTCCTTGAACGCCTTGAAGACCATGAAGTAGATTTCGCTGGCGAGGATCCTCGGGAACTGGACCCGCGTGATCGTCCAGACCCGGAGCTCGAAATCGAGCGAGCTGTCCCCGAAGCCGGTGAAGAGGACCTCCGGGGGGGGAAGGGTCAGGACGTCCGGATGCCTGTTCGCGACCTCCTCGAGCACCTCGCGCACGACCTCGGGGTCGCTGCTGTACGAGACGCCCAAGGGGATCGCGAACCGGATCTGGCGGTCGTTCGCGGTCCAGTTCGTCACGTGGTTGTTGATGAACTCGGAGTTCGGGATGATCATCACGACGTTGTCGTTGGTGCGGATCCAGGTGCTTCTCGCCGCGATCTTCACCACGTCCCCGTTGGTGTCTCCCACCTCCACCCGGTCCCCCACCTGGATGGGCCGCTCCATCAGGAGAATGATCCCCGACACGAAGTTGTTCGCGATGTTCTGCAGACCGAACCCGACCCCGATGCCGACCGCCCCGCCCAGGATGACGAGGCTGCTCAAGTTCACCCCGGCCCATTGGAGGCCCACAAGGATTCCGAACAGGAAGACGAGATACGCCGTGATCTGCGCAAAGGCGTACTGCTGACCGGGGTTCAGGGAGGTGCGTGCGAGGACCCGCTTGGCCATGAAGCGGCGGGTCATCCCCGAGAATATCCGGAGGAGGGAGAAGAAGATGAAGGTCTTGATGAGAAAGACCGGCGTGATCGGGAGATCCCCGATGGTAAAGTAAGGGCGGTACAGGGCCTTGAGGATATCGGCGCGCAGGGTGCCAAAGAGCAGCGGGATCTCCTCCGACGCAAGGAATCCGATCCCCACCACGGCGACGATCGCCACTCCCAGCAGAATCAGGATCCGGTTGCCTGTGGAAAGCTTCATGACGGTACGCTCCTTTTCGGAATGATGTTCTCGGTCGAAAATCGGTCGTTCCTCGGGAAAGACAAGAGATCGGGTAAAAAAATCATTCTATTTGGTATCCTGCATTCCTGCCGCGCCTTGCCCGGGCGGACCGGTTGGGATATACTGGCGCCGTTTCCAGTATACGGTACCCCCGCCCAACCGTCCCGTTATGACTCCATGACGCCTGCCAGGAGCAGGTAGAATCTTCGTATTCTGTTACACCTTCGGGACGATGTGAACCGCATCAACCGAACACGGCAGGTGCCCAATGGCGAAATCGAAAACGAAATTAGCGGCAAAAGACAATGAAAGGGCCCCCCGTTCCCCGGAAATCCCCCGCCGCGTGGTCATCGAGAACGTCTCTCCGGAGATCGACGGGGGCCGATTCCCCGTCAAAAGGACCATCGGGGAGAAGGTGACCGTCACCGCGGACATCCACACCGACGGGCACGACCTGATCGCCGTCGTCCTGCGCTACCGGAACGGCGAAGACGCTTCCTGGCGGGAGACCCCGATGCGGGAGCTCGGCAACGACCGGTGGATCGGCACGTTCCCCGTCACTTCCCTGGGGCGCGCGGTCTACGGAATCGCGGCCTGGGTCGACCGGTTCCGCACCTGGCGCCGCGACCTGGAGAAAAAAGCCGACGCCGGGCAGGACGTCCGGGTCGACCTGCTGGTGGGGGCGGCGCTGGTCGGGGAGGCGGCGGGGCGGGCGAAGGGAGCGGACCGGGAAGCCCTCCTCGAAGCGGCGGACGCCATGAAGGTGAAGGACCGGGCGGAGGCGGAGGAGGCCGTGCGGAGGGCCCTGGACGAAGGGCTTTTACGACGGACGAGGGGCTACCCCGACCGGCGGTACGCGACGGTCTACGAGAAGGAGCTCGCGGTGGTGGTCGAACGCGAGAAGGCCCGCTTCAGCACCTGGTACGAACTGTTCCCCCGGTCCTGCTCTCCCGCGCCGGGGGAGCACGGCACGTTGCGCGACGTGGTGGGCCGCCTCCCGTACCTCCAGGCGATGGGGTTCGACGTCCTCTACCTCCCCCCGGTCCACCCGATCGGGCGCGCTCACCGGAAGGGAAAGAACAACGTGAACGAATCGGCGCCGGACGACGTGGGAAGCCCTTGGGCGATCGGCTCCGGGGAAGGGGGACACAAGTCGATCCACCCGGACCTCGGGACCCTCGACGATTTCCGGCATCTCATGGAGAAGGCGGGGGAATACGGGATCGAGATCGCCATCGACATCGCCTACCAGTGCTCCCCCGACCACCCGTATGTCGCGGAGCATCCGGAGTGGTTCCGCCTCCGGCCCGACGGTACGGTCCAGTACGCCGAAAATCCCCCGAAAAAGTATCAGGACATCTACCCGTTCGACTTCGAGACGGAGCGCTGGCGCGAACTGTGGGACGAGCTTCGCTCGATCGTCTTGTTCTGGATCGACCAGGGGGTCCGGATCTTCCGGGTGGACAATCCCCACACCAAGCCGTTCGATTTCTGGGAATGGATGATCGGGGGGATCCGGGAGGAATTTCCCGAGACGATTTTCCTCGCCGAGGCGTTCACCCGGCCCAAGGTCATGTACCGGCTCGCGAAGGTCGGATTCACGCAGTCCTATACCTACTTCGCATGGCGCAACTCCAAGTGGGAGCTGATGGATTACTTCGAGGAGCTCACGCAAACCCGGGTCGGGGAATATTTCCGCCCCAACCTCTGGCCGAACACTCCCGACATCCTGACGGAGCAGCTCCAGTTCGGGGGGAAGGCGGCGTTCATGGCGCGCCTCGTCCTGGCCGCCACGCTGGGTGCCAGCTACGGCATCTACGGCCCCGCCTTCGAGCTCTGCGAGAACCGGTCTCTCGCCCCGGGCAGGGAGGAATACCTCGACTCGGAGAAGTACCAGATCCGGACCTGGGACATCGACAGGCCCGACAGCCTGAAGGAGTTCATCGGAGTGGTCAACCGGATCCGGAGGGAGAACCCGTGCCTGCAGTATGACGGAAACCTCGCGTTTCATCCCGTGGACAACGAGCAGATGATCGCCTACAGCAAGAAGAGCGACGACCTGTCGAGCATCATCCTGACGGTGGTCAACCTGGACCCCCACCACACGCAGTCGGGGTGGATCGACCTGCCGCTCGCGGACCTCGGGCTCGATCCGTCGATCCCGTACCAGGGGCACGACCTGATCAGCGGGGCGAGGTACATCTGGCACGGGATGCGCGTCTTCTTCCAGCTCGACCCCGCGCAGGTTCCGGCGCACATCGTCCTCATCCGGCGGAAGGTCCGGACGGAACGGGATTTCGACTACTTCCTGTAGCCCGGGAAAGGAAAGGGGACAGGGTTCGAATATGGTGAATCGGGAAAAGGGATGCTACCTCCTGGACGACGATCCCCTCTGGTACAAGGACGCGATCATCTACGAACTCCACGTCCGCGCCTACCACGACAGCGACGGGGACGGGGTGGGGGACTTCCGGGGGCTCACGACGAAGCTGGACTACCTGCAGGACCTCGGGATCACCGCGATCTGGCTCCTCCCGTTCTACCCCTCGCCCCTGAAGGACGACGGGTACGACATCTCGGATTACCACAACGTCCACCCCTCCTACGGGACGCTCGCCGACTGCCGGCTGTTCCTGCGCGAGGCGCACCGGCGGGGGCTCCGGGTGATCACGGAGCTCGTCGTCAACCACACCTCCGACCAGCACCCCTGGTTCCAGCGGGCGAGGCGCTCCCCCCCGGGGAGCCGGTGGCGCGACTTCTACGTCTGGAGCTCCACGCCCGACAAGTACCGCGAGGCGCGGATCATCTTCAAGGACTTCGAGACCTCCAACTGGTCGTGGGACCCGGTGGCGAACGCCTACTACTGGCACCGGTTCTACTCCCACCAGCCGGACCTCAATTACGACAACCCGGATGTGCGGAGGGTCATCTTCCGGGTGCTGCAGTTCTGGCTCGGCATGGGCGTGGACGGTCTCCGGCTGGACGCGGTCCCGTATCTCATCGAGCGGGAGGGAACGAACTGCGAGAACCTTCCCGAGACGCACAAGGCGCTCAAGGCGATCCGGAAGCGCGTCGACGAGAAATTCCGCAACCGGATGCTTCTGGCCGAGGCGAACCAGTGGCCGGAGGACGCCGTCGCCTATTTCGGGAACGGCGACGAGTGCCACATGGCGTTCCACTTCCCCCTCATGCCCCGGATGTTCATGGCCGTCCGGATGGAGGACCGGTACCCGATCATCGACATCCTGACGCAGACGCCGCAGATCCCCGAGGGGAGCCAGTGGGCCCTTTTTCTGCGAAATCACGATGAACTGACGCTGGAGATGGTCACGGACGAGGAGCGGGACTACATGTACCGGGTGTACGCCCACGACCCCCAGGCGCGGATCAACCTCGGGATCCGCCGCCGCCTGATGCCTCTCCTGGGAAAGGACCGGCGCAAGTTCGAGCTGATGAACGCGCTCCTCTTCTCCCTGCCCGGGACGCCGGTCCTCTATTACGGGGACGAGATCGGGATGGGCGACAACATCTACGTCGGGGACCGCAACGGGGTTCGCACCCCCATGCAGTGGAGCGCGGACCGGAACGCCGGTTTTTCCCGCGCCTCTTCCCAGAGGCTCTACCTGCCCGTCAACATGGCCCCCGATTACCACTTCGAGACGGTCAACGTGGAGGCGAGGCAGAACAACCTGAGCTCCCCCCTCTGGTATATGAAGCGGCTCCTCTCGCTGCGGAAGCGGTTCAAGGCGTTCGGCCGCGGCGCGATCGAGTTCCTCTACCCGGAGAACCCCAAGATCTTCACGTTCCTCCGCAGCTACGAGGAGGAGCTGATCCTCGTCGTGTCCAACCTGTCCCGCTTCACCCAGTTCGTGGAGCTGGACCTCTCCGCCCACAAGGGGAGGGTTCCCGTGGAGCTGTTCGGGCAGACGGAGTTCCCCGTCATCAAGGACCAGCCGTATGTTCTCACGCTCGGCCCCCACTCGTTCTACTGGTTTGTCCTCGAGCGCCAGCAGGTCCCCGAGGGCGAGGCCGACGCCGGCCACGAGGAAAGAAGGATTCCGACCCTCCAGGTGGCGGGGAGCTGGGACCAGCTGTTCCGCAAGGACGGAAGGGGCAAGCTCGAGAAGATCCTGCCCGACTACCTGAAGACGCGCCGCTGGTTCGGCGGGAAGGCGAGGCGGACCAAATCCTCGGGCATCCGGGAGGTGATCCCCCTTCCCGGCACCTCTCCCCCGTCCGTTCTCGTTCTGGTTCAGGTGGAATATTCCGAGGGCGATCCGGAGACCTACTCCGTGCCCCTCGTGTTCGCTTCCGGGGAACGGTCGGCGGAGGTGCAGAAGGAGTTCGCCCATGCCGTCGTCGCCCGTCTCACGGTGAGCCGGAGCGGCGGGGACGTGGAGGGGGTCGTCTACGACGCCTTCCTCGAGAAGGATGTGTGCGACTTTCTCCTTCAGGCGATCGCCCACAGGCGGAAGTTCAAGGGGCGCAGCGGAGAGATCGTGACCTCCCGCACGCGGGTCTTCCGGCGGCTCCGCGGGCCGGAGACGGAACACCTGGCGTCGTCCCTCATCAAGGCGGAACAGAGCAACACGTCCGTGATCTACGGAGACCGGCTCATCCTCAAACTGTTCCGGAGGATCGACGAGGGGCAGAACCCGGATCTCGAGATCGGAACCTTTCTCACGGAGGAGGCGGGCTTCCCCCACATCCCCCCCGTGGCGGGTGCCCTCGAGTACCGGGGGGACCACGAGGAGTCGATGACGCTGGCCATCCTCCAGGGATTCGTGCCGAACCAGGGGGACGCATGGAAGTACACACTGGACACCCTGGGACGGTTCTACGAAAGGGTGATTGCCCGGCCCTCCGACGCGGAAACGGTGGATTGTCCGAAGACCTCTCCGCTCGCGCTGATCGACAAGGAGATCCCGGAGCCCTGGGGGGGGCTGATCGGGACCTACCTGCTTTCGGCGCACCAGCTGGGGCAGCGAACCGCCGAGATGCACGTCGCGCTGTCGTCGAACATGCACGACTCCGCCTTCCTCCCCGAGCCGTTCTCGGCGCACTACCAGCGCTCCCTCTACCAGTCGATGCGCAACCTCACCGGCCAGATGCTCCCGCTTCTCCAGAGGCGGCTCCGAACCCTTCCGGAGGCGGTGCGCGAGGAGGCGAAGCAGGTCCTCGATCTCCAGGACAGGATTCTCAAGCGCTTCCGGTCGATCCTCGACCGGAAGATCACCGCCATGCGGATCCGCGTCCACGGGGACTACCATCTCGGGCAGGTTCTCTTCACGGGGAAGGACTTCGTGATCATCGATTTCGAGGGGGAACCGGCCCACTCCCTGAGCGTTCGCCGGATCAAGCGATCCCCCCTGCGGGACGTGGCGGGAATGCTGCGCTCCTTCCACTACGCGGCCAACGCCCCGCTGATCGGGAAGGCGGGAGGAGGCATGTTTCGGCCGGATGACGCCGCCCGGCTCGAACCGTGGGCGCGGTGCTGGCACCTCTGGGTCTCCGCGACGTTTCTTTCGGCGTATCTGGAAAGCTCCGCGCAGGCGTCCTTCCTCCCCCGGTCGCGGGAGGAGCTCTCTTCCCTGCTCTCCGTCTATCTCCTCGAGAAGTCGATCTACGAGCTGGGGTACGAGCTCAACAATCGTCCCGACTGGGTGAAGCTCCCCCTGCGCGGGATCCTGCAGCTGCTGGAGACGCCCGAGTGACGGCGCATTCGAACCGGGAGTCGCGCTGGCTCGGGCGGCTGGCGCGTGCGCACGGCGTCCAGACCGCGTATTACGACATCGCCCACAAGAGGGTGCAAGCCTCCCCGGATACGCTCCTGGCCGTCCTTCGGGCGCTCGGGGCGCCGCTTGCGAAGGCCGAAGAGGCCCGGGAAGCGCTGCGGGAGCACGAGCAGGCGCGGTGGCGCCGTCCGTGCGAACCGGTCGTGGTGGCGTGGGACGGCGGTCCCGTGGTGCTATCGCTTCGACTCCCGCGCGCCTTGTCGGATGCCCGGATCGGCCTTTCTCTGCGCCTCGAGGACGGGGGCGTGCGGGACCTTCCGTGCGATCCGTCGCTCCTTCCCGCGGCGCAGGAAGCGCAGGTCGAGGGCGAACGGTACATCGTGAAGACGGTCGACCTGCCGGGTGGGTTGCCCCTCGGGTACCACCGCCTGACGGCGGAGATCGGGGGGAAGGAAGCGGAAGCCCTGGTCATCGCCGCTCCCCGGAGGGCCCACGGCCGGCAGGGAGATGCCGGGGAAAGACCGTGGGGGGTTTTTCTCCCCCTGTACGCCCTTCACTCCCGGAGGAGCCTGGGAAGCGGCGACCTCACCGACCTCGCGGCCCTCATGGACTGGGTGTCCGGACTGGGGGGAAGGGCGGTGGGAACCTTGCCGCTTCTCGCCGCGTTTCTCTCCGAGCCGTTCAACCCGAGCCCATACGCCCCGGCGAGCCGTCTTTTCTGGAACGAGTTCTACCTCGACGTCGCCCGCGTACCCGAATTTTCCGCGTGCGCCCCGGCCCGGGAGCTTCTCTCCTCTCCCGGGTTTTGCGACGAGGTCGACGCGCTGCGGGCCGCTCCACTCGTGGACTACCGGCGCGGGATGGCCCTCAAGCGAAGGGTCATCCGGGAGCTGGCCCGGTCCTTCTTCGCGGGGAGCGATCCCGGGCGGCAGGAAGCCTTCCGGAAGTTCCTGGCCGAAAACCCCGACGGGGAGGGGTACGCCGTCTTCCGGGCGACGGGGGAGAAACAGCGGTCCCCCTGGCCGGCGTGGCCCGCGGCGCTCCGCGACGGGGCGATCACGGCGGAGGCGTATGACGAGGAGGAGAAGCGGTACCACCTCTACGCGCAGTTCGTCTTCGAGGAGCAATTCGGCGCGTTATCGAAGCGTTTCCGGGAGAGGGGGGAGTCGCTCTACCTGGATCTGCCGCTCGGGGTGAGCTACGACAGCTACGACGTCTGGCGCAACCGCGACCTGTTCGTCCTTTCCGTTTCCGCGGGGGCCCCTCCCGACGACTTTTTCACCCAGGGGCAGGACTGGGGGTTCCCCCCGATGCATCCGCGGAGGATCCGCGAGGAGGGGTTCCGGTACTTCCGCGCCTGCCTGCGCCAGCAATTCCGCCACGCGGGAATCCTGCGGATCGACCACGTGATGGGCCTGCACCGCTTCTTCTGGGTGCCGAGGGGGATGACCGCCCGGGAGGGGACCTATATCGGGTATCCGGCCGAGGAGCTCTACGCCGTCCTCACTCTCGAGTCGCACAGGAACCGGGTCCGGATCGTGGGGGAGGATCTGGGAACTGTTCCCCCGTACGTCCGTCCGGCGATGGCGAAGCACGGACTTTCCCGGATGTTCGTCGTCCAGTTCGGGCTTTCGACGGACCCGGCAAAGGCGCTCCGGCAGGTCCCGGCGGAATCCCTGGCCTGCGTGAACACCCACGACATGCCCACCTTCGCTTCCTTCTGGGGGGGGCTGGATATCGACGACCGGATCGAACTCGGGCTTCTCGACGAGGAAGGCGCCGCGAAGGAACGGGAGAGGCGGCTCCTGGTAAAAACGGCCCTTTCGTCGTTCCTCCGGCGCAAAGGATGGATCGGGCAGAACCAACCGGGAGCGCAGGCGGCCCTGGCGGCGTCCCTTTCGCACCTCGCGGCAAGCAAAGCCGACGTCGTCATCGCCAACCTCGAGGATCTGTACGGGGAGACCGATCCCCAGAACGTGCCCGGAACGTGGAAGGAGCGGCCGAACTGGCTCCGGAAAGCGAGGCACGGGTTCGAGGCCTTCCGCGAGATGCCCGACGTGATCCGCGCCCTCCGGGAGGTGGACGGTCTCCGGAAGGGGGAGAAGGCGCGCCTGGGAAGTCCCCGGGGGCAGGAGAGCGAGCCGACCAGGGAGGAGGTGGGATAGACCCATGCGATACGACGTGTCACTTCTGACGGCCCAGGACCTCTATCTTTTCAACGAGGGGCGTCACTACCGGCTGTACGAGAAGCTGGGCTCCCACTTCATGACCGTGGACGGCGAGGAGGGGACCTACTTCGCCGTCTGGGCCCCGAACGCGAAAGGTGTGTTCGTGACGGGGAGCTTCAACCGCTGGGACCCGGGCTCCCACCCCATGAAAACCAAAGGGGTTTCGGGGATCTGGGAGGGATTCATCCCCGGCGTCATGCGGGCGACCACCTACAAGTACCACGTCGTCTCCCGGGTGAACGGCTACCAGTACGACAAGACCGACCCGTTCGCTTTTTACTGCGAGGTTGCCCCGGACACCGGGTCCGTCGTGTGGGACCTGTGGTACGACTGGGAGGACGGGGAGTGGATGAAGAACCGGGGCGGCAAGAATGGCGTGGGCAGCCCCATCTCCACCTACGAGATGCACCTGGGATCGTGGATGCGGGTTCCCTTGGAGGGGAACCGGATGATGACCTACCGGGAGCTGGCACCGCGTCTCGTGGACTATCTCACGAAGATGAACTTCACCCACGTGGAGTTCCTCCCCGTGATGGAGCACCCGTTTTACGGTTCCTGGGGATACCAGGTCACGGGGTTATTCGCCCCCACCAGCCGGTACGGGACGCCGCAGGACTTCATGTACCTCATCGACACCCTGCACCGCCACGGCATCGGGGTGATCCTCGACTGGGTCCCTTCCCACTTCACCAAGGACGGCCACGGGCTCAACTACTTCGACGGGACCCACCTCTTCGAGCACGCCGATCCGCGGCAGGGGCACCACCCCGACTGGGACACGCAGATCTTCAACTACGGCCGCACGGAGGTCCAGAGCTTCCTTCTCTCGAGCGCTTACTACTGGCTCGACGTCTTCCACGCCGACGGCCTGCGCGTGGACGCCGTGGCCTCGATGCTCTACCTCGACTACTCGCGCAAGGAAGGGGAGTGGATTCCCAACCAGTACGGCGGAAGGGAGAACCTCGAGGCGATCGCCTTCCTGCGACGCTTCAACGAGGACGTGTACCGGGGACGCCCCGACATCGTCACGATCGCCGAGGAGTCCACCGCCTGGCCCATGGTCTCCCGGCCGACCTCCCTCGGGGGGCTGGGGTTCGGCATGAAATGGGACATGGGGTGGATGCACGACACGCTCGTGTACATGGGGCAGGACCCGGTGCACCGGAAATACCATCACGACAAGCTCTCCTTCCGGATGGTGTACGCCTTCTCGGAGAACTTCATCCTCCCCCTCTCCCACGACGAGGTCGTCCACGGGAAAGGGTCGCTCCTCGGCAAGATGCCCGGGGACACCTGGCAGAAGTTCGCCAACCTGCGTGCGCTCTACGGGTACATGTACGGCCAGCCGGGAAAGAAGCTCCTCTTCATGGGGGGGGAGTTCGGGCAGTGGCGGGAGTGGAACCACGACGAAAGCCTCGACTGGCATCTTCTCGCGGATCCCGCGCACGCGGGGCTTTCCCGCTGGGTGGAAGAGGTGAACGCCATGTACCGAAGGGAGCCGGCGCTGCACGAACTCGACTTCGACCCGGCCGGGTTCGAATGGGTCGACTGCCACGACGCCGAGCGGAGCGTCCTGACCTTCCTGCGGAAGGGGCAGTCCACGGGCGACATCATCCTCGTCGTCTGCAACTTCACCCCCGTCCCGCGGCACAATTACCGCGTGGGCGTGCCCCGGGGGGGGGCCTGGCGGGAAATGCTGAACAGCGACGGCCGGGAGTACGGCGGGAGCGGGCAGGGGAACATCGGCGGTGCGGAAGCCGCCCCGATCTCCGCCCAGGGCCGTCTTCACGCCCTGACGATCGCCGTTCCCCCCCTCTCGACCCTGTTCTTCAAGAGCGAGGCGAAAAAAACGTGAACGGAGCCAGCGGGGTTTCCCCCGGCGCGACCCCTCTCGGGGACGGCCGCTGCCGGTTCCTCGTCTACGCCCCGAAGGCGGATAAGGTGGAGGTTCGTCTTCTCTCCCCGCGGGATCGGACCGTGGCGCTCGAACGGGACGAGCGGGGATATCATCACGGCGTGGCGGAGGACGTTCCGCCCGGCGCCCTCTACCTGTACCGGCTGGACGGGGAAAAGGAGCGCCCCGACCCCGCGTCGCGGTTCCAGCCCATGGGCGTCCACGGCCCCTCGCAGGTCGTCGACCGGAATGCCTTTCCCTGGGAGGACGGGGAGTGGACCGGCCTCCCCCTCGAGTCGTACATCCTCTACGAAATCCACGTGGGGACCTTCACGTCCGAAGGGACCTTCGAAGCCGTCATCCCCCGCCTGGACGCCCTGCGGGATCTGGGCGTCACGGCGATCGAGCTGATGCCGGTGGCCCAGTTCCCGGGGGGCAGGAACTGGGGGTACGACGGGGTGTACCCCTTCGCCGTGCAGGACAGCTACGGGGGACCCGAGGGGTTGAAAAAGCTCGTGAACGCCTGCCACCGGCGGGAAATGGCGGTCGTCCTCGACGTCGTATACAACCACCTGGGCCCCGAGGGGAACTACCTGGGGGATTTCGGGCCCTACTTCACCGACCGGTACCGGACGCCGTGGGGGGCGGCCCTCAATTTCGACGGTCCGGACAGCGACGAAGTCCGTCGGTATTTCCTGGAAAACGCCCTGTGCTGGTTGACCGAGTTCCGCATGGACGCCCTCCGGCTGGACGCGATCCACGGGATCATGGACTTCAGCGCATACCCGTTTCTCTCGGAACTGGCCGACGCGGTGCGGGGGTTGGCCGAAAGGACGGAACGGAAAGTCTACCTGATCCCGGAGAGCGACCTGAACGACGCGCGGGTGATCACCCCGAAGGAGGAGGGAGGCATGGGCCATTCCGCCCAGTGGAACGACGACTTCCACCACGCCCTCCACGTCCTGCTGACCGGAGAGAAAGGCGGCTATTACGGGGATTTCGGCTCCATCGACCATCTGGCCCGGGCGTACGCGGAGGGGTTCGTCTACTCGGGCCGGTACTCCTCCTACCGCCGCCGCCGCCACGGCAATTCGTCCGAGCACATCGCCGCCCGGCAGCTGGTCGTCTTCGCGCAGAACCACGACCAGGTGGGAAACCGGATGCGCGCCGAGAGGCTTTCCGTCCTGGTATCCTTCGAGGCCCTGAAGCTTGCGGCGGGGGTCGTCCTTCTCTCTCCCTTCCTCCCCCTCCTCTTCATGGGGGAGGAGTACGGGGAAACCGCCCCGTTCCTGTACTTCATCAGCCACGCGGACGAACATCTCATCGAGGCGGTGCGCAAGGGGCGCAAGGAGGAGTTCACCGCGTTCCGGTGGGAGGGGGAGATTCCCGATCCGCAGGACGAGGCGACGTTCCTCAAGTCCCGGATCGACTACCGGCTTCGGGAAGGGGGACACCACCGGACGCTGATGGAGTGCTACCGGGAGCTCCTGCTGCTCCGGAAGGATCACCCGGTGCTCTCCCGGCTGAGCAAGGAGGACATGGAGGTCACGGCCCGGGAAACCGAGAAGGCGCTTTTCGTGCGCCGGTGGAGAGGCTCCGGCCAGACCGCGACGGTCTTCCATTTCGGCTCCGGCCCCGTCTCTCTCTCGCTGCCCTTTCCTCCCGGCCGGTGGGAGAGACTCGTGGATTCCTCCGACGGGAGGTGGGGCGGACCCGGAAGCCCGGCCCCGGAGAGTCTTCGGTCCCATGGAACCGCCACGCTTTCCCTGAATCCCCTGTCGTTCGCCCTGTTCTCGAAGGCGTAAAAGGAGGCCGTCCACCGATGGAGCGCTACGTCTGCATCCACGCCCACTTCTACCAGCCCCCCCGGGAGAACCCCTGGCTCGAGGAGATCGAGCTCCAGGATTCGGCCTACCCCTACCACGACTGGAACGAGCGGATCACCGCCGAGTGCTACGCCCCCAACGCCGCCTCCCGCGTGCTGGACGGGGAAGGCAAGATCGTGAATATCGTCAACAACTACGCGAAGATCAGCTTCAACTTCGGGCCGACGATCCTCTCCTGGATGGAACAGAAGGAGCCGGCGGTCTACCGGGCGATCCTCGAGGCGGACCGGGAAAGCATGGAGAACTTCTCGGGGCACGGCTCCGCCATCGCGCAGGCGTACAGCCACATGATCATGCCCCTCGCGACCACCCGGGACAAGCGGACGCAGGTGATCTGGGGGATTCGCGATTTCGAGAGCCGCTTCCAGCGCAAGCCCGAGGGGATGTGGCTCCCCGAGAGCGCCGTCGATCTCGAGAGCCTGGACCTCATGGCGGCGGAAGGGATCCGGTACGCGATCCTGGAGCCGCACCAGGCGCACCGGGTGCGAAAAAAGGGAAGCCGGGAGTGGCAGGACGTCACCGGCGGGAAGATCGATCCCAAGGTCCCCTACAAGCTTCGGCTTCCGTCGGGCAGGACGATCAGCGTCTTTTTCTACGACGGCCCCGTCTCCCGGGCCGTCGCCTTCGAGGGGCTGCTGAACAACGGGGAGACCTTCGCAAACCGGCTCCTCGGGGCGTTCTCCGAATCCCGAAGCGGCCGCTACCAGCTCGTCCACATCGCCACCGACGGGGAAAGCTACGGGCACCATCACATGCACGGCGAGATGGCCCTCTCCTACGCGATCCACCACATCGAGTCGAGCGGGAAGGCGCGGCTCACCAATTACGGCGAGTTCCTCGAGAAGCACCCTCCGGCCCACGAGGTCGAGATTACCGAGTCCACCTCCTGGAGCTGCGTGCACGGGGTCGAACGGTGGCAGAGCAACTGCGGCTGCAACTCGGGGGGGCGCATGGAGTGGAACCAGGAGTGGCGCAGGCCGCTCCGGGACTCCCTGGACGGGCTCCGCGATACGCTGGCGTCGGACTTCGAAGAGAATGGCCGGTCCCTTCTGCGGGACCCGTGGGAAGCCCGGGACGGATACATCGAGGTCCTCCTCGACCGCTCCCCGGACTCCCTTCGCCGGTTCTTCGACAAGCACGGCGCCCGGAAGCTCTCGGAGGAGGAGGAGACCCGGGCGGTCAAGCTCCTGGAGATCCAGCGCCACGCGATGTTGATGTACACCAGTTGCGGGTGGTTCTTCGACGAGCTTTCGGGGATCGAGACGACCCAGGTCATCCAGTACGCCGGCCGGGCCCTTCAGCTTGCCCAGCAACTCACGGGGAACGGAACCGAGGAGCGGTTCCTCTCCCTGCTCGAGCTCGCCAGGAGCAACCTCCCCGAGCACCAGGACGGCCGCCGCATCTACGAGAAGTTCGTGAAACCGGCCATGGTGGATCTCCACAAGGTGGGCGCCCACTACGCCGTGAGCTCCCTCTTCGAAAGCTACGGCGATCGGGCGGAGATCTTCTGCTACCGGGTGGAGCGGGAGGATTACCGGCTTCTGCCCGCCGGGAGGAAGCGGCTGGCGCTGGGGCGGGCCAGGATCACCTCGGAGATCACGCGGGAGTCGGCCCGCGTCACCTTCGGCGTCCTCCACTTCGGGGACCACAACGTGAGCGGAGGCATCCGCGAGTACCGGGGAGAGGAGGAGTACCAGGCCCTTACCCGGGAGATCGCCGAGATCTTCCAGAGCGCGGACTTCCCCGAGATCATCCGCGCGGTGGACCGGAACTTCGGCGCGGGGGTCTACTCCCTGAAGCTTCTGTTCCGGGACGAACAGCGGAAGATCCTGGATATGATCCTTTCCTCGACCCTGGTCGACATCGACGCCGTCTACCGGCAGCTCTACATGCAGAACGCCTCGCTGATGCGGTTCCTTTCCGACATCGGCTATCCCGTGACGAAGTCCTTCCAGGTCGCGGCGGAACAGGCGCTGAACGCCGAGTTCAAACGCGCCTTCGAGGCCGACACCCTCGACATCGACGGGATCCGGGGAACCCTGTACGAGGCGGAGGCGGCCAAGGTCCCCCTGGACGCGGCCGGTCTCGGATACACCCTGCGAAAGAGCATCGAGCGGATGATGCTTCGGTTCCGCGAGAACCCCGACGACATCGAACTCCTCGCGCACCTGGACGCCGCCGTGGAGATAGGGAACGCCCCGCCGTTCGAGGTGGTCTTCTGGAAGACCCAGAACCTCTACTGGGGGATGCTGAAAACCGTCTATCCCGAATACCGGTTCCGGGTCCTCCAGGGGGAGGAAGCGGCCAGGGAGTGGGTCCGGCTCTTTTCCGACCTGGGGACGAAACTCTCCGTACGCTTGTCCGAGGAGTAACGCTATGCCTCCCGTGCGGATTCCCCTCGCCACCTACCGGCTCCAGTTCCACCGCCGGTTCCGGTTCGAGCACGCCCGGGCGCTCGTCCCGTATCTCGAGGCGCTCGGGGTGACGGACCTCTACGCATCCCCTCTTCTCCAGGCCCGGAAGGGGAGCGCCCACGGGTACGACGTGACCGATCCCACCCGGTTGAACCCGGAGTTGGGGCCGGAGGCGGAGTTCGACGCGCTGGTCGGCGCGTTCCGGGAGCGGGGGATGGGTCTCCTGCTCGACATCGTCCCCAACCACATGTCCGCGAGCAGCGAGAACCGGTGGTGGATGGATGTCCTGGAAAACGGCGCCGGCTCCTCCTTCGCGCCTTTTTTCGACATCGACTGGCGCTCCCCCAAGAAGGCCCTGGAACAGAAGGTCCTCCTCCCCGTCCTCGGCGGGCCCTACGGAAGGATCCTCGAGAACCAGGAGCTTTCCCTGCGGCTGGAGAAGGGGGGATTCTTCGTCCACTACCACGGGGTGAAGCTGCCCATCGCCCTGAAATCGTACGCGCGGATCCTGTCGCATCGTCTCGAAGTCCTGGAGGAGAACTTCGGGCCGGACCACCCGTCGTTCCGGGAGCTCTGGGACCTCATCTCCGCCGTCGAGCATCTGCCCGAGCCGCCGGTGACCGATCCTTCCCGCGCCGGAGAGCGGCTTCGCGCCGAGGAGGAGATCCGGGAGGGGCTGCTTCGGCTGCACCGGGACCGCCCCGAGATCCGGGCGCACATCGAGGAAACGCTCCGGATCTACCGGGGCAGGAAGGAGGATCCGGCGAGTTTCGATCTCCTGGACCGCCTCCTGGCGGAGCAGCGGTACTGGCTCTCCTTCTGGCGCCTGGCCAACGAGGAGATCAACTACCGGCGGTTCTTCGCGATCAGCGATCTCGTGAGCCTGCGGGTCGAGGACCCCCAGGTGTTCGAGGCCACCCACGCCCTGGTGCTGCGCCTCGCAAGAGAAGGAAAGGCCACGGGCCTGCGGGTCGACCACATCGACGGGCTCTACGACCCGATGGGCTACCTCACCCAGCTCGGGGACCGGCTGTCCCCGCAGGGGGAGGGAGGCACGGCCTCCCCGTTTTACGTGGTGGTGGAGAAGATCCTCGGGGACGACGAGGCCCTCCCCGCGGAGTGGCCGGTCCGCGGGACCACCGGGTACGACTTCCTGAACGCCGCGAACGGCGTCTTCGTAAGCGCGAGCGGGGCCCGGGCGATGGGAGAGACGTACGCCCGGTTCCTCGGAGGCGCGCAGGACTTCGGGGCCATGGTCTACGCGAAGAAGAAGCTGATCATGGACTCGCTCTTCGCCGGGGAGATGCACTCCCTGGGAGAGCATCTGGGGAGGCTGGCGGAGCGGGACCGGTACGCCCGCGATCTTCCCCGGACGGAGCTGCGGCAGGCCCTGGTCGAGGTGACCGCCTGCTTCCCCGTCTACCGGACCTACATCCGGGGGTTCGAGATCTCCGCCCGGGACCGGCGATATCTCGGGAAGGCGCTCAAGGATGCGATGCGGCGGGGCGCCGAAGCGAGCGCCCCCGTGTTCGATTTCCTGCGGCGCGTCCTCCTCCTGGAGGGGCCGTCTTTCCCGGGCGGGGAGCAGAGGGAGGAGTGGCTCCGCTTCCTCATGCGCTGGCAGCAGTTCACGGGGCCGATCATGGCGAAGGGGTTCGAGGATACGGCGCTGTACGTCCACAACCGCCTCACCTCCCTGAACGATGTGGGGGGCGACCCTGCCGGGATGGGCGTCCCCATGAGCGCCTTCCACAAGCGGACCCGGGAAACCCTCTCCCGCTGGCCCCACACGATGAACGCAACGACCACCCACGACACGAAACGGAGCGAGGACGTCCGGGCGCGGATCAACGTCCTCTCCGAGCTCCCGGAGGAATGGGAAAAGCGTCTGCTCTTCTGGAGCGAGGAGAACCGGGAGAAGAAACGGGTGGTGGGCGGCAGGGCCGTGCCGGACGCGAGCGAGGAGATCCTGCTCTACCAGACCCTGCTCGGCGCCTGGCCCCTGGACGACGCGGAGACGGACTCCTTCCCCGAACGGGTCCGGAACTACATGGTCAAGGCGATCCGCGAGGCGAAGGTCCACACCCGTTGGATCCAGCCCAACCCGGAGTACGAACGTGCGGTGCGGGACTTCGTCTCCGCCCTGCTGACCGACGAAGGCGGGGGCCGTTTCCGGGAGGATTTCCTCGCGTTCCAGGCCAAGATCGCCCACTACGGGGCGCAAAACGGCCTGTCGCAGGTCCTGCTCAAGATCGCCTGCCCGGGGGTAACCGATATCTATCAGGGGTCGGAGCTGTGGGACCTGCGGCTCGTCGACCCGGACAACCGAACGCCCGTCGACTTTTCCCGCCGGATCCGCCTGCTGGCGGAACTTGCGCACCGGGAGCCGCAGGGACTTCTTCCCCTTGTCGAGGAGCTCCTCGCGGGCTGGAAGGATGGGAGGATCAAGCTCTTTCTCCTCTCCCGGGCGCTTTCCTTCCGGAAGGAACGGCGGGACCTCTTTCTTTCGGGGGAGTACCTTCCTCTCCCGGCGTCCGGGGGGATCAAGGAGCACGTCCTGGCGTTCGCGAGGAAATACGAATCCGCGTGGGCGGTCGCGGCCGTTCCCCGGCTGGTCACGCGGCTCTCCCCCCCGGGGGAATTCCCCCTCGGGCAGAAGGCGTGGGGGGCGAGAAGCGGCCTCGTCCTCCCGGAAGGAGCGCCGGACGCGTGGTGCAACGTCTTCACGGGGGAGGAGCTGCGCGCTTCCGGGGGAAGGGGGAAGAAGACGCTTCCCCTGCATTCCGTCTTCCGCCACTTTCCCGTGGCGCTGCTTTCGAATCTCCCGGGATGAATCTCCCCGGGACCGCGGGCCGGCGGGAAACCCCCGGGCAGGACACGTTCCCCCATGGTTTGGCATCTGTTACTATGCAGGAGATTCCGAAACGGGGGGGAGCCGCCATGCGCATATCAATCGCTGGACGCCGGTCGACGCTTTCCCTCATCATGATCCGATGACGCGGAAAAAGCCTCCCGAGAAGGAAGCCCTTCCCCGCGGACCCGAGGAAGTCCGATTAAGCCGGGAGATGTCCGCGTTCAGCGTCACGATGATCGGCGTCGGGGCGATGATCGGCGCGGGGATCTTCGTTCTGACCGGGATCGCCGCGGGGGTGGCCGGGCCGGGATTGATCCTCGCCTTCGTGCTCAACGGCGTGGTGACGCTGTTCACCGCGATGGCGTACGCGGAGCTGGGTTCGTGCTTCCACGACGCGGGCGGCGGGTATCTCTGGGTGAAAAGCTCCCTCCCCCACCCGAACGGGTTCCTCTCCGGCTGGATGTCCTGGTTCGCCCACGCGGTGGCGTGCTCTCTCTATGCCCTCGGATTCGGCGCCTACTTCGGCCACGTCCTCGAAGGGTTCGGGCTCCACATCCCCCTCATCCCGTATTTCTCCCTCGAGAAGACCCTCGCCGTGCTCGCCTGCCTCGTCTTCGCCTACATCAACTTCCGGGGGGCCTCCGAGACGGGGAAGGCGGGAAACATCGTCACTCTCTCCAAGGTGATCGTCATCCTCCTGTTCATCGGTTTCGGTCTCTGGGCCATGCGGGGGATGCCGGAGTGGAAGGGGAACTTCGACCCCTTCCTGCCCATGGGGTTCGGTGCGGTCTTCAGCGCCATGGGGCTCACCTTCATCGCCTTCCAGGGATACGAAGTGATCGCCCAGTGCAGCGAGGAGGTGATGGACCCCACGCGGAACATCCCCCGGGCGATCTTCTACGCCCTTCTGATCGTCATCCCGATCTACCTGCTGGTCGCCTTCGTCGCGATCGGCGCCATCCACGGGGAGGGGATGCCCAACTGGCAGTTCCTCGGAAAGATGAAGGAGCTGGCGATCGTCGAGGCGGCCCGGCAGTTCGTCCCCGGGGGCGGCGTCGTGCTGCTCATCGGGGGGCTGCTTTCGACGGCGAGCGCCCTGCTGGCCACGGTCTACTCCTCCTCCCGCGTGGCCTTCGCCATGGCGCGGGACCACAACCTTCCCGCCTTCCTCATGAAGGTCCACCCGGAGAAGCGGACCCCCCACCTCGCCATCGCCGCCTCGGCGGTGATCGTCATCTTCATGGCGCTTGCCCTCCCGATCGAGGACGTGGCGAGCGCCGCGGACATCATGTTTCTGCTCGTCTTCCTCCAGGTGAACGTGACCCTCATCCGGATGCGCAAGACCCACCCGAACCTGAAGCGCGGATTCCGGGTCCCGATGGTCCCCCTCATTCCCGCCCTCGGGATCGTCACGCAGTTGTTCATCGCTGTGTACCTGTTCGTCTACAGCCCTACGGCCTGGTTCTCCGCCGCCGGCTGGCTGGTGATCGGATTCGCGGTGTACAAGCTCTACGCCTCGAAGACCGAGGAAGAAGCGTTATCGGTGCTGGCACTGGCCGAGGCGGAGATGGCGCGGAAGGATTACCGGGTCCTCGTCGTCCCCTTCCGTCAGGAGCATGTTCGCCCCCTCATGCGGATCGCGTGCGCGCTGGCGAAGAATTACGAGGGGGAGGTTACCGCTCTCTCCGTGATCGAGGCTCCCCCGAAAGTTCCCCTGAGCCGCTATACCAGCGGCGTCCAGGAGGCGCGGACCCTCCTTCGCCTGGGGGAAAACATCGCGGACGAAGCGAAGGTGGCGTTCACCCGGCTGGTCAAGATCTCCCATCGTCTCTCCTACGGGATCCTGGAGACGGCCCGTGAGGAGAAGAGCAACTTCATCCTCCTGGGGCCCATGGCGCAGGGGGAGGGGGGGGTGATGGACCAATTGAAGGAGATCGTGCTCCTCAACGTCCTGGAGCACGCCCCGTGCAACGTGGCCATCTACCGCGGGGAGCTCCTGACCGAGGTAAAACGGGTCATTCTGTCGGTGGAGGACACGCCGTCCTGCCGGCTGGCCGTGAACATCGCCCCCGCACTTTCCGAGGAGCTGAAAGCCCCCGTCGCGCTCCTCCGGATCGTCCCCGACTCCGCCCCCAAGGGGGAGGAGCAGCACGTCGCCGCCTGGATGGAGGAGGTGACGAAGGACCTCCCCTTCCGGGTCCCCGTGGAGAAGATCGTGGTTCGGTCGAAAGAGGCCGCGAAGAGCATCATCGAACAGGTGAGAGAGACGGACTTTCTCCTGATGGGGGCCTCCCGGCATGCGGGCCGCATCTCCGCGCTCTTCGGTCCCGATGTCACGGAGGAGGTGATGAAAAGCGCCTGCGTCCCCCTCCTCCTCCTCAAGCGGTACCAGCCCCAGAAATCGTCCCGGCTCTCCGGGATCCTCACCGGCAGATAAGGAGGCCCTATGCCGCAGCGTTCCCTCCTCAGCCCCATCGAGACCATGTGGGAGAAATTCTGGGAATTCCTCCCCAACTTCTTCGCCGCGTTCCTCCTCTTCGTCGCGGGGATCGCCATCGCGCTCGGCGTCCGGTTCCTCGTCATCAAGATCCTGAACTCGTTCGGCTGGGAGAGGTTCGCCCAGAGGGGGTCCTACCTGCGGTTTCTCGGGGTCGGGGACATCCGGTACCCTCTTTTCGACCTCGTCGGGGCGATCATCTTCTGGATCGTGATCCTGGCGTTCTCGGGGACGGCGGCGCACGCCCTGGGTCTGACCAACATCGAAATGCTCCTCGACGAGCTCGTCGGTTTCCTCCCCAACCTCTTCCTGGCCCTGGTGATCCTGGGGCTGGGGATCTGGCTCGGCGTCCTCGCGGGACGGTTCACCCGGGCATTCGCGGTGTCCGCGAAGATCGCGGAGGCGAACCTGCTCGGCAAAGGGATCCAGTACCTCATCATCATCATCGCGGCGGGGACGGCGCTCGAGCAGCTTCGGGTGGCCACGAGGTTCCTGTTCGGCGCGTTCCTCATCACGCTTGCTTCCCTGGGGCTGGCCTTCGGGCTCGGCGGGAAGGACAAGGCGCGCGAGATCATCGATCGCGTATCCCGCGCCGAGAAAGAGTAGGGCCGGAAGATCCGGCCGGCGAGGAGGCCTGAATGCCCACGCTGAAAGGGAAGACGCTCTTCATCACCGGGGCCAGCCGCGGCATCGGAAAGGCGATCGCGCTCCGGGCGGCCGCCGACGGGGCGAACGTCGTCATCGCGGCCAAGACCGTCGAGCCCCATCCGAAGCTCCCCGGGACGATCCACTCGGCCGCCGAGGAGATCGTGGAGGCGGGCGGCAGGGCCCTGCCCGTACCCGTCGACGTGCGTTTCGAGGAGCAGATCGAAGCGGCGGCCGCGAAGGCCGCGGAGACGTTCGGGGGGATCGACATCCTGGTGAACAACGCCAGCGCCATCAGCCTCACCGGCACGCTCGCGACCCCGATGAAGCGGTTCGACCTGATGTTGGGCGTGAACGTCCGCGGGACCTACGCTTGCTCCAAGGTGTGCATCCCGTACCTTCGGAAGTCGGTCAACCCGCACATCCTTACCTTGAGTCCTCCCCTCGCCATGGATCCGAAATGGTTCCGGTACCACTGCGCCTACACGATCGCGAAGTACGGGATGAGTATGTGCGTGCTGGGAATGGCCGAGGAGTTCCGGGACGCCGGGATCGGGGTCAACGCCCTGTGGCCGCGGACCGTGATCGCCACGGCGGCGGTCGCGATGCTGGGCGGGGCGGTCGACCTGAAAAACTGCCGCAAGCCCGAGATCGTGACCGACGCGGCCCACGCGATCCTTACGCGCGACAGCCGAACCTGCACGGGGAACTTCTTTATCGACGAGGAAGTCCTTGCAACCGAAGGGGTTACGGATTTTTCCCCCTACGCGTACGAGCCCGGCGCCGATCTTCTCCCGGACCTCTTCCTCGACTGACGAAGGGGACCTCTTTCTTTCGGAAAGAAAAAGGGAGGCCACCCTGCTACAAGCGGCCCCCCTTTTTCCAGGCTCACCAATCGGAGGGAAATGATGAGTGCTACCCTTTTAGACGCGCAAGCCGGGAAAAAGGTTCCCGCCCAACCTAAAAATCCAGGTTCCCGAGAAAATACGGCATCTGTTTGCGCCACCACGGCCAGTCGTGATTCACGTCATGCCCCCAGAAATCGACCCAGGCGGGGATCTGCTTCCCCTCGAGAATCGTTTTCAGGGTCCGAGCGTCCTCCAGCATCTCGTCCTCCCAGGCGCCCTGACCGACGCAGATCACGATCTTGCTCTCCCGGTACCGGTCCAGGTACCACGGGTCGGACAGGCCGGGAAGGTAGGCGAGCGGGACGTGGACGTAGACGCTTTCGTCCATGTAGTCCCCGATGAACCCGCGAAGCTGGTAGACACCGCTCAGCGCGATGACGGCGTCGAAGACGTCCGGGTGGCGGAAGAAGAAGTTCGCGGAGTGATATCCCCCCATGCTGCAGCCGGTCGCCAGGAGCCCTTGGGAGAGGCCGCGGCCCCGGATGAAGGGGACGACCTCGGACACGACGTACCGGTCGTACTCGTTGTGCCTGTGGACGCGCAAGGCCGGGTGGGCCCCGTGGTTCAACCAGGACTCGTTGTCCACGCTGTCCAGGGTGAACAGGACGATCCGCTCCTCCTCGAGGAACGGCCGGCACGCCGTAACCATCCCGAAATCCTCGTACTCGTAAAACCTTCCCCCCGCGGCGGGGAACACGACGACGGGCTTTCCCCCGTGTCCATACACCTTCAGCTCCATCTCCCGATTGAGGTTCCCGCTCCACCAACGGTGGTACTCGACGTTCACGGCTCCATCCTTTTTCCGCCGAACGTTTCTATTTCAGTTCCAGGATGAACCCGGCCACCTCGCGGATCTCCCCCAGGTCGGCCGAGCGCGCCAGGTAGCCGTAGTCGCCGATCGCGGCGCGGAAGATCGAGTCGATCCTCTCGTGGTGGGGGATCCGGTGCCCGTAGGCGCGCAGGATCTCCTCGTGGGAGTGCGCGTATTCCTTCCGGTCTTTCCTCCCGATGTAGCAGCAGTGGTAGGGGCGCGACCAGGCGGCGGCGAACCGGTTGTGCACGACCACGTTCGCCCATTCCCCGTAGATGTCGATGTCGTTGGCGTAGTTGAACATATCCGTGGTGAGCCCCCCCGGCGGGCGCATGTTGACCTCGAGGCCGACGATCTTGTCGTCCCGGTCCCTCCGGAAGAACTCGAGGTGGAAGAACCGCTCCCGCACGGCGAACTCCGCGAGGACCCTGCGCCCGGCCTCCTCCAGGTCCGGCGGGACCACCCTCAGGGAATAGTAGTACATGTGGTCGTCCTCGTTGACCGTCTCCATGATCCCCTGGCTGAAGGCGTGGGAGGTGAAAAATACGGGGTTGCCGTCCCGGTCCGCGAGCCCGTCGAAGGAGAAGAGCCGCCCCGCGACGAATTCCTCCAGGAGAAAGTCCCCGGGGGGTTTGGTCGAAAAGAACCGGGTCAATGTGCCGTCGTTTTCGATCTTGAACGTCGTCGCCGCCCCGACGCCGATGTCCGGCTTGGCTACCACGGGGTAGCCGGTTTCCTCGACGAGCCGCCTTCCTTCCTCCAGGGACCGGACCACCTCGCCCCGGGGCACGGCCACGCCCGCCCGCGCGAATTTTTCTTTCATGCGCGACTTGCTCTTGATCGCGGCGATCCCGTCCGCCTGGATGCCTGACACGTGAAAGTCCGTCCGAAGGCGGGCCTCTGTCTCCAGCCAGTACTCGCTGTGGGATTCGATCCGGTCGATCTTCCCGTACCGGTGCGTGAAGTACCCGCAGGCGCGCAGGAGCTGCCCGTAATCGTGCATGTCGTCCACCCGGTAATATTCCGTCAACGCCTGCCGCAGCGCGGGACGAAGCGTTTCATACGGCGCGTCGGCAAGGCCCAGTACGTTCACCCTCAGGTTCCGTAGCCGGACGCAAAACGGGTAGTAATTGGGGGGGAAATGGGGGGAAAGGTAGACGAAATTCACCCCTGTAAAATAGCCCCGCCGGTTCGAAACGTCCAGTCCCCCGGGCCCCCCCCGAACCTTCCGGGGCCCAGGTTTGTCCATGGGGATAAGAAGGGCGGCCGCCCGAAAAAAAAATGGCTGGGAAAGGGGAAATACGATGAAAACGGGTTGCGTCGCCTTCCTCCCGGAACGGCGGTACCGCTGGTCGATGTCGGTTTTGCTGCTGCTCGCGTGGGCGACGGTCGCTTCGGCGGCCATCGTGGACGTGGAAGTCGTCTCCGACCGCAAAGGTCCGCTCCCGCTCTACCGCGCCGGGTCGACCGGGGGGGCTGACACCTACCGGGCCTATGTGGAGGCGGAAAAAGGGGAGTTATACGGGATCAGGATCCGCAACAACACGGGGCGTCGCGTTGGCGTCGTCGTGGCCGTGGACGGGCGGAACATCGTCTCCGGCGAAAAGTCGTATCTGCGGAAAACCGAGCGCATGTACATCCTGGGCCCGTACGAGTCGGCGGACTACGACGGATGGCGCACGGCCCGGGACACGGTCAACCGGTTCTACTTCACGGACCCCGGGGACTCGTATGCCGGCGCTTTCGGCGACCACTCGGCGATGGGAGTGGTGGCCGTCGCGGTGTACCGCGAGAAGGACCCTCCCCCTCCTCCCCGGTTCTCCCAAAGGGAAAGGGAGCCGATGGGGCAGGAGGACAGGGGCGGGGCCCGGGAACCCGGGCCGATGGGCGCGGAGGAGTCCGCGCGGGGAAAATCCGCCCCGGAGAAAAGCGGGGATGTCGCGGGCACCGGATTCGGGGACGAGAAATATTCCCCCTCGGTCCGCGTCCGGTTCAACCCGGAACGCCGGGTGGCCGAGCGCCATTTCCTCAAGTACGAGTGGCGGAACTCGCTCTGCCGTAAGGGGGTCATCGACTGCCGGTTTACCCGGAACCGGTTCTGGGACGACGCCGGCGACGGGTTCGCCCCGTATCCGCCCGGCAGGCGCGAGAGAAGGGCCGAGTAGATGGGGGGCCGCAGGAAAACGGGGTGGCGTCACCTTGTCGTCCCCGGCCGGGGGATCGGCGGTTCGGCCGGTCCCCTCCCGGCCGGCGTGTTGTCGGGAATCCCGTCTTGCCGGTGGAATTGGCCTGGCGGGTTCGATATGATGCTTCTTCCCCCGCGCGTGTCCGCGCCTTACGGACCCGGGGGAAAGCACGGGATGGACGGGAGGAAGGGGATGGGGTTCGACCCCGACATGTTCCTGACGCGGTACGCCGACGCCTTCAACGCGCGCGACCCGGAGAAGCTGCGGTCGTTTTTCGCTCTCGACGACCCCCGGTTCGCGGTGTTCGAGGATTTCTCGAAGGACCTCTTCGACGGGGAGACCTACGGGGCCATCCTCGAAGCGACATTCGACGCTACCGGGGAGATGTCGTTCGAGCTGCTGCGGTGCGACCGCTTCGGCGACTTCGCGATCGTCCACGCCATCCAGAAGATCGTCGACGAGGAAGAGGAGGAGGGAGGCGTGATCGCGGAGGCCCTGGTCCGGGCCACGATGTGGGTCACCGCTCCGGGCAAGGAGGCCCGCGTCGTCGTGGCCCACTTTTCCTTCCTGCCGTCCGCCGCCTCCGACGTTCGCCTGGCGGGCATCCCCACGGGATAGAGCGCGCCCTTAGCTCAACGGATAGAGCTCCTGACTTCGGATCAGGCGGCTGGGGGTTCGAATCCCTCAGGGCGCGCCACTTCATACAATTCGAACCCTTCTTCCATCCCCCTTCCGTTTACCAGCAGGTCAAGAATTCCTTCCGCCTTGCGAGTGCCTCTGCTCGTTCCTCCTCGACCAGGAGCAGCCGGGACTCCTCCTCGACAATCGCAACAATCGCTTCGCGCAGGCAGTCAATACCGGACATTGGCCAGGGATTTCCCTCAAAGGCTCGTCCTCGGGAATATATCCAGTTTTTCTCCAATGTCCGGAACGGCCCCGAAATAATATCGTCTGTTTTGCTTC
>Ga0214473_10001518_pt1 | contig 30351 bp, 26 predicted proteins | sample RVTome_7_FD_203509 | JGI IMG/M metagenome (GOLD analysis project Ga0214473, IMG submission 203509) | Soil microbial communities from uranium-contaminated site in the Upper Colorado River Basin, Wyoming, United States - RVT98D197 | ecosystem: Environmental > Terrestrial > Soil > Contaminated >...
TCCCCAGTGTGCCAGCGATGATGCACGCACCATAGAACAGCAGGTCCCATGGCCTTATGCCACCCAACAGGGTGTACGGAGCACCCTTGTGCAAGTCGGGTATGGCAAGATCTGCCTCGCTCGCGAACACCGCCAGGGGGACGAGAAGGTTTAAAACCACTGTTAACCACATCCGCTTAAACCCAGTCTTTTTCAGTTCCATCATCCGCCTCCTGTGAAGATTTGTTTATTCACCCCTCCCCATTCGATGCCTGCCTGCGCGAAGCCGCTTCGGCGAAGGCAGGGGGAAAATGAAGGTGAGGGTGGAAAATTCTTTGAATTTCCGTGTAAGTGCCTAAAGAGATAGTGCTTGAATATTTAAATTAAAGGCGGTGAGAAGTCAAGAAATTTTTCACAAGGTTTTTAGACATTATTTAGGAAGGATATAACTTTTTGAAATCATTTGGTTAATTATTTTAAAAGGGAAAAACCCTTTTGAGCCAGGCATCAGGGTTTAAAAAGTCTTTTAATACGGTTGTTCTAAGTGGTCATATAGTCTCATGGTCCTGTAGTCTTTTAGTCATTTGACCAATCGACTATCTGGCTAACGACTATTGCACTACCCAGTCGAATGGCCGATGGAGGCATCTCCAATTCCGTGATCACAGAATGGACTCCAGAGGGACAGGCGGACCAGGCTCCGAAATCTTTAGGATTGCGGATCATTAGACATTTATGGGAAACTTTCGTCGTCAATGAAAATGAGGTTTTTATTGGTTTTGGAGCGTCCGGAGTTAATCCTTAAGAGGTGCCGCCCTAAATCTTTCCCGCCTGCCCCTCTAGATTTTGCATTCCCATGGATTTCTATCACGGGAAAAGAGATGCTTACATGGCCGATTTGACATTTTCAGATTCTTTTGTAAGAATATAGAATAAGATAGCTAGGGGAGCTCACTTGGGCTGAGAGTCCTTGCTCCTTCAAGGGAAGCAGGGAGACCCTCTGAACCTGTTCGGGTAATTCCAGCGAAGGGAAGCGGTAAAAATGGAGAAAGCCGTAATACCATTCATTGGAATTACGGCTTTTTGTTTTTAAATGCGGTTATCGGCAGCCTCAGCAAGAAATAGCAACACTGAAGGGTGATGAATGGAGGAAACTGATGAAACGAATATTGACGATTGCCGGATCGGATTCCGGAGGAGGGGCAGGGATTCAGGCGGACCTGAAGGCGATTACCCTTCTGGGCGGCTACGGGATGAGCGTGCTCACTGCCCTCACCGCACAGAATACCGTGGGAGTTCAGGCCATCCATGAAGTGCCTGTCTCTTTTGTGGAGAAACAGATTGATTCTGTTCTCTCCGATATTGGCGCTGATGCCATCAAAACAGGGATGCTGTCAAGCGAGAAGATCGTCGAAGTCGTGGCTAAAAAGATTGAGCAATACGGTGTGGAAACGGTGGTGGTTGATCCTGTGATGGTTTCAAAGAGTGGAGCTTCCCTGCTTCGCAAGAATGCCCAGAAGGCAGTCATCCAACGGTTGATTCCTCTGGCGACAGTGGTCACCCCAAATTTGTTTGAAGCTTCTGTCCTCACAGGCCATCGAGTGAATTCGCTCGATGGAATGAGAAAGGCGGCTGTTGATATCTGGGCACTGGGGGCAAAGAATGTGGTGATCAAAGGAGGCCATTTAAAAGGAAAGGCGATTGACATCCTGTTCGACGGAGAAAATTATACTGAGATTGAAAGCCCGAGGATTGAGACAAAAAATACCCACGGGACCGGTTGTACCTTTGCTTCAGCGATTGCAACGCTTCTGGCTAGAGGGGAAGTTGTTCCGGAAGCGGTGAGAAAGGCAAAGAGTTTTATCACCATGGCGATCCGGGCCGGTTTAAATCTTGGGAAAGGAACGGGTCCCACCAATCCGACAGCTTATGTTCTGAAGGAGATGGAGCGGTATCACGTCATTCAGGAACTGAGGGGGGCAGTGGAGGTGTTGAAAGAGAAAAAGGTGGGGCACCTCATTCCAGAAGTCTCTTCCAATTTAGGTTATGCCCTTCCTTATGCAGAAGGGTGGGCAGATGTGGCGGCCTTTCCAGGAAGGATTGTTCGGTTCAAAGATTCAGTGGCCACTTTTGGTGATCCTGAGTTTGGCGCCTCCCAGCACGTTGCCAATATCATTCTTACAGTCATGAAATTTAATCCTGAATACCGGTCAGCAATGAATATCCGTTATTCAAAAGAGAATGTTGCGCAACTGGAGGGAAAGGAGTTCCTCATCGGCCATTTTGACCGGAGGCTCGAACCAAAGAGACTCAAAGAGAGGGAAGGATCTTCACTGGAATGGGGGGTCGGCGAGGTTCTGAAAAGGATGAGACGCATCCCCGATTTCATCTACGATGAGGGTGGCGTTGGAAAAGAGCCGATGATCCGGGTACTGGGAAAGAATCCGATGGAAATCGTCAATAAGATAAAGAAGGCAGTAAGCAGTGATCAGTGACCAGTTATCAGAAATGTTCAAAAAAAGGAGAGATCGATGAGTAAGTTGGGACATGCCGAGAGCTTTAGGGATTTGGTTGTTTATAAGAATGCTCGGAAATTAGCAAAGTCAGTTTTTGAACTAACGAAGTCTTTTCCTAAGGAAGAAATGTATTCATTAACCGATCAGGTCAGACGATCATCGCGTTCGATTGGGGGACAGATTGCTGAGGCATGTCTCCGACCCAGAGGGGCAAAATAATGGTTGTATATGTCCTCTATAGTAGTCGCACGAGAAAACGTTATATAGGTTACACCGCTGACTTGAAGAAAAGACTAAAGGAACATAATGTTGGACGTGTCAAATCGACAAAATCAGGGTTGCCTTGGCGAGTAATTGGGTATAAAGAGTACTCTTCTCGTTCCGAAGCAAGGTGGGTTGAAAGATCCTTAAAGCGATCTAAGAAATTCTTGGACCAATTTCTGGGTCTCTGACCCGGAGGGGGCTAAGAGACGATATAAGAAACATTTCATCAGCAAACTCACTGATGCGGATGGTGAGCAGCAAGAAACACAACATTGGATCGAGACGGCAGAAGATTGTGGATATTTGAAACCAGAGCAAACCCAAAGGCTAAACAGCGCGCTATCCGAAATAGGCAGAATGATCAATTCAATGATTAATAAAGCGGACATTTTTTGTGATAAGCGTTTTTCAGTCACTGATGACTGATAACTGGTCACTGATCACCATTTTCTGTCCGTTTTTTACCAAGGAGGTACCGATGGCCGGGATTGAACCGACACCAAAACAGGAGAGGAATTTAGGCGGTTTGGATTTTTTTCTGCTCTGGGCAGGAGCCGCCGTTTCTTTAGCAGAGATATGGGCCGGAGGTCTGATTGTGCCCCTCGGACTTGGCCTAGGGCTCTGGGCCATTCTCCTCGGCCACCTCATTGGTAACACGCCGTTCGCTTTGGGCGGTTTGATTGGAAGCCGATGGGGCATTCCAACGATGGTCTCCGTTCGACCCTCTTTTGGAATCAGAGGCTCTTATTTTGCGGCTGCCCTCAATGTCATCCAGCTCATTGGCTGGACAGCTGTGATGCTCATCATCTGCGGCACAGCAGCGGACGCTATTTCAAAGTCGTATGGGTTTTCTAATCCCACCCTCTGGATCATCCTTTCCGGAGCGATCACCACGCTGTGGGCTGTTGTGGGTCACCGGTTCTGGAAGTATCTCCAGCGGATCTCCGTCTTCGTCCTGTTGATTTTATGTATTGCCATGACCTATATCGTCTTTCGGGAATATGGATGGGGAATGCTCTCTCAAATCCCGCAGAAAAAAGATTTTCCTTTTATGGTCGGAATGGATCTCGTCATCGCCATGCCCATCTCATGGCTTCCCCTGGTTTCAGACTATTCGCGCTTTGCCACAGGTTCGAAGTCAAGCTTCTGGGGGACCTGGATCAGTTATTTTATTGTCTCTTCGTGGATGTATCTTTTAGGTCTGGCCGCATCACTGGCTACCCAATCTTCCGATCCTTCAGGAGTGGTGATGAATCTTATGCTGAAGTTCGGATGGGCGATCCCCGCCCTGATCATCGTCCTCTTCTCCACCTTTACCACCACCTTTCTGGATATCTATTCCACAGCGATCTCCGGACTGAATATCTTTCCAAAATTGGGAGAACGAAAAGGAATATTGATCGGTGGGATTTTGGGGACAGCCACTGCGGTCATTTTCCCCACGCTGCTCAATTATGAGCATTTTCTCCTCTTCATCGGAGCCATGTTCTGTCCTCTGTTTGGGATTGCCCTCGTAGACTATTTCTTGATAAGAAAGGGTTCCATTGAGATCGAAGAACTCTACAAGCGAGAAGGGAAATACTGGTTTTGGAAAGGAATCCATCCCTTTGCAGTGGTGGTGTGGGCCATAGGATTTTCCATTTATTTAGGATTTTCACCGATGCTGATGGAAAAGGTGCTGGGGATTAAAACGGCCCTGCCCTGGGAGGTAGGTTCCTCTTTGCCAAGTATGATATTGGCCGGTCTCTTATATTTATTTTTGAAGCGGGGAATTCCGGACCACAGAGGTTCGATGGTGGTTTGAAAAAATAAAATCCGACCCTTTAATCCAAAAGGCTATTGAGGGAAAAGAATTATATGTCCCATCCTCCTTTTATGTTCAATGTCTCCATGCCATGACTCGACCCAAAGTTCATCTTAAAATAGCCCTGATGCTCTGGGAGAGTTGCATGATGTCGAAGGGTTTCTGAATAAAGCCGTTACAACCCCGTGCCATAATTTTCGAGGCCTTGCCATCAATGCTATAACCACTTGAAAGAAGGACTTTTACCTCCGGAGAAATCTCCTTGAGCCGGTCATAGACCTCCCCTCCGCCCATATGGGGCATGATGATATCGAGAAGGACAAGGTCGATGGAGTCTTGATGCTTCTTAAAAATTTCGATCGCCTCTGCTCCGCTTCGGGCCACCAGGACCTTATAGCCCAGGACCTTTAACACTTTCTCGCTTACATCCAGAATCACTTCTTCATCATCCACCAAAAGAACCGTTCCAATGGCTTTTGAGATAGGAGCGGAGGGTCTCACCGTTTGCTGAGCCGGTTTGCCCGAAGCAGGGAGGTAGACCTTGAAAGTGGACCCGCGGCCTTTCTCTGATTCCACCTCGATATAACCACCATGTCCTTTGACGATTCCATAGGTTGAGGCCAGTCCTAAGCCTGTCCCCCTTCCCAATTCTTTGGTCGTAAAGAAGGGATCGAAGATACGATCGATCGTTTTAGAATCCATTCCCACACCGGTATCGGTCACGGTCAACAGAATATAATCCCCGGGATTGGGAAGATAGCCCCTGCCCTTTATCTCCTTGAAGTTGACATTGGCCGTTTTTAAAAAGAGGTCTCCACCCTCTGGCATGGCGTCGGCCGAATTGACGAAGAGATTCATCAGAACCTGCTCGATCTGGCCCTGATCCGCTTCGCAGGCAAACAAGTTTCCTGCGAGGTCCCGGTGAATGGTGATATTCTTTCTGGTTCTGCCAAAGGCCTCAGAGGTGTCCGCCACCAGTTGGTTCAGATGAATGGGCCTTAATTCATACCGGCCTTTTCGTGCGTAACCGAGAAGTTGAGAGGTTAACTTTGATCCGCTTTGAACCTGTTTTTCGATTGTCCTCAACATCTCAAAATGGGGGTAAGCGGGATTCACATCTAAAAGCATCAGGGAGACATTTCCCTGTATGACCATGAGAAGATTGTTGAAGTCGTGGGCAATTCCGCCCGCTAGGGTTCCAATGGCTTCCATCTTTTGGGCCTGGATGAGTTGAGCCTCCATACGCTTCTTTTCGCTTACGTCGGTGAGAATGACGATGATGCTCCTTTGCATCTCGTCCATGACCGGGAGGAGATGAAGGGAGACCTGTTTTCCATTGAGTGTCAAAGGCCCATTGACAGCGATGGGTTGTGAGGTCCCATGTATCTCATTGAGATGGTCTTTGATCCTTTGGCGATCCGATTCATGGAAGAGGTCGGTGAAATCAGAGGATAGGAGTTGGTCCTCTGTTCTGTTGATCAATGAAATCGCTTTCGGATTGGTATAAACGATCTTTCCTTCAGGGGTGATCTCCAGAATTCCCTCCGCCATACCGTTCAGGATGACCTCAAAGTGCTTTTTCACGGAGAGCAACTCCGTTGTGATGTTTCGCGCATAAACATCCTCAATCCCGATGGTTTTTGGAGGATGGAGGACACCATTTTTTTTATCGGCCTGTTCAAGGGCGGCGAGGACATGCTTCGCCATCTTATCCAGTGCCCCTTTGGCAATACAGGCATCGGCTCCGAAGGAGGTGTAGTCGATCTCCTGTTCGGCGGCAATGGCAGAGAGGATGATGAGGTGAGCCTCTTTGAGAGCCGGTATCTTGCGAATAATCTGACAGAGTTTCTCTCCACCGATATGGGGCATGATGAGGTCAATGAAGATGACATCAGGAGTATACGTTTTTAAAATTTCAAGTGCGGAAAGGCCGTCTTCAGCGGTGAGCACCTGATGACCCATCTTATCCAGCAACTGGGACATGAACTTCAACACAACGGGATGGTTATCCACCACCAGTATCTTCTTTTTCATCATCTCTCCACCTTTGAAGACAATCAGAAAATTCCGGATATCCTCTTCCATTTCAATTGGAAAATCGAGAAGAGTACTATTTTTAATTTCAACAGGATGAGTTGCATTTGAATTCTGACTTTTGACATTTTAACTTCCCCTTTTAAGAGCTTCAGCGATTATCTCCAGTTTCTCCTTGATGATCCGGAGATTGACCTCAATCTCTTCGAGTCGATTCGTTCGGGCCGCCGTCTCGATTTTCTTGGCAGCGCCATGGATCTCCAGAAGCCCGAGGATTCCGGCCGCCCCTTTAATGGAGTGGGCAGCCTTGACGACCGGTAGGATATCTTTTTCTTCAATGGCCGCCTGTAATTTGGCCAGATCAGAAAAGCTGGTCTTTATAAAAAGGTCTACGATTTCTAAAAGTTCATCTTCCTCGATTTCTAATCGTTGAGCCCATTGCTTTAAATTCATATTCTCTTTTACTTGAAACCCCTCTCTTTTCTCGGAAGGTTTGCCGATACCATGGCCCGAGGCGTGAAACTTGCTCTCAGGTTAATTATCCAATACCTCCCTCACTTTTCTTGCCAGCCCATCCACAGTAAAAGGCTTCTGGATATAATTTACCCCTTTATCCAGAACGCCATGATGGACAATGGCGCTGTCTGTGTAACCTGACATGTAGAGCACTTTCATCTTCGGATGAAAAGGGATGAGACGGTTGGCCAACTCGCGACCGCTCATCTCTGGCATCACTACATCGGTTAACAACAGATGAATCGAACCTTCCCGCTCTTTTAAAACCTGTAAGGCATCCCCTCCATGAGAGGCCTCGAGAACCCTGTACCCCTGCGTTTTGAGGATACGCATTGCCAACATCCGAACCTCCTTATCGTCCTCCACCAGGAGAATTGTCTCATCCCCACGAGGAAGCTCCTTTTCCACCATCCTTTCCACTCTTTCATCCAGAGGTTCATCCATCCTGGGAAGGTAAATCTTGAACGTCGTTCCACGGCCGGGTTCACTGTAAACCCAGATATTTCCTCCGCTCTGTTTCACAATTCCGTAGACTGTTGATAAACCCAATCCCGTCCCTTTGCCCATCTCTTTGGTCGTAAAAAAAGGCTCAAAGACACGATCCCTCACTTCTGGAGTCATCCCCACCCCAGTGTCACTCACCGAAAGCATGACATAACGACCTGGGGTCACAGCGATATGGCTATGAGCATATTCTTCATCCAATTTCACATTGGCTGTCTCGATGGTTAGTTTCCCTCCGGTTGGCATTGCGTCCTTCGCATTGATCGAGAGGTTCATGATGACCTGTTCGATCTGTCCACGATCGGTCTTTACCCCTCCCAGATTTTCTGCCAGTATCGTAACCAGCTCGATATCCTCACCGATGACCCGACGAAGCATCTTGTCCAGGTCTCTCAGAACGATGTTCAGATCGAGCACTTTCACCTCTAAGATCTGGCGGCGGCTAAAGGCGAGAAGCTGACGGGTCAGGTCCGATGCTCTTTGGGCAGCTTTTTTAATCTCTTCAAGGTTTTCCCTCAGGTCGCTGTCTCCCTGGAGTTCTCTGAGGGAGAATTCGCTGTAACCACTGATGACCGTCAGGAGGTTATTGAAGTCATGAGCAATGCCACCTGCCAGTTGGCCAATAGCCTCCATCTTCTGAGACTGCCGAAGTTGTTCTTCGAGGGCTGCCCTTTCCTTCTCAGCCTGGATACGTTCGGCGTAGAGCTGTGCATTTGCGATGGCACCAGCGATCTGAGAACCGATTCTCTCAGCAAGCCTCACATCCTTATCCGTATAGGCATAGGGTTTACGAGATCTTAAAAGTAGCCCTCCTATGATCTTCCCTTTTGAGAATAAAGGGACATTCATGATCGATCGAAACCCAGCTTGAAAAGTTGACAATAGCGTCGGGAAACGGTCTTGAAACTCATTGAAGTCTTCTGTTTGGATGAGAAGAGTTGACTTTGTGCGTACCATCTCGGCATTGCCTGAACCTTCGAGGGGGTAGACATCTCTTACATTCCGATCCTGAAGCCTTTTTCCTGAAATGTAGACATTTTTAACAGTGCTCTTTTCAGTGTCAATGAAGTTGATCACTATCCGGTCAAACGAAATAATTTGTTTGACTTCCTTAGAAAAACTTTCATAGACCTCATCGATGTTCAATGTTGAGCTGATAATCCGGCCGATCTCGGCCATGACGGCATTTTCCTGAGCTAACTGCCTCGCATTCTCTTCGCTTTGCTTAAGGATCTCCTCCGCCCGCTTCCGCTCGGTTATGTCCTCCACAGTGCCTTCGTCGAAGATTAAAGCACCACTTCCATCGCGAATGGCCCGTGCATTCATTGAAACCCAAAATGTGCTTCCATCTTTGCGAAAGAATTGAGACTCAAATCCTCTCACCTCTCCCTGCGTTTCTAAAAGGTGTTTGAATTTCACTCGGCGATCGGGGTCCACATATACCTGATGTTGGATGTTCGTATTTGTTTCCATCAATTCTTCTGGAGAATCGTAGCCATGCATGCGAACCAACGCTGGGTTGACACTGAGATAGTGTCCATCGGAAGTAGTCTGAAATATGCCCTCGACTGCGTTCTCGAAGATGCTTCGGTATTTCTCTTCGGCAGCCCGGCGCTCAACCAACTGTTGCTTTACCTCTCCATACAGGCGTGTGTTCTCGTCATTACGGTGGATGAGTTCACGCGATGCATTACGCACAATCCAGAACAGTGAGCCATAGAGAATGAAAAAACCGAGGGCAATGCTGGACCAAACATAGAGGCGCATCTCGGCGATGTGGGGCTCAAGGACTGACAGTTCATGGTAGATTTCATAAGCGCCTGCGACTTGGGGGGAGTCTATGGTCCGCAAGGGAACATATATTTCCATCAACCGGCTGTAAAGACCCCGCTCAGAGACATTCTCCTCTTTCTTGAGATCCGAAATCTCCATTGCGATCTTGCCATTTAATGCCTCTTTGAGTTCTCCCTCTATAGGAAACCGGCGCCCCACCAGCTCTTTCTTGTCTGAGTAAATCACCTGTCCATCGCGGTTCCAGATTTTAATACGGACAATATGTTTGCTTAGGATGTTTTGCCGGATTAAGGCTTCTATCGTTGCATATCGAGCCGGGTCAAGAGGGCCCTCCAGGTCAGTTAATTGCAGATTCCGATTGAGGAAGATGGCGACATGCTCAGCTGCATTCTCAGCCTCTTGCCGAAGAGCCATCTTTTCAAGATGCCACTGGATACCCCACCCCAGAGCAATACCAATTGCCACAAGGATGAAAAAGCTCATAAGGGAAAATTTGGCCAGGAGACTCAGTCTGGGGCGAAGTGAGGGTTTTGTTTTACTCATCTCTTTTTCAATAATCCCTAAAAAAATTATTTAAAATCAACCCTTACCGGTCATTTGTTTGATCAGTTTTCCTCACCCTTTAAAAAACGGTAAAGCTCTGATTGCAGGATTCTCCAGCCCTTTCCTGCCTTGATGGCTTTGATTCTTCCGAGACGGATATACTTTAAGAAGGTCGGCTTTGAGATCTTTAAATATTCGATCGCTTCATCCGTAGTGAGAACGTTATCTCTTTCACTTAATGGCATTGATTTGCTCCCATTTACTCTATTTTTCGTCTATTTAAAGCAAAAAATATGCCTGAAAAGACGGGAGCCCCCCTTTTTCGTAACCATTTGTTTTTTAAGGATTAATCTTGGACAAGCCAAAAGTGGGCAAATGACAGAATGATATTCTGTCAAAAAGGAGGACTTTTTGGCAAAAATTGAACACTTCGTAACACTTTAGCTCTTTGAAATGGAAATGGATGGGACACCGGTCAGAGATGCCTCCAAAGTTTTAGAATGCGGTCTTTCATATTTTATTGTCTGGAGACGAAAAAAGAAAACGGAACTCAGCCATCCTGTCGGGGTCATCTGCAGGGTAAGGCAAGAGGTATCCGCTCTAAAACTTTCTCGGCCTCCCTGACCGGTGTCCCATGGGGGCGATTTTGCAAAGAGCTAAAGCGTTACAACACTGCCTAAAAAGAGGTGAGAAGAAAAATAGTAGATGACACTTATGATTCGCCGAGGTAGGCTTTGCGGACCATTTCGTTTCGCCGGAGGTTTTCGGCGTTGTCGCTGAGGAGGATCGTACCGGTTTGCAGAACATAACCGCGGCTGGCCACCTGGAGCGCCATACGGGCGTTCTGCTCGACGAGGAGGATGGTCGTGCCATCGGCATGGAGCTGGCGGATGGTATCAAAGATGATGTCAACCAGAACAGGAGCCAGTCCCATGGAAGGCTCATCCATCAGGAGGACACTCGGGCTCGCCATCAAGGCGCGGCCGGTGGCCAGCATCTGTTGTTCGCCGCCGCTGAGCGTGCCTCCTACCTGCTTTTGCCGTTCCCGAAGCCTGGGAAAGAGGTTGAAGACCCGTTCGAGGTTCGATTCGATGAGACGCTGGTCGGTGATGGTGAAGGCCCCCATTTCGAGGTTTTCTTTCACGGTCAGGCGGCCGAAGATCCGGCGGCCCTCAGGGACCTGCACCACCCCTTTGGCCACAATCTGATGAGGGCGATAGCGGGTGAGATCTTCACCCTCCAGACGGATCGATCCCTGACGGGGCCGGAGCAATCCGCTCGTCGTCTTGAGCATCGTGCTCTTGCCTGCGCCATTGGCTCCGATCAGGGTAACGATCTCTCCCTTGTTCACATCAAGAGAGATTCCTTTGAGCGCATGAATATGGCCGTAATAGGTGTGGATATTTTCAATTTCGAGTAAAGCCATTACTTAATTCCCTAGCCTGAATGTATGATACATCATGCATCATGCATCTGTTATTCTGCATTCCGGCTACACGACTGCATGCGTTTCTTCTGCACTGCCACGGCCGAGGTAGGCCTCGATGACCTTTGGATTTCTCTGAATCTCGATTGGAGTCCCTTCTGCGATCTTCTCTCCATAGTCCAGTACGGTCACGGTCTCGGAGATTCCCATCACAACCCTCATCTGATGCTCGATGAGAAGGATTGTAATCCCCAGTTCATCGCGGAGGTGCTGGATGAAGTCCATCATCTCTTGGGTTTCTCGAGGATTCATACCTGCCGTAGGTTCATCGAGAAGCAGAAGTTTCGGACGTGTCGCTAAGGCACGGCCAATTTCCAGTCGGCGCTGGTCCCCGTAGGGAAGATTTTTCGCTAAAAAATCGCCTTTGCCGGCAAGGTTGACGAATTTAAGAAGCCTCCTTGCCTCCTCTGCCGACTCTTTCTCTTCCTTCCGGGTGGCAGGGGTGGCTAACACGATGCCGAAGAACCCCGCATGGAGGTGGCCATGGAGCCCGACAAGGACATTCTCCATTGCTGTCAGATTGGGAAAGAGGCGAATATTCTGATAGGTGCGGGAGATTCCAAGACGAACGATTTGGTCTGGAAGGAGGCCCACCAGAGAATGGTTATTGAAAAGGATTTCTCCCTCTTCGGGTCGATAGAAGCCCGTGATGCAATTAAAGAAGGTTGTCTTGCCGGCGCCGTTCGGTCCGATGATGCTGTGGATGCTTTTCTCCCGGAGGTCGATGTCGAGGTCACCCACGGCCACCAGCCCGCCAAAGCGTTTGGTCACTTTTTTCGTAAAAAGAAGGGCCATATTATCTTCCGATCAACCTGATTTCAATTCCAGAGATGATTCCGATTCTGCCTCTTTTTCCCCTTCTTCGTGAAACTCGCGGCGGTGCACTGCCTCCGGCCAGAGCCCCTCGGGCCTGAGAAGCATCATGGCCACAAGAGCAGCACCATAGACAAAGAGCCGATATTCTGAGAATTCCCGCAGGAGCTCAGGGAGGCCAACAAGGGCAATGGCTCCAACAATCACACCGGGAATACTTCCCATTCCACCGACAATGATCACGGAGACGATATTGATGGAGATCATCACATTGAAACTGTGAGGATAGACCGAGCCGAGTTTACTGGCAAAGATGGCTCCGCTCAGAGCGGAGAAACCGGCACCTGTGGCAAAGGCTAGAAGCTTGGTGGCAACGAGATTGATGCCCATGGCTTGAGCCACATCCTCATCTTCGCGGACCGCCATCCAGGCCCGACCCAATCGGGAATCCCTCAGGCGAAGGGAGATGAAGATGACGAGGAGACAGCCTGCAAGAATGAGATAGTAAATCTGTTGAGGTCCAGCGAACTCAAAACCTCCGATGAAAGCCTTGGGAATCTTCCCGATGCCCTGTGCTCCGCCCAGCCATGGCCTGAGAAAGTCTGAGAGAACGAGAATGCGGATGATTTCTCCGAAACCCAGGGTCGCAATGGCAAGGTAGTCTCCGCGCATCTTGAGGACGGGGGTACCCAAGAGGACACCGGAAAAGACTCCCATGACGATCACAAGGGGCAGGGCTTCCCAGAAAGAGAGGCTGAAGAAACCGAGCTCAGGGGAGGTCAGTACGGCTAAGGTATAAGAACCGATGGCAAAAAAAGCCACATAACCGAGGTCGAGAAGGCCGGCGTAACCCACAACGATATTGAGTCCAAGGCCCAGGAGGACATAGAGGCCCACAATCGTTAGGACCTCGCTCAGGAAAAGTCCGAGAACCCGGGGAAGAATGAGGAGAATAAAGACCAGGATGAGGATGCTGGCCATCTTTAAGATTCGCTGGGGAGCAGGGGGGAGCTGTCGAAAACCGGTTTGAATAGCGCTTCCCTTCCTGGACCAGAAGAGGGAAAAGGCGGCAATCAGAATGAATAATCCGATGGCGCCCTGAATCGTCATGCCATTGGCCGTAAAAAGCCATTCATTGATGATTGCAAGAGGTCCCCAGAGGGAGAATGTGGGACGAAGCAGATCCTGCAAGACACCCGCACCCACAATGCTTCCCAGTGAGATGAGCAATACCCGGCGGAGAATTTTGGGGGAGAGAAAGAATAGACCTGCCAGTGCACCACTCAGGGCTCCAGCACCAAGAAGCAGGAAAACGCCAATCTGTGTTCCTTGTTTAAAAGTGAGTAATTCGTAAAGGACAGGCATGGCATTGACGAAGACTTGACGCAGATTTATAAGACTTCCCACAACGACCAGAAGAGCCAGTAAGGCTCCTATTACCAGCCCTGAGACGAGGCTATTGATAAGGATCCACAGCGGTTCAGAACGAGTCGTCCGTTTTGCTGCCAGGTAGCCCATAAATATTGCGACCAGGAGAAGGAGGGTATGGCCCATTGAAATGACATGAGCAATGATGTCACGCTGGCTGAAGGCCTCAACCATCCCGATGAGGGAGAGAAGGATCTCAACCACACCGCCAATCAATCCGATTTTTAACGCCTGTTTCATATTGAAGTGACTAAAGTGAACTAAAGTTGTAAGTGACTAAAGTGAACTAAAGTATGTAACGATTTAAAACTGCAGGCACTCGCAACTTTAGTCACTTGTAACTAAATATTCTCCGAACTCCCCGCCTGCCAAAGCCTTGTGCGGCGGGCAGGCGAACTCAATACTCCGAACTTCTTTATGCTTTCTTCACTGCGAGACGCTCTCCCAGGATGCCCGTGGGCCTGAAGATCAGAACCAGGACGAGCATGGTGAAGGCAATGGCGTCTTTTAACTGGTAAGGAGCGACAATGCCCAAACCATCGAGGAAGAGGCTCGGTCCCACCGACTCCACAAGGCCGAGAAAGATTCCACCCAGCATGGCTCCGGGGATGTTTCCGATACCTCCCAATACAGCTGCCGTGAAGGCTTTAATTCCCGGGATAAAACCCATGAAGAAATGGACCTGCTTAAACATCAGTGCATAAAGGACGCCTGCGGCTCCGGCAGACATACCTCCGATGACGAAGGTCGTGACGATCATTCTATCTATGTCAATTCCCATCAGGGCAGAGGTCTCTTTGTCTTCGGACACGGCGCGAATCGCTTTGCCCAAACGGGTTCGCTGTACAAAAGAGTAGAGAGCGGCCATCAGGATGGCGGCCGCCACAATGACCACAGCCTGAAACTTTAAGATGCGAAATTCTCCCCAAGCCCATTCTCCCTCAAGGATCTTTACTACGGGATAAGCCTGGAAACCGGACCCATAGAGTCCCCGGAAGGTGTACTGAAGAAAGAAAGAGGCTCCGATGGCTGTGATAAGAGGAATGAGGCGGGGCGCTGTCCGGAGAGGACGATAGGCAATCCGTTCCAGAAGGACTGCCACCAGTGTTGAAGTGGCCATGGAGACGAGAAAAATCATGATGAGACTGATGATGGGATATTGATCGAGAAAACCGGATGAATAAAAAGCGGCCGCAACGAAATAGGCTGTATAAGGGCCGCACATGAAGACCTCGCTATGAGCGAAGTTGATCATCCTTAAAATTCCATAGACCATGGTGTAGCCCATGGCGATGAGGGCATAGATGCTCCCCTGTGCCAGGCCGAAGATGATGAAGTCGAACCAATGGTGAGCCGAGTACGTTTTTGCGGTTAGAGTGGCTGTGGAACCCCAAAAGATCAAGAGTAATATGGCCCCTCCGATGAGCCACATAACCACATCGGTGGGGGTAATCCTTTCTCTCCAGCGTTTCAGCATAAGAGTTCCCTATATTTTTGGATTGGAAATGGGTTGAATCTTCACCCTTTTAAATTGAGAGGGTGAGCCCGGTAAGCTATTGTTCCCGGACCACCCTCTCGAATCTTTTCACACCCCGACCATTAAAATCGGACGGGTTATTTCTTCTTAGGAGCTTCCTTAGCAGGAGCCGGTTTGGCTGGCGCCGCAACTGCGGGTGACCAAATGGGTTTATCTGGGATTGCCAGCTTTTTGACATTATCGGCTGTCATCTGATAGATGGCGATCATCGGGTCAGCACAGTCCCCGGTCTCTGTGCAAGTGAGATTTCCGGTCAACCCCTTGAAGTTTTTTGTGGCGTAGAGGGTGTCCCGTAAAGCCTGACGACCGATATGAAGTGTGCCATCCGGTGCTTTTTTGGCCACTTTCTCAATGGCGGCCAAGACGATCATGGCGGCATCGTAGCCATGGGCATGGAAAGGAGCGATCGGTTTTTCACCGTACTTCTTCTGGTGTTTTTCGAGGAAGGTCTTGTAGCCGGCGCCGAAAGCGGAGAAGTCAGGACTGGAGTGGTACATTCCAACGGCCGTATCCCCTGCGGCTTTAATGAAGTCAGGCGAGAAGGTTCCATCTGCGCTCATCAGTTTTGTTTTTTCAAGACCTTTTACTTCCTTGGCCTGCCGGGTGACGTGCCCACCCGCTGCAATGAAGATGGGATAGTAGATAATATCGGGTTTGCCTGTGGCAATCTTTGTCAACACGGGTCGCATGTCCGTATCGGTCGGAGCAACGGCTTCCTGGGAAGTGATCGTGCCACCTAATTTTTTGAAGTTCTCGGCAAAGACAGCCTGAAGCTGTTCGGCATAAGGGCTTCCGTCATGCATGGTGGCAGCCTTTTTGAGCTTCAACTGATTGAAGGCATATTGTGCGGCTACGGCTCCCTGAACTTTATCGTTGTGAGCGGTGCGGAGATAGCCGTTATACTCGGGCCCGCGTTTCGGGTCTGTCAGGAAGGGCGCGGTATTTGAAGGTGATACCGTTGCAATGCCAGCCTTCCAGAGGATGGGGGCGCCAGGTTTTGCCTCGCTTGAGCAGTTGGAGCCGATTGCCGCCACGATCGTCGGGTCAGCAGCCAGTTTGGTTGCAGCAGCCTGCCCACCCTCGGCGTTACAGCCAGTGTCCTGGACGGACAGCTTGATGGCGAAGCCGAGAATCTTTCCGCCCTTGTCTTCAATGGCAAGCTCGACACCCCGTTTGGTATCGGTTCCCAATGAAGCATCGGGGCCTGCGACGACCATCCAGCAGGCGATGTGGATGGGATCGCCTTTCTTGATCTTCACCACACCGAGCTTGTCTTCGTATTTGAACGCTTCTTTTTTCGTCTGCGCCGGTGCGGAGACCGCCACCAGGCAGATCGCCACCGCACATACAATGGATAGAATAAAAATTCTCTTCATAGAACCCTCCTTTTTAAAGTTTTTAAAGATTGTTACGAGATTGGAACCGGTGCCTATCCATGATCAGGCACATCACCCCCTTTTTTTGAGATTCAAATCGGATTGAAAAGATAGTTGAGATACTTCTTCCCCAAGACTTTTCTGCCCTGCGGATGGTAATATTATGATGAGATCAACTTATTTGTCAAGCATTAAATAGCCCCTGTTGTGATTCAGACAGTAGACAGTTGACCATAGACTTCAGACCATAGACTGAAAGTGATGAAATGGTTAGAGATTATACAAAAACCTCATAGGATTTAAAGGATTCTAAGGGGTCTTCCTCTGCAACCCCCGGGTGGTCTGAATTTTCTGTATCCTATACTGGAAAGTCTGATGTCTAACGTCTGAAGTCCAGTGTCTGAATTGCAAATATCCCTATTTCAGAAATGGATAGGCTTGTCGAAGCATGAAGTCGATTTGGGCAACAGTCCGTGGACAATTGGCCCTGGGTTTACCCCGTTAGAAACCTCTGTTGCTTGCCCTGCACCAGCACGGTACAGGGCTTGCAGCGGTGATGAAAATATAGCATTCCTTTTAGAGCGAATACGGAGTTTAAAGCCCCGTTGTTTGTCCTCCCGTCGGAAGGTCGAAGAACTTCTAACGGGGTAAAGAAATGAAGATCCTTCTCATTCAGCCGCCTGTTCTGGATTTTTATCAAACCTCTATACGGACCCAGCCGATCGGGCTGGCTTATCTTGCGGCTTCACTCCAAGTCCACGGGCATGAAGTGGAGATCCTTGATTGCCAGGTAGAGAAGAAAAAATCGATTCCTATTCCTTCTGAACTTTCTTACCTTCGTGATTTCTATCCTTTTGGTGACCGAAGTCCTTTCAAACTCTATACAGGATATTACCACTTTGGAATGGGCTGGGGAGAGATTAGAAAAAAGGTCGGGGACTCGAAAGCGGATCTCTTCGGAATCTCCTCCTCCTTTACCCCCTACCATGAAGAAGCTCTTAAGGTTGCCCGGATCATCAAGGAGTGGAACAAGAAGAATATTGTCGTGATGGGAGGCTCCCATGTCAGCGGCGAACCGGAGGGAGTCATGAGGAGTCCTGATGTTGATTATATCGTCCTGGGAGAAGGTGAGTTCCGATTCCCAGCCCTCGTGGAACAGATTCAAAGAGGAAGGGTGAAGGAAATATCAGGGATCGATGGGGTCGGATATCGAACCGATGGGGAAATACGAATTCATCCCCTTCGAGATTTTATTCAAGATTTAAACTCCCTCCCTTTCCCGGAGAGAGGATTACTCGATCCGGATCGATACAGGATCAATAGGAAGAGATCCACCATGATGATCACCAGCAGAGGGTGCCCCCATGGATGTGCTTACTGCTCAACCCATCTTGTCATGGGGTCTTCCTTTAGGGTGAGAAATCCAGAGAATATCCTTCAGGAGATGAGAGAATGCCATAGAAAATATGGGATCGAGGTCTTCGATATCGAGGACGACAATTTCACCTATGATCTTGAGCGGGCGAAGCGATTGATGAAACTCGTCATGGATGCTTTTGGAGAAAAGAATATTGAGCTCACCGCTATGAACGGTGTCTCTTTTGCCTCTTTGGACGGAGAGGTTTTGGGATTGATGAAGAGAGCAGGCTTTCATACCATCAATCTCTCCTATGTCAGCTCCGATCCTTCTACCAAAGAAAGAATGAGAAGGCCTCAGGAGACGACAGATTTTGATCAAATTCTGAAGAAGGCTGAAGAGGTTGGCCTAAAGGTAATTGCCTATGCCATTTTGGGGATGCCTGATCAAACCATTGAAGAGATGGTGGACACCCTTATCTACCTGATGGGGAAGAAGGTTCTGGTCGGCCCGAGCATCTATTATCCCGTTCCGGGAACGCCTCTTTTTCAGAGATGCAAAGAGGATGGCATTTTACCCTCGAACATCTCTCAATGGCGCTCCAGCGCCCTTCCCATCGAAACAAAAGAGTTTAACCGTCTCGATATGGTCACCCTCCTACGATTGGCGAGGGTCATTAATGTTGTCAAAGGAAAGATGGACAAGGGAGAGTTGGAGGAGGGAATAACCTGGAGAGAGTTATTTCAGGGACTAAAAGATAAGGCTGAGACTGAGGCTGAGGTTGAGGATGGTGTTACTCTATGGGCAGATCTACTGTTGGTGCTATTTGAGGAGAGATCGTTTTTCAGCCCAAGAAAAATTCCCGGGAATGGATTTTCAATGGTAAAAGAAAAGACCTCGAAGAAAGTCTTAGATCTTTTTTTAAAGAGCGCCTTGGAAAAACCAATCTTAAAGAGTCGGTAGTGAGTCAGTTTGGGGTTTTAGATATTTGAGCGAAGAAAGTCTTGGTGTTTAAGACGCATAGCAGTAGAAATTAAGGCTCCATCTTGTATCTTTTTTAATAATTTTCTACTGACAGGGACATGCCCCCTGAACATACCGTTTTTAAGGCAATACTTTAAGTTGGCAATGGGTGTTATTCTTGAATCGCCATAATTTATTACAGAATCGTGTATCACAAATGGATGTTCGCCAATAGCTACACAACAAGTATTATCGCACGCGATTGTGGCACTTGTAATATTTACTAAAAGCGCTACATCGGAATCTTTTTCTATTGCAATTATAATAAACAAATGTTCTTTGTTATTTGGTGGAGTTGGAATAAGTAAGGTATTTCCTACGGAAAGCATTAAACTGAAGGAATGATAGAATCAAAATATTTGAGATTTGAGGCTTCTTCATCTATTAATTCAATTTCTTTTTCAGTTTTCTTTAATTCCTTTAAAATATCTTCAATACGAATTGGGATAGAAGTATCTCCAGGGTGTTCCCATTCAGGACAACATTTATGACAAATATCAATCATCTCTTTCCAATCTTTATCTTTATATTCCTGATATATTTGTTCTAATAAATTGATTTCTCTTTCACTCAATTCGTCAATATTTGGTTCACTTATCAATAAAACATCATAACTGGTTTTGGAAATAAATTTATGCCAGTATGATTTACTATCTAAAATATCTGGATAATTAATTAGATCGTAAGTTTGACTTAGGACTGGACCCTTTGGCATTGAGACATAGGAATCTCCTGTCAATGGTCTTTTCCAGCGAGATAGCGCTTCTCTGTCTGTTAAGTAAAGTAACTTAATCAATTTTGTATAATTCAATGTTTTGCCATGCTTCTTTATAAAGAAGGCAGCAACTTGCGTGGTTTTTCTTTCGTTGAAGTTAAAACTAATCACGTTCAACCATCCTTTGATTCATTATTATACAGGATGATACACAAAATCAAGTTTTTGTCAATGTGTTTTTTACTATTGTAGGTTTAACTGTTGGAAATTAATAAGGAAAGAATATCCTCAATGTCCCAAAGCCGATCCGTAACCCCTGCCTTCATTGCAGGGGTCATTCTGAGAGTTTGATGAATCCGACCGCTAAAGCATTGTCAAGTATTTAATTATTTTGTGAAAATAAAAAACTATCTTGACCGGTCAAGCAACAAAATTTCTTGACAAATAAATTTATTTGGGATATAAAAAAAAATATGCCCGTGCCGGGGATTGAACCCGGAACCATCCACTTAGCAGGTGGATGCTCTATCCTTTGCGCTACACGGGCAATCTGATTTTTATCGCCTTGGCCCCTATGGTCTGTTAATCGGTTGCACGAGCCAGACCAAGGGGCCTTCTTGTTGTAGCCCTCATTGGCGGCGATTCCCAACGAGGACTAATTTATCTTCTCATTTGCTCACCTCCTTGGTTTTTGTTACCTTTTAATTTTTCCCCTTAAATTAAGATAGTTTAGGTTGTCTTTTTTTCCTCTCCCTTACGACAGGAGCAAGGGCTTCTTGTTTGTCCCCTTTGAGATATTGCTCTGGTACTTCAACGAGGAACATCGCTTCTTGTTCATCCCAACGAGCTGGCGCAGATCGTGAATCACCCTCAATGTATCCGATATATCTCAAAAAGGTGCTGGCAGAGAATCCGCAACCATTTCCCTTTTTACCGTAATGTACTTTATAAGCCCGTGGGTCTTTCTTAGTTATAGGCCTAATTCCAACAAGTCGTTTCTCCTTATCCCACATTAACAGCACATTCTCGACCGCATTTTTCTCAAACTGGGCCGTAGCAGATTTGTTGAAAGACAATCGTCCAAGCGTTGTAAAGCTAACAGACGGCCCTCCGCCTCGCTGAATTTTGCGACTGAAAATTTCAAAAGCCATTGTTCGTTCACCTCCTTTAAAGTATATCATACATCTCAAACGCACTTATAACATAGATTCCAGTAAAAAACAAATAACCTATTGTCAATTTAGACAGCATTACCCTTAGCTACAAATCCATTATAATAGATTCCCGTAGAAAGTCAAGCAAAAAATATAAAATAGTCGAGATTGAGGAAAATTGGTAGGAGCCCGTAATTTAAAATTACTTATTTGTCCATCTTGTTTTGGCAGCCTTACGGGCTATTTCTTTGCGTTTTTTGGAAGATAATTTCTTGGCTCTTGCAGGGCCGCCCTTTAATCCGCCAAGGCGGCCAAGGGCAACGGCGGCGGGATTCTTTTCTTTTGCAAGCGCTTGCAACTGTTCTTGAGGTTCTTGGGTTACTTCTGCTACGATCTGGGAAGCCAGCACATTTATGTCAGAGGATTTCTTCTTAACCATGCCTCAAGCATAGCATAAGCGGTCAAGCATGGCAAGAGGATTATTTTTCAAACTGACCCACTACCAAAGAGTCGGAATGATTGAAAAGAAATTTTGGGTGTTATAGGATGAATCGAAAAGGAGAATCACAAGATGAAGGCGATGGTACTTAGAGAGACTTCATCCATTGAAAAGAAGCCCTTAAGAATGGAGGACCTGCCTGATCCTGTTCCTGGTCCCGGGGAAATTTTAGTCAAGGTCTCTGTCTGCGGGGTTTGTCACACGGAACTGGATGAGATTGAGGGAAGGCTTCAGTCCAAACTTCCTGTTGTTTTGGGTCATCAGGTGGTTGGAAAGGTGGCAGCCTTGGGTTCAGGGGCCAAAAGATTTCAATTAGGAGATCGGGTGGGCATTGCGTGGATCTACTCCGCCTGCGGAAAGTGTCAGTTCTGTCAGAGAGGGAATGAGAATCTGTGCTTAGAATTTAAAGGCACGGGATGCCATGTCAATGGGGGCTATGCCCAATACACAGTGGTTTCAGAAGACTATGCCTATTTAATCCCTCAAAGATTTTCTGATTCCCAAGCCGCCCCGCTCTTATGCGCCGGCGCCATCGGATATCGGGATTTGGCGCTTTCAGGCATCCAAAGGGGCCAGACCTTAGGGCTTTTCGGATTCGGTGCTTCCGCTCATATCGTCATTCAGGTGGCAAAATATTGGGGGGGCGAGGTTTTCGTTTTTACAAGAAGTGAGGAACATCGGGAATTGGCAAAAAAGTTAGGGGCTTCCTGGACAGGCGGTCCAGAAGATCAACCTCCAAGGAAACTTAATTGTGCTATTGACTTCACTCCGGTTGGGGAAACGGTGGTGAATGCCATGAGCGTTTTAGAAAAGGGGGGCAGGTTGATATTGGCAGTGATTAGAAAGAAAAACCCGATTCCATCCATGGACTATTCAAAGCACCTCTGGGATGAAAAGGAGATAAAGAGTGTGGCCAACATCACCAGGAAGGATGCCGAGGATTTTCTCTCACTGGCCGCTGAGATTCCCGTCATCCCGGAAGTTGAAGAATTTCAACTGGCAGGGGCAAATGAGGCCTTAATTCTTTTAAAGCAAGGGAGGATTCAAGGCTCCGGTGTATTAAGAATGCCTGATTAAACCCAGATGTTACAATATCGAACCCGGGCAGAGGTACTTCCAAACCCTTGCAATTGCGGATTTATCGAAAATTAAGGGTTACGGAGGATCTCACTTTATGTGAAGTCCCGGTTTTACCTGGAAACGCATGTAGCCAACCCCTAAAGGTGCCGCTGCAAGGCTTTTCCAGTACCCCCGCCCGGTTTCGATATTGTTTTTTTGCAACTAGCGGGTAAATGTAAAGAAAGGGACGATGATGACCTTGATCTATCTGGTTCGGCATGGGCAAACGGCCTGGAACAAGGAGGATATTTTCCGGGGGAGGACCGATATCCCCCTGGATGAGACAGGTCTGAAACAGGCGGAACTGGCAGGGGAATATTTTAAGGCAATGGTGATCCAGGGGGTCTATTCAAGTCCCCTTTCACGAGCCTGGCAGACCGCCGAGAAGATTTCCCGGTTTCAAAATCTAAGCGTGCAACCTCTGGAGGGAATCATCGATATGAGTTTTGGAAACTGGGAAGGGCACGCCCTTCAGGAAATCGAGAGAATCGATCCCGAAACCTATCGCCAGTGGAGAGAAGAACCCCATTTAGCCAGACTTTTAGGAGGAGATACCCTGGATGATGTGCGGAAGAGGGCAATGGCTTCACTGAAAGAGGTGATCGAAAAACATCCCGGAGAGACGCTTGTCCTTGTTTCTCATCGTGTTGTTAATAAGGTGCTCATCTGTGGGATTTTAGGAATTGATAATTCCCATTTCTGGCAGATTGCTCAGGATACCGCGGCGATCAATTTGATTCAATATAAACGAGGGAGATATGTTCTTTCGTTCATGAATGAGACATGTCATCTGAAAGCTTTGAGGGAAGAGAAGATAAGGGTGGACTTTTGACCGGAACATGCCCCGTCCCGCCAAAGCGGGATAGGCGGGGTCCCTGCCTGCGGTAGGCAGGAAGGGGCACAAAATAAAATGAAATAACCTTGCCGGGAAGCCCTGCCCTGTGGGCGGGGAGCTTCATCAATCAAGATGGTTCAGATTTTAAGAATTCTTCGACCTTTGCCTTAATCTCATCCCTCACTCTTCGAAACACCACCAACCTTTCTTCAATCGTTCCAATAGCGGCAGAAGGGTCTTCAAAGGACCAAGCGACCCGTTTCCCCTGACCAGGAAAATTTGGACAGGCCATGGCCGCATGGTCGCATAGGGTGATGATATAATCGAACTCTTCGTTGAGAAATTCATCCGTAGATTTGGAGGTCTGTCCGGAGATATCGATTCCGATCTCCTCCATGGCACGAATGGCCAGGGGATGGACATAGGATGGAAAGATGCCTCCGCTCAGGGCTTTCCAATCGCCTTGACCGAGAAACCTCATCAACGTTTCTGCCATCTGGCTCCGTGCAGAATTACCGGTACAGAGAAAGAGAACCTTTTTAGTCTCTACCATTCTTTTCTCTTCTTTGAAGATGATTTGGATTGATAGACGGCTTCAATAGTGCTCTTCATTCCGCCCCGGACATTGAATTCACCGGTGACAACGGCCCGGACCGGTTTGGAAGCGCTCACAAAATCCTTGAGGATTCGATTCACCACATTTTCATAGAAGATCCCCAAGTTCCGGTAAGCGAGGACATACATCTTTAGGGATTTTAATTCGGCGCACCATTTATCAGGGATATAACGGATGGTAATTATCCCGAAGTCAGGCAGCCCGGACCGGGGACAGATCGAAGTAAATTCCGGAATGGCGATAGTGATCTCATAATTCTTAAATTGATTCTCGAAACAATCGATCTTTGGAAGGGGTGCATCAATCCCCGCCCGGGCATGTTTCCGAGTATATTCCCTCATCAATCACCTCGACTATCACATGGTTAGCCCTTTTTTTATCTCCCCATCTCCTGAACTCCCTAACTCCTTATCAGATTTTTCAATGGGGAGTTTAATCCGGAAGGTCGATCCCTTTCCTATTTCGCTCTCCACTTCAATCTCTCCACCATGGCTTTGAATGATTCCATAGCTGATGGCCAAACCCAATCCCGTGCCCTTTCCTGTCTCTTTGGTAGTGAAGAAAGGCGTAAAAACTTTTAAGAGATGGTCCTTGCTCATACCACACCCTGTATCAATGAAGGAGACTTCAACGATTCCATTATTGAAGGCTGTCTTGATGGTCAGGGTGCCGCCATTTTCCCCCATTGCATCGCCGGCATTGATAATGATATTCATAAAAACCTGTTGGATTTGATCTCCATCGACGAAGAGCATCGGCATACCGGTCTTAAATTCCTTCACCATCTTTATATTCTGGAAACGGGCCTGATTTTCGACAAGGGTGAGCGTTCGATTGATGAGGAAATGAATATCGGACTCTTTCTTGTCAGGTTTCCTCTGACGGGCGAAGTCCAAAAGCCCCTTTACGATATTTCGGCACCGAGTCGTCTGCTGGACGATGTTCTCCAAATCTCTTTTCCAGGGATGGTTTTCATCCGTCTTCTTCAGCATCAAAGAACTGAAGGTCAAAACACCGGTCAGGGGATTATTGATCTCATGGGCTACTCCTGCGGCCAGTTCTCCAAGAGCCGCCATCTTGCCAGCCCGGATGAGTTGATCCTGAACCTGCTGAAGCTCCCGGGTGCGTTCCTGAACGCGCTGTTCCAGGGTTTGGGTCCATTCTTCAATGGCATCACGAGAACGCTTCAGCTCTGTGATCATATGGTTAAAAGAATCGGAGAGTTCTCCCAATTCATCGTGCGACTTGATGCGCACGGTTTGATCGAGATCGCCATGGGCGGCTGTTTTGGTAGCGGCGAGGAGCTTATCGATGGGCCGGTTCACAAAGCGGGTGAAGAGCAGACTCGACAGAAAGCTGAGCACAATAACACTGATAATCCCTGAGAGCAGCATCCGGTTATAAAGTTGGGCTTTTTCCTTATCAAATTCCTCAAGAGAGATCATCGTATCCAGGACTCCCAGGACATTGATGGTTTTCGGATGACAGGGATAGCAGGAGGGTTCATTGTAAATGGGATTGATGAGACCGAGAAGCCTCTGTTTTTCTGTTTGATAAACCCGGGTCTTGCTACCGGACGGAAGAAGCACCTTGGCTTTGTCTTCTCTGTGGCATCCATAACAGGCCTCGGCCTTCATATCCACGACCGTTCCCACTTTCGTCCGATCCGAAGAAACGGTAATTTCCCCGGCCTTGTTGAATATTCTGACCTCCAAAATTCCCCTTCGCTGGGCCACATCATCGATGATCCGCTGGTACTCGTCTCTGCGGTCTTTGATCATCGCATAACGGATGCTCAGCCGGATGGTTTCGCTGAGATTGAAGGCTTCCTCCTCAGTTTTTTCGATCATCTGCTGGGAAAGGGTTTTGATGTTGAGGTAGAGAAAAATCCCTTCAATGACCACCACGACGATGATCACACTGAGGATGATTTTTGTCTTCAGGCTCCGGAAACGGATCATTTCCACCCTCTCAACTGGTAATATTCCTTCAGCATGACTTCCAGCTCTCCGGGTTGGATGGTTTTTCCTGTCCCCTGAAGGACTTCCCGGAAAAACCGGCGAGGGAGTTTATCATCTTTCTTCGTCACTCCCTCTTGTCGGTTGAAATTCTTGGCCAAATTGATAATCCCGGAGGCGATGGCTTTCAGACCTTTCTTTTTCAAGGTAAGGCCACAGGTCGCTCGAAGGATCTCCTCAAGGTCGGTCCAGGTGATGAGGTCCCGATAAAACCGGCAGAGGATGAGTGCATCAAAAAGGGTCATCTTGTCTTCGTAATCGATGAAGAGACGGGCTTTGCCTCTGATCTGGTCAGGATCGATCTGTCCCGAGAGTTCTGATTTGTAGAAGGTGGCTCTCAGGTGGCAGGCTCCCCGGTCCGAAGTGGCATACGCCAGCCCCATTCCCTTCAATACCCTCGGGTCAAAGCCGGCAGGCTCCAGTCCCTTCACATGGATCGCCTCATTCTCCATTCCCCAAACGGATGCGGCATGGCGAACCCCTTCTGATAGAATCCTTCCCACTCCTCTTCGATAGGCAATCTTTTTTAAAATCTCAGCGATTGCATCGACATCCCCGTAAGTGAGTTTGTCCCTTATCTTCCCTTTCCGGGAAGCCTCGATGGCAAAAGCGGCCAGGTTTCCTGCCGTGATCGTATCGATTCCCAGACGATCGCAGAGGTCGTTGAGGTAGATGATCTCCTCAATAGATTTGACCATGCAGAGCCCCCCGAAGGCATAGATGGTCTCATATTCAGGACCCATGATACGGAGGCCTCGATGTCTTCCTTTCTTGACTTGAGAAATCTTTCCGCAGGCCATAAAGCAGTGAGGGCAGGCTGATGAAATGACTTTGCAATGTTCCATCAGGCTTTCCGCACTGATTTCTTCCCATCCCTCCAGGGTCCCTTTCGACCAGTATTGGGTGGGAAACGCCCCAATGGTATTCATGATGGAAACAAGCATGGGAGTCCCATACTTTTTGTAGATGTGGACGATCTGATTGTCTTTAACACGATCTTTAAAATCCTTCGCCAACCTTTTCAGCGATGAAAGGTCAGCCACCTCTCTCCTTTTCTTGCCGTGGAAAACGATTCCCTTTAACTTCTTCGATCCCATCACTGCGCCGATTCCCGCCCTTCCGAGGGAGCGCCAGCGCTCGATTTCGATCACAGCAAATTTGACGAGGTTTTCTCCTGCAGGGCCAATGACTAGGGCCCCGGCGTCTTTTTTCCCAATTCTTTTTAATATGGACTCTTCCGCTTCATAAGTCTCTTTACCCCAGAGGGCAGAGGTCCCGCCTGATGCGGGATGAAAGAGGACCCCTTCATCACTGATCTCCAGAAAGACAGGACGCTCCGATTTTCCCTGAATGATGATGGCATCATAACCCGTTCGGCTGAAAGAGTGGGTGATTTTCCCTCCGGAATAAGACTCCGAATAGATCCCTGTCTGAGGCGATTTGGTGAAGACGGCAAAACGGCTGGAGCCATAAAAGGGAGTATCTGCCAATGGACCCAGAGTGAAGATCAGATAATTTTCCGGGGAGAAAGGGTCCACATGCGGCGGGTTTTCTTTAAGGAGGAGGTAAGAACCCAAACCCTTTCCGCCCAGATAGGAACGAAGAATCGAATCAGGAATGGGTTCGACAGTCGTCTTTTTCTTCGACAGATCGATTCGGAGCAGTCGATTAAAGAAGCCTTTCATCCCTCTCATCTTAAAAGAAATGGAGGATTCAAATCAAGGCTTCCTCTTCAAGGTTAATCTTTTGTCCCCCTTCAGAGGGAAAAATAAGCTAAATTGAGCGGTTTTTTCGTTAATAATTACTTCAAGAATACTGGATTCCTGCTTCCGCAGGAATGACAACTATCACCTAATGAATGGAAATGTCATTCCCGTGAAAACGGGAATCCAGAAGGGTTTATGTTTAAAAATAGTATTAAGAATCGCTCAATTTAGGTATGAGTTTTTATGAATTTTTACTTGACAATATGCTTTTATTAGCATACCGTATATCAACTTTTTTGTGGAGGTGTCCGATGGAGATTAAAACAAAATTCTGGATCGAAAATAGAGGAGAGGTTGTACTCGGGGGTGGCAAAACCGCCTTGCTTCTGGCAATCGATCGGTTGGGCTCCATTCAACGGGCGGCCGACGAGTTTGAGATGTCCTATAGACATGCCTGGGGAGTCATTAAAATGATTGAACAAAGGGCAGGGTTTAAAATGGTGGAAACGAAATTGGGTGGGAAGGACGGAGGCGGAGCTCGATTGACCCCCAAAGCGAAAGCCTTCGTCAAGAAGGCAGATTCTCTTTTCAAGGAACTGCAGGCGATGGCGGAGAAGAGGGTTGGGCAGAAATTTCAGAAAAGGTCGTTTTAAAATTTTCGTCTTAAGAAATAAGACAAGTCACGCCTACGTGCCCTGCCTTCGCGGAAGCGGCTTCGCGAAGGCAGGCGAAACGCCGGGCACTTCGGCGTGCAGGCACGAATCACGCCTGCCTGCCGGTAGGCAGGAACACGAATCACGGGGTTTATATGCGACTCTGGGGCAACGAATATAACAGGATGGAGTTTGCAGGCGCCTTTGGCGACCTCGGGACATTGATTCCTTTTGTGGTAGGCTATATCACCCTGAATCAGATGGACCCACTGGGGATTCTTGTCTCCTTTGGCCTCTTCAAAATTTTTGTTGGACTTTATTTCAGGACCCCTGTTCCCATTCAGCCGATGAAGGCAATTGGAGGCATGGCCATCTCACACGCCGGGAGCATCACTCCTGGAATGATCTGGGGATCAGGGATCTTTACGGGACTCTTCTGGCTTTTGATGGGAATGACAGGTGCGATCACATGGATCGAAAGGGTTACCACAAAGCCTGTGGTTCGCGGCATCATGCTCGGGTTGGGCTTCAGTTTCATAGTAGAAGGGTTGGGCATGATGCGGGGAGAACCGCTGTTTGCGATTGGAGGTGTTGCGATAACCCTGCTCCTTCTCGGCAGTAAGCGGTTTCCAGCCATGCTTGTTCTTCTGGGATATGGAATCGTTCTTGCCTTTATTCAAAAACCGGATTTATTTGGAGAACTTTCTCATATTTCCATCCGGTTTCGATTACCTGAATTGACGTTTGGGCGAATGTCATGGAAAGACCTTCTCGCTGGCTTCGTCATTTTAGGACTTCCTCAGGCCCCTCTTACACTGGGCAATGCCATCATCGGGACCGTTGCTGAAAATAATGAATACTTTCCTGACCGCAAAGTAACAGCCAAAACGATCTCCCTTGATCACGGTTTCATGAATCTTGTTAGCACATTCATCGGCGGCATCCCCATGTGCCACGGAGCAGGGGGCATGGCTGGTCACATCCGGTTTGGTGCCAGGACAGGAGGAGCTTTGGTGATTTTGGGCTTAATTGTCCTTTTTACGGGGCTTTTTTTAAGCGATTCGGTATCGCTTATTTTCCAGGTCTTTCCCCGCTCGATCCTAGGCGTGATCCTCTTTTTCGCAGGGGTTGAACTAGCGCTGGTTGTTAAGGATGTTAAACTGAAGAAACAGAATCTTTTTGTCCTCCTCGTCACTGCCGGCACGGCCATGTGGAACATGGGAGTGGCTTATCTGGCAGGATTGATTCTTTACTACAGTCTCCAGCGCCGCTGGTTTAAGATTTAAATATTTTTAGCCCTGTTTGACGACGACATCTAAAATCTTAGCTGATAAAACAGTGGTCTTCCAGTTATGCTTCACGCCTGCCGATATAAAATAGGTCTCCATCGGTCTGAGTAATTTCTTGTCATCCCCGATGGACATCTCAATTTCACCTTCCACTACGATACCGCATTGGTCAAATGGATGTTCATGGGCAACCCCTTCCTTATTTGCAGAGATCTCCATACAGGCCATTGTTAAGTTTGATCCTGACTCTATTTTGCTTAAGATGCCGGGGCGGAACTCCTCCAGTGTTAATGTTTTAAGATCCCAGAATCCCATCTTGACCTCCTTTATCTTAACCCCTTGACTTTTTTCAGTTTAAATGTTCGATCAGTATCTTGATTCCAATGCCGATCAGGATGAGACCGCCTATCACTTCAATCTTCCTCTCAAAGAAATGGCCGGCCTTGTTGCCGATCAAAACGCCGAGAAACGATAACATAAAGGTTACGGTTCCGATAACAATGATCGGCGTGACAATGGAAATATTCAGGAAGGCAAAGCTGATTCCCACCGCCAGGGCGTCAATGCTCGTGGCAATGGAAAGCATCAGGAGCATCCAGAGGCTTAAGGAAAACGTTTCTTTTTTCTCTCCTCCCATCTTCGTCGATTCATAAATCATCTTGGAACCGATCAAAGTCAGGAGGCCAAAGGCGATCCAGTGATCCACGCCTGAGATAAGGTCTCTCAGGTTAAGCCCCGCTGACCAGCCGATCAACGGCATCAATGCCTGAAAG
>Ga0214473_10001519_pt1 | contig 30342 bp, 23 predicted proteins | sample RVTome_7_FD_203509 | JGI IMG/M metagenome (GOLD analysis project Ga0214473, IMG submission 203509) | Soil microbial communities from uranium-contaminated site in the Upper Colorado River Basin, Wyoming, United States - RVT98D197 | ecosystem: Environmental > Terrestrial > Soil > Contaminated >...
ATTCCTCCAGACGCCAAAGGAGCCGTTTTATATGGAAGCGGCACTGAAGGAAATTGAAGAGTCATTCCGCTTTATCAGCGCCCAGGTTAAGAGGAAGCCCAGGGTGGCCGTAATCCTGGGAACCGGCCTGGGGGGCCTTGTGGAAAAAGTCTCCACACCCCAGGCGATCCCCTACGGAAAGATCCCCCACTTCCCCGACAGCACGGTCGAAGGGCACGAAGGCCGCTTGATCTTTGGCCGATGGGCTGGGAAAAATGTCCTGGTAATGCAGGGTCGGGTTCATTTTTATGAAGGATATCCCCTGACGCGGGTGACTTTCCCTGTCCGGGTGATGCGCAAGCTGGGAGTGGAAATCCTGGTCCTCTCCAACGCCGCTGGGGGCTTAAACCCCTTGTTCTCTCCCGGGGATGTAATGGTGATCTCAGATCATATCAACCTGATGGGGCAAAATCCATTGGTGGGCCCCAATCTCGCAACTTTCGGCCCAAGGTTCCCTGACATGACCGCCGTCTATGACCGAGGGCTGATCGAGTTAGCCGAACAAGCCGCGCTCGAAGAAAAGATCAGACTCCGTAAGGGGGTTTATGTCGGGGTTAGCGGGCCCAGCCTGGAAACCCCGGCGGAGACCCGCTTCCTGCGCATGATCGGGGCCGATGCCGTAGGAATGTCCACGATCCCGGAGGGAATCGTCGGAGTCCACTGCGGGTTGCGCATCCTTGGGTTCTCGGCGATTTCAAACCTCAACCTTCCCGATTGTATGAAGCCCGCTTCCCTGGAAGAAATTCTGGTGAATGCTTCTCTGGCTGGAAAGAAGCTGATGAAGATATTGGAAGGGGTTCTGAGAAAACTATGAAGGAGACTTCATCGAGCCTGCCGGTAAAGAGACCTGCCGATTTGCTCCTCACCAACGGTAAAATCCTCACTCTCTCCCCCGGCTCCAAGCCCATTTCCGAAGGTGCCCTGGCCATCGTGGATGGGCGGATTGTGGCGGTGGGTGCGAAAGCCCAGGTGGAAAGTTTTTTCGAAGCCGCCAAGACGATCGATGCTCGGGGTGGGCTAATTATGCCCGGGCTGGTAAACGCCCACACCCATGCCGCCATGGCTCTCTTTCGAGGGCTGGCAGACGATCTTCCTCTGAAAACCTGGCTCGGACACATTTTTCCGGCCGAACAGAAATGGCTGAGTAAAGATTTCGTTTATTGGGGAACACTCCTGGCCATCGCTGAGATGATTCGTTCGGGAACGACTACTTTTGCCGACGGATATTTTTTTGAAGAACAAGCTGCCTTGGCAGTTCAACAATCCGGAGTGCGTGCTTTTTTGGGGCAGGGAATTCTGGATTTTCCTACCCCCGATTCTCTCACCCCCGCTGAGACCCTAAAAAGGATTGAAGCGTTTATCGAAACCCATTCCGGCTCTTCCTTGATCCACCCTACCCTATTCCCGCATTCCGTTTATACCTGTTCCCCCGGCCTCCTGCGGCGGTGTCGGGATATCGCCGACCGGTATGGCGTTCCCCTTATCATTCATCTGGCGGAAACCAAAACTGAAGTCGATGAAGTTCTCAGGAAATATGGGAGAACCCCGGTAAATCAGATGGAAAATTTAGAATTACTCTCCCCGTCTCTGATCGCCTGCCACTGCGTGTGGCTCACCGGACCTGAGATGGACCTCTTGGCCCGGCGGGGCGTCAAAGTAGTGCACAATCCGGAGTCCAACATGAAGCTCGCCTCCGGGGTTGCGCCCGTACCGGAACTATTGGCCAGAGGGGTCACAGTCGGGCTGGGAACGGACGGGTGTGCCAGCAATAACAACCTGGACCTTTTCCGGGAGATGGATTCCGCGGCCAAGTTGCATAAGGTGCATCGGCTGGACCCCACAGCGATGCCCGCCCGGGTGGTGCTGGAGATGGCCACGCTCGGGGGGGCGAAGGTATTGGGCCTGGAAAAGGAGATCGGTTCTCTTGAAGTGGGCAAGAAGGCAGACATCATCATTCTGGACCTCCTTCGGCCGCACCTCCGGCCCATGTACAACATCGTCTCGAATCTGGTTTATTCCGCCGCCGGTGCGGATGTGCGGGATGTAATCATCGACGGAAGGCTGGTCATGCAGGACCGCAAACTCCTCACCATCGATGAAGAAACAGTCTTGCAGAAAGTGGAAGAGTGGGAAGCCAAAATAGCGGGTTCCTGGGATTAAAATTGCCGGCTTGACGGTCTTTAAATTCTGGAGTAATACCCAACTACGGGGTTTGCGTAAGAAAGCGAGCCGGGTTCACGGGGTGCCCATGGAAGTAAATCACATAATGGAGGTGCGGCCCGTTTGTGTTTCCAGTTAGGCCCACCCTCCCGATGGTTTGGCCTTTTTTAACTTTTGCGCCCGCTTTAACTGAAAATTCTTTGAGGTGGCCGTACATGGTGGAGAAACCATGGCCGTGGTCTAGGGAAATGTATCGCCCATACTGTTGCCCCCAACCTGTAAACTTTACAACCCCATCCGCCGGGGCCAGGATGGCGGTACCGACGGGAACGCCAATGTCCAGGCCCATATGGGGCCTTGTTCCACCCGAAGCGCGGGCCTGCCGGGTCTCCCCAAAACTGGAGGTGATACGGCCTCTGACGGGCCAAAGGGATGGAGTCGCGATAAGGACGGATCTCTGAAACTGGAGAAGTTTCCCGATCTCCCTCAAATTGTGCTCCCGTTGGATGGACTGTTTGCCCAATACGAGTAACTTCTGGTCGAGATGGCTAAACGATCGTGGCCTCTCATTATCATGGATATAAATCTGCGACTCCGCGAAAGAAATTGCGTCATTGCCGATGAAACGGGGCTTTTTGATTGCCAGAGCGGAGGTGATCCTTATGGTACGCCTCATCTCGTTAATTTCCCTTAGTTCCTTTTTGACCTGCCCTTCCATCTCCAGCAGCTTTTTGGATTCCTCTTCCATGAGCGCGATCTTTTGCGCAAAATGGCGGATTTCAGCCTGCCGAGAACTCGTTTCTACTCGAAGCTTGCGGACTTCCGACAACTTCATTCTGGACGACAGGGAAGCAAAGATGAAAAGAGCATAGATCAGAAAGGCCACGCCCAGGGAAATGAATAAAATTCTTGAAATAAAAGGTCGGAGGACAATGGTCCGAACTCTGTCTTTTCCCCCGGGAACGATGAGAATTGTAAGTCCTTGCTTATCCAATCGTTGGCTCCAGCACAAAATACATCTTGCCCCAAAGAATTCCTCGTATTGTTGTAGAACTTATCGGTTTTTTTTAGGAAGGCTTTAGCATCGGTTAGCGGAAAAACACTTTAAAAAAGAGAATAGTTTCGGGAATTTCTTCGGGGGGAGGGAGAAATTGGATCTAGCGGGTCTTTTCAAGACGCTGGATCCCTATGGAAATCTTACCTTGGGGGTAGAACAATTTGGCAGGATTGTTCGCTATTTGGGGGAATAGGATTCATACTTTTCGCGCTTCGGCCACCCGTGATCACCGACCAGGGCCACAAAACTGCATTCCATCAAATTTTCCTCCACGAAACCACGGGCACTGCGGCGGACCTTCATCAGCCTCTGGACGTTCCGGGCGCCGATGGGGATCAACATGGTCCCTCCGACTTTAAGCTGTTCCATCAAAGGCTCGGGCAGCGAAGGCGAACCCGCCGTAACCATTATGGCATCAAAGGGGGCCTCTTCCCTCCAGCCGTAAGATCCATCCGAGAGCTGGGTGATGATATTACGGCACTGGATTTGGTCGAAAATGTTCCTGGCCTTTTCAAGGAGTGAACGAATTCTTTCGACGGAATACACCCGCTCGGCAAGATAGGAAAGAACAGCGGTTTGATACCCGGTTCCAGTCCCAACTTCCAGGATGCGCTCCTTACCGCCGAGCTCCAGACTCTCGCTCATATAGGCGACCATGAATGGTTGGGAGATGGTCTGCCCTTCCCCGATCGGAAGGGCAAAATCGCCATAGGCCTGTCCGGCCAGGGCTTCGGGTACGAAAAGGTCCCTCGGCACCCGCTGCATCGCTGCGATCACCCGTGGGTCTTTGATGCCTCGGGCAATGATCTGCTCCTTGACCATCCGCTCCCGGGCTTTTATAAAATCCAAGGCTGCTGGCTGCCGGTTACCTTTCAGGAACTTCATGGTCGGCGAGTCAGTAAACCTTCAGATTTTCCGTTTCGAAAGGGTTTCCAGGGATGCATAATTCGTCCAGTCCAAATGCAACGGCGTAATGGATATGACATTGTTGGCAATCGCTTTGAAATCCGAATCCGGGGTTTCCGCATAACCCGGATCGTTCCCTCCGATTATATAAAATCTTTTTCCCCACCGATCCTTCTTCTCCTGCACTGAATCCCCGTAAATCCGTTTGCCCATACGGGTAATTTTGTAAGAGCAGGGCTGTCTTCCGGTGCAGGGAACGTTGATGTTTAGAAAAGTGTTCCGCGGAAGGCCCAGGCGAAGAATATTCCTGGCCAAACGGACCGCAAACGAAGCCGCCTGGGTAAAATCAAAGTTCTTTCTGGCCACTAAAGAGATGGCAAAGGATGGAATCCCCAGGATGGTTCCCTCGATCCCCGCGGAAACTGTGCCCGAGTAGGTAATGTCTTCGCCGAGGTTCTCCCCTTTGTTGATGCCAGAGACAATCAGGCGGGGCCTTTCAGGCAAGATCTTCGTCGCCCCCAGGAGAACGCAGTCGGTCGGTGTACCGTCCACCGCAAAAAACCGGGGTCCCAGGTGCTTCAGCTTTTTCCGATGCAGGGGGCGTCCCATGCTTAACGAGTGGCTCACCGCGCTTCGCTCCCGGTCCGGGGCCACCACCCAAACCTCGGCAATTTCCTCCAGGGCCTTGGCTAAAGCCAGCAAGCCCTCAGAATGGATTCCGTCGTCGTTGCAGACCAAAATACGTGGCGGCGGTCCCTTCAAAATACTCTTCCTCAACAATTCAACGTCCCCCCTGCGGGAAGCAAGAGAGGGACTCGATGTAGCGTTCGGCCGCAAAGGCGGCTGTGGCCCCATCTCCGACGGCCGTGGTCACTTGGCGCAAAAGCTTCTGGCGCACATCTCCTGCCGCAAAGAGGCCGGGCGCCGAAGTGGCCATATGGTCATCCGTGATCACATAGCCCTGTCCATCCATCTTGGCGATCCCCCGGAGAAATTCCGCATTGGGTCTCAAACCCACATAGAAAAAAACCCCGCTCACTTTCAGAGTTTGCATCTCCCGGGTCTTCACGTTCCGTAATTCCATTCCCTCCACTCCGGTCTCGCCCAAGACCCTCGTAACAACGGTCTCCCAGAGAATCTTGATTTTTCCATTCCGGAACGCCCGCTCCTGAATAACCTTTTCTGCCCGCAGAGCATTGCGCCGATGAATGAGATAGACCCGGTTGGCGAAGCGCGTGAGGTATAAGGCTTCATCTACGGCAGAGTCGCCCCCTCCAACCACCCCGATATCCTGCCCGCGAAAAAAAGGGCCATCACAAGTGGCACAGTAAGAGACACCTCTCCCCGTGAGCTCTTCTTCCCCCGGGATGCCCAATTTTACCGGGTTGACCCCGGTCGCTACAATAACGGCCTGGCAGATAAACTTGCGGCCTTCCTGGGTTACTTCCCACAGATGACCCTGGGGATCCAATTTTTCTACCGCCCCGCTGATGATCTCCAATCCGAAACGCTTCGCCTGATTTTCCATCGCCTGACTCAGTTCCGGGCCGGGGATACCTCCTGGGAAACCCGGATAGTTTTCGATCAAGAAAGTGCTGGCGGCCTGGCCACCGGGAACCATCTTCTCGATGAGGACCGTGCGCAATCCTCCCCGGGTGGCATACATTCCCGCGGTCAACCCCGCTGGGCCCCCGCCAGCGATTAACAGATCATATTCCGGCCTCCCCATGGTCTTCCCTCCGATCCCGCTCCTCTTGAATTTTAAAATATCACAGATCCGCTGAAAGTCAATTCTCACCTCTCGGCCCATTTTCTTTATCGGCAAATTTTGATCTGTTCTGATCCATTCCGGGCCATTTTGTCAACCTTTCAAAATTCTGGCAATGAGTTGGGGGAATTATAGCCTTGTTTCCTCCCATCAAGTTTGTTATATTTTCATAAGCTTGCAGAGCAGAGGAAAATCATGGCAGAGTTGAATGTCGCCTTCTTTTGGCACATGCACCAGCCCTATTACCGGGACCCTCTTACCGGAGAGTATTCTCTCCCCTGGGTCAGGCTCCATGCTGTCAAAGGATACTATGATATGATCTCCCTGCTGGAAGAATTTCCGACCATCCGGCAGACCTTCAACCTGGTACCTTCTTTACTTCGCCAGTTGCATGACTACGCCCACGGGGAGGCGCGGGATCTCTTTCTCGATCATACCCGGAAGGCCGCCGAAGAGCTATCCCCGGAAGAAAAGAAATTCATCTTGCTCAACTTCTTCATGTGTCATTGGGAAACCATGGTCAAGCCCTATCCCGGCTATTGGGCTCTCCTGCAAAAACGGGGTCTCAGACTGCCGGAATACCGCCTGGGAGACCTCCTCCATCATTTCACCACTCCGGACTTCCGCGATCTGCAGGTTTGGTTCAATCTTGCCTGGACAGGATACCGGGCCCGGGAGAAAAAAGAGTGCCTCCGCGAGCTCTTGAAAAAAGGAAGGTCGTTTTCGGAATCCGACAAGGGGGAGCTTCTTAGAACCCAATCCGAAATCCTGCAAGAGATCATCCCCCTTTACCAGTCCGCCCAATCCCGGGGGCAGATCGAGATTACCACCAGCCCGTTCTACCATCCCATCCTTCCGATCTTGATTAATTCGGCGCATGCTTCCCGGGCAATGCCCCAGGCTTCCCTGCCCACCTCGTTTTCGTATCCCGAAGATGCGGAAGTTCAGGTTCAAAAAGCAGTTGCGCTTTATCGTGACCTTTTCGGCAAGAACCCCTCGGGGATGTGGCCCCCGGAAGGTTCGGTTTCCCCGGAATTGATCCCGATCATCGACCGGGCGGCCATTCGCTGGTTGGCTTCCGATGAAGGAATCCTTTTTAAGTCTCTGCCTCCGGGCAGCGGACGCGCCAGCCTCTACCAGCCCTACCTCGTGAGACACGAGGAAGCGGAGGCCGCGATGGTTTTCCGGGACCGGAACCTTTCTGATTTGATTGGTTTCACGTACGCCAAGAACCCGCCCCAGGCTTCGGCGAATGATCTCCTCACCCATCTGAAAAACATTCAAGATTCCCTGCCCGGGACCCACGACGGCGCGCTGGTTCTCATTGCTCTTGACGGCGAAAACCCCTGGGAGTATTATCCGGACGGGGGACAAAGTTTCCTGCGCATGCTTTATGAGCGCCTTTCTGCAGAGGCCGCCTTCCCCACGGTGAAAATCGGAGAATTCCTGCAAACCCATCCACCCCGTAAAACTCTGGATCGACTCCATACCGGCTCCTGGATCGAACAAAATTTCAGGATCTGGATCGGATCTCCGGAAGACAATCAGGGTTGGGAATGCCTGCGCAGGACGCGTGCCTTTCTGCAGAGCGCTTTTGAGAAAATGCCGGCGGTTCCTCCACAGACCTGGCAGCAAGCCTGGGAGGAGGTCTACGTCGCCGAGGGGAGTGATTGGTTCTGGTGGTACGGGGACGATTTTCACAGCGATAATGATGAAGAATTTGACCGCCTCTTTCGCCTGCACCTCAGCAATGTACATCTGCTCTTGGGCGCTGACGTGCCCGATTACCTCAAGAACCCTATTGCCTTGCCCCACGAGGTCAAACCTACGCGGGAACCCGTGGGATTGCTCTCCCCGATCATCGACGGCCGGGTCACCCATTTTTACGAATGGTGGGCTGCGGGGTATTTGACGGCGAGATCATCCGGGGAATCGATGTACCGTTGCGAAGGGTTCGTCTCGGGCATTTACTACGGGTTTGACCTGGAACGCTTTTATTTGCGCATCGACCCCATCCTGGGGAATCGCAACCATCAGGAAGGGTTACAATTCGGCATCCACTTGATCACCGGCCCGGAATGGCAAATCGCTTTCCCGGTCAGATTTTCGGAAGGAGCGGAGCAGTTTTTCACTTTTTGCCCCCGCGCGACAGGCCACGCTCAGGTTCCCAGACACCTTACCAGCATTCGTAGCGATCGGATCATTGAACTATCCATCCCCTTTGCAGAACTCCGGCTCCATCCGAAAGAACAAGTGAATTTTTACGTACGGGTGGAGAAGGAAGACCTGGAAGTGGAGCGGTATCCTCGAAACGGGTTCCTGGCCATCGTCATCCCCGATCGGGATTTTGAAAGCAGCTTTTGGCAAGTCTAAGCGAGCAAAATAGGGTGCCGGGATGAAAAAGATCAACTTGCTCTTCGCCGTCCACAACCACCAGCCCGTGGGAAACCTCGAAAAAGTTTTTCGCACCGGATGGGAAAGTTGCTACGAACCTTTTTTGGCCGTAATCGAGAAATACCCCCAATTCCGGCTTTCTCTCCACTACAGCGGTTCTCTGTTGGAATGGCTCGAAGAAAAGCGGCCGGAGTTTCTGGGACGGTTACGTGCCCTGATCGCCCGGGGCCAAGTGGAAATCTTGAGCGGGGGCTTCTACGAACCCTTTCTTCCGTATATTCCCGAAAGAGATGCGGTCGGTCAAATCGGCCTCCTCAGCCAGTATCTCGGCGAGAAGCTGAATGCCCGGCCCCGGGGCTTCTGGCTGCCCGAAAGAGTCTGGATGCCCACCCTGCCCAAAACGGTTGCCCCCTCGGGCCTAAAGTACACGATCGTGGATGACGCGCACTTCCGCTACGCCGGCTTTTCAGACGAGGACATGTTTGGCCACTACGTTACGGAATACGAAGGCTTCATCCTCTGCGTCTTCCCCATCAACAAACGCCTGCGCTATGCCATCCCCTTTCGCCCCCCCGAAGAGACGATCGAAGCTCTGCGCTTCTGGGCCACGGACTCCGGCGACCTGGCGGCCACGTACGCGGATGACGGTGAGAAGTTCGGGCTTTGGCCGGGGACCTATGGGTGGGTCTATGAAGAAAAATGGTTGGAAAAATTCATCGGCCAGGTCGAGCAGAACCAGGAATGGGTCCATATGCTCACCTTCAGCGAATACATGGAAAAATTTCTACCCCGGGGCCGAGCGTACCTTGCGCCGGCTTCCTATGATGAGATGATGGCCTGGGCTCTTCCCGCGATGGCGGCGATCGGTCATGAGGACATGGTCCGTCAACTGAAACAGGAAGGGCGCTTTGAAAAATACAAACCTTTCCTACGGGGCGGTTCCTGGGAAAATTTTCTGGTCAAATACTCCGAAAGCAATCACCTGCACAAAAAGATGCTTTACGTCAGCGAGAAGGTGCACCGGGCCCTGCGAGACCATCCGGCGCCGCGAAAGGAAAAGGATCTGGCCGCTTCCCCCGCACTGCTGGCCCTCTGGAAAGGGCAGGCCGGCGACGCTTACTGGCATGGCCTCTTTGGCGGTATCTATTACAACTTCCTGCGACACACCGTCTTTCAAAACCTCATCACCGCCGAACGTCTGGCAGAAATTGACCACTGGGGTGCGGAAAAATACCTGGTGCATGAAATCTATGACCTGGACAAGGACCTCCAGCCTGAAATTTTGATCAGCAGCCCTGAACTGGGGGTCATCCTGAAGCCGAACTACGGCGGGTCGCTGGTCGAGATGGACTACCGGCCGAAAAACTTTAACCTCACCAATGTGTTGACCCGTCGGCCCGAAGCCTACCATCGCAAGCTGAGGAAGTCCCCGGCGGCTCCGGCCGCCCCGCCAGAATGGCCCAAGGCCATCTATGATATTCCCCCGGGCCCGGAAGAAGCACTGGGGCAGACCTTGATGTACGACTGGTACACCCGGTATTCTTTCCTGGATCATTTCTTCGGGGAAGAAACAACCTTCGAGCAGTTCCATCGCTGCCAGTACCCGGAGTTGGGAGATTTCGTCGATCAGCCCTACGACCTGGTGGAGGCGAAAGAATTGGATCGGTCCAAGGAATTGGCGGTTCTGTTCCATCGCAGTGGGGGTCTGTTTAAGAAAGAAGGGAAAGTGCCGGTGGATATTTCCAAGCGGTTTTTTTTCCACCGGGACCCGGCTGGAATGAACGTCGAGTACGAAATCGTCAATCGCAGTCCCGCGGAATCCCGCTTCTGGTTTGGGGTCGAAATCAGCCTGAGCTTGCTGGCGGGAGATGATTGGCAGCGCTATTTTATATTTCCCGGGTTGGCGGTGGAGGACCGGCGGATGGTCAGCCGCGGGGTCCTGGCCGAAGTGGAAAGCGTGCGCCTGCGGGACGAATCCCTGGGCTTGGAAGTGTCCCTGGACGTCGCCCCGGCCAGTCAGCTCTGGCGCTTTCCCTTGGAGACCATCTCGCAGTCGGAAAGCGGCCCGGAAAAGACCTACCAGGGCACGGTTCTCCTTTTCCACTGGCCATTCTCTTTGAAGCCGGGAGAAAAAAAGCGCTTTCCCTTCTCCCTTTCTTGCGGAGAAATTTAGGCCGGGGGGATTTTGTAGAAGAGTTCTTGCGGGAGGAATGAATGTCAGAGTTGCGAAAAGATCCGGTCACGGGCCGGTGGGTGATTATCTCTACGGAGCGGGGAAGAAGACCTTCTGATTTTTTACTGGAGAAGACCAAGTCCAGAGGCGGCTTTTGCCCCCTTTGCCCGGGAAACGAGGATAAGACCCCCCCGGAAATACTGGCTTTCCGCCAGGAGGGAAGTCCTCCCAACGCGCCCGGATGGCGTCTGCGGGTGGTCCCCAATAAATTTCCCGCCCTGCGCGTGGAAGGAGACCTGAACCGGGAAGGCGTCGGACTCTATGATAAAATGAGCGGGATCGGGGCTCATGAGGTGATCATCGAAACTCCCCGTCACGGGGAAATTCTTTCCGTACTTCCCGCCAATGAGCTGGAGGAAGTTCTCTGGGCCTACCGCGCCCGGATGATGGACCTGCGAAGAGACATGCGCCTGCGCTACGCCATGATCTTCAAGAACCACGGGGAGGCGGCCGGGGCGACTCTGGAACATCCCCATTCCCAGCTGATTGCCCTCCCCATCGTCCCCCACTTAGTTATGGAGGAGATGTCGGGAGCCAAAGACTATTACAATTACAAAGAACGGTGCATTTTCTGCGACATCATCCGGCAAGAAATCCAGCAGGGAGAGAGGGTGATCCTGGAAAATGCGGAATTCCTCGTCATCAGCCCCTTTGCCTCCTTTTCACCCTTCGAGTCATGGATTCTCCCCAAGCGGCATAATTCCTTTTTCGAAGAGAGTCACGTGCACGAAATCCAATCTCTGGGCGCCATTTTCTCGGAAACGTTACGCCGCCTGGAAAAAGCTTTGAATTTCCCCCCATACAATTTTACCCTCCACACGACGCCCTTTAAGGAAAGAAACCTGGAATATTACCATTGGCATTTCGAGATCCTCCCCAAGTTGACCAAATTCGCCGGCTTCGAGTGGGGTTCGGGTTTTTTCATCAACCCCACGCCGCCTGAAGAGGCGGCCAAGTTTCTCCGGGAACTGGCCGCCGCGGGAGAAAAATGATGAAAATCCTGTTCGCCTCCTCGGAAGCGGTGCCCTTTGCCAAAACGGGCGGCTTGGCAGATGTTTCCGGCTCTCTCCCCAGGGTCCTGGCGGAGATGGGACATGAAGTCTTCCTCATTCTTCCCAAATACCGTTCGATCGACGAGAAACGATTCCCCCTTACGAAAACCGGAATTACGCTAAAGGTTCCCATCGCCCTCCGGGTGGAGACGGCCGAGGTCTATTCGTGCGAATCGCTTCCCCGCCTCCACTCGCTTTTCATCCGCAAGGACGCCTATTACGACCGCGACCAGCTCTACGGAATGCCCAGCGGGGACTTCGAAGACAATGCCGAGCGCTTCACCTTCTTTTCCCGCGCCCTCCTGGAGGCGGCCCTGGCCTTGGATGTAAATCCGGCCATCATCCACTGCAATGACTGGCAAACGGGCCTCGCCCCGGTATACCTCAAAACGCTTTACCGGAACTCTTCTTCCCTGAAGCCGGCGGCTTCCATCTTTACCGTCCACAACATCGGCTACCAGGGGCTTTTCTGGCATTACGACCTGCAACTGACCAACCTGGGTTGGGAGCTTTTTACCCCCCAGGCCCTGGAGTTTTATGGCAAGATTAATTTTTTAAAAGCCGGGATGGTTTTTGCCGATGCGGTCACTACGGTCAGCCGGAAATACATGGAAGAGATCCAAACTCCGGAATTTGGCAAGGGTTTGGATGGGGTGCTGCGGGACCGCAAAGAGGACCTCTACGGCATCCTCAACGGGGTCGACTACGACGAATGGTCTCCGGTAAAAGATCCCTTCATCAAGGAACGGTACAGCCCCGCGGAGCTGAAGGGGAAGCGAACCTGCAAGGCGGATTTGCAGCGGGAATTCGGCCTGGAATTGCGGGAAGAGATTCCGCTGATCGGGATGATCTCCCGCCTGGACGAGCAAAAGGGCTTCGACCTCATCGAGGCCATTATGGAAAAGTTGATGGAGCTGGGGCCGCAATGCGTCCTCCTGGGGACGGGAAAAGAGAAGTATCATCTGCTGTTAGAAAACTGGCAAAAGAAATATCCCCGTCAGCTCGGGGTCAAGATCGCTTTCAATAACGTCCTGGCCCACAAGATCGAGGCCGGGGCGGACATGTTTCTCATGCCCTCCCGCTACGAACCCTGCGGCCTGAACCAAATCTACAGCCTGAAATACGGCACGGTGCCGATCGTCCGGGCCACGGGGGGCCTGGATGACACGATTACGGATTTTACCCCTCAGGCGGCCGCGGGGAATGGGTTTAAATTCCGGGACTATACGGCATCCGCCCTCCTGGAAGCCATCCAGCGCGCCCTGGAGGCTTACAGAGATCGGCCTCTGTGGGAAAACCTGATGGTCCGGGGAATGTCGGCTGATTTTTCCTGGGAACGATCCGCCGGCGAATACTTGAAAGCATATCAAGCAACCATCGAGAAGAAAAAAGCCAAAACCGCCGACCGATGAACACCTACGAAATTTTGTCTAAAATCATCGATATCACCAATGCTTCAGTGGATGCCGAGCGACGCTTGATGAACCTGGTGGAAACTCTGGCCCTGATCTTCTCCGTCCCCCTCTGCGCCCTTTTCCTCTGGGACCCCCAACAGGGTCGGTTATTCCTGAAGTTTTGCAATCGAAGCCATCCCGCTCTGCCGGGAGGATTGAGTTTTTCTCCGGACGAAGGGCCGCTGGGGGCCTGTGCCCGGCAAAAAGTCCCGGTCATCCTCAGCGAGCCCTCGCAGCTTTTAATGGGGGACGCCGGCATACCCGCGAATTTTGCCCCCTTTCGTTTCCTGGCTTCTTTTCCCATTATCGATGATATTTCTCTTTTTGGGGTGCTGGTCCTCCTGGGGGAGGAGCCGCGCCAACTTTCCCAAGAAGAAAGGTCCCTCCTGCCGTTGATCTGTCGCCAGCTGGCGGGTACCATCCGCAGCGCCCGATTTTCCCTGCAGGCGAAAAAGCGTATCGCCGAATTGACCACCCTTCATAGCATCGGTATGGCCATCAGCTCCATTTCTGAACTGGGGGAGTTGTTAAACCGGATTACGCTGAGTAGCGCCAAGCTTCTGCAAGCCGACGGCAGCATCCTGCGTCTGCTCGACGAAGAAGGGGGGACGCTCAAAGTGGTCTCTTCTTTCGGGCTGGAAGAAGGGGCCATCTCCCTTCGTCCCGTTCAGTTGGGCGAGGATGTGGCCGGAATCGTGGCCCGGACCGGAGAGCCGATGCTCATCCCGGATGTCAACCAGTCTCCCCATTCTTTCACAAAATTTTCCGAGAAGATGTCTTCGGTCGTTTGCGTGCCCCTGATTTTCAAATCCAAAACCATCGGAACACTCGCCCTGTTCAGCAAACTCCAGGAAGGATATCCGAAGAAAGTCTTCGACGAGGAGGATAAGGACCTCCTCTCGACCATGGCTTCGCAAATCGCCACGGCCATCGAGAACGCCATCATCCTGCAGCGCGCCGAGATTTTGGCCAGGGACAAGGAAGCGGCGCTGCGGGAACTTTCCCTGCTCTATAAAGTCTCCCGGTCGTTGCTGACCACGACCAAGTTAGACCAGCTCCTGCGGATCATTCTCATTTCAGTGACTTTCGGAAATCAAAGGGGGTTCGACCGGGCCGCCCTTTTCCTGGTCGATGAGAAGGAGAACGTGCTCCAGGGAATGATGGGCATCGGGGCCGGAGACCGCGGGGAGGTGGATCGTTGGCGGCAGCAACTCGCCGAAAACAACATCTTCTCGCCCGAATGGGTGCTCCCCGAGGAGATGCAAAAAACCCCCTACGACCTGAAGGTACGCCAGGCACGGATCTCCCTGGACGAAAAACACTCGATCCTCATCCGGACCGTCCGGGAGAAACGGTCTTTCAACGTGGAAAATGCCACTTCGGACCCGGAGGTGAATCCAAAAATCTTGGCCTGGTTTGGCAGCCCGGCTTTTGCGTCCGTTCCCCTCATCGCCAAAGAAAAGGTCATCGGCCTCATCGCGGTCGACAACCTTCTCAGTAAACTTCCCATCACAACCGGTGACCTGGGTTTTCTGACCCTGCTGGCCAATCAGGCGGCCCTGGCCATCGAAAACTCCCGCCTCTATGGGAATTTGCAGGAGATGAATACCCAACTCCTGCAAACCCAGAGTCGCCTCATCCAGTCCGAAAAGCTCGCGGCCCTGGGAGAGGTTGTCGCGTCCATCACCCACGAGATCAAAAACCCATTGGTGTCCATCGGGGGATTCGCCCGGCGGCTGGACCGCCATTTCCAGGAGAGCTCCCCGGAAAAAAAATATATGCGCATCCTTATAAAAGAAGTAAAACGCCTCGAATCCATCCTCAATGAGACGCTGGCTTACTCCAAGGAGCCCTCTACTTCTTTTGCCCTCCACCCCCTCAATCGCATAATCGAGGATACTCTTTTCATCCTGGAGGGAGAATTTCAAGAACGCAATATTTCGCTCACAAGAGAGCTGGCCCAAGATCTACCGCCGCTGTTCAGCGACCCGCAGCAGATGAAACAGGTTTTCCTCAACCTTTTCGTCAACGCCCTCCAGGCGATGGGAAAAGATGGCCATTTGGCCGTAAAGACCTCGGTCCAGCTCCGGAATGAACGCCCAGCCCTGCAGGCCGAAGTGACGGACACGGGCGGCGGAATCCGTCTGGAAATCCTGGATAATATATTTAATCCCTTCTTCACCACCAAACATGACGGAACGGGTCTGGGCTTATCCATCGCCCACAAGATCATCACCCAGCACCGGGGGGAAATCGAAGTCATCAATCATCCCGGGGTTGGATCCACTTTTCTGATCCGGTTTCCCCTGCCCGAATAAAGCGACCAATGGACCATGCCGGAAACGAACCCTTTCGTTGAAGTCGCTGTACCCCTCCCGATTCGGAAGACCTTTGTCTACGAGGTTCCCCCGGAGATGCGCTCTGCGGCCCTACGGGGGAAAGGAGTTTTGGTCCCCTTCGGGCGGAGATTCCTCTCGGGTTTTGTCCTCGGCCCGGCCAGAGAGATCCCCCCGGGAAAAAAGATCCTGCCCATCCGGCAGGTCTTGGAGGATGAAGCATCGATCTCCAAAGAATTTCTGGCCTTCATGCAATGGGTGGCCCGTTATTATATCCAGCCCATCGGCGAGGTCATCAAAGCCGCCCTCCCCACGGGGACCCGTCTCCGCTCCCGCGAGGTATACACGATCACACCGAAGGGCCTGGAAAACCTGGCAACCCGGCCCGGCGAATCTCCCGAAAGCAAAATCCTGCGCGCCTTAAAACGACAACAGGGGAAAGGTTCCCTTGCGCCCCGGGCGCAGAAAAATTCCTCCCCCGACGTGATCCAGCGGATGATGGAAGAAGGATGGATCAAAAAAGAAGAGAACCGATGGGAACCAAAAGTCAAAGGAAAGACTTTCGCGTATGCCAAATTTCTGAAAAGGGACGATGAGGTATTTCTCACCCCCCGGCAAAAAGAGGCTCTGGATTTCATTCAGAAGAGCGGGGAAGTTCCGGTGGCCGAGTTCAACAAAAAATTTAAGAACGCCTCATCCATCCTTACGGCGCTCAAAGACCAAGAATTCATCGAGACGATTCATAAGGAATTCTACCGGCAACCATCCTGGGAAGGAATTGAAGATTGGGCGGATGGCCCTCCTTCCCTCTTGACCGAACCCCAGAAAAAAGCAGTGGAGGAGATTGGTCAGGCCCTGCGCTCACAAAAATTCCATCCTTTTCTCCTCCACGGAGTCACGGGAAGCGGTAAGACAGAAGTCTATTTGCAGGTCATCGAGGAAGCGGTGGCCCAAGGGCGACAGGCCCTGCTCCTGGTTCCGGAGATCGCGCTCACGGCCCAATTGGTCGCGTACTTCCGGGCGCGCATCCGTTTTCCCATGGCGGTGCTGCACAGCGGGCTCTCCGCGGGTGAACGTTACGATGAGTGGCGCAGAATCAAAAAAGGGCTGGTAAAGCTCGTCTTCGGTGCCCGCTCCGCCATCTTCGCCCCGCTGGATCATCTGGGGATGATCATCGTCGATGAAGAACACGACCCTTCCTACAAACAAGAGGAAAAAGTGCGTTATCACGCCCGTGACCTGGCCCTGGTCCGCGGCCAGATGGAGAATGCCGTGGTCGTCCTCGGTTCGGCAACTCCCTCCATGGAATCTTATTACAATGCCGTAGAGAAGAAATTTCATTATCTCTCCCTTCCCGGCCGAATCGATCATCGCCCCCTCCCGGAAATCCAGGTGGTGGACATGCGCCAGGAGAAAGGAGAAGGAAAGGAACGGCTGATTTTTTCGCGGGCCCTCGAGGAGGCTCTGCGGCAGAATGTGGAACGAAACGAGCAGGCCCTTCTTTTTTTGAACCGGCGGGGCTTTTCCACCTTTGCCCTCTGCCGGGATTGCGGATTTGTGTACCGCTGCCCGAATTGCAGCGTCTCCCTGATCTACCACCTGTCGGATAAGTCCTTCCATTGTCATTACTGTGACTATTGCCTACCGGCAATCTCCCGTTGCCCGGAATGCGCCTCCGTTCATATCATGCTCTTCGGACTGGGGACGCAGCGTCTCGAAGAAGAGATTCAGAAAAGGCTGCCCGGGGTGCGGGTGGGCCGCATGGACCGCGACACCACGAGCCGCAAATCCTCCCACCAGAAGATCCTGAGCCAGGTTCGCCGGGGGGAAATCAACCTGCTGATCGGGACCCAGATGATCACCAAAGGCCATGACCTCCCCCGGGTAACGCTGGTGGGCGTCTTGGCCGCCGACCTTTCCTTGAACGTTCCTGATTTTCGGGCCAGCGAACGGACATTCCAACTGCTCACCCAGGTTGCCGGCCGGGCCGGGAGGGGGTCATTGCCCGGAAAGGTCATCATCCAGACATTCAACCCGCACCACTATAGCATCCGGATCGCCCAAGAGCAGGACTTTATCTCTTTTTATCAGCAAGAAGCCCAATTCCGGCAAGAGATGGACTACCCTCCTTTCACCCGCCTGATCAACTTTCGCCTGGAAGGAAATGCCGAGGCGAAAACGCTCCGGTATGCCAAAATGATGGAGCAGATTGTTTGCCGGATTTTGGGTCAAAACAAAAAATTTCAAGGGCAGGTGGAAGTGCTCGGGCCGACTCCGGCTCCTCTGGCCCGGCTGAAGGGAAAATGCCGCTTCCAGATGCTCTTGAAAGGAAAAAAATGGTCCATTCTTCATCATTTCACCGAGCAGGTGCTGGAGAAGGCCGATGAAGTATCCATTCCGGGGGTGAAATTGATCATTGATGTAGACCCGGTGAATATGCTATAAAAATAATGGATTCGGCTTTTACAAAACTGGATGAATTTCAATGAAAATTGCAAAGTGAAAATTGCAAATTGCAAAATTAGCAGAACTTCCTCACGTAGTTGGCATCTTCCATTTTTCAATTTGCCTTTTTCATTTTTGATAGATTTCTATGGCCACTCTTGAGATTCTCAAATACCCAAACCCGATCCTGAAAAAAAAATCCCGGCCCGTCCTGAAGATCGACCCGGCCATCCAGCAACTGATCCAGGACATGGCCGAAACGATGTATGCGGCTCCCGGTGTGGGCCTGGCTGCGCCGCAAGTGGGCTGTCCCCTCCGCCTGGCCGTGGTCGACATCACTCCGGCCGATCAACCCAAGAACCTGGTGGTGCTCATCAACCCGGAAGTGATCGCCGTCGAAGGGAAGTGTTCCTGGGAGGAGGGCTGCCTGAGCATCCCGGAATACACCCAGGAGGTGAAGCGGAAAAAGAGAATCGTCGTTCGCTACCAGGACCTCCAGGGGGAAAAGCGGGAGATCGTCGGGGACGATAACTTGCTCTCCATTGCTCTACAGCACGAGATTGACCATCTCGACGGAATCCTCTTCATCGACCGCATCAGTAGATTGAAGCGCGAGTTTTTCAGAAAAAAACTGCGGAAGGAGAGCAAAGAAGGAAAGAAGTCTTGAAAATCATCTTCCTGGGCACCTCCGAATTTTCTTGCCCTTCGCTGGATTCTCTCCTGGAATCCCCCCATGAAGTCATCGGAGCCGTCACGCAGCCCGATCGTCCCAAGGGACGGGGGCAGAAATTTTCTCCTTCTCCGGTAAAATCCCTGGCCATCGCCAAAGCCCTTCCGGTCTTTCAGCCGGAACGGATACGGGACCCATCCTCGCTCGAGCTTTTAAAATCACTTCACCCCGACCTCATGGTGGTCGTGGCCTACGGGCAGATCCTTTCCCCCGCAGTTCTGGCCATCCCGCCCCGCGGATGTGTGAACGTCCATGCTTCCCTCCTTCCGAAATTCCGGGGAGCGGCACCGATTGCGCGGGCGGTCCTGGCGGGAGAAAACCGGACGGGTGTAACCACTATGCTGATGGACGCCGGTATGGATACGGGGCCGATCCTGCTGACGGCCCAAACCGACGTGGAAGAATCGGATACCCTGGGGACACTCCATGACCGGCTGGCGCGCATGGGGGCGCACCTGCTGGTACAGACCCTCGAGGGATTGGAAAAGGGCACGCTCACCGCGCTGCCGCAGGACCCCTCTCTGGCCACTTACGCCCCAAAAATTCAAAGAGAGGAGGGACAAATAAACTGGCTAACACCGGCTCGTCAACTTTTCAACCTCGTGCGAGCGTTTGACCCCTGGCCCGGGGCCTTTACGGTATGGGCCGGCCGCATTCTGAAACTTTTCCAGCCGAGGATTTTGGCAGCAGAGGCCAAAGAGGCTCCCGGCACGGTGGTGGAAACTTCGGCTGCAGGGCTCCGCATCGCCACCTCTCACGGCGATCTATTGATCCGGGAACTCCAGCTGGAAAACCGACCGCGGATGAGCGTGAACGAATTCCTGCGGGGCTATCCACTGAAGCCCGGGGTGCAGCTGGGAGCCTGATTTGGCATGCGCGCCGAAACCCCTCCCCCTTTTGATGAAGTGCGCATGCTGGCCTGGGACTTCCTGCAACGGGTCGAGCGCTCCGAGGCTTTTGCCGACCTTCTCCTGGACAGCGTTTTTTCCAAGAATCCTGAATTGCGGGTTTTGGATCGGGCCTTCATCAGCGAATTGGTCCGGGGTACGCTCCGCTGGCGTTCCCGTTTAGACCTGGCGATTCACCGGGCGGCAAAATTCCCGGAGAAAAAAATCGATCCCAAGTTACTCCATCTTCTGAGACTGGGAGCATACCAGATCCTGTTCATGGACCGCGTTCCCGCTTTCGCGGCGGTCAACGAATCGGTCCGTTTGGCCAAAGCGGCCTTCAAAAGCGAAAAGATTTCCGGGTTCACCAACGCCGTTCTCCGGTCGGTCGCCCGTAATAAGAATCAGGAAGGTTTTCCGCCTTTTGAAACCCAACCCGTCGAATACATCACTCAGGTCCTCGCCCATCCGCGGTGGATGGTGGAGCGCTGGGTGCGTGAGTTTGGGCCCGATATGGCCCGGAAGATGTGCGAGGCGAACAACCTCCGCCCCCCCTTCACGGTGCGGGTGAATACGCTGAAGACGACCCGGAAAATTCTTCAGGGACGGCTGGCCGAGGCCGGCGTCCAGTCCCTTCCAGCCCCCTATTCTCCCGAGGGATTGATTCTGCAAGAGGGTCTCCGGCTCTCCGAAGAGCCTCTCTTTCAAGACGGCCTCTATTTCGTGCAGGACGAGGCTTCCCAGATCGTTGCTCATCTGGTAAATCCCCAGCCCGGGGAGCGAGTGCTGGATGCCTGCGCCGCTCCCGGCGGGAAGACCACGCACCTGGCCCAGCTTATGAAAGATCAGGGGGAGATCATCTCCTTGGATCTTTATGGCCCGAAGATTGAATGGATCCGGGATAACTGCCGCCGGATGGGGATCCGCATGGTTAGGGCTTTCCAGGCAGATGCTTCCAAGCCCCTGCCCTTCCCCCAAGAATTGGCCTTTGACCGGGTCCTCGTGGATGCGCCCTGCACGGGACTCGGCACCCTCCATCGCCACCCCGAGGCCAAGTGGCGCGAAAAACCCCGGGACGCGGAGAGACTGCAGCGTCTCCAGCTCTCCCTTCTGGAAAATCTCTGGGCCCGCTTGAAAAGGGGTGGAATTTTGGTCTATAGTACTTGTACGGTGACCCGGGAGGAGAATGATTTTGTGGTGGAAGCTTTTTTGCGCAACCATAAGGATTTTCATCTGGAGGACCTGCGTCTCATCGTCCCAAAGTCTCTCCATCCGCTCATCGATGAACAGGGCTTCCTGCGCACGTACCCGGGGTTGACGATCGCCCGTGATCACTACCGTCTGGACGGTTTCTTCGCAGCCCGAATGGTAAGAAAATAAATATTCAGAAATTATTCAGCCACAGAGTTCACCGAGAGCAGAGAGATATGGAAGCAGAAAATGGAAAAGAATTTGACCCCTCACCCAAGGTTAACTTATTCAGGCCCATGACTTAATGAGAAAGGGATGAAGCGAATCCATGAAACCACAAATCCTTGAACCGACGAAAAAAATCTCTCCCTCACTCCTGGCCGCGGATTTCACCCGCCTGGGAGAAGAAGTGAAGGCGGCGGAGAAGGCCGGGGCCGATTCCATTCATGTAGACATCATGGACGGCCATTTTGTGCCCAACATTACCGTCGGCCCTTTGGTCGTCGAAGCCCTGCGCAAAATCACCCGCCTTCCCTTGGATGTACACCTGATGGTCCAAAACCCCGATCCATTCCTGGTAGATTTTATCAAGGCGGGGGCGGACATTCTAACCGTCCATGTGGAAGCCGTCGCTCACCTCCACCGGACATTGATGGAAATCAAAGGAAAGGGGGCCCTGGCGGGTGTTTCCCTCAATCCGGCCACCGCCCTGTGCGTTCTGGAGCCGGCCCTTGAATATGCTGACCTCGTTTTGGTAATGACCGTAAACCCGGGCTTCGGCGGCCAGGAATTCATCCCCTCCATGCTCCCGAAGATCGAACAACTCCGCCGGATGATCGACCAAAAAGGCTGGAGGCTGGAGCTGGAGGTGGATGGAGGAATCAAGGTTGAAAACATCGGCCAGCTCGCTAAAGCGGGAGCGGATGTGTATGTGAGTGGCTCGGGTATTTTCAAGACGAACGACTACGCCAAGACCATCGCCGAGATGCGCCGGCAGATCCGGGAAAATACAGATCCTTCACCACAGAGAACGCCGAGAACGCGGAGATAAGATAAAATTTTAGATCGCTTTACCCCGATAAAGAAGGGCGGATTAATTTTTAACCATTGTGGAAAATCAACCCGAAAATCCCCCCTCACCCCGCCCTCTCCCCCGGAATCGGGGGAGAGGGGAAGGGTGAGGGGGAAATCGCAGGTAAGAGGTAGAATTCACCGCAGGTGAATTCTTGCGGTTTTGTTCCCAAGCGCGGTGGGACTATGCGGGCCTTGGAGATTATGGATTTATGACCTTGTATCTTCTCTGCGATCTCCGCGTGCTCTGTGGTTAAATTTTGTATTTGGGAGGGAAGACCATGGCTCCGAAAAAGATTAAATTCATCGACCTGAGTATCCCCATCGAATCCGTGCCCGGTGACCCGGAATTCATGATCCCCCAAATTGAATACACCGATCATCGGGGTGGGCTGGCTTCGGCCCAGGAAATTTTGGGTTGCCAGCCGGAAGACCTCCCCCTGGGTTTGGGCTGGGCCTTGGAAAAGGTGGTCCTCACTACGCATTCCGGGACTCACTTGGATGCCCCCTGGCACTACGCCCCCGTCTCCGAGGGGAAAAAGGCCAAGACCATCGACCAGATTCCATTGGAATGGTGCTACGGAAATGGGGTCGTCCTGGATTTTCGGCGGAAGAAAGATGGCGCCCTGATCACCGTTGAGGACCTAAAGCTGGCCCTCCGTAAAATCCGCTACCGGATCAAGTTCCGGGATATCGTCCTGATCATGACGGGCGCGGATCGTTACTGGGGAAAGCCCGAGTACATGCATAAAGGCTGCGGCATGGGCCGTGAATCGACTCTATGGCTCTTGGATCAGGGGGTAAAAGTCGTGGGGATCGACGCCTGGAGCTGGGACCGCCCGCTTCCTTTCCAGAAGAAAGAATTCGCCGAGAAAAAAGATGCAACCATCCTCTGGGCCGCGCACTTTGCGGGGATCGAAAAGGAATACCTGCATATCGAGAAGATGACCAATCTGAACAAACTTCCTCCTCACGGGTTTACCCTGATCTGTTTCCCGGTCAAAATCAAATCGGCCAGCGCCGGCTGGGTTCGCCCCGTGGCGATTGTAAAAGAATAAATGGCAATCCGCTTTGATGAAAGCGTAAAAACTCAAAGGTACTCCCTCTCCCTTGATGGGAGAGGGCTGGGGTGAGGGTGACGAATCGAGAAATCCCCGCGAATTATTTATCCCCCTCCCCTTAATCCCCTCCCGCCAGGGGAGGGGAAATTCTACCGGTTACGAAATCATCCGCTTTCAGCTATAAAATTATACCCGCTGTTGCCGATGGCTGACGGCTGAACGCTGATCGCTCCTTTACGAGTTCTCCGAGTCCATCCGGGCCTTGATTTCGCTCAATAGAGTCAAAGCATCTAAAGGTGTCAAACGGTCCGGGTCGACTTTTCTCAGCGCTTCCCGCAAAGGATCAGCGGGCTTTTGGAAGAGAACCATCTGGCGGGAATCCCACGCGGGCTTCTTCTTGCGGGAGGCAGCCAGCTTGGGAAATCCTTCTTCGCCGAATTCCCCCTGCTCGAGATTACCCAGGATCTCTTTGGCGCGGTCAATCACCGCCTCCGGAAGGCCGGCAAGGCGGGCGACCTGGATTCCGTAACTCCGGCTCGTGCCTCCTTCCACCAGCTTCCGCAGGAAGATCACCCGGTCATTCCATTCCTTTACGGCCACATGGAAATTTTTTACCCGCGCTTTGGTCAGGGCTAACTCCGTAAGCTCATGGTAATGGGTGGCGAACAGCGTTTTGGCGCGCCAGGGACATCCGTCATGGAGGTACTCCGTCACCGCCCAGGCGATCGAAAGACCGTCGAATGTGCTCGTCCCTCTCCCGATCTCATCGAGCAGAATCAGGCTGCGGGGAGAGATGTTGCGCAGGATATGGGCCACTTCTTCCATCTCCACCATAAAGGTGCTGCGGCCGCGAGTCAGGTCATCCGAGGCACCCACCCGCGTGAAAATCCGGTCGACCAAGCCCAGGCGGGCCTCCTTGGCCGGGACAAAGCTCCCCATTTGGGCCATAATCACGATCAGGGCAGCTTGCCGCATGATCGTCGATTTCCCGGCCATGTTCGGGCCGGTGATGATTAGAATTTGCGCTTCATCAGAATTCATGGAGAGGTCATTGGGTACGAACCGTTCATCCAGCCCCATCCGCTCCAGTATGGGATGCCTTCCCTCCGCAATCTTCAGTCCATCGCCCCCATCCAGGTGCGGCCGACAATACCCGTTACGCTCGGCCGCTTCCGCCAGGGCAGCGAGCACATCGAATTCCGCCAGAGCGTGAGCGATCTTTTGGATCTTCGGCGTTACGGCGGCGACCCGCGCCACAACCTGAAGGAAGATCTGGTATTCCAGGGCGTCCTTTTCTTCCTCGGCGTTCAAGACCTGAGTCTCATATTCCTGCAATTCCTGGGTGATGAAGCGCTCGGCATTCACCAGGGTTTGCTTGCGCATATAATGGGAGGGAACTGCCGGCAGGTTGGGCTTGGTCACTTCGATGTAATAGCCGAATACATTATTGTAACGGATTTTCAAGGAGGAGATTCCCGTGCGCAGGCGCTCCTTGCTCTCCAGCTCGGCAATCCATTTTTTCCCTTCGTGGCTGACCGACCGCAAGCGGTCCAGCGCAGGGTCGAATCCCTTCCGGATCAAACCCCCTTCTTTCAGCACGGCCGGCGGTTGGTCTTCGATGGCCCGTTCTAAAAGGTCTTTGATCTCCGGAAGCTCCTCCCATTCCCGCAGATGTCTCTGGAAGGTCAAAGATTCCAGCCCGGAGAGAAGACCTTTGACGTCGGGCAAGAGTTGCAGGGATGATCGTAAGGCAACCAGATCCCTCGCATTGGCTGCATTCAGGGAAATGCGGGCGGTTAAGCGTTCTACGTCTTTCACCTGGCGGAGGATCTCCCGCAGGCTCTGTCGCTGAATATCTTTTTCTTTCAGCTCCGCTCCGGAATCCAGGCGCGCATTGATGGTCGCCAAGTCCAACAAGGGAAAGCTCATCCAGCGTTTGAGCATCCGGCCCCCCATGGGGGTTACCGTATAATCCAGGACCTCCAATAAGGAACCCTTGCGACTGCGGGTCTGGACGTTTTCAAAAAGTTCCAAATTCCTTCGAGTGGTCTCAGCCAGAACCATGTAGTCATGCACCCGGTAGAGCTCCAGGCGCGAGAGGTGCCCGGGTTCGGCCTTCTGCGTCTCTTGCACGTAAAAAAGGACCCCCCCCACGGCTCGTAAAGCCTCTTCGTTGCCGGCCGGGATCGAAAGGCCAAAGCTGGTCAGGCGTTCCCGGGATCGGTCATCTGCGAATACCGCATCTGCCAGGGGGGTAAAAAGAGCCTGGGGACAAGCTTTCATCAATTGTTTGACGGGAACTTGCCCTTTGGCAGATTCCGGAAGAAGAATCTCCCTCGGGTCCATCCTCATGGCTTCATCCATCAGGGATTGGATGGTATTGACTTCAGCGGCCAGGAAATCCCCGGTGGAAGCGTCGAGGAAAGCCATTCCAAAGCGGGCCTCCCCCGGGGCGAAGGCCATCAGGAAATTGTTGGCCTTGGGTTGCAGAAGCTCATCTTCCAGGACCATTCCCGGCGTAACCACCCGGATGACTTCCCGTCTGACGATCCCTTTAGCCTGGGAGGCATCCTCCATCTGCTCGCAGACCGCCACTTTGTAGCCATGGTCAACCAGTTTTTGGATGTACGCCGATGCGGCATGGTAGGGTACTCCACAAAGGGGAACGGAGCCTTCTTTGTTCTTGTCGCGAGAAGTTAAAGTAATATCTAATAGTTCTGAGGCTAATTTCGCATCTTCAAAAAACATTTCATAAAAATCTCCCATGCGGTAGAAGAGGATCGCATCGGGATATTTTTCTTTCACCTCGAGATACTGTTTGATCATGGGGGTTTGGTTATTCATGGGCTGCTTCATCCGCTGATTTTTTTCCAATGTACCCCAGGCGGGCCAAAAATTCAACCATCCTGGAAATACCTGTTGACTCCACGGGTGGGATTCAATAAACTGGAGGTAACTGAAAAGGTATTACCCCAATATACCAAATAGGAGGGTAACGATATGCTGGTTCGAAAGAAGATGAAAAAGGATCTGATCACCATTACCAAAGAGGAGCGGATGACCACGGCCAGAAAAATCATGAAAGAAAAAAATATCCGGCATCTTCCCGTCGTTGACGGCAAGAAATTAATCGGCCTGGTGACCAACATGGACATCCGCAAAGCGGAAGCCTCACCGGCAACTTCCTTGGAGATCCGCGAGCTCCATTATCTTCTGGATAAACTAACGGTCGGCGAAATTATGACCCGGAACGTAATTACCATTTCTCCGGATATCTCCGTCGAAGAAGCCACCACGCTGATCCATGACAACAAAATCGGCTGCCTTCCCGTAGTGGAGGATGGCAACCTGGTGGGAATGATCACGGAAAATGATGTCATGGAGATCCTCATCGAAGTCATGGGGATGAAAGAGAAGGGAAGCCGGCTGGAGGTTGTCGTGGAGGACAAACCCGGGGCCCTGGCGGATGTCACCCGCATCATCAAGGAACATAACGTGAACATCATCAGCGTGGTCACGGATGTGGCGGATGAAGCGGGCAAGAGGGTGGTCGTGTTTAAGCTGAAGACCTTCTATTTCGAGCCGATCAAGAAAGCGCTGGAAGCAGGCGGGTTCCCCGTTCAGTACGCCCGTATCGAAAAATAGCCGCTCGCCAAGCTGCTACCTCCCGGGGACGGAGGAAATATCCTTTGCCCCCGCAAACCCTGGTCCCTGGAATTCATCCTCCCTGCAACCGTTGTGCCGGGTCCAGGATTCACCAATGATGAAAGTGTCTCTCTCCCCCTTATAGCCTTCCGCGCTTTCCCCAGAAATGGGGTCCTGATGAGTCATGCCCGCCCGGTACCGGTCCCGCTCGGAGCGGGATACAGGGCCCGCGCAGGCCGGTATCCGGGTAATTAAAACCGGGGTACAAATCCGTCAGTACGATACCTTCATCATGAGGGCGGGTCTGTCCTTTGGGAGCTGCGTTTCCGTTCTAATTCAGCGATTCCTTTCTTTTGCAGGCGAATCCGGGAATGAAGATCGATCCTGGAAAAAGCGGACATCAACCCCGAGATGATCAGCCCGATGAAGAACGAGAAGAAGGCCCACAAAAAGAGGGGCAGAGGAACACTCTCCCAGCCGAAATAATATCGCAGCGAGACGGACTGGTCATTTTGCAGGGCGAACCCGATGGCCGCCGCCAGGATGAAGAGAAAGATGGCCCATTTGAATATTCTCATGGCCCCGTTCGTCAGCTCCCGAGCTTTCTAAAATAGGGCAGCAGCCGGGTATACGTATGGTCGAGATGTTCGGGAATGATCCGAACGTCCGCTATGGCCGGCATGAAATTCATGTCCCCCTTCCAACGGGGAATGATATGAAAATGAAGGTGACGCAGGATCCCCGCCCCGCCCACCTGTCCTAAATTCATCCCGACGTTAAACCCATCCGGATGGCAAGCTTCTTTGAGGATACGGATCGCCTGGCCCAAATTGTGGAAGATGTCGGCCATCTCTTCCGGCTTTAATTTACTGACTTCATGAACATGGCGGACCGGCGCAACCATGAGATGGGCGTATGTATAAGGATACCGGTTCAACATCACCAAAGAAAAGGCCGTTCGGTGAGTAATCAGCCTTTTCACGTCCGACTGTCCTTTCAGGGGGCAGAAAATGCATTTTCTGCCCTTGCGGCCCTGGAGGATATAATCCATGCGCCACGGGGCAAACAGAGATTCCATACCGTCTGACTCCTTTTACGCCATCATAGGTAGACGATCTCACCCAACAGGGTTTCGCCCAGGTCCAGTATCCCGACACTTCTCTTGCCGGTGACGAAACCGCCTCCAAAGGCCCCCGGATTGAAGAAAAGAACCCTTTCGCGCGTAACTTGGGAGGGTACGTGAGTATGGCCATAGACGATACAATCCACTTCAGAGAACTCCCGCCGGACCCGTTCCTCGATTCCTTGAGGTCCACCCCATCCATGGATTAATCCGATCTTGAACTTCCCCAGCCGCAAGGTATGCTGGGTGGGAAGTTGTCGGCGGACGGCTGGCGAATCCATATTGCCGCAGACGGCCTGGATTTCCTTCCCCCCAAAGGCCTGCAAGACATCCAGTTCGGTAATGTCCCCGGCGTGCAGGACCATCCCGACGTCCTTGAATGGGCCGGCGATGAGCTCTGCCAGCTCGCGGCTGGCCTGTCGAAGATGCGTATCGGCAATGACGCCAACTTTCATATCTGGCCTTATTCTTCCTGAAAGAACGTTTTATATTATATTCTTTCCATCTTCAAAAACAAGTTCTTTCCCCGCTGAATTTCGGTCAGCTCCACTTCACCCCAGGCGCCCAGCTTATCTCCAATGATGATGACCACCCCGGTGAGGCCGGGAATCGTTTGGGCTTTTTCCAGGCCTTTGGGGATATCGGCCGAAGAGCCGACAAGGTTCCCTACGGCCGTGGCCGCGGCGTCGGCGAGGGAGGCAGACGGGGCGAGGACGCAAGCCGCATCGGCCCGGCCGAAGCTTAACGACGGGCCGACGGTGCCAGAAGAGGTACACACTCCCCAGCCATGGTTGGCCGCGGGGATTTTCAAGCCCACTCGAAAACTGAGGGGAGATTTGCCGGCAAAAATCCCTACCTTAAATTCTTTGGCGGACTGGATGAAGATATCCCCCCCATTCTCTACAATGACTTCCGCAGAGTTGGCCAGGAGATGCTTCCCGACAGATTCGGCCATCGCCCCGGCAACGGCGGCCATGGGCCCAACTCCGGCAGATTGGGCAGCCTGGAGCATATCCCGGACGATCGGCGGAGCAAACTCATCGGTCGCCAGAGGGACCAGGGAGCGGAAAAATTCAGGATGCTTGGAGATGTATTGCTCGAGTTGGAAACGATGGTGGATGATGGCTTGACGGGCCATTTCCCGCAGGTCCCGTGTGGCCTTGATATAAAGGTCCGTTTCCTTTACCGTGACCTGGAATGAAAAGAGCCCGTGGTCAGGTAGGAGGTTGCGATAATTTCTTTCCTGATATCCTTGTCCATCCTTGTTTTCCATTCTTGATTTTTCACCGCAGAGTTCGCAGAGAACGCAGAGGGAATAGGATCTTCAAAACACAAAGAATAGTACCTTTTTAGCCGTATGAAACATAAAATCAAGAATCCCGAAAATTGCCAGGAGTCCCCAGGAAATCCCCCTTTTTCAACGGGGGAACTTTAATCTCCTCCCTTTACTAAAGGGAGGGCGGGAGGGATTTTTGGGCCCTTTTCAAATCGCTAAACTGTTACAGAAAATAGAAAGTGCTAAAATGCCCAAAATTTCCGACAAAAATTTTTATAACTTCCCAAACCATAAAAGCAATCTGCAAATTTGACGGATTCGTAAAAAGCAGGGAGCGGTAAGTGAACCGCCCCTCCTGGATCCCCGTCTTCACGGGAATGACGGAAAAACTGATTTACGGACTTTTTACGACTTAATCAAATTTCATATGCGTCTTTCCTCCGCGTTCTCGGCGTCCTCTGCGGGGAAATTTCTTTCACGTCTGGAAACTGACGGCTTCGTAGCCCAGCAGGTCCCGCATACGCTGGACGAACTGTTCGGAGGAGTTCAACTTCCACTCATCCCCCAGGTCGATGACCGCCTCGCGTTTTTCGGGCAGGATCAAATGCAGGTACGCCGGGCAGTTTCCCCGGTAATCCTGGAAAATCTCTTTGATGGCCACCAGGTCTTCGCGCCCCAAACCCTCGGACCGCACCCGCAAATGAACGCTGGACGTCAATTTCTTCACGGCCTGTTCAAAGGAAAAAACTTCGTTGGCGATCACCTTGGTGTTCTCCTCCCCGGCATCCACCCGGCCCTTGATGAATACCGGCTCTTCCCCCTTCAGGAGCAGGCTCGAGTTCTTGAATAGCTCGGCAAAGATGATCACCTCCACCACTCCGAGTAAATCTTCCAAGGTGACGAAGGCCATGCGGTCGCCCTTTTTCGTGTTGATTTCCTTCAGAGCATTGACCACTCCCCCGATGGTGATTTCCTGGCCGTCGGGGACCCCCCGGATGCTCTGGGAATCCACAGTGGCCAAGCGCCGCAGGGTTGCGGCGTAAGGAGTCAAGGGATGGCCGGTCAGGTAGAAACCCAGGGTTTCTTTCTCGAAGGCCAACCGCTGGCCGTCGGGCCAGTCGGGTACGCCCGGAAGGGAAGGTTCGTTCGGCCGGCCGGTCGGCCGCAGGGACCCGAACATGATCATCTGCGAGTTGGACCGTTCCCGTTCCAATTCCTGCGCCCACTCCATGGCTTCCTCCAGTCCGGCAAGGAGCTGGGCCCTTTGGAGGCTAATACTGTCGAAGGCGCCGCATTTAAGCAGACTTTCAATCACCCGCTTATTCACTTTCCGCAGGTCCACCTTGAGGCAGAAATCCGGCAGAGAGGTAAAATTCCCTTTCTCTTCGCGGGCGGACAGGATGGACTGGATCGCCGCCAGACCCACGTTCTTCACGGCGGCCAGGCCGAAGCGGATCTTCCCGCCTACGACGGCGAAATCCTGCTGGCTCTCGTTGACGTCCGGGGGGAGGACC
>Ga0214473_10001521_pt1 | contig 30297 bp, 28 predicted proteins | sample RVTome_7_FD_203509 | JGI IMG/M metagenome (GOLD analysis project Ga0214473, IMG submission 203509) | Soil microbial communities from uranium-contaminated site in the Upper Colorado River Basin, Wyoming, United States - RVT98D197 | ecosystem: Environmental > Terrestrial > Soil > Contaminated >...
CTTACCACGCCGACACGCCGCCTTCACGCGCGCAACGATCAACTACCGGCTGATTGTCCAGAAAACTCCGCTTCTACGTGATCGACAACACCGCCGCCGCCGACCGTCTTCTTTCTGACGTGGCCGTCGGATCCGGACGGCACGCCGGTGCACGGTTTCAAGGTGTGGCTCGACCACGCCGGCTGCGCGCTTCCGATCGAGCCCGACGGCGGCCCCCGGGGCTCGGCGACGCGGATGGTGCTCGGCTCGCTGGCGCGCCGCGGCGGGCGCAGCCAGGTCGAGTTGCGCGCCAGCGACCTGGCGAGCGGCGCGGTGACCGCCCCGGCATCCGCCGACGCGCCCGGCGAGGACGCGCGCGCGGTGGCGAGCGCTGCCCGGAGCGCGCTGGAAGGACTCGGGCTGCATTGTCAGCAGCCATCCCGCTAGCGCTCTCGCACGGACCCTAGCGATCCGCCGCGGCGTGCAGCCTGGGGCGGAGGTCTGAGATCGGATCGCCGGACGATCGAGCGGAGGCGGACATCCCCTGATCCAGTCGCAACCAACGAGGAGCGAAATTGAGGCTTTGGGGCAAAGTGGTGAGCGGCATGGCGCTCTTCATCGCGGCGATATTCGCGGCGGTGGCCTGCTTCGTGTCGGAAGCGCGCTGGGAGTCTCTCACTGCCAGCTTCATCTTGATTGCGGTCGCGCTGTTCGGAATTCCCGCGCTGGTGAAGGTGTTTTCGTCTTTGACCGGCGACGAGGAAACTCTTGCGAATGGGCTCGCAGGCTCCGCGACCATTACCTCGCTCGAGAAGACCGGCTGGCGCTACAATCGCTACTACCCGATTGTCGGATTCAGCCTGAGCGTCGAGGCGGCTGGCGCGTCCTACCCGGTCGAGATCAAGCAGGCAGTCGATCCACGATTGCTTCGACGACTCGCTCCGGGCGCAGTCGTCGAAGTACGCGTCAATCGCGAGAACCAGAAACAGGTCGTGATCGATTGGCGTGCGCCGATTCGCACTGCCACGGAGGCGGCAGCAGGAGCGGACGCTTGCGCGTGAGACATCGGACGTCGAGAGCCCGGAGGTCGCGGAGACCCCCCGCGGCCCGGAGGCCTGGAATCCACGCAGCAAATTGGAGGCCAGATGGGCGCAGACGGGCGCAAAACTCGCCGGAAAGATTGGGCCGTGCCGGTAAGCGTCCGAGGAAAAAGGGAATTGGGTGGTGTCCCAGGCAGGATTCGAACCTGCGACACCCAGCTCCGGAGGCTCATCGTCAAAGTCATAATAACCGGTTGATTTCACGACACTTTTCGAAATGCTGCGCCCGTCGGGCCTTCCGAGGAGTGACCGGCGCCTCTGAGCCGGACGGCTCCCGGGCGGGGAGGCGTCCAGGGGCGCGGCAGGCGTCATCGGGGGAAACGATTCGCGGGACCGCGATCTCCCCAGGTCGTCTCGCGGCCTTGGTGCTTCGCGAGGTGTCGGCGAGGCTTGACAAGAACATCCTTGCCCTTGTACCGGTCAGGGGAGAGGTGGCGCCGATGAGCGACCAAGCCAAGAGCGAGACAGGTCCTTCCGAGCGCGAGCAACGGGCGCGCGAGTGGATTCGCGTTCTCTCGGAGATCCCCGAGCGGTTCGCCGGTACGGCTGCGGAACGCTCGGCTGCCGAACGAACCGCGGAGTGGATGCGTGAGCTCGGCGCGCGCGACGTATCCATCGTACCAACGCCGGGAGCTCCGAAGCCCGGCTTCGCGCTCGCGCTGCACAGCGGTCTGGCCGCGCTCGGCTGCCTCTGGGGTGGATTCCCGGGGGTCGTGCTCGCGATCCTGGCGGCCTGGTCCTTTCGCAGAGAGCATCGCCGGCACCAACCGTTCTTGGCGAAGCTGCTGCCAGCACCCGACTCGGTCAACGCAATCGGCCGCTTCGGCGCCGAAGCGCCGGTCCGCCGGGTCGTCATGACCGCCCACATCGATGCCGCCCAGGCCGGATGGCTCTTCTCACGCCAGATGGCCGAGCGGTTCGCGAGCGTCGCCCGAAGCGTGCGTCGCGCGGACGGACCACCTCCGGGGCCTCTCGCTCTCCCGGAGGCGCTCCTGATCGGAGCCTCTCTCGTCGCCGTCGCCACCTGGCTTGGTGCCCATGGATTGCTGGTCGACCTGCTGAAGGTAGCGGTCGTCGTCCCCCTGCTCGGGATTGCAGGGTTCAGCTTGCAGTGGGCCATGGCGCGAGCGACGCCGGGAGCCAACGACAATGCTTCCGCGGTGGCGGCCATGCTGACCTGCGCCGAGAGGCTGCTCCGACAACTGCCCGAGGATGTGGGGCTCCAGGTCATCGGCACCGGAGCCGAGGAAGTGGGCTGCTGCGGCATGCGCGGCTTCATCGATCGACACAGCCACTGGTCTCCCGAGAGCACCTACTTCGTCAACTTCGAGTGTGTCGGTGGTGGTCTGTTGCACTTCATCCGCAGCGAGGGGGTGCTCGAGAAGGTGCACTTCCCGCCGATGCTGCTCGAGCTCGCTCGGCGCGTCGCCGCGAGCGGCGTCTTCGGTCCGGTGACGCCGACCGATCTTCTCGCGAGCACCGATGGCCACGTTCCCGCCGAGCGCGGATACCCATCGCTTTCGCTGATCTCCCTCGACCCGAGCGGCGTGCCGCGCAACTACCACCGCATCGAGGACACGGTCGATGGAATCGACCCGGCAATGGTCGTTCGCGCCGCAGACTTCGCCGCGGCGGTCACGATCGCCGCGCTGAGAGGCGAAGCGGACCCGATCGTCGACGCGACACGGTGAGACGCCTACGCCTCGCGAACACACGATTCCCGCGGAATCAGGCCCACCTGCCGAGGTACATCCCCATCGTTGGGGTGCCCCGGCCTGGCGACAGGGCGCGAAGTGACCATAGGCGGATTCGTCTACGCTGACTCTCTCGAGCCACCGTGGACCTCCCTCTGCGTCACCCGGGACGGTGACACGCGTATTGGCCGCCGTGCGTGAAGACGGGGGAGACCCGCGTGGAGGTTCTTGCATCGGCGATGCTGGTGTGGCAATTCGACTCGCAGGGGCCGTCCTGCGGTGGAGCTCGATCCCGGTTCCTGGTTTCCTGAAGTGAGATTGCCAGCCGTGACCGCCCCCCTCCGCCGCATCCGTCCGAGCGGAGTTCGTGACTGATCCCAGGGTCGGCGGCGGCGAGATCGCGTTCTGGGGGCAGGAAGGGGATGATGACGGCGGGAGAGAAGGAGAGTCGAAGCATGAGCGCGGCGACGACGAACGGGCGGCGGCAGGCGGTGGCGGTGATCCTGGGCAGCGCATTCGGGGTAGAGACCCTGGGCGAGCTCGAGCTCGAGCCGGTGGAGGTAGCGACCCGGCACGGTCCTGCCGTCCTACACCGAACGGTCGGTGGCGGCCGGCCGGCGTACGTGTTGTTTCGCCACGGACTGCGGCACCGCTGGCTGCCGAATCAGATCCCCTACCGCGCCCACGCCGCCGCCCTCGCGGAGGTCGGGTGCGGGGCCCTGCTGGTCACCAGCTCGGTGGGGGTACTCCACCCGGAGCTGCCGCTCAATGTGCCACTGGTGGTGGGAGACCTACTGACCATGGACAACCGCCTGCCGGACGGATCGGCGTGCACCATGTTCCCCGCTGTGGCCGCCGGCCACGGCCACCTGGTGCTCAGCGAGGGGCTGCTGTCGCCAGCGCTCCGCGCGCAGGTCCGGCGCCTCGCCGCGGGGCTCGGGATCGAGGTTTGGCGACGTGAGGTGGTGTTCGGCTACGTCAGCGGACCGCGCTCCAAGACCCGCGCGGAGAACCGAATGTGGGCGGCGCTCGGGGCCGACGTCAACTCCATGACGCTCGCCCCCGAGGTGATCCTCGCCAATGAGCTCGAGATCCCGACCGCGGCGTTCGTCATCGGGCACAAGTACTCGCTCCCCACCGGCGACGCGCCCGACCGGCGCGGCGTCGACCGATCGCTCGTCGAGTCGCGCGGCGCCCAGCGCGATCTGGTGCTCGCGTTCCTCCGCGGCGGAGAGCCGGTCGCATTCGGCAATCACCTGTACCGCTACCGCGAGTCGGTCCGGTGAGGGCCGGCGACATCGCCGCCCACCTCTTCCGGAGGCTGCCGGAGCTGGGGCCGGCCGGCCCGCCGGAGCCGCTTGCGGGCGGGCTGCTCAACCACCTGTGGCGGGTCCCGCTCCGCTCCGGAACGGTCGTGGTGAAGTACGCTCCGCCTTACCTCGCCTCGGCCCCAGAGGTGCCGCTCGATCCGGGTCGGATCACGTTCGAGGCCCGGGCGCTCGCCGCGCTGTCCCCGGGCGGGCGGCTGGCGGAGCTCGCCGGGGGGCGGGTCCGGCCGCCGCGGCTGCTCGACTTCGACCCGGAGGCCGCGGTGGCGGTGATGGAGGACCTGGGGCCGCTGCCGCACCTCGGCGAGGCGCTCCTCGCGGCGCGTCGTCTCGAACAGGAGATGCGGGCGCTCGGCCGCTTCATCGGCTGCCTCCACGCGGCGACGCTCGGCGACGCCGTCGCAGCGGCTGCGTTCGATAGCCGAGCGGTGCAGCACGCCCGTCACCAGGTGCAGTACCGCGCGGTGGGGGAGATGCTGTGCGAGGCCAGGGTCGCCGACGCCTCGGACCTCGGGGCACGCGCCGCCGATCTCGGCGAGCGGCTGCAGCGGCCCGGCCGGTGCCTGCTGATGGGCGACCTGTGGCCGCCGTCGGTGCTGGTGTCCAACGCGGGTTTGCGGGTGATCGACTGGGAATTCGCGCACTTCGGCCAGCCCGCCCAGGATCTCGGCCACCTGGCCGCCCACCTCTGGATGCTGGCCCACCGCGCACCGGACCTCGCCGCCGCGAGCGCCGCGCGAGACGGCTGGCGGAGCTTCGCGGCCGGCTACTCGGACGGCGCCGGCGACCGGTCCGATGCGCTGCTCGATGCCGCCACGCGGCGCGATCTCGGGCTGCACATGGCGGCCGAGATCCTGGTGCGTGTAGTAGGGCCCTTCCGGGCCGGGTTCCTGTACGACCGCCTCGCGCCCGCCGACGCCCCCGTAACCGAGGCGGTCGCCGCGGCGGCCGCGCTGCTTCGGGCACCGGACCGAGCCTGGCCCGATGCCGCTACCTGAGGGCTACCCGCTGCTTGGGCACGGCACAGCTTCGAGGGCCTCGACCGCGGTCGGGGGAAGCGCATCGCCTTCCCGGTTCGCCGCTGGACTCCGGCAGGACAGCGCTTCTGCTCGCCGAGACCCCAGCCCAGTCGCGCGTCTCCGCCGCCTCACCGGACCCGCGGAAGTCAAACGAGTGCAACCTGCGAGCTCTTCGTGCATCGAAAGAGAAACCCCCAGGGCAGCTCCTCGCGACAGGCGTTCCTGGACAACGCGGTGGGGGGACCTCGCTCAGTCGACTCTCGCGGGAGACAACGCACGCGACCTCCCAAGCTTCCGTCGGCCTTGCTCGTTCTCCGGGTGGGGCTGGGCCCGTTCCTGCTGCTCCGGAGCATCGACAGGATGGTGGCTGCGGAGCAGACCGCGAAGGCCTTCCGCTTCCTCCCAGACGCTCTGCGACGTGGCCGCCCGGGTGCTGGCGTGGAGCGCGGCATCGAGCGCCGGGGCTGCGAGCCTTCCGTAGAGTGGAGACGTTTCCGCGGAGTGACCGGCGCTCCTGGGCCGCGCGGCTCCCGGAGGGCGAGGTGCCCAGGAGTCGAGAGGGGTTCCCGGCAGCGAGAGGGATTCTCCGGGTTCCCCGGTTCTGTTGAATAGTCAATCAAAACAAATAGTTGCGAGTAGAGTTGCGGAGGCGATCAGACCTCGAGGCAGCGCGCTTGCTCAGGTTGGCCCGGGTTGGTAAGATTGTAGTGCCGATATGTAACTACATTGCTCATGCGAGGCATCATGGCGTATCTGGTTCGACGAGCCAGCGGGAATGTTCAGATACGGGAGTGCATGCGCACCGAGCGCGGGCCTCGCTCGAGGATGCTCGCGTCCTTCCGGGGAGCCTTGAATGATCAAGCCCTGGACGAGGCGGCGCGGAAGGCCGTACGGCCTCTCGATCGCAAGGATCTCATTGCGAAGGCCCAGACTATGGGAGTCGGGTGGACGTCGTCCACGAGCGCCGCCGCTCGGCAACTGGTCAAACGGCTCCGCCGGGGACGACCTCTCGATCCCGTGCTCGTTGCGCTTCTCAAGGAGAGCCTCTCGGGCATGCTGGGAGCGGAGCTCGCGGACGATCTCGATGAGGCGGCGGATTGGGTGGGAGCGTCCGACGAGGAGCGGGGGGCGACCCTTCGAGGGCTACTGCGTCTCAGCGACGCGATCGCGCGTTCGCGAGATGCCCTGTCTCGCGGCCAGAGAGAGCCCTACCCGCGCATCGATTCCGAGCACCACGGAGTCGCTTGATGGAAGACCTCCTCGAGAGGGTGATTGCAATCGCCCAGGTCTTCGGCCGCACGGGGATCCCCCACTCGTTCGGCGGAGCGATCGCAATGGGGTACTACGCCCCAGCGCGCCCTACCTACGACATCGACATCAATGTTTACCTGCGAGTCGACGATGCCGGGCGGGCTCTCGACTCGCTGCAGGAATTGGGCGTACCGGAGGCCAGCGACGATCAGCGTGCGACAATCCGACGTGACGGCCAGACGCGGCTCTACTGGGACGATGTCCCCCTCGATCTGTTCTTCTGGAACCTGGAGTTCCACGCGAGCTGTTGCTCGCGGCGGCGGCGGTATGCGTTGCTCGATCACACCATCGACATTCTGAGCCCAGAGGACCTGATCGTCTGCAAGGTCGCGTTCGGGCGCGACAAGGACACGCGCGACATTCTTCAGATTCTCGACTCCATGGGAGAGCGTTTGGACCTGCGATACGTGCTCCACTGGGTGGAGGTGATCGTCGGCATCGACGCGGCTCCAGCCCGACAGCTGACCCACGCCTTGGCGCAGCGCTCCCTCCTCCCCGAACGCCGAGCCCGCGGTGACGGACCTCCTGCTCGATAGCAAGGTCATGGGAATCGCGCGGGCCCTGGGGCGCGCGGGCATTCCCTACGCATTTGGCGGACCGATCGCGCTCGCGTACTACGCGGCGCCGCGTGGAACCGAGGACATCGACGTCAACGTGTTCCTGAGGGCAGAGGAAGCTGGACCGTGCTTGGAGGAGTTGGAGCGCCTGGGAATCGCAAGGCCCGCGGTGGATCGCGAAATGCCCGACCGCCAGGCGGTCTTGTCTTGGGAGCACACGCCGATTCATGTGTTTTTCTCGTATGACCCTTTCCACGAGAGCTGCAAGGCGCGCGTACGGCAGGTTCCCTTCGCGGGCGGCGGGATCCGGATTCTCAGCGCAGAGGACATCACGATCTTCAAGGTCATCTACGACCGTCCCAAGGATCGCGCCGAGGTGCGAGAGGTATTGCTTTGCATGGGGGAGCGGATCGATGTGGAGTACACGATCGGGTGGCTGGAACGGATCCTGGGGAGCGAGGATCCGCGAGTAACGAGGTTTCGAGAGGCGACTGCGGAGTTCCTGCCGGCGCGATCGGAGTAGGCGTTGGCGACTGTTGCGGCTGTTCCGAAGAAGAAGGGATTGCGTGGTGACCCAGGCAGGATTCGAACCTGCGACTCCCAGCTCCGGAGGCTGGGGGTCGAAATTTCCGCAAGCAGTTGATTTGACGAGACTTTTCGGAAAGCTGCGCCCGTCGGGCTTTCCGAGGAGTGGCGAGGCTTCCGAGGAGTGACCGGCGATCCCGAGCGCGGCGGCTCCCGGGCGGGAGGGAGCCAGCGGCGTGGGTCTTGGTCCGACTTGCGAATGTTCGTAGGATGGTATTGACCATATTACGATATACCGTATAATGGTTCCATGCCGGAGATCGCACGCAGCTACGAAGCGGTGCTCCGCAGCCACATCGAAGCGCATCGCCAGATGGCCTTCGTATCGGGTCCCCGCCAGGTGGGAAAGACGACCAGCTGCCGGCGCGTGGCGGACCGCTCCCTCTACCTCGACTGGGACGATCAGGACGACCGGCGGCTCATCCTGCGCGGGCCGCGCGCCGTCGTCGCCGAGACCGGAGTCGAGCGGCTCGCGACGGAATCCCCACTGCTCGTGCTCGACGAGCTGCACAAGTACCGCCGCTGGCGCACCTTCCTGAAGGGGCTCTTCGATCGCCACGCGGAGCAGCTGCGCCTGATCGTCACGGGAAGCTCCCGCATGGATCTGTACCGGCGCGGTGGCGACAGCTTGATGGGGCGATTTCTTCCCTACCGGATGCACCCGCTCTCGGTCGGCGAGCTGTTGCGGCCTCAGGTGCCCGAGCGCGAGCTCGAGGCGCCTTCCCCCCTCTCCCAGGCGAAGACCAATGCCCTGTGGGAGCACGGCGGATTCCCAGAGCCTTTCGTCAAACGCGACGCGCGCTTCTCGCGCCGCTGGCGCCTGCTTCGCGAAGAGCTGCTGGTGCGCGAGGACGTCCGAGACATGACGCGCATCCAGGAAATCGACCAGCTCGAGATTCTCGTGACGCTCCTGCGGGAGCGTTCCGCCGCTCAGCTCAACTACTCCAATCTGGCGCGCGAGATCAACGTGAGCGTCGATACCACCCGTCGCTGGATCGCCGCACTCTGCAGGCTCCATCACGGCTTCCTGGTCCGGCCCTGGTTCCGAAACGTCGCCAAGTCGCTCCGCAAGGAGCCGAAGTGGTACCTCCGCGACTGGTCCGGCATTGGGGACGCGGGAAGGCGCGCCGAGACCTTCGTCGCCTGCCACCTCCTGAAGGCGGTCGAGATGTGGGAGGACCTCGGCTTCGGCGCGTTCCAGCTCCGTTACCTGCGCGACAAGCAGAAGCGCGAGGTGGACTTCCTCGTGGTTCGCGACGACCGCCCTTGGTTCATGGTGGAGGTCAAGGTCGGAGACACCTCACTCAGCCCAGCCTTGTCCCATTTCCGCGAGCAGACTCGCACCGAGCACTGCCTTCAGGTGGTAACCGATTTGCCCTTCACTCAGGCGGATTGCTTTGCGCGCAGCGATCCCTGCGTCGTCCCGGCCCGGACCTTTCTCTCGCAGCTCCCATGACCGGGAACACGGTCGAAAGCTCGAGCGCGAGGGGGAGGAAGGGGACGCGGCAGTTCAGGCGGTCACGAGAGACAGCAGACCCGCTTTCGCGCACTCCTCGTCGCGGGTGGTGACCCAGGCAGGATTCGAAACTGCCACACCCAGCTCCGGAGGCTGTACACACATGTGCGAATCCGCTCACTTGCAGACCGGCCACTCCCTCATAGACCCTCATACACCCTCATGGACCCTCAGGAGCCCTCAAGGACCGCTGCCTGTTGGCAGAGCTCACCGCGACCCCGCCCTCACCGTCCGATAGCAGAAAGAAAGCTCAATGAATCCAGAGGCGTCGCAACTGCAACGCCTCCACTTCAGAATGTCCTGAAACGCAGCTGCGCTGCGACTCAGCCCGTCAGCAAGCCGGGCTACGGCGAGTGGTTACTGTTGGGTCGGCAGTCGCTCCAGGTACTTGATTCTCGAGGCAGACGGGATAATGACGAGCCACAACCCACCAGGGCGTGACCCGGATCAACGCCGCCGTTTGCGAAGCAAACTCTTGATTCGCTCTTCGCTGACCGGCGTCCTGCGGTAGACACCTCGTTTCGCCGTTCGGACAAGGACGCCGGAGCTGAGCCAGTTCTGGATCGTCGATCTCGCCACGCCCAACTCGATCAGTTCACGAGCTGGGATCTTCCGCGACGGTCTCTTCGAACCCCCCCAGGCGTCCTCGCGTCTCGGCCTTCCTCGATCTTGCCGCACGCGCGGAACCCTTCTTGCCCGAGACATTCTTCACGCCCGACTTCGCCCTGCGTGAGCGCGTCTCCAAGACCGATCCCTTGGCCCCTCTCGACACCGATGCCTTCGAATCCGTGCGACGCGAGATAGCTGGTTTCTCGACCCGAGAGCGCCCCTTCGTCGAAGCCTTCTTCGCTGTGCGCGATAGGCGGATCTTCGCCCCGGAGCGTTTCCGTCTTGCGGTCACTACCGGGCGAGACGGCGGCTCATCCTCGAAATCGATCCCGAAGATGTCGGACAGGCCGCTGGCTTCCAGAATCTCCCCCTTCGTGTCTCCCGTAACCTCTCCCAGCGAGCCACCTGCGCTCACCTGGGCGACGAGATCCGTGGGGTCGACGTCACGCAGCACGAACAGCATCTCCGGCGCATGATCCAGGCGAGCTCCCACCCCGTAGAGTACGGCCGCAACGTGCTTGCACATGGTCGCCCAGTCGGGGCAGGAGCACTCCAGCGAGATCTCGCGCGGAGCCGGGAAGAGCCCCGTCTTTCGGCTTGCGAGGATCTCCATCACGCCCCGCGAGAACCTCCCCTGAAGAAGCTCGACCATGGAGTCGATCTTCCCCGCACACCGCTTGGCCAGGGCTCGCCATTGCGTTCTGGGCGCCCGCCGCATGGCGATGTCCACCTGATAGATCGACGACCCACTCACGAGAGCCTTGACCTGACCCGGTCCGATCTGCAGGTCGATGACCGAACCGTTGCGAACGTAGGTCCGACCGCGTGGTAACCGGTTCGCGTAGTCGCTGTAGGATTCCAGGTTCTCGCACCACGCCTTGCCCCAGAAAGTGTGCGTAATCTTCCGCGATTCGACGATCACCGGATCGACGGCGCGGCCCCGCTTCCTGAGAGCGGCGATCTTTCGTGCCGCCTGATACCTCCGTTGAGCGACAGGCACGTAAGGACGCCATCCATGGTAGCCACCGAAGCTCAATTTCTCTCCTAGCAGATCTCGAGACTCACGCGCTAGACGTCTTGCAGCGCACTGTTGATGTCGAGGGACACCAACTCGCGGAGCTGGTCATCGTCCATCTCGGTGAGCAGCGTATCTGCACCACCCTCGAGGAGCTCCGCTGCCATGCGTTCCTTGCTCTCGAGCAGGGACTGGATCTTCTCCTCCACGGTACCGCGACAGACGAACTTGTGCACCAGTACGTTCTTCTTCTGACCGATGCGAAAGGCTCGATCGGTGGCCTGGCTCTCCACCGATGGGTTCCACCAGCGATCGAAGTGGATGACCTGAGATGCGGCCGTAAGATTCAGTCCCGTGCCGCCAGCCTTGAGCGAGAGCACAAAGAAGGGAACTCCTTCGTCCTCCTGGAAGCGCTTCACGAGCTGCGCGCGGTTCTTCACCGGCACCTGCCCGTGCAGGACCACGCCGGAGCGACCGAACACCTGCCCGAGAAACCTCGAGAGTGGACCGGTCATCTCGCGGTACTGGGTGAACACGAGCACCTTCTCCTGCCGAGCCGCCAGGATCTCACACAGCTCGCCGAGCCGCGCGAACTTTCCACTGTGCTCAGGCCGGTACGCATCATCTCCGAGCCATTGCGAGGGATGGTTGCAGATCTGCTTGAACCGGGTCAGGAAGGCGAGGACCACGCCACGGCGCTGGATCCCATCGAGGTGCTCGAGCTGCTCCATAAGGCTCTTCACCGATTCCTGGTAGAGAGCCGCCTGCGTCTTCGTGAGCGAGCAGTAGGCGAGCACCTCGGTCTTTTCCGGCAGATCCGCGATGACGCTCCGATCGGTCTTCAACCGGCGCAGGATGTAGGGACGGATCAGCCTGCGCAGCGGCGCATACCGGTCTTGCTCCCGCTGCTCGAGTCGCTTCGAGAAGGTCTTGAAGGTCGTCGCCGGCCCGAGCAGGCCCGGATTGACGAAGTCGAAGATCGACCAAAGATCCGAGAGCCGGTTCTCCACCGGCGTGCCTGTCAGGACGACGCGGTAACGACCCCGAAGCGCCTTGACCGCACGCGTCTGCTTGGCGGAGGGATTCTTGATCGCCTGCGCTTCGTCGAGAACCAGGAGATCCCAGCCGAAGGACGCGACCCAAGGTAGTCGGGAGACGAATCCGTAGCTCGTGATCACCACATCGTACCCGGCGACCTCCTCGGGGGAGAGCCCCCGGAGCTCTCGGGCTGGCACCGCCGAGGGATGCGCCAGCAGGACACCGAGACCGGGAGCGAATCGCTCGATCTCACCCCGCCAGTTTCCGAGGACGGAAGCCGGAACGATCAGCAGGCTCGTCTCCTTGGAACCGTGCTGCTTGCGTATCAGGAGCAGCGCCAGAACCTGAATCGTCTTGCCGAGACCCATGTCATCCGCCAGGCAGGCTCCGAGGCCAAGCTGGTAGAGCCGCCACAGCCAGCTCACACCGATCTTCTGATAAGGCCGCAGCTCGGCCCTCAGCTCCCCGTCGAGGCCCAGCACCTGGGGCTCGGGATGATGCAGTTCCTCGAGCACCTCGGCCAGCCAGCCGCCCGGCATCCGGCTCGACCACGCCTCGATGCTCTCGTCGGAGAGATCTTGGTCCTCCGCAGGGAGTTCCGCCCCGGAGAGAAGCCGCATGCCCTCGATGAATGAGAGGCCATCACCGGCCTCCTTCTCGACGGCCCTCCAGTGCTCCAGCACCTTCTCGAGCTGGGTGCTGTCGATCTCGACCCACCTGCCCCGGATCAAAGCAAGGCCGTCGGTGGCAGCGAGAATCTCTCGAAGCTCGCATTCGGTCAGGCGCTCGCCGTCGAGGACCACGTCGACCGAGAAATCCAGCAGCGCGCCGATCCCCAGCCCGGCGGCCGGCTTGCCTCCGACTTGAACCCGGACTTGTGGTCGGCTGGGCCGGCCCCTCTTCCACCAGTCCGGCACGCGCACGACGATACCGCTCGATTCGAAGGCAGGAATTTCCTTCAAGAAGCGATACGCTTTGGCGGGCGTCCAGCCCAGCGGATGAAAGACGCTTCCCGAGTCGACGATCTCGCGTAGGAATGGGCTGCGCTCGCACGCCTGGTGCACGGGTCTGAGCAGTGCGAGCAGCGCCTGCTTGTTCCGTGCTCCGGCGAAGTGCTGGAGCGCCTTTCCGAGCGGCTGGTGTTGCACCTTGTTGTGGTTGCCCAGGCGAGTCGTGTAGGTCGCCAGAAAGGCAAAGGGAGCTGCCTGGTTGCGCTTCTGTTCGGCGAGGTGGAAGTGCACCCTGCCGACCTGATTCCACACAGGGTTCCTGGTGCGCAAGAACTCCTGAACGCTTCCTTGGAAGGCCACCAGCTCCGAACGGCAGGCAACCTCCATGTCGGCCCAGAGACCTTCGAGGACCTCCACAGAAAGGTATTCGCCTCCGATCATTGGCGGCGCCGCTTCGACGAGGGTCCTGAGAGAATCCTGGGGGATCGAGAGCGGCAGCCAATCGCGTCGCTCGTCGAGATCCGGGACGCCGCACACTGCGGTCATGAAAACGCGACCGAAGTCGCGCCAGAATGCGAAGACCGGTGGGAGGGCGCTCGTCGCCTCCACTGCACCCAGATGGAACAGGCCGTGCCCGTGGCCGTGGGCAAAGGCATCACGGAGGCGCTCGACGGTCGGTGCGTCGAGTTCGCTCTCTGCGCCACCTGAGCCTTCGAAACGAACTCTGCCGTGTGGCGTGAGCACCAGCGTCGCGCCGGAGGCGCTGCCAGCCTCTCCGGCTCCAAGCAGCCGAGCCTGGCGCCCCATCATCGCCCTCCCCGGCGCATCCTGCCGCTACGACCGTCCCCCGCCTGCACCGGCGGTGCTTCGCGCTCGCGCCCAAGAGCCCAGAGGAACGGCGCGGCAGGCGGGAGTCTGTAGGTCAAGCGACCCGACCGCTTCGATCATTCGCTCTTCGGATCTGATTCTCAGAGACGAGAAAGTCAATTCGGTCTCTCCTCTTCGACCTTCTCTGGCCTGCCGCGCCTGTAGCTTCGCCTCGCGCCTACGAGCCTTCTTCTCCTCGTCGCGGCGGACCTTTTCCTCGACGGACAGGACCACATCCGGGCGCTCCTTGCCGAACCGCTTGCCGTAGAGATGCTCGATGTACGGCCCGCACGGCATCTTCCACGGCTCCTGGTCCTGATTGTCCTTCTTGCCGAGCTTCTTCGGATTCATCCCCAACTCGCGAGCCATCTGGACCTGCGCATGAGACAGGTGGTGCCGCTTGCGGGCGTCGATCCAGCCCTGCATCCTCTGGTTCGGCTTCTTCTTCTTGGGCACTCGATCCCTCTTTCGTGCGCAGCTCTTTCGTCAGAAGTACTCGTCAGGTTCTTCGTCATTATCTTCGTCTTCCGTGGGCCCCTCTGCCATCGCGAAGGCTTCAAAGACCGCTTCGACGATCTCCTCATCATCGGAGTCGGCGAGATCACCGAGGATCTCTGGTGCCTCCTCCGGGCGGATGCTGGCCACGGCTTCGATCACGGCGAGCAGCAGGGGCTTGTCGATTTCGTCCCAGGTCACGAGTGCGGCGATGTGACGCCAAGCTGCATCGATCTCCCAATCGCCTGCGGCGCAGACTGCCTGGTATTGAATCGCCGGGTCGCCGCTGTCCAGCGCTTCGAGAATCTGGTCATCGAATCCGCTGACGAATCGCATGCAGAAGACGGAGGTGACCTTCCAGGCTTCGTCGTCGCTAGAATACGCTGCACGGACGGCATCTCGGTGCCAGGCCTGTGGGGCGCGCACGGAGGCCTCCAGGATCCGGCGCCGCACATCCTGTGGAACATCGGCGTCGAGAAACAGCTCTCGAAGATACCGCTGGATCTCGAGGAATACCTCTTCGGAAAGCAGTATGTCATCGGCGTCCTCGAAGCCCGTCGCAGCTGCGTGTTCGAGGGCCGGACCAAGAGAGATCGACGCCTTGCCTCGGAGCTCTTCTGTTTCGTCGCCACTGCGCACAATCGAGAGCAATGCCTCGGCGAGCTCGTCATCGATGACGGTGAAGTCACCAGCCAGCTCCACCGCGAGGAGCCGGTCGGATTCGTCGGCCTGGTCATCCCCAAGAATCCTGAGGAACATCTTGCCGGTGCCTTCGGGCCACTCCCAGGGCGGAATGTCCTTCAGGGTCTTCAGGTCCATACTTCGGTCTCCGAAATCCTGCCATCTTTTCGAGGTGGGTCGGGGGTGTCAAGCCCAATCCAGCCCAGGCCCACCTCCAGCGTGACTGAAATGACGGGAGATACGTCTCCTTACCACCGGTGCTCGATCGTCTCAACGTCCATGAGGGATCCGTCCACCAACTCGGCTTCAATCGGCTCTGGCCGTCCCGCCTTCCTTGCAGTGCTGGGCCAGCAACCTCTCAATCTTCTCCGCGCTGGCCTCGCCGTCCAGGCCGGTGATGTCAGCGTGGAGATCGGCCCTCTGGTACGACTTTCTGAAGTAGGTGATGTCCTTCTTGATCTCCTTCCGGTAAAGCTTCTTCTCCTCGCCCGTGAGGTACTTCTCGATCCGCCGGGAGTCGATATCGTAGAATCTGATTCGCGAGAGGATGTTCTCCGGCGTGTCCTCGATCGCGACCGTTACGCACTCCATCTTCCCGATTACACGAAGGTACGCATCCCTTAGGCCACTTGGCGGAAGGGCGATCACGCAGTCCTTGTTCTCACCTGCGATTCGCGTCAGCACGACGGATACCTCCTTTCTGTACGAGTAGTCGGTCAGGAAGCGGGACTGGAGCCGCATGACGGATGTCCCGAAGTGCCTCTCGATCTCCTCGTCCAAATCGAAGAAGGGATACCCGAGCCGGTCGGCAACCAGCCTGCCCACTGTCGTCTTGCCCACGCAACCTACTCCGGTGAGAAGAACCCTCATCCTCGATCCCCCAGAGTTCATCGAGCTTCTCGGTCCGCTGGATCCTTGTTTCACAGAACCTTCGAAGACGGTACGACAGGAAATGCCTCCCAACGACCCGATTTGCGCGGAATCATGGTTACCGACCGACGAGCTTCCGGGCCGTGGTGTACCCCGGACAAGCGACAGCTGCACCAGAGCATCAGCGGTTGGGCCGAGTGTGAAAGAGCGCGCAAGAAACCCGGTCTGGTGGCCGAACCAGCGCCAACGACGACCAGATGCACGCTTTCAGGCGCGCTGCGTGAACGAGAGCAGCCCTCCGGACGGCACGCTCCTTGCTTCGAGGGATCTCATTGCGGGGCTCTCGCCTTCTACCAAACCGCTGGATCTCGTGGGAGGAGTTCTCGAGCCGTACAGCTCCAGGAACGCAAGGACGCGAGGAAGGTCCCCGCTCGCGGAGGATGGTGACCCAGGCAGGATTCGAACCTGCGACACCCAGCTCCGGAAGCTGGGGGACAATGAGCATCCAAGTATTTGATTTTCCAGAAGTTTTCAAAATACTGCGCCCGTTTGGCTTTCCGAGGAGTGGCGAGGCTTCCGATGAGTTACCGGCGATTCTGAGCCGGAGGGGTCCGAGCGGAGAGGCTCCCCGAGCGAGGATTCCAAACCCCTGTCGTCCACGCGCACCTGCGCTCCCGCGCAGTGCGCACGGGCTTGGTCAACGAGGGGCTGGAGATGGGATGCCTTGACTGTCAGCCATAGTTCGGGCTGGGGTACGATCCATCCCGAAGGAGCGTTGGCTTGGATTTTGCCAGGGTGATCGACGCGGTCGCGGGTTTCCTGGAGCGGGAGAATGTCCCGTTCGCCCTGGTCGGCGCGTTCGCGCTCCATGCCTACGGCCTGTCCCGGGCGACGTCCGACCTCGACTTCGTTACGGAATCGGAGGTGCGCGAGCGACTCATCGCGTTCCTGGAGTCGCTTGGCTACGAAACGCTACATGCGAGCTCCGGGTACTCGAATCACCTGCACTCCGACGCCGCCGGGGGGCGACTGGACTTCATCTACGTCGCGGGAGAGACCTCGCGGCGACTCTTCTCGGCACCCGGCACGACCCTACGGCTCGGCGGCCGCGACCTGCCGGTGCCCCGTGCAGAGCATCTAGTGGCCATGAAGGTCCACGCGATGAAGAACGACCCGGAGCGAGTGTTTCAGGAGATGGCCGACATCCGCGTGCTGCTTCGGGTGCCCGGAATCGACGAAGACGAGGTTCGCGGCTACTTCGAAGGAGCTGGGATGGAGGACAGGTACATTGAGCTCACGCGATCACTCTGACGCCCTCGACCTCGAGCACGATCTGCCCACCACAACGCAGGACGTCGCGGCGTTGCGACGCGCGAAGGCGTCACGCCTCTTGGATCTTGCCGAATACATTCGATTCCTCGAGCGGCTTGCCCCCCAGGGTTCGCGATCGGTTGAGCGCACTCGCCGCGGTCCCCACGGCGATCACCCCTTCGTGCTATCGGACTGACGAGACGCGGCCCCCGTGAGGTCGCGATCAAGGTCCTGCGCGACCATCGGACGCGGCTGAGCCGACGGTCGAAACCCTGTCGCTCCCGAAAAGCCGATTCTCTCAGAATCACGTTCACCCATCGAAACCCGCCCCCAGCCGCGAAATGCCTCGGCCGGACAACAGGTGAACGAGAGCGCAAGCCGCTGAAGCCAGTGTGGAAGAGCTCGCGAAGAAGGCGGTCTGGTGGTCGAACCCCAGCCAACGACGACCAGGTGCGCGGTCTCAGGCGCTCTGCGTGAGCGAGAGCGGCGTCACGCTGGGCACGCTCTTTGCTTCATGGGATGATCGTGTTGCGGGGTTCCCGCAGATTGCCGAACTCCAAGATCTCGTAGGAGGACTTCTCGAGACGGACAGCTCCAGCAACGCAAGCGCGAGGAGCGTCTCCCGCTCGCGGAGGTTGGTGACCCAGGCAGGATTGCCGTCGCCGCTCCGCGGCTCGGCGTGCCTGGTCGCTCTGCGCCCAGGGAGCGAACCTGCGACCCCCAGCTCCGGAGGCTGGGTGTCCCAATCGCCGCAACCGCTTGAGTTTGCGAGGCTTTCTTGAACCGCTGCGCCCGTCGGGCCTTCCGAGGAGTGGCGAGGTTTCCGAGGAGTGACCCATTGGGAAGGACAATTTGGACCCTCGGACGAGGTTTGATATTTATAGCCGAAATGCTATAAAGTTCTCATGGCGTTGCAGGATCTGACTCGCGAGGCGCGCAAGCGGGCCGGGCTCACCCAGGTAGAGCTCGCCCGGCGGGCGGGTGTCCCCCAGTCGACGGTCGGACGGATCGAAACCGGGGCGCGAGTACCCTCGACGGCGATGGCAGAGCGGCTCATCCGAGCGGCCGGTTTCGAGCTCCGCGTTGGGCTCGGCGAACCCGACCCCGGCACCGACTCGCTCTTCGAGCGAACTCTCCGGCGGACACCTCGCCAGAGGCTCGCCGATGCAACTCGCGCGGCCCGGTTCGTCCTGCGTGGCCGCCGCGCGCTGCGGCGGAAACGCGGTGGCTAGCGAAGGCTTCGACCCGGTTCGCATGCTCACCGCGCTCCAGGAGGCGGGCGTCCGTTTCGTTCTGGTAGGCGGCATGGCTGCGATCCTCCACGGCGATGTCAGTGTGACCATAGACATCGACATCGTTCCCGAACGCGAGCCGGAGAATCTCGATCGACTGGCGATCGCACTTCGTGCCCTCGGCGCCCGGATTCGCGCCAGCGGCGAGCCGGAGGGGTTGCCCTTCGACTGCTCGAGCGCGTTCTTCCGAAACCTGGCGCCTGACTCGATTCTCAACCTGACGACGAAGGCGGGGGACCTCGATCTCGCCTTTCGTCCGAGCGGTACCGAGGGCTACTCAGACCTGCGACGGGATGCCGTCGAGATCGAGGCGGAAGACGGGGTCCGCATACTCGTCGCTTCGCTCGCCGATGTCATCCGCTCCAAGGAAGCGGCGGGCCGAGAGAAGGACCGAGTGGCCCTGCCGCGGCTGCGTCGGCTGCTCGACCGGACGCGCCGCGAGGAGCCGGAGGACGCGGGCCGTTGAGGCCATGGTACGGGCCAGGAGCATGGAACCGACCCGCGGCCCCGAACCGCCGACCTGGGAGTGATGAATCAAGGAGAAGAGCGTCTCGTGGTGACCCAGGCAGGATTCGAACCTGCGACCCCCAGCTCCGGAGGCTGGGTGTCCAAATCGCCGCAACCGATTGATTTCGCGAGGCTTTCTTGAACCGCTGCGCCCGTCGGGCCTTCCGAGGAGTGGAGAGGTTTCCGAGGAGTGACGTGTGGCGGCCCACAAGGTCCTCTCGGCGCAGGATCAGGCAGACGGAACCGCGGCAGTCGTCCCGTCTCAGGGACCGAGCACGAGCGCGGGTGCCGACCCATCTTCGAGCTCCCCGCCGACACGCCACGCGTCCTCGCGAAGAGCCAGTCCGGCGAAGGAAAGCCACAGAGAGGCGATCAGGCGGCGAGCAGCCTCGCGATCTCCTTGCGGTCGGCGCCGAGCACGAAGAGCGCCCGCATCAGCATCTCGATGCTCGCGTCCGCCTGCTCGAGGCGCGCGATGCGAGGCTGGGTCGAGCGCATCCGCCGGGCGAGATCCTCCTGTGTGATGCGTTGCGACCGCCGCCTCTTGCGAACCCGCTCGGCCAGCCGAACTCGCATCTCGACGATGGCCGCCTCCTCGTCCGTCAGGCCGAGGAGGTCCTGAACGGATCCCTCCGTCCACCCCTTCGGAAGATTCTTCCTACGCACGCTCGTATTCCTGTAGTCGTCTCTTGCAGAGATCGATCACCCTCTTGGGCGTACTCTGCGTCTTCTTTTCGAACCAGTGAATCACGAGGATCGCCTCCGGATCGATCCGGCAGATGAGCCTCCTCTCGCGGTCGTTGACCCGCAGCTCGGCGGACCCGTGGGCCGATCTCGTGCATCGGCCGCGAGTGCGGCATCCCGAGCGACTCGCCTCTCTGGAGCCGGCGCAGCAAGACACCCGCCTCGATGCGCGCGGCAGTGCCCACCGGTGGGGTTTGCAGCGTCCCGACCATCCACCGAAGAGGCTTATCGATGGGATCCATCCTATACCTTTTCCGGTATATAGCACGCGCGCTTGGCGAGGACCAACCACTCATCGAGAAGAGCGCTGATCGAGAGCGGCGCAACCGCGCCCCCTGACCAAGGACACAGCAGCCTGGCGGCCGAGCCGCCGCCAACGATGACCAGATGCGCGGCCTCAGGCGCTCTGCGTGAGCGAGAGCGGCGTCACGCTGGGCACGCTCTTTGCTTCATGGGATGATCGTGTTGCGGGGTTCCCGCGGATTGTCGAACTCCAAGATCTCGTAGGAGGACTTCTCGAGACGGACAGCTCCAGGAACGCAAGGACGCGAGGAAGGTCCCCGCTCGCGGAGGATGGTGACCCAGGCAGGATTCGAACCTGCGACACCCAGCTCCGGAGGCTGGGTGACAATCAGCATCCAAGTATCTGATTTCTCATCACTTTTCGAAATGCTGCGCCCGTTTGGCTTTCCGAGGAGTGGAGAGGTTTCCGAGGAGTGACCGCCGCTCGCGCTCGCTCATGCGAGGGAGGGGGAGCCGGCGATCTCCTCCGCGTAGATCGTCTCGATCTCGGTGACCTCGGCGTCGCTAAGCCGGGCAAACTCGCGGTCGCGGGCGCGCTTGGAGAGCGCCCCGTCGTTCTGGCGAAGAAAGCGGAAGAGAAGATCCAAGGTGGCCTGGGGCATGTCGACGAGATCCTCGACGCGCGCGGCGAAGCGATCATAGGCGTGCAGAAAGGCGGTCTCCTGCGGGAGATCGCGCTCGACGGTCTCCTGGACGCAGCGGTAGAGAAACTCGGCGTGGGGTGTGGCGTCGAAGAAACGGTAGAAGTCGGCCGTGTCGTTGAGGACGCGGACGTTGCCCTCGGGCGTGGCCTCCCATTGGATGAGGGGCAGGATGGCGCGCGAATGGGCTTCGAGGACGCGGCGGTAGTCGTCAATGAGACGGAGGATGACCGCGCTGACGGGGAAGATGAGGCCGGCGGGATTGAAGCCGCGCTGGGCCAGGACATGGTGAATGAGCCAGCGGTGGATCCTTCCGTTTCCGTCCTCGAACGGGTGGACATAGACGAAGCCAAACGCCGCGCAGGCCGCGGCGACGATGGGATCGAGGGCGCTTGATCGATCCCGCGTGAAGGTGACGAGCCCTTCCACGAGGCTGGCGAGGTCTTCGGAACGAGCGGAGATGTGGGCCGGGATGGGCGCGCCGCTTCGGCGGTCGCGCTGGCCCACATAGCCGCCTTCGCTGCGCAGTCCAAGGCGGACGAAGCGCGCGTCGCCGATCAGGAGGCGCTGCAGGCGGAGGAACTCGTCGAGATCCAGCGGGTTCCTTCCGGCCCGGCCGATTGCCCGACCCCAGCGCTCGATGCGGCTCCGGGGTGGCTGTTCGCCCTCGATCTCGAAGCTCGAGCGGGAATCCTCGAGCAAGAGGAAGGCGGCCGCCCGTGCGAGGACATCGGCCGGGACGGGCGCGATGACCTCTCGCGCGCGGGCAGCGAGATCTCGCGTGAGATAAGCGTCCAAGACCTCGCTGCGAAACACCAGGGGGCAGAACTGAGGCGTTCCGGGGAGATTGTTGCGGACGCGATGGCGCGAAGAGCGCTCTCCTGGAGCGGCGAACTGGAGGTCGGCATCGAGGATGTCGGTGAAGGAGGCTCGCTTGGCGTCCGGGAGATCGAGAGTACACCCGGTAAGCCACTCGTAGAGGAACCAGATCCGGCGGGCGTAGGAGCCCGTCGGTTGGCTTCTAACGAAAGCAGTGATCGCATCGTCGCCGACGGCCAGGAACAGGCGCTTGAGCACGAGAAGGTCGACGCCCTCCCATTTGAGGGCAAAGATCAGGTGGGCAGCGAGGGAGTCATTGGGGCGGTGGCGGGGGGTCAGGAGGCGCCAGTCGTCCGCGGTGGAGACCCTGTGGCGCTCTCCGATCGCGGTGAGGCGATGCGGCAGGGGGATGTCTAGGCCGTAGGCATCGATCAGCGCGGCGTATCCGGCCGGTCGGCCGGGCTCTGGAAGACGCCGGTCGTGAAAGACGGTGACAGGCTCCGAAAATCGATGCCGAAATGGATCTCCCATGAAAAGCGATTCTAATTCATGAATGTCGATGATACAAGATAGTATTCGTGAATTTTGGTTATTTCTGGCAAGGTCCTCTGCCTGGATACACTGACTGTCGACTCGGCGCTCGAGAGCCCGATTCTCGCGGAATCGCGGCCACTGTCTCGTAGGAGAAGTGCTCGAGACGTGCAGCCGGCTGGAGTCACCGGGAGGAGCCAACCAAGGGTCTTTCCCCAGTGCCCCTAGGCTGCTGAGTTTTGAGGACAGACAGTCTGCACGACAGAGGGCGCACGCTCCCAGTGGGGAGTTGCAGTTCGATTGGAATAAAATAGAATTAGCCCTCTAATTCTATTCTTTGGGTTCCATGTGAATCCCCACCCCGCGATCGCACGTCCCCCCAAACAGCGGCGAAGTCGGCAGACGTTGGAGCGGATCCTGCTAACGGCCGAGGAGGTGCTCCGGGAGAAGTGCTTCGACGACGTCTCGGTGGCCGAGATCGTCGCGCGGGCGCGCTCGTCGTCGGGCTCCTTCTACGCCCGCTTCCCCGACAAGCGAGCGCTCCTCCACGCAATGCACGAGCGCTTCGGCGAGCGGGTTCGCCAAGAGACCAACACCTTCCTGGCCCCCGAGAGGTGGGAGGGGGCCTCGACCCAGGAGCTGATCGAGGAGGTGGTGAAGCACCTCGTGGCCCTCTTCGAGACCCACGACGGGGTACTGCGGGCCGTTCTCTCGGAAGCCATTCGCGACGACACCTTCACGGAGCGCGCCGCCGCCATTGCACTCCGCGTTCGGGATCGGCTCTGGGATCTGCTCGAGCCGCGACGCCCGGAGATGAAGATCACCGGATTCGAGGAGTCCTTCGACATTGGCTTTCGCATGGTGCTGGCCACACTCGACCAGCGGCTCTTCCTCGGCCGCCTCCACGATGAGGCCGTAGCGCGGGAGAACGGGAAGCTGACAGCTCAACTCTCGATTGCGCTGGTGCGCATCCTCGGGATCGCGCCGGTCGACCAGGAGACCTGATCACCATGAGACTCGAGAAGATCACCGACCAGGTCTACACCTGCCTCCAGGAAGAGCCCGGCATCGGCTTCAGCAACTCCGGACTCATCAGCCGCGGCGGCGGGGTGGTGATCGATACCTTCTGGGATCTGGCGCACACGCGGGAGCTACTCGCGCAGTACGCGCGCGTCACCCCGAACCTGGCGAGGCGGGTGGTGAACACCCACCACAACGGGGATCACTGTTGGGGGAATCAGCTGCTTCCGGAGGCAGAGATCATCGGCCACCGCTCCTGCGCCAAGAGCTTCGGCAGAGAAAACCCGGGGCTTCTCCAGATGATCAAGTCGGCCGACCTCTCGGAGCAGCCGGCGCTGGCAGAATTCGCGAAGTCGCTCGATCCCTGGGATTTCAGCGGAATCGAGCTCACACCCCCATCGACCATCTTCGACGACCGGATGGTGCTCGACCTGGAAGGGACCCGAGTGGAGCTCATCCACGTCGGTCCAGCCCACACCGAGAGCGACGTGATCGTGAACCTCCCCGAGCAGCGGGTGCTCTTCGCGGGAGATGTGGTCTTCCGGCTCTGCACTCCGGTCGGTTGGATCGGGAGCTTCGCGCACTGGACCGACGCCCTCGACCGGATCCTCGCTCTCGATCCGGAGGTGGTGGTTCCCGGCCACGGCCCGCTCTGCGGCTCCGAAGGTCCGCGCGAGATGAAAGCCTACCTGCAACACGTGCGCGACGAGTCGAAGTACCTGTTCGATCTCGGGCTGTCGGCCCTCGATGCGGCCCGCCGCATCGATCTCGGTCCCTTCGAGGCCTGGCACGAGCCGGAGCGGTTGCTGTTCAACGTGGAGCGCGCCTACCGCGAATTCCGGGGCGACCCACTCGACGAGCCGATCGATCCGATCCCTTTGATCACGGATCTGTACACGATCCGCTGTGAGCGGTGGCCGGGAGGCCAACCCCAATGAGGCTGGTGACGTTTGCCCGGTGCGGATCCTCTGAAGAGCAGTTCGGGGTGCTGCTGGAGGATGATCGGGTCGTCGCATTCGGCGAGGCGGACCCTCTTTCGAGCATGGAGGCCTTCCTCGCCGCCTGGCCCGCCGGGCTCGACCGGGCAGAAGCGTGGTTGAGCAATCTCGCGGCTTCGAGGGTCGATGTCGAGCCGGCGCCGCGAAGCTCGGTCCGCCTGCTTCCCCCGGTCCCCCGACCGCCGGCGCTGCTCGACGTCGGGCTGACCCCGCGTCACCTCCGTGACGCGACACTGGGGCTGGTCCGCCGGGAGATCCGTCCGCCGTTCCGGGCGGCGGCGACCCTGGTCGCTCGCCTCCTCGCCCGCCGGGCCGCTGCCGGCAAGAAGCCCTTCCCCTACTACCGCGGCGATCCCTGCGCGCTGATCGGTGAAGGCGAGGCGACCTCCTGGCCCGCGACCAGCAGCTACCTCGACATCGAGCCTGAGCTGGCAGTCGTGGTCGCCGAGGTGGGGCCGGGGGCTTCGATTTCTCAGGCCGACCAGGCAATCGCCGGCTACACGATCTTCAACGACTTCACCCTGAGAGATCTCCAGTGGCCGGTGATGCTGAGTCTGGCCGGGCCTCCCGGGTGCAAGGATTTCGACCGGAGCAACGGCCTGGGCCCGTGCCTGGTCACCCCGGACCAGATCGGAGACCCCCTCGACCTCGACGTCCGGGTACGCATCGGGAACCGGATCGCGTGGCAGGGGAGCACTCGCGAATACGCCGCACACCCATCGGAGGCAGTGGCCCAGATCGCCCGCAGCCAGCGCATTCCAGCGGGGACGGTGATCGGGCTGGGAACCGTGCCGGGGTGCTGCTCCCTCGAGACCGGGCAATGGCTGCTCCCGGGTGACACCATCGAGATCAGCTTCGACGGGATCGGAACGCTTCGTCAGCGCGCCCCGGATCGCCTTCCCCGGCTCGAGACCAGCCGTTGGCGGGCGCGCTCCGAACTCGCCCCCTACTGGGATGGGGGTGGTGATCGCTCGTAGCCCTGCTGCGTTTCAGGACATTCTGGACTCCGCCCGTTGCAGCTGAAACGCACCGAAATGTGTATTCCGTTCGTTTGCGTCCGGCAGCCCGACCTTCCGCTTCTCAGCCCGAGTGTGGTGACCCAGGCAGGATTGCCGTCGCCGCTCCGCGGCTCGGCGTGCCCGGTCGCTCCGCGCCCGGGGAGCGAACCTGCGACTCCCAGCTCCGGAGGCTGGGGGACAATGAGCATCCAAGTATCTGATTTCCCATCACTTTCCGCAATGCTACGCCCGTCGGGCTTTCCGAGGAGTGGAGAGGCTTCCGAGGAGTGACCGGCGATCGTGCGATGGGGCGGCTCCCGCGTTGCGAGGTGCCCGGCTGCGGCAGCAGCAGCCCTGGAGAGGAACAGGTCTTGGAAGAGTCGCGTACGGAGGAGTGTCATCACAGCCGTACCAGCAGGCCCAACACACACGGGCACGAGCAGAAAGCTCACAGAATGACACTTCAGATTGGCGTAGGGCCCACCGAAGAAGGTGCCGGAGGTTCACGACGATATGCGACTTCGATACGCGATCCTCGCCGTGGCCACTTTGGTGGCCCTCTCCGGCTATCGCTGTCATCCGCAATCGCCGAACGCGTTCCATCTGATCGGCTATGCCGTGATCGACGCCGCCTACGACCCGGTCTCGGATAGGCTCTGCCTCTTGTCGGCAGACCCACCGGCGTTGCATGTCTTCTACCCCAACTCGGGGGTCGATGTCTCGATTACACTGCCTCCTTCACCCGAGGTCCTGGCGGTCAGCCCCGACGGGACGGTGGCCGCAGTCGCACACGACCAAGCGCTGACCCAGATCGACCTGAGGAACCACTCCGTCGTGGCGACGGTTCCCATCTCACCCGACCCCTTCGACATGGTGATCACCGGCGACGGATACGCGCGTATCTTTCCGGAGGGCGTCCGAGAAAACACGGTCTCGAGCGTCGACCTCTCGACGGGTGTGGAGACGGTCATGCCGTGGCCGCCCTCGTCGGACGGCCGGGTCGCCGCCGTGCACGCCGACGGCCTCACGGTCTACGCCGCCGACACGCACTTCGTCCCCGACGACATCCACCGCTACGCCCCCGCGGGTCCAGAGCTGGAGCTCCTGAGAAACTCCCCCTATCACGGAGACTATCCATTCTGCGGCGCACTCTGGCCTTCCGAGGACGGTCTCCGACTGCTCACCGGCTGTGGCCACGTGCTCCGCACGTCCCCCCAGCGCTTCGAGGACATGACCTACAACGGGATGCTGAGCCACGCCGCGGAGCTCGAGAGCGCGTCGCACAGCGCGGAGCGTTCGCGAACCCTCGTCATCCCGAAAGCCGTACCCGGGGTCGCGGATGACGCCGATCGCGAGGTCCAGATCTATGAGGACCAGCAGCTGGGCTTCCTGGGGACCATGACGCTGCCCGACTTCCCGGACGGGACGCCGGCCCACGGCCGCCACGTCTTCTGGAACGCACCCGGCGAGAAGTTCCTGGCGGTCGTCGAGTCCACGAGCAGCGGAAGCTTCGGCGTTCTGGTGCGGAAGTACAGCGAGACCCTCTTCTCCGGCGCCGTCCCGCCGCCTCCGCCGGATCAGGACTTCTTGCGGTTGGCCGGATTCCGGGTCGTGGACGCCGAGTACAGCGCGGCGCTCGACCGGATCGTGGCGGTCTCCGGCGCGCCGCCGGCCCTGCACGTGATCGACCCCGAGTCGGGCCAGACGAATTCGCTGCCGCTCCCCCATGCCGGGTGGTCCGTCGGCGTCAGCCCGAATGGCCTGGGCGCGGCAGTCGCCCACGACGGCTACGTCTCCCAGGTGGGCCTCGCACCGCTGGAGCTCCTCAACACGTGGCCTGTGCCGTGGACGGTGCTGGACATCGCGGCATCCGATGACGGCCGGGCCTTCGTGGTGCCGGACCCCGACCCCCACGACAAGCCGGTGTGGGGAGTGGATCTCGCGACTGGAGAGTATGCGACCGGGCCCTTCATCCGCTCCATCAGCTATCCGTCCGCCCACGCGAAGCTCCACCCCCACCATCCCATCCTCTACGTCGCCCACTACTATGAAAGGGACCTCTGGCACCACGACGTGAGCTCCCTCGCGCCCAACTACCGGTGGTACCTCCCTGCGTTTGGCACTCCTCCCTGCAGCAATCTCTGGCTCTCCCGCGACGGCGCTCGGATCTTCACCGCCTGTGGTCACGTCTTCAGCGCATCGCTCCTGCGCGAGGAGGATCTTCAGCACCAGGGTCAGATCGCGACCAACACCCGGATTCGGCATCTGGACCATTCGGAGACCGCGGACCAGGTGGCCTTCATCGAACAAGACAACTGGATCATCGGCCACCCGGACGCCGATCAGACCCTCCGCCTTGCGAGCGCATCCACGTTCCTCGAAACGGCGAGCATCGATCTCCCCGATTTTGTCGTCCAGGGGGACATCCATGCCAGCCGGGGCCAGTTCGCCTTCTTCGCTTCATCAGGCGACCGCCTCTACGTCGTGGTCGAGGCCGCGCCCGAGTCCGGTCTGCTCTGGGACCAGGGAATCGTCGCGTACGACATCACGCCCTGAGTCGGCAGCGAGACCGCTCGAGACGCCGATCGACCGACTCGCTCTCTCCTGCGAGGAGGTTCGAATCGGCATTGGGTGGCTCGGCGAGGTGGCTCGACCTCCCAGGGGAGACGGGCATGTCCGCCTTCGACTCGAGATCCGCAGCTCTGTGGAACTCTGCCCGGTGCAGCCGCAAGGCGCCAAATTCGGGGTCTCCTGCGCAGACACGACGGCCGCTATCCGCTTCGCCTTCATCCGCTTCTGGCGGGCCTTCACCCGGGCGGCGGCGAGATCGATGGCCACCGCATCCCCGTTGCCGAAGGACATCTCGTCCGGCGTCGGACCATTGAAGGCCGCATCGGGGATGGTCTCATTGTGAGCCTTCACCTCGCTGGGATTCGAGATGCAGGCGTCCGTTGGCTCGTGCCACCGCGCCGATCCCGAAGACAGCGACACCGCTCGTTGGGAGCCGCCAACCGGCGCGCGCGGCAGCTTGGTGGCAGAATCGCCGCCAACGACAGCCAGATGCGTGGCTTCAGATGCTCTGCGCGCGCGAGAGGGGCGCTACGGCGGGCACGGTCCTTGCTACGAACAACAACCGCATTGCGGGGTTGCCGCCGGTTGCCAAGCCCTTGGATCTCGTGGGAGGGCCATCTCGGAACGCAGAGCTCCAAGAAGACAGGAAGCACAGGAACGCAAGGGACGTCCCCACTCTGCGGGGGTGGTGACCCAGGCAGGATTCGAACCTGCGACTCCCAGCTCCGGAGGCTGGGTGTCCAAATCGCCGCAACCAATTGATTTCACGATGCTTTTCTTGATCGTTGCGCCCGTCGGGCTTTCCGAGGAGTGGAGAGGTTTCCGAGGAGTTACCGCTGAAGCGCCGCAGCCGGTCTGGGGGGATGGCTCTCGGCCGAGATGACCCAATCGACCGGCGCAGCGCCCCAGCTGCAACGCCTCCGCTTCAGATTGTCCTGAAATGGAGCTTCAGCACTGGGCGTGTCACGTCCCACACGATGGGCGAGGCCGCCTAGGTAGAGAACCGACAGGTCGGCACGTACGAGCTCTCGCCGACCCACTCGTAGCATTGGACCTCGCCCACGGCGTTCAGTCGATGGCCCAAATACAGCGCAAACGGCGCCGGGACCGCCATGAAGAGGTGGAGCACCCGGGCGCCGCTCGCTGACAGCTCCCGAGCGACCGCCTCCTTAGCCGCGGCCGCCGCGGCGTTCGCTGCTGCCGGCCCCGTCAGTGCCTCGAAACCGGTTAGCACCAGGCGCAGCTCCGCCGATCTCCCCTCGTGTTCAAGAAACTGAGCCACGTCTTCTCGAATGTCCTTCAGAATCCCAATGGCTACGGCAATCTCCCTGCACTGCCTTGGTCCTACCCTCTCCACTTCCCAGGGGTACTCGGGCCCACCGTACTTATCCGTCTTCCAGACCTCCCCCCGATAGTCCATCTCGAACGTGAACCCCGAGACAGCCGAGAACACCGACCCGATGCAAAGCGACGCGGAAAGGCGCCTACTGCCCCCAAGCGAAATCCGGCGCGGTCGCCGGGCTGCCGCTATCCACTCGCTGGCGGCCTGGAGCTCCTTCCGCATCCGATTCCACGCCCCAGGGGGCGGATACCTCCTCTCACCGCCGCCGAAGAACTCCTGCCAATCGAAGACCAGCTCCTGCGCGCTCGCCGGGTCCACCGAGTCGGTCGCCGTGATGACCCTCACTGGTCTTCGGTCTGCGCGAATCTCCTCAGGAACCCGACTCCAGAGGGTGCTTTCTAGCTCCGCTCGCGAAATAGGCTGGTTCCTCCTGGACTTCACCAAGGACCTCAGCCCCTCAAACGCCGCTTCCACATCGCCGCCAGCCAGGCGACTCGTGCCCGGAAAGTGCTCTTTCAAAGAGGCGCTAAAGACCTCCCGGGCCAGGCGCTCAGCGTCCGGGGCGTCGCTCTCAACAGACACCTTGGAGAACAGGAACTCCGCGTCTGCTCGCGAGTGACCTGCACGCTCCACGGCCCCCACGAAATCCTCAAACGAGGCGTCCCGAATCTCGTCGGCTCCCGCGTAGAACGTGTGAGGGTCTCGCACTCGCCGAAGAGCGTTTAGGACCGGCCGAACGCTCTCAGACACCCCACGACATCCAAGCACGAACCGCGCGTAGGTGTCCGGCGCACCTTCATCGAGCTTCCGGAGGTGCCCAACCTCCTTCCAGAACTCCGCCGGGGCCACTCGATGGTCCTTGTACTCGACAAACTCCCGGACCTCGCCCAGCCCGGGAACAAAGAACTTGGCCTCGGCATCCCCCATCGCCTCTCGAACCATCTCCGAGAAGCCCTCCCTGCGAAGCCAGGCGGGGATGCGAGCGACTAGCATGTGGTCCTGAAAGGTAAAGCCGCCCTCCGCGGTGTCGCCCCCCCTAGCTTCCGCGTCGAGAAGCGACGGAGGGGGCTTCTTCTCGCTAGCCACAGCTCCCCTCCATCTCAAGCTTTGCTTCCTCGTAGGCGCCGTCAGGCCAGTAGACGTTCGCCGAGCCGACTAGGCCGCCATCACGCAGACGCACGATGACGAGCGCCACGAAGTAGGCCCCCACCTCGGGATCGCCCGCGATCTCGAGCATTGACCGCACGTCTCTCTCACTCGGCGCAGTGGAAAACGAAGGATGCGAATGCCATTCGCCGAGGTAGTTGAAGCGGGTGTAGACCTCGCGTGTCTGGCGAAAGAAGCGCGCGAGCGCCGAAAGGGCTTCGCCGAGGCGACGGATGAACGACGCAAAGCTCCCCCCTCGCCTCTGAATCGTGAGGTCCGCTACTCGAAACCTACCTGGGACCAGGCACTCTCCCATCAGCACTCCTCCAATCTCCTGACTCCCCGCAGCTTCAAGAGCCGCTTCCAGCCGGTCCTGAATCTCACGAGGAAGAACTATCTCTACCACTTGTGCTTCGCTCCACCACCTCCACGATGAACGCCGCGGTCTCCCTAGAAGGCC
>Ga0214473_10001522_pt1 | contig 30296 bp, 30 predicted proteins | sample RVTome_7_FD_203509 | JGI IMG/M metagenome (GOLD analysis project Ga0214473, IMG submission 203509) | Soil microbial communities from uranium-contaminated site in the Upper Colorado River Basin, Wyoming, United States - RVT98D197 | ecosystem: Environmental > Terrestrial > Soil > Contaminated >...
TCCCCCACCATGATCTCGTGCGCAGCGATGGTGATAGCCTTGAGGCCGCCATTGCAGTACTGGTTCACTGTGCAGCCCGCCGCCTCCTTTGGGATCCCGGCAAGGAGTGATGCGATGCGCCCAATATTGGAGCCTTGCTCCCCGATCTGGCTCAGGCATCCAATGATCACGTTTTCAATCTCCGCTTCATTGAATTTTGGGCACCGAGAATGGACCCTTCCCAGCAATCCCCGTAGGGTGTTGGCCATGAGATCCTGAGCGGATGCCTGGCAGAGCTGACCGCCTTTCTCCATTCCCTTCCACCCCGATTTGCCAATAGCAGACCGCACCGCATCCACAACCACCACTTCCTTCAATCTCGTCATATTAGCGCCTCCTTCTCTTCAACCGTCTTCACCCCACCGCTCAATGAGGAATCCATGAGAAGGTGTGAAAAAATCACATTTTCAGAATCACCTTCGTTCCGGCCTACAGGGTTGGGGGGATTGGAGAAGCTTTAGGGCGGAACCTCTTGAGCAAGTCGTATAGTCGTTAGTCAGATAGTCGACTAGTCAAATGACTATAAGACTATAGGACTATGAGACTATGTGACAAATTTAAAAGACCGCCTTCTAAAGCTTGGACAAGACTCCCAACCCTGTAGGCCGAGGCACAGTGCACCAATTTTTTCACACCTTCTGATGACTTACCAAGATCATTGATTTAAACCAAACATGCTATGCAAAATTGCCGATTGTGGATTTCAGGAAGAATGAGTTAAGAAAAGCGGTTGTTTCTTTTACCCCGTTAGGAATGTAACCCCGCTGCTCCCTCCGGGCCAGGGGCCCTCCCTCCGGGGCAGAAGCCCCTCTGGGGCGGAGCCTGGGCCGGCGGCTGCAGCGGGGTTACATTTCAGATTAGTTCCGCCTGCCTGCCGGTAGGCAGGGCGGGGTTTAATTCCCCGCTTGAATTTCTAACGGGGTTTACTTGAGCAAGCTCTGCAGCTGCATCGCCAACATCGTATCGCCTTTCACCTTGAGCTTACCCCCCATAAAGGCGGCGACGCTGTCAAGCCTGCCCTCAACCATGTCAGCAAAGTCGTTCGAAGCCATGGTAATAGTGACGTTTGGCGAAACCGAAGCGCCCTCACTGACCTTAGCACTGCCATCACCAATAGCCACAGAGTAGTTTCCAGGGTCAGCTCCACCGATCTCGAACTGAAACACAGCCTTGATTCCTCCGAGCTTCCCAGGGTTGGCATCCATCCTCTTCTGCATTTCGGCAAAGATCTCCTTTATTGCCATGTTGGCCCTCCTTATTTCTTATTGAACAAATTTTCTGATTGGAATCTACCTAATCTCATAGAAGGTGTCAATCATAAAAAAAGGGGAGTAAGCATCTCTTTTCCCGTGATAGAAATCCATGGGAATGCCAAATCCAGAGGGGCAGGCGGGCCAGCGGAGAAAGATTTAGGGCGGCACCCCTTAAAGAATGACCCCAGACGCTCCAAGAACAATAAAAGCCTCATTTCATTGACTACGAAAGTTTCCCTTAAGCTTCTAATGATCCGCAATCCTAAAGATTTCGGAGTCTGGTCCGCCTGCCCCTCTGGAGTCCATTCTCTCATCACGAAATTGGAGATGCTCCCAAAAGGGGGCACAACTTGTTCATTCTGCCATGATTACTCGCCCGTAAAGCCCGCCACTCATTTGGTCACTCGACAGGGAATATAACGATGGAGCGGCGTGCCTGCCAGACGGTCTCGATGTTTTGCCGGGGCAAGCCGATTTACGTTGGCTCCATGTCCCTTTTCCAGATGTACGAGACCAAAGCCATGGGGGATGACAACCTGGCCACGCTGGGAACTATCCGTAACCTCGGCTTCAACCATGGCAGATCCTGCTTCGGTCTCGATCGATACTTCTTCACCATCTGCAATTCCAAGTTCTTTGGCATCATCGGGGTGAATCCGCATGGTGCAAGGCCGCCTTCCCTCATTCCAGGCCGGGTCACGCATGATTGTATTGGCTACCATTTCCATGTGATTCCCAGCCATCAGAACCATTGGATAGTCCTTGTTAAACAATTGGGTCTCCTCGGCTGCAGGTGTTACCTCCTTTAACCATGACTCCATTTCGGGGAGATGGACATGGATTTTCTTATCGGGAGTTTTTAGGAGGGAAAGGTTGTTCTCCGCATCAACCACTCCGATTTTTACTCCGCCGGGCGTATTTAGAATTTTTCTAAATATCTCTTCACCTGTCATCGGCCCCACCTGATAACCGGCACGGGCCACCTCCTCGGGGTGCATCATTGGAAATCGCGTCAGAAGCCCCCAGAGCGCAGCCAGATTTTTGGACCCCAATTCCTCTCCAAGGGTCTTCGCTAAAATATAAGGAAGCCACGGTTCTGCCTTTGGATTAGCATGGATGTATTCCATCAGCGCAACACCGAAGCGTAGCCGGTCCTTGGCGAGTTCCTGGAGTTTGGATGGATAATCAGGGATCATGCCTAACCTTTCAGCCAGCTCAATGTAGATGAAAGCCTCTTCTACCTGCTCCCCATCTGCCTGCACAACAGGCCGGCGCATATCAAAATAGTAATCCGGATACCTCCACTGGAAAAATGTACCATCCCACTTCTCATAGCCTGATTTGGCCGGAAGGACATAATGAGATAGAACTGCTGTCTCGCTCATGGCCACTTCAACGGTTACGAGCAATTCAAGTTTTGCGAAGGATTTTTCATAAGCGGTCGTGTCGGCATAAGACCGTAAGGGATTCGACCCGCTGACGATCACAGCCCGGATACGTTCGGGGTGGTTATTATCGATCTCTTCCGGCATCACATTGGGTGGAAAGACGCCCATGATCAATGGAATCTTTGTCACCACTGTTCTCCATGTCCTCGGGTCTTCCTCGGGCGTATGAGATCCCATCGGCATCAGGTGGCCCAAAAAAACATTGCCGCCGCTAACCCCGATGCGTCCTGTTAAAGCAAGAAGGATTAATTCCAAATAGGAGTTCAGAGTGCTGTGCCGTCCCATCAGGATGCCCAAATCACTCCGTATGGCGCTTTTACGGGTGGCAAACAGATGGGTGAATTCCCGAACAGTACTGGCATCCAATCCACAAACACGGCAGTTATCTTCCACATCTACATCATCAAACCAGCTTTGAATACCCTCGAAACCATCGACTCTGGCGACCAGATAATCTTTGGACACAAGTCCCTCGTTGAGCAAAATCTTGATCATCGCTTTGAACAGCAGGGCGTCAGTCCCGGGCCTGAGCCGTAGATGGATGTCGGCAAGCTTAGCGGTCTCCGTCACTCTCGGGTCAACAACAACCATTAAAAAACCTGGCTCCTTTTTCTTGTTGCGAAGCACCACCGGCGCATTGGATATGCCGTGGCTCACCATGGGATTGGATCCCCAGAGGACAAGAAAATCCGATCCCTGGATGTCCGGAAATGGATGTATATTCTGGCGGCCAAATGCCTTGCCATTTACCCAGAAAAAACCCGTCAGTTCCTGGGCCAGAGGGCTATAATGATTTTTTGACCCCAATCCATTTAAAAAACGCAAACCGAAGGCCGTCTCAAAATGGCAACCCTGGCCGCCCCCACCCATGTAGGCGATGGAGCGTGGGCCGTGGGTTTGGACGATCTCCCTGAGCTTGGCTGCTATTTCATCCAGGGCCTGATCCCACGAAATGCGCTCAAATCGATTTCCAACACGTTTGAGAGGGAATCTCAGTCTCTCCGGGTTATTCTGAAAATAGGTGACGTTCGCACCCTTTCTACATAGATAACCCTGCGAACGGGGATTTTCCTTGTCACCCCTGACCTGGATAATCTTACTGCCTTCGGTGATCACTTCCAAACCGCAGTTTTGGTAACACAATATACAAGAAGTCTTTTTCCATTCGCTCACGACACGCTCCTTTTCACAAGATCCACTTATTTACTGAGTTTATCGCGATCTTCTACACTGAGTTCCATAACAATATGCCCCCAGCCGCCACACTGAACACCCACATCAAAACAACCAGCCCTTCTGAATCGCATCTCGTTCGGCTCAATCCCTGCGTAGAACAGCTCGTTTGACGCAAAAATGAGTTGGGCAACCGAATTCAAGGCATAGATGCAAATTCTCTTTGGACAAAGATGGGTGAGAAGATTTCCGGCTCCGTCAAAATAGAATTTATCCCCAACCTTATGTTGACTATTACACCCCTTGGATTCCACCACTTTTATAACGATGGTTTTATTCATCAAGGCAGGTGATTTGGTGAGGACGTCTTCATTCCTGGGATTCTCTCTGAAAAGTTTCATTTCTTCATCATTATAACCCAGATACTGTTGAAACGTTTTCCAAGTTTTTTCATCTAACTTCATATCTTTCCTCCCTTTAAAGTTAGTCTCGAATAAGATTTATTAATTCCCTTTTTGATCAATTGAAATATCACATTCTGGTTTAAAGTCTGAGTAGTTGTGGTTCACCAGAAAACTAGGCCTTATTACTCTTTCTCTTTTTGTTGGGAGGAGGTTCATCCGCCATGGCGGTCATGGCCATAAGCGTCATCAAGGACGTGGCACACAATTTTTCGATTCCATTCTTAACGGCGAAGACTTCACTACTACATACCGTCAAAGTTCTCCCTGGTTTTACGACCCGTGCACGACCTATCAATAAATCACCATCTCCAGGAGCAACGAGGTTCAGTTTATACTCCACTGTTAATATTGATGACTCAGCTCCCATCAGACTGTAAGCAGCATAGCCTCCCGTATTATCCGCAATGGTTCCAATAACTCCTGCATGGAAAAAACCATGTTGTTGAGAAAGTTCTTTCTTATATGGAAGGTGTATCTCACAGTATCCGGGTTTCACCCCAACAAGTTTTGCTCCAATGAATTTCATAAACCCCTGGCGTAAGAAACTTTTTCTCACTTTCATTTCATAGTTTGGGTCTAAGGACTTAAACGACATCCTGCTACCTCCTCCCATAATCCACTTCCATCCCCCAAAATACTCATTCAAGCTTTCCTATTATTGGCAATCCTAAAGTAATAATCGACTGAGAATGAGCCTTCTTTATCGTGAGGAAATATATTTTTGGGAACCCATTTCTGTTTCGGCCATAGTGAAAAAATGTTGCAAATACTTAATGAAATCGTTCTTATTCATGACCTGCCTAATCTATTTTGTTTCACAGATAAGGGCAGACCGAGACGCATCGAATACATCGATACATGGAGTGGTCATCCACTGCTGTCAGGTGGTTGATCATCTGCACGTCTTCTGAACCGACGCTGGCGGTTTTCATAAAATTTGAAAAGATCGGGCTTCTCATTGAATATTTGATGCATGCAATTCTGTCAACTTTCCCGTTCTTATCAATCGCGTGAATTGGACACTGTTCTTGGCAAATGTAGCAATCTTTAGGACATCCTCTTTCATCCTTCTCAGGCCAGGTCATTGTGGGTAAAGGTGCGGTTGTGACAATTCCTCCCAGTATTAACCTGGGTCCATATCTCGAATTGAAGAGCAACCCGTTCTTTCCCACTCTTCCTATGCCGACTGCTTCAGCCATCTTTACCAGTGAGACATATCCCCAGAAGTCACCCGGACCTCTTATGTCATATGGGAATCACCCAAAGACGGGGACGGCTGTCTCACCCTTTTCCTCAATGATGCTTGCAACCTGCATCAAAACCATATCTATGTTTCGGTAGTAAATATTGGCAGCTCTCCAGTACATCCATTCTGATCTTTCCTGACATTTAAATATTCCCTTGGGAACAGGGATTCCGAAACAGAGGATGCTCTGTGCTGAAGCAAGCATGTCCGAAGGCCTGTAACCTGAAGGCTTGTTTTCAAGCGATACAGCTTTAGCTATGCCAAACACAGGAATATTATTTTGGGTGAACAAACTTGCCATCTCTTCAATGATCTCTTTCATGCAACCCCTCCCAATCAGAATTTATTAAATGCTCCCATCAATACCTTTTTGAAGCTTTCAATCTCTTCCTCTGAGTATCCTTCCTTAATTTGCTCGTTTAACCTCTTAATGATTGGCAAGGCTCTTTTAGCTACCATGCTTCCCTTTTCAGTGAGATAAACCAAGTAGACACGTCGATCACTGGGGTGATCCGATCGTTTCACATAACCTGATTTTTCCAATCGGTCGATCAAGCCTGTGACAGTCGGATTCTCTAACATTAAACCAGAGCTAATCTCCGTAAGACTCGAACCGTCTTTCTTCTGGAGGTAGAAGAGGAGCATGGCCTGAACCGGTGTGACCTCTACTCTGGCCTCTGAAAAGGCCTTTTGAAGGTTTATCATAAGTTTGTGAAATACTTTTGAAATTAAATAGATAAGCCGGTCTTCAACAGCCATCATCAATCCTCCGGATTAAATTTTATATGCTAAACTTTAGCATACTAAATTATTTTGTCAAGAGAAAAGCAGGAAATGGATGGGCAACAACCGCTTTTCCCTTTTGATTGATAGGTTTGAGCCCTTTTGTTATCATTTAATCAAAATTGATAACATAGGAGGCATTTATGGTCAGGACACAAATACAACTGACAGAGGATCAGGCGAAGGCGCTTAAGAAGATAGCCCAGTCTCGGCACTTATCCGTTGCGGAGCTCATCAGGAAAGCCGTCGACACGGTCATTAAGGCAAACACGGTTGTCAACGCCGAAGAAAGACATAAAAGGGCAATTGAAATCGTTGGAAAGTTCAGTTCTGGAAAACGCGGCGTTTCCAAAAAACATGATCTCTATCTTACGAAAATCTATAACAAATGAGTTGATACAGAACAAAGGGACGTTCGTGCAGAATGTGCCTGGTGCTTCTCATGCGTCTTCTCACTTCATCCAATTTTATGGTTTCGAGGGGAGAACTTCCTTTACCAACTGGTATCATCCCTTAAAATCTTTTGGGATCGGGGCAAATTCGTAACCATCAGGCCAGAATCTGTTTTTTGGACCGCATGCGATAATTCCTTTCCTGCACAGTTCTGATCGCCATTCGTATTTCAGGACAATTTTTTCGGCTATTATATGCTCCGGATCAAAGTGGACCATATAAGCAGGGGAATGAGTTGTCTCCCCAAATCCGGTGCCTGCCTGCTCATTCTTCTTCTGTTCAGACCTGTCAGCAGAGCGACTCTCACCGGGAACACTTGGTGCAGCTCCAGCGGGTGCGTCCTTCATTCGGGATGCCCCCCCGGAGTATGGAACTATTTCAGGAAGCTTTTCCCTGTACACAGCGAGAGCGATGGTCCCCATTGCCGAGGCATCGGCAAACACCTTCTCCGCATAGGAATCGGGCTGTTCGGTGAAGTAGAACCTGTTTGTTCTGTCCATGCCTGTTCGCCAGCCTTCGAAGGTATTTGACTCGTGAGGCCCGACGATGTACATCCGCTCCTTCCGCTTGAGGTCTGATTTCTTGCCGTCGACGATGTTTCTCCCATCCACAGCAATCACGATGCCAATGCGCCTATCCGATTTGTTTGTGACCTGAATGGAGTATCTCTGTCCCTTCACTGCCTCCATATAGAAAAATTTTCCCTCCTGGGGGCAGCGTGGATAGGTCCTGTACCTTGGAAACACTTCTCCAGAATCTGAAAGAACCCGCACATCCACTACATCTACATTTCCTGCATGGGCCCATGCCAATGCTGGAATAACCCATACGACAAACAACACCATTAATAAAGCGTTCCGTTTCATAACATGACCTCCTTTTTAATCTTCTTATGGTTTAACAGACAACCGGAACACAAAAAAGTTCCCGGTTTAAGGAAGAACTTCTGTAGTAAGATGTCATAATTGACTTTGGAAGAGAGGGCCGGGATTAAAACTAAACTATAAACTTGACTTGACGAGCGCAAATAGTAATCGAAGAATCAATCCGGCCCCTTTTGTTACAAAATGGCAGGAAAAAATTGGGAAGTGTCCCTACTTTTTTAAGGTGAACCTCCACTTGCAAAACAGGTCTTTGGGATGGGGATCGGGCGGGGCAAAGAGGCATTCCACCTCAATGCGGTCATCAATCTCCCTGGCAAAGCTCGAAAACTCACCTCTGTGCATCTCCTTACACACAAACTCATCCAATCCTCTTTTGAGTCGGGCCTCCTGGGTGGGACAATTGGGAATAGTGATGATGACCTCATTTTCCTTCTCTTCTATCTCGTAACCCACAAGAATTGCCCAGGGGAAATATCTTAAGGCTTTAACGAAACCTTTAAGCCCTTTCTCTTCGATATCAAAACGCTGGATCAGATCCTTGGCCGCCATTGAAGGCACCCTGCCCCAGACCTGCTCGTTGAGCTGTTCTGCCGTGGGTTGGTCTAAACGCTCGGCCACATAGAGGAACCAGAAGGCATCGATCACACGGTAGTGCCAGAGCAAGAATTGGATATAGCTTCGAAGCTGTGAGGTATCCATCTTCTCAAACACTCTTAAGTCCATAATGCCTCCATAATGAGATTTCTGAAGAAGTCCAGAAATCTCTGATTACATCCCTGCCTACCGGCAGGCAGGGATTAGGAACCAATTACACGGATTAGAAATGCAGAGAGCGAAAAGTAGTTTTTCAGAGCTCTCATAATAAAAAAGGGACACGCCACTTTTTAAAATTCCTTCGGGTCTTCCTTTCTAAGTAGTAGCCTATCCCTTTTTAGGGTCTATTTTTTCGAGGTCTTTGATTTGGTCTTTGATTTGGTCTTTGATTTGGTCTTTAATTTCGGTCTGGGAGCTTTCTTCTCCATCACCTCACTCTTTCTTTCTTCGAGGAATTTTTTCACATTGCGGCGACCCAGTTTACGAAGGCCCACGAGCATCGCTTTCTTCTCTTTTTTCGGTTTAAACGTCCCGGTCTCCCATTGGTACACAGCAAGAGGAGTAACTCCTGTCAGGCGGGCAAGTTCTCTTTGGGAGATACCCAATCGTTTGCGAAGGCTTCGGATCAATCGTGGAGAGAGGCGCGATGCCCCCACCTCTTCCGGACTCGCTTCGAAAGAAATCTTTTTCTCCGATTCTCTCTTCTGCAGAGCTGTGAATCGCTCGAGGGCCAAAACCGTCCTGCGAAGTTTCGAGACGGTACCCTTCAATGCCCTCACATCCCGGCCCAATGGAGCAGATATTTTTCGAACCTCCCTCTTTGCCAGACGTACGATTTCAGACTTGATGATCGCTTCCACTTTTCCCATGGATATCTCCTTTCAATTCCTGATTTGTTTTTCCATCCTGCCCATCAATTCTTTCGCCTTCTCGATTTTTCTTCTCCTCAGGGTCAACCAAGCCCTGCTTTCTTTCACCTTTTCCCGAAGCGATGAGACGTTTTCCTGAACCCTTTTAGCAGACGGCGTCCCAATTGCGAGATTTTGAGACAGGATCCTCTCCGGCCTCTGAACCTTTTTCACGTCCTGCTCTGATAGGGATAGATCGATCTTCATCTCTCGGAGGGCTTTTTCCAAACTCTGAAAGGTCACCTCCCCTTTTCCTTCTTTCTCCGAATATTTCACCGCTTTTTCCATCACCCCCTTCGCTTTTCGCAGAGGAAGCCTGAATGAAGTAACTATCCATTCCATCAAGGAAGTGGCGCCGGCAAACCCCTCTGCAGCCTGTTTTAACATCTGTGTTTTATGAACCTGAAGGAGCCGTATCACATCGGCCATCACCGTGAGGGCGGGTTTTGTCTCCTCCACCAGATCAATGATCCAGTACTTTGTCCACTGGGTGTCCCGGTTATATCCCACGAAGAGGCCCTTGCCCACAGAAAGGAGACTCACCAGAGTTCCGTGAGCAAAAGCTGTCTTGGCCTTGATCGCCTCCATGGAGCAAGGATTCCGTTTCTGGGGCATGATGGAACTTCCCGTGCTATGTTGATCGCTCAGACGAACCATATTAAATTCGCTGGTGGACAAAAGGATCAATGTCTGTGCCATCGTAGAGAGATGGTCCATCATCACGGCGATGGCGTACCCCAATTCTGTCTCAGGCTCCCATCTCTGGGTGATGGGATCGGTGACATTCTCCGATGGGCCGTCAAAGCCGAGAAGCTTTGAGGTCAATTTTCGATCGAGGGGAAAAGAGGTCCCATAGCCGGCTGCTCCTCCCAGAGGATTGTTATTGAAGAGAACGAACCAGTGGATGAACCGTTGAATATCTCTCTCCAGAGCCTCTGCAAAGGAGAGCAAAAGATGGCCGAAAGTGGTAGCCATTGCATGCTGGTGATGGGTATAACCGGGCATGATCGTCAAACGATGCTCTCCGGCTTTATTGAGAAGCGATTCTATTAGCCCGATCAACCCTCCAATAAATTCCATCGCCTGATCTCGAAGGTAGAGACGCATATCAAGAGCGATCTGGTCGTTGCGACTTCTGCCGGTGTGGATCCTTCCTCCGTGTTCCATTCCCACCCGGTCGATGAGAAAACTCTCGATGTTGGAGTGGACATCCTCCTTGGAGGGATTCAATTTAAACTTTCCTTTCTGATAAAGGGATTCCAATTCCCTCAATCCCTTGAGAATATTCTTTCCATCCTGCTTTGAGATAATCCCTTGACGGCAGAGCATCAACAGGTGGGCACGATTTCCCCATAGATCATATGAGATCAAACGCTCATCGCAGGGAGGGGTCCCTCTTACATCTCTCCCCGAGAGAAAATCAACGATCTCTTCCGGTGGAAGTTCCTCAAACCGCCCCCCCCATAACTTTTCGATCTTCATCATTCATTCTCCCTAAAATTTAAAGCAAAACTTATCACAAGCGAGCAAATTAAACAAGATAAAATAAATTTGAACCTATCCCCTCCTTCCTTCCCCCCCCTTAAGAAAATCTATTGAAAGATAAAATAAATTAGTTCTTCCTGTACTCTTCGACCAGTCATTTTAGCCAAGCATGCTTGATTTGAATTTGACCTTCCCCCGAGTTGATGGACACACCTGAAAATTTGTATCATTGGATAGGAGGTGCGTATGGGGGAAAAGAATCGTCATTTCAGCCGTGAGTTTAAACGAGATGCAGTGCAATTGGTCACTGAGAAAGGAATGCCGGTAGGTAAGGTGGCCCGAGAGCTTGATATTCATCCCAATCTGCTTCATCTATGGAGGAGAAGGTTCTTAGCTGAAGGGGATAAAGCCTTCGTAGGGAAGGGCCGTGTAACGCCAGAGGAAGCGGAAATAAGGGGGCTTCGGAAGAAATTAGAACAGGTGAGGCAAGAGAGGGACATTTTAAAAAAAGCCTTGGCCGTATTCTCCAAACAAAACCAATGAAGTATCGGTTTATGGAAGAGCACAGAGGTAGTTACAAGATAAAGAGTATGTGTGAAGTGTTGAAGGTATCCAGGAGTGGTTATTATGCGTGGAAGACACGTCAGCCGAGCACACGTCAGAAAGACAACGAGGAGCTGCTGAGACACATACGGGAGGTTTACACTCAGAGTAGAAGGCTCTATGGGAGCCCACGGATCGCAGCAAAGCTAAAGGAGCAGGGGTTTGGATGTGGGAAGAACCGGGTCGCCAGGATCATGAGAGAGCACTCCATATGGGCAGCAGTGAAGAAAAGGAGATTCAGGCGGACCACCGATTCACGGCATCCTTATGCCTTGGCTTCAAACTTACTGATTGACCGGAGGCAGACAGAGGGGGTATGGGCCTCTGATATTACGTTTGTGCCCACTTCTGAGGGATGGCTCTATGTGGCAGCCGTGATGAATGTGAAAAGTAGAAAGATCATTGGGCTGTCCATGAGCGATAAGCTCTCTCAGGAGCTGGCTTCTGCTGCGCTCAGGGATGCCGTGGGCAGGCAAAGCCCCTCTGAAGGGTTGATCCACCATTCTGATCGAGGCAGGCAGTATGCAAGCTATGCATATCAGGAGCTTTTAAGAGAATACGGCATGACCCCTAGTATGAGCAGAAGTGGCAATTGTTATGATAATGCCTATGTGGAGTCGTTCTTTGGTACGCTCAAGACGGAGCTGGTCCATGGTGAGCGGTACCGTTCAAGGCTGGAGGCGAGGCTTAGTATTTTTGAGTACGTGGAAGTGTTTTATAATCGTCAGAGGAGTCATTCGGCATTAGGGTACAGGAGCCCAGAACAGTATGAAAAGCTCCTTAATGAAACTTAATCATGTGTCCACTTTTTCGGGGAAAGGTCAATTGGTAATCATTAATGCTCTATTTGTTCTTGACATACTACTCCCTTTTTCGTACATTTAACTCATCCAAAGCGAGTTCTTAGTGCGCCAGGCAAAGTCTGGAGAATCTGTTGGCTGAGAACCGGGCCGACGGATACAGAGTTGAAATATTGTGGCACCGCCGGGAAACCAGCCGGCGAATATAGAATGCAGCGATAAATATTGTTATGGAGAAACTGGTATAATCTACCTGCGCAAATCAAATTTAGAAATTCTGTAGGGGGCTATTTTATGATAACCGGATTAGAAATTAAAGGATTTAAGGGACTTGAGCACCTCTCAATCCCTCAGTTGACAAGGATAACCCTTGTGGGCGGGAAGAACAATACAGGGAAAACCTCTTTGCTGGAGGCGGTGTTCCTCTTCTTTGATAGAATGAATCCGCAAATGCTCACTAATCAATTTGCCAGACGGGGTGTAGGCGTTCTGCCACTTGAACCTGAAACCATGTGGGCGCCCATTTTTCATGATTATGAAATGAAAAAGGAAATAAGCATCTCAGTAACGTCCGTCAGTTCAACTGAGACGATGACTATAAAATTCAATCCAAATTATACACCGTCTTTGGTGCGTGCAAAAACAACCGCTCAAGGAGGTCAACATCTACAGATCAGAACCGATCAGAAACCTACGCCTTCTTATGCCCTCGACATAACTTACAAAATGAACGGCAAGAAAGCAATATCACATCTCCTTATCGGCATCGAAGGTTTGGGACTGCATGTTGACTACATGAAAGCATTAAAGACGCAAGCGATGTTTATCGCTTCACGTAGCTTAATAAATCCGAACGAAGACGCAGAGAGATTTGGTAAACTGGATATCGTGGGAAAACAGGATGAAGTTATAAAATTTCTAAGAATTATCGAACCCAATTTAACAGCGCTTTCTTCGGTTTCAATGGGTAATATCTCAATGATTCATGGAGATATAGGATTGAAAAGGAAAATACCCGTATCGTATATGGGGGAGGGTGTTTCCAAACTCCTATCAATTATTCTTGCCATTGCCAATGCAAAAGACGGGATCGTTCTCATCGATGAGTTTGAAAATGGACTGCATTATTCGGTAATGCAGAAAATCTGGGAGGGGATAGGAAGGGCCGCCAGAGAATTCAACTGTCAGGTGATCGCAACAACGCATAGCTATGAATGCCTTGAGGCCGCATATATTGGATTATCCGACGATCTTAAGGAGGATTTTACGTATCTGAGGCTCGATAGAATTGATGATGAAACCAAACCGAAGATCTTCGATTTTGACATGCTTAAGGTGGCCATAGATACCAATTCGGAGGTACGGTGATATGCCTCCCCGAAAGCCAACTAAAATCGAAAAAGGGAAGGTAATTCTTGTTGAGGGAACAGATGCCTATTTCTTCTTTATGTGGGCATATCAGGCTTTTGACGTCCGTGACATTCAAGTGATAGATTTTGGCGGTATTAATGATCTGGGCCAATATCTGAAAACATTTAAGGAGCTTCCGGGATATGAGAAAGCCTCAACCATTCTTATTGGACGAGATGCTGAAATCAATCCTGGTGGGGCTGTAGAAAGCATAAAAACCGCTCTAAAAAAGAATGGATTCGTTGTGCCGGAGAGACCCTTTACTTTCGCTGAAGGTAAGCCCTGTGTTGCCTATATGTTGTTCCCCGGTTTTGAATCTGGCTCAGAAGGCAGTTCGCTGTTGCCTGGAACCCTTGAAGATCTTTGTCTTTCCACAACGGAAGGCGATCTGGTTCACGAATGTGTAGACCTATATGTCAATTGTCTGAAATCAAAAGGAATTACAATTACAAAACTTCACAAAACCCGCCTGCATGCCTATCTTTCCGGCAAACAGGATTTCGCGGGACTAAAGGTGGGAGAAGCTGCGAAGGCAGGCGCATGGAACTGGAATCACACCAATCTGAATCCATTTAGGACAATAATCAAAGCAATGTAGTTTAGGTATCGGATTGCTAATGGCGACACGACAGGTCTTAATTGATGTTCCGGAAAAGATCCTGCTCTCAGAAAAGACGGATGAAATCGTTTTGAGCCGGTAAAAAACGGCTTCTGGGCGCATCAGAAATCCTTCATCAAGCTGGCCTTCGACGCCCATAATAACGACGGCGCCCGGTATCTCTTGGCCTATCAGGTGGGATTGGGGAAGACGGTCCAACTGGCCCTCGTCGCCAAACTGATGGCCCTCTACGGCGACAAACCAATCCTGATCCTCGTCCCCAAGCCGTTGATGACCCAGTGGCAGGACGAGCTCTGGAACCTACTGGAGATGCCCTCGGCGCTGTGGAACGGCTGACAGTAAATCGACGAGCAAGGGGTGGCCTATCTGCCATAGGAATCCAAGGTAATCTATGAATCCAAGGATGGCAAAAGGGAGAAGGTCTTTGAGGCCTTGAAGTGGTTGGCCACCATGGCTTCCCATGTACCGAACAGAGGAGAACGGACGGTGAGGTAGTAAGCGATTTCAGTAACATGTGCTACTTGAATTCAAGTGGTAATCCTCAGCTTGCTTCTAATATGAGAGTGTGGACTTGTAGGTGTTATACGTAATAACTTGAAGGGATCTGGGAATAGTTAGGTTGGATAAGGGTTTGCCTAATTCACTCTTTCATTACTGGAGACCTAAACAGTGTTTCCGCTGCCCGACCCCCATCTTCTATTAAGTTAGCTCATACGTTCCATTCGATACCATCTGTGGATTCGGGCTGTTCTACGACCCCAGCCTCATGGTCAGCCGTTCGGAAATTAAAAAGAATAACTTCCAATAGAACCCTGCTATAAAGCACGATTAGAAGAAATATCAGGGGAGCTCCGATGAGGAGCATAAAAATTCCAAAAAACAGCGAACCATAAAAACCCGCGATGATAGAAATGAGGGCTACAAGACCCGCAGAAAAAATAGATAGGGCGTAGATAACTTTTATGATCTTTAAACTGACAAACTGATTGAAGGATACATCAAAGAGAGCCTGGAGAAAGGGGATGGTATGAAATGAAAACCCTGTTTTGAACAATCGATTGTCTAAATGCATTTTTATTCTTCGGAGCTTATTGAGGGATCCGCCACAATTAATACAGAATTCTGCATCGTTGTCATTGGAAGCGCCACAATAATTGCAAAACATATTTGCCCTCCTATAACATTTGGAAGCTTAACCTACGGGTTTAATCTCTTGAATCTTCCAACGGCCGTTTTCCTTCCTCAATATGGCATCTAAAGTGACTCTGTTCTCCTGCAGTTTTCCGCCAACTTTTACAGAAGATCTTATCAGCCACTCTAACCGGACATCGGCAGTCTCACCGGATATCATCTGTTTCTTCAAATGGTAGGAGAGGTTGAGGTAATTGAAATGGTTCCATGTTTTAAGTGCCTCTAACCGCTTCTTTTCCCTGTCGGTAAAATCACGAGAGAAGCAGGTCATGAAGAGGTCAATGTCCTGCTGTAGGTTTGCCTGTCTGACCGTTTCGAAGAGAGACTTTATTTTTTCAGTCTCCTGGTCTGCAAGCATAGTTCGTGGACTGTGTGAAGAGGATGGAGTGGAAAGCGGAGTGACGATTTCTTTTGGAATGACCTTGTCGGGCTGAGAATACCATTGACGGAGACAGTATCCTCCCGTACCCACAAGGATCACGAGGCCACACACTATGAGCAGGGGGAAAGGCCGGAAGAGAGTCTCTGTTAATCCTTGGGAGACAATACTTCCTCCCATCTTCTGAGGCAAGAGAGAGAGGATCTGCCGGCATTTTTTTAAATTTCTCGCCCTTGATTGAATACCCCTATTCATTTCATGCTTCTCTCTAAGAAAATCGGCCTTGGTTACCCCAGCTTCCTTGTAGAGAAATCGAAATTCCTCAAGCCTTTTTTGAATGGTTTTTAACTCTTGTTCTAACAAATCGATTTCTTCCGATGCTTTTCTTCGAACAGAATCAAGCTCTGTTTCAATTTCTTGATGGAGAGGCAAGAGTTCTTTCAGCCGGTCTTGATAACGAACAGACAGAGGATTGAACACATCGCTTGAGGTTTTACCCTTCTGCGCCTCCAATTTCCTTAAACAGATTTCTAATGCTTTCTTTTCTTTAAACAACCTCAGCCATTTCTTTGACCGTTTTTTAATCGATTTTTTTTCTAATGGTTGAAGGTTTGTTTCTCGAGATGGAGTTCCCTGCATCAATAGAGAGCCGCATTTTTTGCAATAGTTCCCCTTGTGATGAAGATCTTGGCACATCGGACAAATCAGTTGAACTTTTATGTTTTCTATTGGGGGAGTGGGGGCTTCATCAGTCAAAAGGAAGGCTTCACATTTTCTACAAAACTCCTCCCCTATCCTGTGCTCAATACCACATCGCGGACAAATGACCATCTTAGACTCCAAAAATTTTAATCTTCTTAATGAAGTTTTATGCATTTTATGTGCCACAAGATAAAAATATTTTATCGACAAATTTCAAGGCCTTTTCTTATCATTTAAAAAATGAATTAGACATAATTGAAGAATTTGGACGAAAATTGTCCATTCTGAAGGGGACTATTCCTCATGAATCCAACCCCATCAAGTAGATATGAGAGGATGAAAGTTAAAAACTTGGGAATGGTTTTGGTGACAAGTAGTGGGGGTCTTCTTCAAGAAGGTCCCCGGTCAAAACAAGGACTAAACTGTGGCAATTACGGAAGTGTCGTCGGTATTTCACTTTTTCCCCTTAATGACGAATGATTGGGGTCAGTGAAAAAGATGCCCCACAAAACCCATCGCTGGCCCAAAAACCCATTCTGTTCAATCATCAGTTGCAAAAAAACAATATCGAAACCGGGCGGGGGTGCTGGGCGGCTTTGCCGGAAAGTCGCCGCACAATGCGGCGGGTATTTTCCCAAAACCTTGCAGCGGCACCCTTGGAAGTTGGCTACATGCGTATTTAGCAATACCGGGACTTCACCTAAAGTGAAATCCTACGTAACCCTTCCTTTTCGAAAAACCCGCAATTGCAAGGGTTTGGAAGTACCCCTGCCCGGGTTCGATATTGCAACATCTGGGTTCAGACAATTCCTCCGTCAACGATGAGGGTCTGGCCGGTGATATAGTTTGAATGTTCCGATGCAAGAAAGAGAACAGCTTGGGCAACCTCTTCCGGCTTTCCCATCCTTCCCAGGCTGGAGGATTTGATGATCGCCTCTACCTTCTCTTTGGGCATTTTAGAAATGGCATCCGATTCGATCAGGCCTGGAGCGACGGCATTGACATGGATGTTGAAGGAACCCAATTCCCGAGCCAGGGATTTGGTGAAGCTGATCATCCCTCCTTTGGTTGCCGAATAGTTGGTCTGCCCGGCCGTGCCAAGAATCCCGCTGATCGAAGAGATATTGACGATCTTCCCATTCCGCTGAGGGATCATCTTCCGAATAACCGCCTTGCAACAATAGAAAAGGCCGGTCAGATTAGTCTTCATCAGCGAATCCCAATCGTCATCACTCATCAGCATCAGGAAATTATCACGGATGAGCCCCACATTGTTGACCAGGATATCGATTCTACCATACTGGGCAAAGGTCTCTTCAATCATCTCTTTGACTTGATCGAATTGGGTCACATCCGCCTTAAAAAGCCTGATCTTCAACCCTCTGGATTGGGCTTCTTTCATCAGACTCTCTGCCGCATCGATATCCTTCGAGAAGTTAGCCACGACCTCTGCCCCCTCTTCGGAAAAAAGAAGAGAGATCCGCCTCCCAATTCCTTTCGTTCCACCTGTGACAATGGCTACCTGACCTTTCAGCATCATGGCGCTTCCTCCTATAAAGTGCCTAAAGTTACGAGTGACTAAAGTTGATTTTTGTAAACTTTAGCTCACTTTAGTTCACTTTAAATTTTAGTCACTTTGGTTCACCTAAGGGTTTCACCCTTGGCCTCTTCATTCTTCCCACCAGTTCCCACAAGGGGCCTCGAACTCTAAATCTCCTGATCTGTTCCATTAAGTTCTGTGTGATGTTGATCTCAAGCCCCGGAACAATCCACTGCCTCCTCTCCAGGGCTCTTTCCCCGATGATGTCCTCCAATCTTCCTTTCAAGGCGGGGGAAATATAAAAAAAAGGATACATCAGATTTGTGTCCTTCTCAATGACCCCCTGCGAAAGGGAGATCTGTTCCAGCTCTGTTCCCGGATAGATCCGGATGCCAAGCATGGCGATAACCGCGGTTGGATTGAGTTGATCCATCAATTGAAAAGACTCTTCGATCGTCTTCTCATCTTCTCCAGGTCCCCCGAAGAGGATGTAGTGGCAATGGTTTACATTGAGCTTTAAACAGAGGTATGAGGCTTGAATAACCTCCTCTTTGGTGAAAGATTTCATATAATTCTTAAGCATTCGATCGGACCCTGAATCTGTACCGAACTCAACACCGACACAGCCTGCCTCCTTCATCCATTTTAAAAGGTTTTCTGAAAGGAAACCCGGATTGACAAACGCGCTCCATTGGACCTTAAGTTTTTCCTCGGCTATCCTTCGACATATTTTCTCAGCGAAAGAAGGCGGATAATTGAAGATGTCGTCAACAAAGTAGATATAATCCGTTCCTTGGTCCTGAATAAGATGACGGATCTCCTCAATCACTTCATCCACTTCTCGAAGCCTGACCTTTTTACCCTCCAGGAGTGGATAGGTGCAGTAAATACAGGAGAATGGACAGCCCCGTTTCGTCTGGAGGTTCAACATCCCTCCCTCCTCCAGATAACACCGGGTATTGAAGAGGGTCCGGTCAGGAGTAGAGATAGAAGAGACCTGTGCTCCTTTTATGAGATGGGAGAAAGGATGATCTTTTATGAGGAGATGAGGAGATGGGGAGATAGGGAGTTCTCTTTCGAGAGAATGGACTAATTGGAGAAAAACGTCTTCCCCCTCTCCTACGATCCCAAAATCGACAGTTAGATGCCGGAGGAGTTCCTCGGGAGCCAGCGAAAAACCTGAACCTCCAATGACCAACGTTGATGAAGAGCATTGGCGACAGGTTGAAATCACCTCTTCCACCTCTTTGAGATAGGAAATCGAGGTAGGATAAGTCAGATTATCCAAATTTCTCAAAGAGAGCCCGATCAAATCAGGCCGGAAGCGGGTCAAGGCCTCCTTTACATCATCCAAGACATTCTGAGAAAAGCAGAGGTCCATCACTTCAATCGTATGCCCCCCATCTTTCAATGCCCTGGCGATATATGCCAGGCCCAGAGGGAAAACCGGAGAGGGCATCCGTTCACGATTGACGGAGATGAGAAGGATTTTCATAGGGGATTAAATACTCCTGACTCTCTAATCACCAAATTCCAAGCTCCAAATAAATTTTACATGACGGGTTCGTCACTCGCGAACCATGAAAATCTCCCTCAATCCCCCTTTTACAAAGGGGGATAATTACCCCTCCCTTTGGCAAAGGGAGGTTGGGAGGGATTTAAAGAAGTTATTTTCAAGGTAATTCCAATTACCAATCAACAAATGAAGGCAAAAACCTTATTGGGTTATTGGTGTTTTGGTGATTGGCGATTATTTGATTATTGAAATTTGGTTATTGGTTATTGTTCATCGTTCATTGTTCATTGTTGACTATTTTTAATCCTCCGAATCACATCCATCTGGGCGCCGCGAAGCACAAAATTCGACATCAAAAAGTAGAAGAAGTGATTTCTGGGCCCCCAGAGAAGGCGCTTTAAAATGGAGCGTGGAGCACAGGCGTATTTCTGCGCCCAGAGGTATCCGTCCTGAAGTTCACGAACGGTCATCCCTTTCGGTTTGAAGACCACGTGGCTCATATCATAATGAGACCAGTCATGGTCGAAGATCCTTCCCTCCTCCTCCAACCGCTTTCGAAGAGGAGTCCCTGGAAATGGGGTAAGAATGGAAAAGGTGGGAAGCTCGATATTGTTTTCCTGGACGAATTCCGCTGTTTTTTTAAAGACGGTTGGGTCATCTCCGTCAAAGCCGAAGATGAAGGAGCCATGGATACCGACTCCGTGCCTCTGAATGGTCTGGATCATTTCGGACAATTCTTCCACATGCACAAATCGTTTCGAAGCCCCATTCAGATTCTCCTGGAGAAGGGACTCAAACCCAATGAAGAGAGAGATACAGCCGCTTTCTTGAGCCTTGTTGAGAAGGGCCTCCTTCTTTGCAATCTGGACAGTTGCAAACCCCATCCACCTGACCCCGTGACGTTTAAAGATTTCGAAAAGGCTTAATGCATAATCCTCACTTGCCATCACATTATCATCGGCGAGGAAGAGATATTCTCCTTTCTTATTAATGATAGAGGTAAGCTCCTGATCGACTTCTTTAAGGGGCCGTGTCCGGTAACGTCTTCCATTGATCGTGGGCACGGAACAGAATTCGCATTGATGAGGACAGCCCCGGGTCGTCTCAATCGCTTTGAAAAGGGGACTGTAACGCTTGCTTAGGAGATCTCTTCTCGGGAAGGGCATTCCCTTTAAGTATGACCATCCTTCATTTTTATAGAAGGGTTTAAGGGTCTCTCTTTCGAAATCCTTTAAAAGTTGATCGAGCATCCCTTCTGCCTCTCCGATGAAGACAGAGTCAGCATGCTCCTTTGCCTCCTCCGGTAGAAGACTGGGGTGGACGCCTCCTAAAATAATCTTCACCCCTCTCTTGCGAAATCGGTCTGCCACTTCATAGGCCCTTTTGGCCACACAGGTCAGGGCAGTAATTCCTACCAGATCCACATCCGCATTAAAATCGATCTCCTCGATTGCCTCATTGATGATCCTAACCTCATAACTCACAGGAAAATAGGAGGCGAGGAGGGTGAGACCCAGCATAGGAAAGGGATAGGGGGTGTCGTTAGAGAATTTAATTCCCTTCTCTCTTGGGAAGATGAGGAGAATCTTTTTTTTGAGGCTATCAACCATTTTCCGTTAAGTCACGATTCAGATTGCGCCCTGCACCATGTGAGGTTCAGGGCAGCCATGCACCCTATGTGGTGCATGGTGGATTGCGGAATCAAAATTTTTCCTTTACCAAACAACGAAACTTAAAAGTTGCCGCTATTGTTTATCGTCTACTGTTCATCGTCCATTGTTTATCATCCATTGCCTTCTTTGTTTTGTTTATCGTCTTTCGTCCCTCGTCTCTCGTCCATCGTTCATTGTTTCTCATCCACCGCTTTCTGTCTTCTGTTTTTCTGTGGTATAAAACTCCGAACTACGAACTCATTACTCCGAACTGTTCATCAAGATTCGGTTGCCTCCATGGCCTTTTCGTTGCATTCTCCCAGACATACCGGAGGATGAGCCGGTAAGCCATACGCTTAAAGGGGTTTGGATTGAAGAAACCACCCAGAAGGATTCTCGGCTGAGTATAGTATTTCTTCAGATAGGCCTGATGAAGACGGGAAACCTCCTCTACGGATAAGAACCTCGTATCCATAATGGGGTGCATGAAGTCATACTTTCCAAAATCACGTTCCCGGATCCTTCCCAGTCGTTCCGCCTCCTCAAAGTACCTCGTCCCCGGAAGAGGTGTGGTCATGGTGAGGACGAGGAAATCGCTCTGTTTTCTTACAAATTGAAAGACCTCCTTGAGGGTTTCATCAGAATCATTCAAATCTCCGAACATGATATTGGCCATCACCATAATATCATTCTTTTTCAGGATATCGATCGCCTTCTGTGCCATCTCTCTGGACTGCTGTTTCTCATACCGATCGAGCACATCCGGATGGATGCTCTCTATCCCGAGCATGACCTCATAGAGACCGAGGCGTTTCATCTCCGGTATAAGGTCTTCATCCCGCAGGATGTCTTTGATCCGGGACTGGAACCAGAAGTGGATACGGAGTCCGGACTTCCCCAGCTCATCGATAAACTCCTCCATCCTTCTCCGGCTCCAGTTGAAAGTATTTTCATTGAATACGAAAAGGCTTTTCCCATGCTGATGATAGAGATAAGAGATCTCTTCCACCACCTTTTTCCCGCTCCGGCCCCTCCAGACCCCCTCCCAAAACCTCGTCTCGGAACAGTAGGCACAGCGATCCCCGCAGCCACGGCTGGTGGAGAGACCGAAAGCCCTCCTTCCCATCCCGTGCCAGTAGTAAGCGTCGCTCTCCATATCAATGAGATGGTAGGCGGGAAGAGGAAGAGAGTCTAAATTCGGAATGATCGGCTGCCTTCCGTTCTGGATAACCTTTCCGTTTTCCCGGCAAGCAATTCCTTTAACGCCCTTTCCATCTTCTCCATTCGATAAGTTCTTTAAAAGTTGGGAAAAAGCGATCTCCCCTTCTCCCAGAACGATGTAATCCAGCTCCTCCATCTCTCGAAGGATCGATTCTGCCATCAGTGTAAAGTGGCCTCCGCCCGCGACAATGAGGGAATGGGGAGAAAGTTTCCGGCAGAGGTGGATGGTCTGAAGGGCTTCAGGAGAGAGACTGGTGGCTGAACAGGTAATTCCTATGACATCTGCCGCCGATGAGGAAACGAGGGGGGAAAGATCCTTCCAGGAGTTCGTAAGTGTGGTTGCATCAAGGATCTGGACTTCTATTCCTTCTCTTTCGAGATAGGCGGCTAACTGGAGAAGGCCAAAAGAAGGGGTCCACATTCGAAGACCCGGAAAGAGCCGGTGAGGAGGATCTATGAGAAGAACCTTCATGGATTGCGGATTACCCATAGATTTAACACATGATCATCGATTGATTGGATTTTCAAAAACTGATAACCTTTTACTGTCTTCTGCCTACTACCTTCTGTTTCTTTGAGCTTCTTTCATTACACCTCTAAATACTTTCGCATGGCTTCAATTCTTTCGAGCACCTCGGGAGGCACACGGTAGAGAAGATTTCCGTTAAGGTCGGTGAGGACATGGGTCGTGGAGCCTGTGGCCAGCACCTTTCCGTTTCCCTGCGAAAGGACCCGGTAGTGAAAGATCAGTTTCGCCACTTCTGTCCTCTCCATCGTCGTCTGGATGATAAGGGATTCTCCATAGGTGGCCGGAAATTTATATTCACAATTCAATTCCACCACGGGAGCTAAAAGATTCTTCTCCTTCAGTTGAAGGGGACCAATATGAAACCGTTCGGTTAGATCGTTTCGGCCCACCTCAAACCAGCCGACATAGTGACCATGCCAGACCACGCCGTAGGCATCGACTTCATAGAATCGAACCTGGATCATTGTCTCATGGTATTTCATCTCACTGCCCCTTCTTTAAAACGATCTCCCGCGGAGAAAGCCTCCACCTCTCGATCGATCCATCGAATCAATTTGGTCAGGGTGGCTCCATGCCCCACCTCAATGAATTGGCTAATCCCTTCCCGGATCAGTTTCTCCACACACCGATCCCAATAGACAGGCTGTCCGATCTCCCGGGAGAGAAAATCTTTAATCTCCTCCGGCTTCAACGGTTTGACGGTCCAGTGATTGAGGATGGGAAATTTAGGCGACCGAATCTCTATCTCTTTCAAAAGAGTCCGTATCTCCTCGCTTAAAACAGAAAGGGCGGGAGAATGAAGGGCAATGTTGAAGGTGAGTCGAGTGGCGGAGATCGCCTTTCTTGAAAGAGCGAGATCCATGGCCTTTTCTATCCCTTCCTCTTCTCCGGAAAGGACGAAATGCATCGAACCGTTATAATTGGCGATGGACAGATGAAATCCGTTCAGGTCCTGGCTGATCTTCTCGACTTCCCCGGATGGAAGTCCCACGATGCTCGCCATAGCTCCTCCAGAAGACGCCCCTTCTCTTTCGAGAATCCTTCCGATCGATTCGGTGATCCACAAACCTTCCTCGAAGGTGATCGCCTCAGAGGCGGCCAATGCGGCATAAATTCCCATGCTGTGTTCTGTGATGACATCCGGAACCCACCCCTCAGACCGGAGACGATAGAAGTGGACCATCGAGAGGAGATAGGTCGATATCTGGAGTTTGAGATTGAATCCGGTTTCCGCTCCCTTATATGAAAAGTCGGGGAGATCAAATGGCGTCTGATGGGAAGCCCTCTCCACCCATTCTTTAAAATGGGGATCTCTCCTCAGGGGATGGTCTTCTTTTAGGGTTGGTCTCTCTTGAAGTTGACCGGGAAAACAGAAAGCCGTCCTTCCCATTAGGCTATCTCTTTTTGAGGTCATTGAAACCTATATCAACGACCTCTGATTACACAGATTTTGATTTGATTACAATGATTTTATCTGAGTAATCTATATGTAATCGGGGGTTTCTAGATTTTTTCAGAAACCCTCTTTTTGATCCAGGACATACTGGGCCATGGTCCTGACGGATTGAAAAACTTTTTTCCCGACCTCCGCATCCGGAATGACCACTCCGAATTCCTTCTCCAGACCCAGGACCAGTTCAAGGGCATCGATCGAGTCCAGTCCGAGCCCCTCGCCAAAAAGGGGAGCATCGGTCTCGATCATCTCAGGTGTCATATCCGCAAGTTTCAATCTCGTGATGATCAGTTGTTTAAGCTTCTCAATCAGTTCACTATTCACTTCAGCCATGCTTCTCCTTTTCCAATTGTAGTTCGGAGTGGTTAGTTCGTAGTTCGGAGTATTTATGATTGCGTCTCCGAACTCTGAACTCCGAACTCAGTACTTCAAAAAAGGGGGCTTGAACCTTTTTTGTCATTCCTTCCAATAAGAATAAAAATTATACCATTGATCCGGGTATTTTTCGATATACTCCTCAAATTTTTTAATCAATTTCTCCATCCCGTTTCGAATGACCGCTTCCCGGTCTTTCCTTGCAGTGGCATCGAAATGGATGGGGGTTTCGATGATGCCTCGATATTTTCTGTTTTTTTCCATCACCACAAAGACCGGAAGCACCGGCGCGCCGGTCGCCATGGCGAGAATCGCCACCCCAATGGGAAAAGGGGTCTTCTTTCCGAAGAAATCGAAGGCCATTGTCTTCTGGGTTTCGATGCGGTCTCCTAACATCGCCACGATCTCATTCTGCCGCAATGCCTTGACCGCATCGATCACCGCCATCGGAGAATCATCCTTCGGATCGATATAAATGTTCTTAATCCCCCTTTGCTTTCTCATTTCTTCTCTAAAAGATTTTGTATCCAGATCCCTCTCATCCAGCGTGAGGACATTTAATCTTCCTCCCTTAAAGGAGAAGAGCAGCCCTCCAATTTCCCAATTTCCAAGATGAGGCGTAATACAGATGACGCCCTTCCCCTCCTTCAGAGCCTCCACCATATACCCTCCGCCCACCTCCTCCTCCACCCACCTATTTTTGTTAGAAGGTTGAAGGCGGTGCATCACCATATAGTCCAGAAGGTACTGGCCATAGTTTTGAAAGGTCTTCCGGGCCAACACACCGACTTTCTTCTTCGACCACCTTCCTCCACTGATTCCCTCGATATTTTTCCTGACATAGCCTCTCGTCTCTTTCATCAGGAGATAGAAGATATCTCCTACGACCACACTGAAGAATTTTTGGATAGATCGAGGGAGCAGGGTTGAACAGAACTGAAAGAGGAAGAGGTAGATAAATCGGTTTAGGGACCGGACGTGGCGCTCCTCCATTCTTAACCCCAGTTGACTATAAGACTATCCGGCGATAAGACCTGAAGACTTGCGATACTTCTCGCAGAGGTCTCCCCAGCAGGCAACCACCTCCCGATCGACCAGGAGCTCGACCACCTCGCATTGATTTTCGCATTCACTACATTCAAATCCCCGGGTCGAACAGGATTTCCGGGACAGTTCAAATCCTTTGAATAGAGTTCTGAAAGGTTTCGCTCTCTTCACTAATTTGGCCGCACCCATTGCCCCCATCAGACCGAAATGCTCCGGCACGATTAAAGGGGTCTCCAGTTCTTTCTCGAGCGCTTTTCGGATGCCCTGATTGGCAGCAACCCCTCCCTGAAAGACAATCGGAGAAAGGAGTTCTTTGCCACGACAGACATTATTCAGATAATTTTTGACCAGGGAGTCACAAAGTCCTCCGACGATGTCCTCAATGGAATGGCCGATCTGCTGTTTATGAATCATGTCCGTTTCTGCGAAGACCGTGCACCGACCGGCAACCCGGACAGGTTGTTTCGCCTTCAGGGCAAGAGTTCCAAACTCTTCAATGGAAATACCGAGCCTTGCGGCCTGCTGATCTAAAAAAGAGCCTGTACCTGCGGCACAAACCGTGTTCATTGCGAAATCTACAACCACCCCCGCCCTCAAGACGATCACCTTCGAGTCCTGCCCTCCGATTTCGAAAACGGTCTTTGCTTCTGGGAAAAGATCAATGACGGCGATGGAATGGGCAGTGATCTCATTCTTGACGAGATCCGCTCCCACCAGATAGGCGGCCAGATGCCGGGCGCTTCCGGTGGTCGCCGCTCCATCGATGGAGGTCTCTCCGTCCAATCGAGAGGAGATGCTCTCTAATCCCTGCTGGATGGCTTCGAGAGGGCGCCCGTTGTTCCGGAGGTAGACTTCCGCTAAAACCTCGTCTCTTTCGTTAATCACGACCATCTTCGTCGTAATGGAACCCACATCGATACCTAAATACATTGCGAACTTTCTCCGTGAATCACATCTCTCGTCGTAAATCACCAATTACCAATAACTAAATCGACAAACGGTTCTAAAACCAATTTATTCATTGGTGATTGGTCATTGGTTATTGTTTGGTTATTGAAATTTGGTCATTGGATATTTATCCCTTTGTTTTCCTCTCTTCCATCACATCCCTGAAGGCCTCCAGCCGGGTGGTCAACCCCTCCCTTCCTGAATGTTCATCAAGAGAGAGGACGAGAAGGGGAATCGAAGTTCCCCCCTTTAACTTCAACCTCCTCCTAACGAACTCCTGAAGAAGAGCATCGATGCCACACTTGAAGGACGTGAGAAAGACGACTCCATTCACTCTTCCTGAAAGAAAATGAAACAGGGAGCCTACGATCTCCCTTCCCGAAGACCAGTAAATTTCCTTTGAAAGATCTGAAACCTGTGCGCCTATCTCTTTCTCGGAAAGAGCATCCGGGGTGATGATCCTCATCCCGAGATTTTTGGCGAAAGAGAGAATATCTTTGTTCACATCCGTATCGAAGAGATTGTAAGGGTGCCCGATGAAGGCCACCTGGAAGGGTTTCTCTTCGATCTTCGGTAGTGCGGGAGTTTCGAGATGAAAGACCTGTTTCAAGGGAAGCCCATTGATTCGATCTTCCCATCCCTTCTGAAAATTTAAAAAGAACCGCTCTGCCTTTTGAAAAGCCCTCTTCCCATCCTTTTCCGTGGCGCCCAATCGTTTGCCGGTCTTCAAGAAGGATCGGAGCATCGAATGTTCCCTCACCCGGAGATCGATTGTCTCATCGAGGATCGAAACGGTTCTCTCCGTGGCGAGACGGACGATATCCGGCGCCCCACGGAACTTTGGGCACATGATATAGTCCCGGTGGAGGCTGACCAGTCTCGGGACAAAGAGGTGATCCACTTTGTCCTTCAGATCAATGGAATGGGTGACCAGCAGTTTCATGGGAAGGCAACTGTCTTCAAAATAGATGATCTTCCCTCTCTTCCCCAATCCGTCGGAAACGATCACCCTCCAGCCCAGCTCTTCGAAAAAAACCTTCCAGAGGGGAAAATACCGGTAAAACATCAGAGCCTTTGGAATGCCTATGCGGCCTTTCTCTTCCATTGTAACATCTCGACGAAGGCTTCAAGCAGGGTCTGGATACGGCCTTCGATCTCCTGCTCATCAAGAATCAACGTGAGGATGGGGATGTCCCAATCCTTTCCCACACGGGTCAAAATTCCGGAGGCAGTGGTCTCGGGCATACAGGCAAAGGGCATGAGATGGACCACTCCATCGTATCCCTCCTGTGATCTCACAATCGCCTCGCCGATGGAGACATTACACTCCGCGCCCACATCATAACCGAGATAGGCCTTCGATGCCTCGAAAAATCGAATCCTCTCCGAATTCTGATCTGCCTTGTTCTTTCGCAAACTTCTCAGGATATGGGTCGAGAACCAGGAGGTGCGAGTCACCTCTGCTCCCAGTTCACCCAGTTTCTGTTCCACTCCCCGGTTGATATGGGGATCCATCACCGTGTAGAGTTCTCCCACGATCGCAATCTTAAGAAGGGCTCGGGAGAAATCCTGCTCTGTCTCCTGAAGCAAGGTCTTCCCTCTTTGCAATGCCTCATTGAGCGTTCGCAGGGTCCTGGCCTCATCCACCCAGGAAAGGGCTTTCTTCAATCGTTTCTGTGTCTCCCCTTTTTTAACCTCTCTCGGCCTAACCTGCATCGCCAGTTTCTCCAGCGCCTCGCAGGCCATCATCTTCTTCCATCCCATACGGAGTCCGTAAGGAAAGAGAAGTATATTCTTCCAGCTCAACTCCTTCTTCAACTCCTTCGTCTCCTCATAATTTTTCCAGATCGCCTGAAGGGTCAACCGGGGCGGGATCGTCAGCCACCGGTAGTGAAGCCCCATATCTTCGAGGATCACCTTCTGGACGAGGTCATAGAGCCCCAGGCGACAGGGAGGACCGCTTCCGACCATCACGATCGTATCGGCTCCCATCTGAAGGGCCTCAATGAAGTTCCCCAGGATGATCTTAAAGGGCAGGCAGATGCATTCGTTGGAGTGCTGAACGCCTAAGGTGAGTGTTCTTCGGCTGGTCTCAGGTGGAACGATGTAAGGGATTCCGGAGGTCTCTGCAATCGCCTTGCAGAAGATGTGCATCGTGCCAAGATGGGGAAAGGTGACCTTCATCCATGTTGACCTGCAACCTTTTTCCCTGCTTTTGGAGCCTTGCTATTTTGACTCTCGATCTTCTCCTTCCAGGCAGCTTCAGCAATCTTTCGGTAGGTTTTTGAATAGGCATCAATGGCCGGAGACAGTTCCGTAAAAAACCCCTCCGCTCCTTCATGGGTAAAGTATTTGGCAAATTTAAGGGCAAACTCTTTTCCGTGCTCAGGATGATCGATCAGAGGACAGTTGATGAAAAGGTTTTCCGAAAAGGGCTGTCTGGAGCGCATCTCCCGAAAGAGGGGGGAGTTGAGGGCCTCCATTAGAGATTTCTCCTTGATGTTGTCATAGGCGAAGTGGCAAAAGACGCAGGGCTCCAGATCGCCACGGGCATTGACATGGAAGTATTTTCTCCCTCCGGCGATGCATCCTTCGGTGAGGCACCCGTCATTCCAGAAGTCCACCATGAGGAGAGGCTTCGTCGCCCTGAAATAGGCAAACCGTTCCCGTATCCGGGCCCTCTGTTCAGGAGTAGCCATCAGGCTGAGGTCTGCATCGCGACCAATGGGGATATAATGGAAGTTCCAGAGGAAAATGCATCCCTTCTCCACAAGAAAATCGACAAAGGCATCACTTCCAATTGTCTCTGAATTTCGTATAGTCTGGGTGGTTGAAATCGCAAAGAAGATTCCTGCTTTTTTGAGCCAGTCCATCACGCGGACCACCCGGTCAAAGTGCCCTTTTCCTCTCCGTGCATCGTTCTCCTCTCTGAGGCCCTCGATGCTGATCGCTGGAACGACATTGCCCAGGGCTACGAATCGTTCGACCATCTTCTCGTCGATCAGGGTGCCATTCGTATAAACCTGGAAAATGGTGTCCTGATGTTTCTCGAAGAGATCAAAGAGATCCTTTCTCAAAAAAGGCTCTCCGCCGGTTATGATGACAAGGTAGATGCCCATCTCCTTGCACTCTCCGACCAGGCGATCCATCACCTCAAATGGAAGCTCCTCTTCGGTCGGATAGGAACCCGAGTAACAGCCAAAGCAGTTGAGATTGCATCGCATCGTGGGGCTCATCAGCATTGCATTGGGGGGCTTAAACCCTCTCTCCTCTTCAAATGCCTTTCTGCGGTTGGTGCCTACCAGGAGCTGGTTGATGATGAAGTTGGTGATGATCTTCTTCCGGTGAAGAGGGTGAATCTCGTTGAGGACCCTTCTCGCAATGGTCAGGGCCGGATGATCGGTCTGAAAGAGAGTCCGGATCCACCGGATCTTTTCGCGGTAGGCTTCCTTCTTCGGAATCTTTTCGGCCAGATAGGTAAGGCGGATCAGATTTTCCTTTGAGGCACTGGCCAGAAGAGAAAGGGCGACCGTTGTAAATTTTGAAATGGAATAAAATTTCGCTTTCTGATAAAGATCCAT
>Ga0214473_10001523_pt1 | contig 30286 bp, 19 predicted proteins | sample RVTome_7_FD_203509 | JGI IMG/M metagenome (GOLD analysis project Ga0214473, IMG submission 203509) | Soil microbial communities from uranium-contaminated site in the Upper Colorado River Basin, Wyoming, United States - RVT98D197 | ecosystem: Environmental > Terrestrial > Soil > Contaminated >...
CGACCTCGACTCCGCTCAAATTTGTTTTCTCTCTCCGACCGAAACCGATTACGGATACTACAAGGCCTCGTCCGAGACCGATATCCACGCCCGCATCCTCAATCTCCCCGGCGTCGGCGCTTCGATGCACGCCCACACCAAGGATCTGGCTATCGTAACGCTCGACGACGCGCCCAAGCCCTCCCAGCCGCCGGATTTCGTGCCCATCGACCCGCTCGGTTGGTATCTTCTCGGCGACCACATCCATGTCGACTGGTTCGCGGTGCCGAGCGGCTCGCCCGAGATGGCCGAGGTGATTCCGCGGCGACTCGCCGACCACCCCGCGACCATCGTCCAGAACCACGGGACGTTCGTCCGGGCGCGGACGCTCAAAGAAGCCTTTTTTTTGATGTGCGTCGCGAACAACGCCGGGCAGGTCATTCGGCAGGCGGTGAAGCTGGGCGTGGACGTGGACGGCCTGCGGAAAAAGATCAAGGCGGACCCGGCCGCTCACCTCAGCTTTCCTCCCGACGTTTATGCGGGCGGCGGCGATGACGTCTGCGACTTTCCGGAAGAAACCGAGATCCTGAGGGAATTCCACAAGGCCGGAGCGCGGATCTTCGAATCGAGGCTCTCCCCGTTCCACACGGGCTCGATGTCCGTGCGCGGGGTGAGCCATCTCCTTTACGCGCCGAAGGCATCCATGCCGCGCGAAATCGGCGGCCCGTTGCTCAAGGTGCCGTTGCGCGGGGAGAAGGGAGATTCGCCGGAGCTGGCGATGCACAAGGCCATTTTCGAAGAAACCGATTTCCAGACGGTCATGCACTGCTGGCTTCCCGAGGCCGAGGCCCATTCCCATTTCCGGTATCCGGGAGAGGTCGAACCGGCCGGCCGGATCGTTCCGCTCGACGCCGAGGGCAGCTTTCTCTATCTGGTCATTCCGGTCGCCCCGCCGCGAACGGACGCAGAGACCCTCATCCGCTTGCTCCATGACTATAAAGTCGCGGTTGTCCGGGGTGGCGGGGTGTGGGCGGTCGGGCAGCAATCGCTCTCCGAAGTGCTCCACCATCCCTCGTCACTGCGGGAAACCTGCCTCTACCGGATCGGCGCCTTCGAACAAGGATTGAATTTGCGCGCCATGGAGCCGAAAAAAGCGGAGCGCTGGTGATCGAAAAATTCGCCGAGATGGCGAAAGCGGCCGGGGCCGAGGTCGAAACGCCCGGAAATCTTGCCGAGGCGATCAGCTTCATCAAGAAATATCTGGGGAAGGCCGGACTCGACGGCGCCCTCATTTCCCCCGACCTCAAGAATCGAAATCCTTTTGATAGGGAATTTTCCGGTCTCGAGACGAAGCTATGCGGCTGTAATCTTTGGGTCGAAGCCGGATTCGTCGCCGCGGACTATGGCCTCGCCGAGACCGGGACGCTCGTCCATCTTGACCGGAGCGACGAGGAAAAGAATGTCTGGACGCTTCCCGAAGTCTGTTTCTGCTTCCTCGAACGACAAAAAATCGTTCCCAGCGCGGAGGCGATCGAGTCCCTTATCTCCGCCCATCTTTCCCGAACGGATGTAAGCTCACCCCAAGTCTCGTTCATCACCGGCCCGAGCCGGACCGCGGATATCGAATGCCGCCTTACGATCGGCGTCCACGGTCCCTCGCGGCTCGTCATCCTCATTGTCCCATGAAGATTAAAATCGACCCGGTCCTCAAAAAAGTCCTGCAGGATTTTTCAAAAAGCTATCAGGCCACCCGGGAAAACGTCCTGAGGGGCTATGACTTCGAGGAGATGCGGACGGCGCTCGCCGGGCTCAAAGACAGGGCTCTCGACCGGAACGACGAGCTGCTCGCCCGGTTCGAAGAAAAAGCAAGGGCGCACGGCAGCGTGGTCCTTCGGGCGAAAGACGGCTCCGAGGCGAACGACCTCATCTTGAAAATCTGCCGCGATCACGGCGCGGCCAAAATCGTCAAAGCCAAATCCATGGTCAGCGAGGAAATCGGGTTGAACGCATTCCTTGCGAAGAACGGCATCGAGGCCGTCGAAACCGACCTCGGGGAATGGATCGTCCAGTCGGCCGCCGAACATCCCACGCACATGGTCTTGCCGGCCATTCACCTCACGCGGGGCGAAATCGCGGAAGTGTTTGCGGCAAAGACCGGGAAGGCCGTCCCGGACGATATCCCCTCGCTCGTCCGGGTCGCGCGCGGCGAGATCCGCCGGGAGATTTTTGCCGCCCAGGCCGGCCTGACCGGGGCGAATGCCCTTATCGCCGACAGCGGCGCGATCCTCTTGGTCACGAACGAGGGGAATGGGCGTCTGGTGACGACGATCCCTCCGGTTCATATCGTCCTGGCCAGCATCGAGAAAGTCCTGGCGACGGTCGGAGATGCCCTGACCCTCCTCCGGCTGCTCCCGAGAAACGCGACGGGCCAGTCGATCACGAGCTATGTCTCGTTTATCGCCGGACCTCACCGCGACGCGCAATATATCATTCTCCTGGATAATAACCGGTCTAAGCTGCTCGCCGATCGCGAGTTCCGGGATGTTCTTCGCTGCGTTAAATGCTCGGCCTGTCTCAACGTCTGCCCCGTCTATCAAGTCATTGGAGGCGAGGCGTATGCCCATATTTATATGGGCGGAATCGGGACGCTGTTCACGGCCTGGATCCACGGGCTCCAGGAATCCAAAGATCTGGCCAAATTGTGTCTGCGCTGCCACCGCTGCGAACAGTATTGCGCGACGAAAATCCCGATCGCCGATTTGATCACCGCCCTCGCCGAAAAGATCAACCGGGAAACGGGAAAACCGCTCTGGAAAAAGATGGCCTTCGACGGGGTGATGGGACGGCCGGCGGCGCTCAAGACCGCCTTTGCCGCCGCCCGGACGGGGCGGCGCCTCATCGCCCGCAAAGATGGATTTTCCCGGAAGCTCCCTCTGTGGCTAAAAAAATACGACCGCTTCCGCGCCCTTCCCGCTCCGGCAACGCGTCCCTTCTCGGCGGTCTTCGAAAGAGATTTTGTTCCCGCCGGCGCCGGCCGGCCGGGGGCCAAGGGCGGAGTCCAAATTTATGCCGGCTGCCTCATCGAACATTTTTACCCCGAAATCGGGATGGCCGCGGTCCGGGTCCTTTCCAAGCTCGGCTATGAGGTCAAGCTCGCGCCGTCGGGCTGCTGCGGGTTCCCCCCGTCGAACGGAGGGTTCCGGAAAGCATCGTTAAAAGCCTTTACGGCGTTACTCAAGGACTTCAATGGAGACGAACCCGTAATAACGCTCTGTCCGACGTGCGCGACCATGCTCGCGAAACGGGGACCTTCGATCGAGGGCAGCGAAAAAGCCAGGAAGCTCGGCTCGCGGGTCATTCCCTTCAGCCGGTTCGTCTTGGAACGGGAAGAGAACGCGGTCCGCCCGATGACCGGAGAGGCCCGGAAAAAAGCGAAGGTCACGTATCACGACTCGTGCCATCACAAAAATATTTTCAAGACCGAGAAAGATTCGCGAAAGCTCGTCGCGACGGCTCTCCGGAGCGAGATCATCGAGATGGACGAGGCGGATGCCTGCTGCGGATTCGGCGGAAGCTTCAGCGTCGACAATCCCGAAATCTCGGCCGCTCTCCTCGCCGATAAGCTCGCGGCCATCGCCAAGACCGAGGCCGATATTGTCGCCCTGGACTGTCCGGGCTGTTTGCTTCAGATCCGGGGCGGCTGCCGGCGCCAAGGGATGAACGTCCGCGTCGCCCACACCGCCGAACTCCTCGATGCAATTTAAGCGGGGGACTGGTTCCCGGGGGCCGAGGGTGATTCCAGCCCCGGTCCCACCCCGTTTGACCCTCTCCTCGGCCTGTGATAAAACTCATTTTCCCGCATCCGTCCCCAAGGAGGCACTCGTGGATAAAAGAATTTTCATCCTGATCATCCTTATGGCCATGGTCCTCGTCCCGGCCTGCAAGAAAGCCCAGAAAATCGCCTACCCCGTCACCAACAAAATCGGCCAGGTGGACGACTATTTCGGGACGAAAATCGCCGACCCCTACCGCTGGCTCGAGGACGATAAATCCAAGGAGACCGGGCAATGGGTCGAAGCGGAGAACGTCGTGACGTTCGACTATCTGAAGAAGATCCCGTACCGCGAGGCCCTCAAGAAGCGGTTGATGGATATCTTCAACTATCCACGGTATTCCTCGCCCTTCCGCGTCGGCGCCTATTATATCTTCGCCAAAAACGACGGCCTCCAAAACCAGGCCGTGTACTATATCCAGAAAGGGCTCGACGGCGCGCCCGATGTCCTGATCGATCCCAACGCCCTGTCTCCCGACGGGACGATCCGGATCGGCTTGGCCGGATTTTCGGGCGACAAAAAGTTCGCCGCGTTCTCCAAGAGCGAAGCCGGGTCGGACTGGTCCGAAATGGGCGTCATCGAGCTCGCCACGAAAAAGACCCTTCCGGACCGCATCCGTTGGACCAAGTTCTCGGGCGCGGCCTGGTTCAAGGGCGGTTTCTTTTACAGCGGCTATGACGAACCCGCCGAGGGCAAGGAGCTGACCGCTCAGAACCAATTTCAGAAAGTCTTCTATCACAAAATGGGCGACCCCCAGGAGAAAGACGCCCTCGTTTACGAGGACAAACAGCATCCGCTCCGCTATTTCAGCCTGGGCGTGAGCGAAGACGAGACCTGCGCCTTTCTCGTCGTCAGCGAGGGGACGTCCGGAACCGAACTCTACTGGAAGGACCTGTCTAAGAAAAACGCTTCGTTCGAGCTCCTTATCAAGGGATTTGCGTATGACAGCACCCCGGTCGATAATGTCGGCGACAAATTCTTTGTCTATACCAACGTCGAAGCGCCGAACTACAAGGTCGTCCTGATCGACTCCAAAAATCCCGCGAAGGAAAAATGGCGGACGGTCATCCCCGAAAAACCCGAAGTCCTGAGCTCGGCCAACACCGGCGGCGGGAAGCTTTTCTGCTCCTACCTCAAGGACGCCAACACGAAAATCTTCGAGCACGAGCTCGACGGGACGCTTGTCCGGGAAATCGCCCTGCCGGCGCTCGGGACCGCGGGCGGGCTCGGCGGCTGGCGAGACGACACAATTCTCTTCTACACGTTCACCTCGTTCACCTTCCCCCCGACCATTTATCGATATGAAATCGCGACCGGGACATCCGCGGTTTTCCGGGCGGCGGAAGTCAAATTCAATCCCGGTGAGTACGAGGTCAAACAGGTCTTCTACGAGAGCAAGGACAAGACCCGGGTCCCGATGTTCATCGTCCACAAGAAAGGACTCGCCCTCGACGGCAAGAACCCCTGTTTCCTGACGGCCTACGGCGGATTCAACATCAGCATCCTTCCGGCCTTCAACCCCTTGAGCATCGCTCTCCTCGAAAACGGCGTCGTCTTTGCCGAGCCGAACCTGCGCGGCGGCGGCGAATACGGGGAAACCTGGCACAAAGCCGGAATGCTCCTCAATAAACAAAACGTTTTCGACGACTTCATCGCCGCGGCCGAATATCTGATTCGGGAGAAATACACGTCGGCCGGCACGTTGGGCATCGAAGGCGGCTCGAACGGCGGCCTGCTCGTCGGCGCGGCCATGACCCAGCGGCCCGAATTATTCAGGGTCGCCCTGCCGGCCTTCGGGGTCATGGACATGCTCCGCTATCACAAGTTCACGGTCGGCTGGGGCTGGGCCGTGGAATACGGATCGAGCGACAACGAAAAAGACTTTAAAAATCTCCACGCGTATTCGCCCCTGCACAACATCAAGGAAGGCGTCGCCTATCCGGCGACCCTCGTGACCACGGCCGATCATGACGACCGCGTCGTTCCCGCTCATTCCTTCAAGTTCATCGCGACCCTCCAGGAGAAGCACAAGGGCGCGAATCCCGCGCTCATCCGGATCGAGACGCGTTCCGGCCATGGCTCGTCGAACGTGACCAAGGCCATCGAAGAGACGGCCGACGTCTTTTCGTTCTTCTTCTATAACGTCGGGGCGAAAGTGAAATATTGAACCGTCCCGCTTCTTTTTGAACAGCGGCGGATCAATCAAGGAGGGCCGGCATGCGACTGCATCCAAGAACGAGGATCGGTTTTTGTCTGATTCTGGCGGCCGCGGTTTTCGCGGCATGTCAAGGGAAGGGCCCGGCAGCCGGCGGCGGAGCGGGATTTGCCGAGAAGCAAGAAATCATTAAAACCTATCCCTTCTCCGACCCTGACCCGGTCCCGATCATCGCCCGCCCGAGCATGGGGGGGCAGGGCGCCCGTCTTTATCCCTATTTTTTCTTCGACGGATTCAGCGGAAGCGGGACGGACCGGGAATGGGCCGTCGTCCGCCTGGAAAACCCGTTCGTTTCCCTGGCCGTTCTTCCCCAGGTGGGAGGCAAGGTCTGGGGCGCGGCCGAAAAATCCACGGGCAGCGACTTCCTCTACACGAATCACGTCCTGAAATTCCGCCAGATCGCCCTCCGCGGTCCCTGGACATCGGGCGGAGTCGAGTTCAATTTCGGGATCGTCGGGCACGCGCCCTCGACGGCGACGCCCGTGGATTACATCGTCAGGAAAAACGGCGACGGAAGCGTGAGCTGCTTTGTCGGGACGATGGACCTTCCCTCCCGGACGCGGTGGAGCGTGGAGATCAGGCTGCCCAGGGACAAAGCCTATTTCGAGACGAACGGCACCTGGTTCAATCCGACGCCGTACAGCCAGTCCTATTATTACTGGTCGTGCGCGGCCATTAAAACCGCCGCCGACCTGAAATATATTTTTCCCGGCCGCTTCGAGATCGGGCATAATTATTCGGTTCCGCTCGAACCCTGGCCCGTGGACGCCCAGGGCCGCGACCTCTCCTGGTACAAGAACAACAATTTCGCCGGTTCGAAAAGCTATTTCACGGTCGGCGCCTATGAGGATTTTTACGGCGCCTGGTATCAGAACACCGATTCGGGATTCGGCCACTGGGCCCTCTACGGCGATATGCCGGGCCGCAAAGTCTGGATCTGGGATCAGTCGCGGTCCGGTGAAATTTGGGTGGACCTGTTGACGGACAGCGACGGCCAATACACGGAGCCCCAGGCGGGCCGGCTCCTCAACCAGTCAGATCATGAATTCCTGAGGCCGGGATCCGCCGACCGCTGGCGCGAAATTTGGTTCCCGTATCGGGGCATCGGGCCCATGGCCGACGCTTCTCCGGCCGGCGTTCTGGGCGTCGAAGCCGCGGCGAAGTCTCTCACCGTTGGACTCTATCCGCTCGAGCCCATCGCCGACGACCTCGTTGTCACCTCCGCGGGAAAAGAGCTTCACCGCGAGCGGCTCGACCTTCCGCCGGCCGAGCCGGTTAAAAAAACGATACCGCTCTCGCTCGAGGGCCAACCTTTCCAAGTCATGATCGGGAAGACCCTCGTCTTCAAGAGCGACCCCAAGGCCGACGACATCGACCGCCCCCTCAAGTTCAAATCCGTCGACGAATCCACGCCCGAAGGATTGTTCTTGAGCGGCGCGCGTTACGAAAAAAGCCGCTATTTCGACCTGGCCCTCGAAAAATATTCAGCCTGCCTTGTCGGAGAGCCGCGGCACGCGAGGGCCTTGGCCAGGACGGCCGAGCTCTATGCCCGGCGCGGGGAATATGAAAAAGGATTGTCCTACGCGGCGCGGGCGCTCGAGGAAGATATGTATGATCCGCCGGCCAACTATATCTACGGCGTCCTCGCCCGCCGGCTCGGGAAGCTCGTCGATGCCAAGGAGACGCTGGGCTGGGCGTCGCGCTCGCCCGAATTCCGCGCGGCCGCCGACATGCGCCTGGCCGAAATCGCCCTGACCGAAACTCGGTATGACCTCGCCGCCGATTACGCCCGGCGGGCGATCGACGTCAACACATTCCATTCGGCGGCCTACGAAACGCTGGCCGTTGCTTCCCGGAAAGCGGGCAAAATTGACGCGGCGCGGGCCGTCCTCGACGAGCTTCTCCGCTTTGACCCGCTCGATCATCTGGCTCGATTCGAGCTTTATTTACTCGATCCAAACGACAACACCCGGAACGCGTTTGCCTCCATGATCCGCAACGAGCTTCCCCACGAAACGTACATCGAAATGGCGATCACCTACATGCGGTTGGGCTGCGACAGCGACGCCGCGGCCGTTCTCAAATACGCGCCCGCCCATCCGACCGTGTATTACATGTTGTCGCGTCTGCTTCAGAGCTCCTCGACGGAGGAGAGCAAGGCCTATTTCGAGAAAGCGTCGGCCTTATCGCCGCTTCTCGTTTTTCCCTTTCGCGAGGAGGAGATCCCCCTCTACCGCTGGGTCCAATCGCTCCGTCCCTCGGACTGGAAACCGAGGTATTATCTGGGATTGATCTATTGGGCCAAAGGACGCATGGATGAGGCCAAAGAGCTCTTCAGGCAGAGTCAAGGGGCCGATTTCTCTCCGTTTTTCCTTTCCCGGGCGATGCTTTTCCGTTCCTCGAATCCGGAGATCGCCCAGGCCGATTACGAGCATGCCGTGAATATCGACGGCAAATCCTGGCGCGCCTGGCATGCCCTGATCGACTTTGACCTGAAACAGGCAAGACCCGGCGAAGCCCTCGATGCCGCCCGGAAGGCGGCCGGACTTTTTCCCGGCGAGGTCGCGCTCAAAGCCGATTTGGCGAAAGCCCTCCTTCTCTCCGCCCGTTGGGCGGAGGCCGTGTCCGTGTTAGACGGCCTCCGCGTTCTCCCCTTTGAAGGGGCGGGCGAAGTCCACAATTTATTCGTTCAGGCGAACCTTGGGCTGGGCATCGACAAGTTCCAAAAAGGCGATTGGGCCGGAGCGGTCCAGGCGTTCGAGCGTTCGAAGGAGTTCCCGGAGAAGCTCGGGACGGGAAAGCCGTTCGATCCCGATCAACGGCTCCAGGATTATCTGCGGGGGATGTGCTTCGACCGGCAGGGGGATGCCCGAAAGCGGGACGAGGCGTTTAAAGAGGTCGTGGATTACACCTTGAAATATCCGGAGAGCCGCGGTTTCGGTCCTTATTTCGGCTCGCTCGCTCTCCGCCGCGCCGGCCAAATGGGGCGAGCGTCCGAGATCATGCAAAAAGCGAGCAAGCCTCCGGACGCAATTCTGAAGATTCTGAAATAGCGGCGCCGATTTCGGGTCTATCCCTGTGAGCGCTCAATTTGATATCATGCCCTTTGTGACAACGTCCGGCTTGGATCCCGGCTTGAAAGGACGCTAGGGATGCATCTCCACGCCATCGACTGGGTTATCGTCCTCGTTTCGCTCCTCGTCTGTTTCGTTCCCGCACTCTTTTACGGAAAGCGCGCGGGCAAGAGCACCGCCGAATTTTTCGCTTCGGGCCGCGCCGTCCCGTGGTGGCTGGCCGGCCTGTCCATGGTCGCGACCACGTTCTCGAGCGACACGCCGAACCTGGTGACCGACATCGTCCGGCGGAACGGCGTCGCCGGCAACTGGGTCTGGTGGGCGTTCACCCTGACCGGCGTGGCCACGGTGTTTTTCTACGCCCGGCTGTGGCGACGCTCCGGCGTGTTGACCGACCTCGAGTTCTACGAGCTCCGCTATTCCGGAGAAGCGGCGGCCGTTGTCCGCGGCTTCCGCTCGGTGTACCTGGGGCTCTTCTTCAACTGCATCATCATGGCCACGGTGAACCTCGCCGCTTGCAAGATCGCCAACGTCCTCTTCGGATTCCACCGCTGGCAGACGCTTCTTGTCATCGGCCTGCTCAATGTCGCCTTTGCCGCTTTTTCCGGGCTGTGGGGCGTCCTGGTCATCGACATGATCCAGTTCTTCATCAAGATGACGGCCGTCATCGCCGCCGCTTATTTCGCCGTCAAATACGTGGGCGGAATGCCGACCCTCATCTCGACGCTCACGGCCAAAGCAAGCTCGGGCGGGATCAATTACCTGAACATTCTGCCTGACTTCAAAAATCACTGGGATATCGCCCTGGCGGTGTTCATTATGCCGATCGCCGTCCAGTGGTGGGCGGTCTGGTATCCCGGAGCGGAACCGGGCGGCGGGAGCTATATCGCCCAGCGGATGCTGGCCTCGAAATCCGAAAAAGACTCGCTGGGGTCGGTTTTGTTCTTCAACATCGCCCACTATGTCCTCCGTCCCTGGCCGTGGATTCTGGTCGGATTATGCTCGCTCATCGTCTATCCTCAGCTCTCGGACATCAAGAAAGCCTTTCCCAAGCTCGACTCGAGCCTCCTCGGCCACGATATTGCCTATCCCGCCATGCTCATGGTTTTGCCGATCGGCTTCATCGGGCTGATGGTCGGGGGGCTGATCGCGGCCAATTCCTCGACCAACCTGACCCATCTCAACTGGGGCGCCTCTTATCTCGTTCACGATTTCTACCGGCGGTTCATTCGCCGGGACGCGGCCGACAAGCACTATGTCGCGGTCGGACGGATGGTGACCATCGGGCTGTTCTTCTGCGGCGCCGGCCTGGTCTTCGTCCTCGAGACGGCCAAGGACAGCTTCGACATCATTCTTCAGGTTGGAGCCGGGACCGGACTGCTCTATCTCGTCCGCTGGTTCTGGTGGAGAGTCAATGCCTGGTGCGAGGTCAATGCCATGATCTCGTCCTTCCTCGCGTCCGTGGCGATCCTCGCCCTCAGGAAGAGCGGCCTGATTATCCCGACCCACTATGCCTTGCTGATCACGATCGCCGCCACGACGGTCTGCTGGATGCTGACCGCGTTTCTCGCCCGGCAAACCGACCCTCGGACGCTTGTCGAATTCTATAAAAAAGTGAGGCCGTTCGGGCCGGGGTGGGCGAAGGTCCGCCGGGAAGCCGGCATCTCGGAGCTCGAAGCCCGGGCGAGCCATGAAAGTTTCCCCCTAGCCTTGATCGGCTGGACGTCGGGCGTGGCCGTGATCTGGTCCGCGCTGTTTACCGTCGGGAACGTCCTTTACCGCCGCTGGAACTATGTCCTGGTTTTAGCTGGAATATTGGTCCTCAGCGGCCTGGTTCTCCTGCGTGTGATCACGACACTCTGGTCGAACAATAATAACAAGCCAACGGCTTGATCGAGGAGGTTCTCATGAAACTCGAGCGATTGTACCGAAAAGCGATCGATACCGGAATCGCCAACGACCTGCGCGAAAAGGACGAAATCCAAAAAATTCTTGAGGATGAAAACGAGAAGCACAAGGATCTCAAGGAAGACGAGAAGAAGTTCTACGACCCGGACCGGCTGTTCAATCCGTTCGCCGACAGCCGGGTTCTGAACGGCGATCCGCAGACCGACGTGCGCAAGGTCATGGCCGGGATCGATATCGAAGTCGGGGAGCTTCTCCTGGCATACCTCCTCAATCGGGATCGCGGGGCGAAGATCGACCTTGTCCTGTCCCACCATCCGATGGGCTGGGCTCAGGCCCAGCTCCACGAGGTGATGAAGCTTCAGGCCAAGCTCCTGGCCAAGGTCGGCGTCACGATCAGCGTCGCCGAACAGCTGATGGAAAAAAGGATCGGCGAAATCGAACGAAGGATCCTTCCGATCAACCATATGCGCGAGGTGGACGCCGGGCGGATCCTCGGCCTGCCCATGATGTGTCTTCATACCCCGGCCGATAACTGCGTCACGACCTATCTGACCCGGCTTTTCGAGAAGGAAAAGCCGGCGAAGCTTAAGGATCTGGTCAAGCTGCTCAAGGCTATTCCCGAATACGAGCGGGCCGCTCAGCAGCAGACGCCGACGAAAATCGTGAGCGGTTGCGAAGGCAATTCCTGCGGCAAGATCTTTGTCGACATGACCGGCGGGACAGAGGGGTCGAAGGATATCTTCGATAAAATCGCGGCCGGCGGGGTGAGCACCCTGGTCGGGATGCACCTGACCGAGGACCATCTGGCCAACGCCAAGAAGGCTAACCTGAATGTCGTCATCGCCGGCCATATTTCGAGCGATGTCCTCGGGCTCAATCTTCTTTTGGACGAGGTCGAGAAGGAAGAAAAACTCGAATTCGTCTGCGTCGGCGGCTTCGAGCGGATCCGAAGATAGCCTCTCGTGAGGGCGATAAACGCCCCGCCGAAATTGACTTAAAAGGGGGATTCGACTAAAATCTTTTTTCTTTCGGCGGAGTAGCTCAGTTGGTCAGAGCATGCGGCTCATATCCGCAGTGTCGGGGGTTCAAATCCCTCCTCCGCCACTCCTTGGCTGAGACACAGTCCGATTTGATAGCCCCTCTTGAATTCCAAGAGGGGTAGGGGAGATTAATATCAATAATCCATAGTCTTGGAATGTGTCTCAGGAGGAATGTTTTTTCTTAGAATCGCGGACATTTTTCTGGGCCCCCCTTGATTTCCAAGGGGGGAAGGGGGGGATTGATATCAATTATTCAAAGTCTTGAACGCGACTTCGAAACATAAAAATCTTCCCCAGTCGGAATTCTGATTCCGCTCCCTGACGTGATAAAATAGTCGAATCCCGCAACGCGGTCGAAATTAATGAAGTCCGACAGCATTTTTACGACATTCAAAAGAACCATTTCCCGCTATCGGATGATCGCGCCCAACGATAAAGTCCTGGTCGCTTTTTCCGGAGGGCCCGATTCGACGGCCCTTCTCCATCTGCTCCTGGAGCTGCGCGGGGACCTCCCCTTCGACCTCGTCCTCGCCCATTTCAATCATCGCCTCCGCGCCGCGGCGGATGATGATGAACGCTTCGTCCGAAATGTCGCCGCCTGTCTCGGCCTGCCCCTGGTTGTCAAACGCCGGGCCGTCCGGACGGCCGCCCGCGCCCATAAGCTCAATCTCGAAGAAGCCGCCCGGGAGCTGCGCTATGATTTTCTGAAAACAGCGGCGGCCCGCATGGAAGCCGCAAAGATCGCGACAGGACATAACCTGAATGACCAGGCGGAGACAATCCTCATCCGCCTTCTGCGGGGAACCGGCCGCCTCGGCCTCGCCGGCATTTTTCCCGTGGTCGATGGGATCATCATCCGGCCCCTGATCGGGATCTCGCGGAAGGAGATCGAGGATTACTGCCGGCGCAAAGGCCTGGCCGTCCGCCGCGACGAGACAAACAGGGACAAGCGCCTGATTCGCAATAAGATCCGGCTGAGCTTGATTCCGTATTTGGAAAAGCATTATGAGCCGCGCCTCACCCGAAAACTCGGGCGGCTGGCCATGATCCTCGGCGACGACGAAAGCGCGCTCGAGCGAGAGACGCGCGAGGTTTACGACAAATTGACCGTTCGCGCCGGCGGCCGGCTTCAGCTCGATGGGCGAAGGCTCTCCGAAATCTCGCGGGGGCTCGCCCGGCGGGTCATCCGCGCTTTTATCGCCGAGACGAAAGGCGACTTGAGACGTATTTCGTTTGACGATGTCGAGAGTGTTCTCGGTCTTTCGAACGGCCAAGAGCGGATGCTCCCTTCGCATCTCGCGATCCGCCGGGAAGGCGGATTCCTCTTTTTCACCAAAGAACGTCAGGCCGCCTCTCCCTACGCCTTCGTTTGGGACGGCCGGCATCCGCTCCAGATCGTCCCGGCAGGAATGATCCTCTCCGGAGAAATCATGAAACGCGCGCGAGCGGCCAGGCCCTCCTTCGACGATCAATCGCGCTGTTTCTGCGACGCCGAAAAGATCCGCTTCCCGCTTCTCGTCCGGTCGCGCCGGGACGGGGATCGCTACCGGCATTTGGGCGCTCCCGGCCGGAAAAAGCTGAAAGAGATCCTCCGGGCGAAAAAAATCGCGGCGGCGGACCGCGGCGCGCTTCCCGTGATCTGTTTTGAAAACGACATCATCTGGGTTCCCGGTCTGCCCGTGGCCGAAGCGTTCAAAATCACGGGGCGAACCAAGCTCGTTTTTCAGCTTGAGATCAGAAAAAACGGCTGACGAATCGCGTTCCCGAATCTCAGAGATATTTCTCCCGCCATATCTCGAAAATGAGCAGCGCCCAGAGCTGGTGGCTGAAGTTTTCTCTGCCCTGGATGTGGGCATTCATCATCCGCCGGACGGCGGCGGGCTGGAATAACCCTCCGGCGGCGATCCGGCTTTCGCCGAGATAGTGTTCCATCAGGTCCCGAAGCTCGACCCTCAGCCAGTGTTTGATCGGAATGCTGAAGCCTTCCTTCCGGCGATAAATGGTGTCTTTGGGCAGCAGCCGTTCCATCGTTTTTTTGAAAAGCCATTTGGTCGTCAGCCCGTGGAGCTTGAGCTTTCCCGGCAGGCGGAAGGCGAATTCGACGAGCTTGTGATCGAGGAGCGGCTCGCGGGCCTCGAGCGATACGGCCATGCTCATCCGGTCGACGTTGACCATGATGTTATCGACGAGATACGTCTTGAAGTCGAGGTAGAGCTCACCCGTCGTCCGGTCAAAGCCGCCCAGGCGCGCGTAGATTTCGCTGAACGGCTTCCGGTCGCGGAGGCTTCCCAGCCCGGAAAGTCCGGCGAGGAACGACGCCGAGTAGAGCCCTTTTTTCGTCTCTTCGGATAAAAACATCATCCACCGGAAATGGCGGAAATTCTTTTCGTTGTCAAAACCCTGGGCGAAGCGGCGGAGTTTGTTCCATGCTCCCTTTTTTTGTTCGGCGGGCCGCAGCCGGCTCGTGGCGAAAGCCGCGGCCTTTGCTCCCGCCGCGACCGGGAGAAACCGAGAGAGCTTCTGGGCTTGATAGTGCTCATAGCCGGCGAAAAGCTCGTCGCCGCCGTCCCCCGAGAGAGCGACTTTGACGTGGGACCGGGCCATTTTGGAGACGAGATAGGTCGGGAAAATCGAAAAATCCCCGAGCGGCTCGTCGAGATGGCGAATGAGGGTCTCGGTGAGTTCGAGGGCGCGCGGCTCGAGAATGAATTCTTCGTGCGCCGTCTCGAAACGCTCCGCGATCCGGCGGGCGTGCTCGAGCTCATTGTAGGACGCGTCCTTGAACCCGATTGAAAATGTCCGGAGCGGATTCGCTCCGAGCTCGCGCATCAGGCCGACGATAGTCGAGGAGTCGATGCCGCCGCTCAGGAACGCGCCCAGCGGGACATCGCTAATCAAACGGAGCTTGACCGATTCCTTGAGCAGGGCGTAGAGCTCATCCATGTAGGACGCCGGCGAACGCTTCGGGGAATCGACGGGATACGGGTCGGGTTGGATGTCCCAATATTTCCGGATCACAATCCGGCCTTCCTCGTAGGTCAACATGCTCCCAGCGGGAAGCTTGAAAATATTTTTGAAGATCGAAAAGGGAGCCGGGACATATTCGAGGGTGAGGAAGGCGTCGAGTGCCTCGATGTCCATTTCCCTCCCGACTCCGGGATGGGCGAGGATGGCTTTAAGCTCGGAGCCGAAGATCAAAGTGCCGTCCGGATTCAGGGTGTAGTAGAGAGGCTTGATTCCGATGCGATCCCTGACAAGGAGGAGCCGGTTCTTCCTTTTATCCCAAAGGGCGAAGGCGAACATCCCCCGGAATCGATGGATGAAATCCTCTTCCCATTCCTCGTAGGCATGGACGATGGTCTCCGTATCCGAACGCGTCTTGAAAATGTGGCCCCGCGCGAGAAGCTCGTCGCGGACTTCAAGAAAATTATAAGCTTCGCCGTTATAAGCGATCCAGATCGTGCCGTCTTCGTTGGAGAGAGGCTGATGGCCTCCTTCGACGTCGATGATGCTCAGACGCCGGTTCCCGAGCCCGAGGCGCGGCTCGACGAACAGGCCTTCGTCATCCGGGCCGCGGTGGACGATCTCCCGGCACATGCGGCCGAGGATATCGGCGGATACGGGTGGGCCGTCCTTGGTCGCGGCGATGCCGCAGATGCCGCACATAGCCTACCTGGGGATGATTTCCAGCTCGAAAAAAACGCCGAGCCAGCGCTTTTCATCGCTCGTTTCGCTCTCGTAGTAGGGCAGAGAGCCTTTCGCCGCGCCGATCTTCAGACGGTAGAGATGAGCCCCTTTTTGGGCGAAGCCGCGGCCGGCGGGAAAACGGAGCGTCGCCCACTGATTGGCCCCCATCACGACTCTCTGCCGGCGCCCCTCCACGGAGACCGTGATTTCGTTGGACTGGCGCGGGTTACTGAGAAGATGAACGACCACTTCCTTGGCCGGGAAAAACGTCCTGAGGATGATGTCGGCCGTCCGGTCGCCGAGCGTCCACCAGCCGTTTTCGGTGGGATGTTTGATATTGAAGTTGTCGTTGAGGAAATAGAGAAGCCGGTCCTTGAAGGGGGGATTGCCCCATTGCTGGCGAAAGGCCGGAGGGTTGGTGTTGGTCGGGAGATTGTTGATCAGAGTTTTTTCGACGGGCATGAGGGTGAACGGGAATCGTTTCGCGTGCGTTGCCGGCTTGGCCGAGGCCTGGAACGGCGAGACGAGAATCTGACCGATGAAGATCGCCGCGACAATCCAGGAAACGGCGATTTCCTTGCGGGTGATCTTGGCCGCCGGGAGGAAGAGGAAGAACGGGTAAATGTTGAGAAAGTAGCGGTTGGCCAGCGACCCGCCCCCGCCGCCGTAGTTGTCGGGCATGAGCAGGATATAGATCAGGATTTCGCCCGCAATTGCAGCCAGGAGCAGCCAGCGATCCAGGCTTTTCTTCCCGATAAAGAAGAGGATGAGGAGGAGCAGCGCGGGGAAAAAATACCAGGCGATGCCCGTGAACCGGCCGAACATATAATAATAGAGGTTGATGAAAACGAATTTGAAGGGCAGCAAAAACCGGACGAAGTATCCCTCGGTCGTCATGCTCTCGCCGGGCGAGCTGTCGAAGGAATAGCCTTCCTTTTCATAAGGGAAATGATAATAGAAACTCTTCCGCTCGCCGCCCTGATAGTTCCAGTCCGAAAGCATAAGGAAGGTCGTTCCGAAGAGAAGGGCGAGACTGAGCACGAAACAGAGGCCGATGAGAGCTGTCCTGCGGAACTTTTTGCGGAGGAGCATCCAGATGACGAACGGCCCCATGACGGCGATATTCGGCGGCTTGGAATAGACCGCGATCCCGGCGATGAACGCGGCCAGGCAATCCGACCCCGGAGACAAGAGAAAGCGTTGCCATCCGCCGGATTTCGCCCCGTCGGCGGCGATCCCGGATTCCTTGTGGCGGACCTTATACAGCCACAGATAGAGCGTGGCGAAGACGAGGAAGAGGTTGAAGAAATCGGGCGCGATCCAGAGCGAATAGACGATGGCCACGGAAGCGAAAAGAAAAGTCAGGATCCGGAAGAGGGAAAGCCCGGGGCTGTTCTTGATGGAGAGGAATGAAAAACCCATGAGCAGGAGAAGAAAGAGGAGGACGGCATGGAAGACGAGCGGGCCGTTGGGGCCGAAAACCCGGACGAAAGGCGCAACAAACAGGGGATAGGCCAGGTTCTTGGCATAAAACAGTTTTTCGCCGGCTGCCGTCTTGACCCGCCTCAGGAATACCCCGTATGGCCCGGCGCCGAAATCCTCGTTATAGCGGAGGAGGTCTTTTTTCGTATAGAGGAGGTCGCCGTCGAAAGCGATACTTTGAGCCATGATATAGTAAACGGCCTGGTCCCCGAAAAGAAAACCCCGGTGAAGCTCGGTCTCATGGAGGACGGGGAGGTTGATGAACAGGGCAAAGCCGAGAAAGAAGAGGGAGACGACGAGGAGGGCGGTAAACGAGCCCTTAGCTTCCTGTAACACGATTTAAATCAATATCATATTCAAATATCAAATTCAAATCCGGAAGGCCTGAAGATTAATATTGACGTTTTCTTGCGGAATTGACACCTATTATTCCGACCGTTCCTCGGTCCTTTCCTGGGATTCGTCCTTCGTTCTTCCTCTGATTATTCGTGGTCCAACGCCGCCGATTAAGAAAAACACTCACAACACCCTCAAAAACATAATATTCGCGCCGGACCTCGGTCAACCGAATGCTCAAAGCGAATCTCTCCATTCAAAAACTTTTACGACGAATTAATAAACCGGTGGGCTAGCGGCCGCACATCATGATAAACGAAGCCCAGAAAAAAGGATGCTGGTAGAGAGGATCTTTGTTTCCGAGCAGCTTGATTTTGGCCAGGCGGAGGGCCGGCGCGGGCTTTTCGCCATCGAGATACTCGGCGTAAAAATCTTTCATGAGAATGGACGTCGATTGATCGCTCACCATCCAAAGACTTGCTAGGACGGAACGTGCCCCGGCATAGAAGAAAGCTCGCGTGAGCCCGATTATTCCTTCTCCTCTCACTTCCTTGCCTAAAGCCGTCTCGCAGGCCGAGAGGGTCACGAGGTCCGCTTGGAGCTTAAGTTGAAAAATCTCGTTCAAGCGGAGGAATCCGTCATCTCCCTCGGGCTTCCTGCTCGGCGCGAGGAGCAGACCGCTGAGCGCCGGAATCCTGTCGTCAATGAGTCCGTGCGTCGCGAAGTGAAGGGTCTTGCTGCTTCCGGCCTTCCCGGATTTAATCACTTCCTCCGAGGCATCGCCTCTCACATAAGACGCGGCCGTTTTGCCTTTCGTTTGATAGAGCTGGGCGATAGAAAAAACTTCTTTTTCGGCATAGGGGAGCGACGTAAGATGCATTCCTCCGGCCCTCAGATATTCCAGGGGATTCTTGGCCGCCCCGCCCCCGTCCTCAAAAACAGGATTTCCCACCGCCAGAAGATCCGCCGGCCGATCGGCGCTGGGCCTTTGCCGGGCTATGACTTCGCCCAGGACCGAAGCTGACGGAGCATAAGAGACGACGTAGTCTTCCAAAAGATACGTCGGCCTGTTCCCCTTCAGTTCCTTAACCAGGGCCTCGAACGGAAAGCGCAAGAGGAAGCCGTCGGGGATGATGATGAGATGGGAAGACCGCGGGATGTTTTCAAGGGCGTCTTTGAGCAGGCCGTCGTAGATGTCCTTCCCCAAGCGGATGTTAAAGTTGATTTTACGCTGGGCGATCTGCGTTTGATAATCGGCAATTTTCTCCAAAAACCCCTTTTCGCGGGGAAAAGACCGAGCCCAAAGAATTTTATCCTTGGATATGGCCCATAAATAGATCTGTTCTTCCCCGACAACGAATTCGAGGATATATGTCGTGTCGTCGAGAAGCTGGCTCCGGGCTTTATCCAACGTGTATGGCTCGGGATAGGCGACCGAGGCATAGGCCGGATTTTTTTTCCTGAGATCGAGGATAAAATCATTGTAGCGGGTTTCGAGAGAACGAAGCGTCTCATAGAGACTCTCCCGCTCGTCGGCTTTGACTTCCGGATCTAGGATTTTTTGCTGAATTTCGGTGAGCTGTTTCTGGAGGGCTTTTTCTTCGTTTTCCAGTTCTTGGGCGATCCCTGCGGCGAGATTGACTTTGGCCTCGGCGAGAAGTTCAAGGAAAGCTCTCGACTTCGCCCGCTCGGCCACCTGGAAAGCTTCCTCGATATGCCCCAGGTTTTGATCCCGGTCCCTCATCTTGAACAAAAGGCCGATCAAACCCTCATATATTTTTAGCGTTTCGCCGAGAAAGCCCACCTTCTGTTCTTCCGTGACCAGCTTCCCGCGGATGCTCTCCACGGTCTCAAGAGCGCTTTTATAATGGTTGAGGGCGTTTCCGAAATCCCCTTTGACCTCATAAGTCACGGCCAGTCCCAATTCGGAATTCCAGGCCGGCCTGAGAACACCCAATTCATTTGCGACCTTCAAGGATTTCTTGAAATCCTCGATCGATCGATCGTAGTCTTTAAGATTGCGGTGGAGAATGCCTTGGAAGATCAAAATTTCCGATTGGGCAACCTTCCCGCCGATCTCTTCGGCGATCTTCAGTCCTTCATCGAAATATTTCGCGGACTTCTCGTTTTCCCCTAATTCCTGATAATAAGATCCGAGATTGCCGAGATGATCGATTTCGCTCTGTTTATCCCCGATCTCTTTGGCGATCTCCAGGGCCCTTGTGAGACATTGGAGGCACTTGTCATGGTCCCCCAGGCCTTTATATATGGCCCCCATCGTTCCGATCACCCAGCCCTCGTATTTTTTGTCGCCGATTTCCTGAAACGTCACCCTGGCTTTTTCGAAATACGTCAGCGCTTCCCGGTCGTTTCCCAGCTTCGATGTCACGGCGCCGATATTGCCCAGGATCCATGCTTCTCTCCCTTTATTTTTGAGGTCCTGAAAGATCTTCAGCGCCTGATGATAATAATCCAGAGCCCGGGGATAGTCCGAGAGTTTCTCAAAAGCCGCTCCCATGTTTCCCATAATTATTGCCTTGTTCGGTTTATTGTCCAGATCCTCCAGGATTACCAAGGCTTCGTTGTATCTCGCCAATGATTTTTGGACTTCGCCTTGCCAGTCGTGAATCGCTCCGATGTTGGACAAAACGGCCACTTCCTCTCCCTTATCGTTCAATTCTCTGACCACGGCCAACTTTTGATAAAAAAGCTTCATAGCCTCCGGAAAATTGCCGGTATTGGCATAATGAACCCCCATGTTTCCGAAAGCGATGCCGATGCTCCTTTTATTGCCGATCTCCTGGGCAAGGTCCAGGGATTTATGGTCGAATTCGAACGCCTTTTGATACTGGCCGAGAGTATTGTAGGCCGCGCTGATTTTGGTGGCAAAGTCGATCTCGAGGTCGGGGTCCTTGTTTTCGCACAATTTCGACTTGTCAAGAGCCAGGGCCAGCATGTCCTTGAATTTGCTCATATTTTGCAGAATGTCGCATTTCAACCGGTAAGTGATCGCCTCGCCTGGAACGAGTTTGATCGCTTTCTCCGCGAATTCCAGGGCTTCATCCGGTTTTCTTTGGCGCACCCTCAGGTAACCCAATCCCCAGATCACGGCGGCGTTCCCGGGTTCTTTCGTCATGATGTCGGTCATATAAGCTTCCGCGCTTTCCGTCAGCTTAAGCCGATCCGAAGCATTGACAAAGGCCTGGTAAAACGAGAATGACCCGGAGAAGAGCCCGATAGCCTTCTTATAATTTTCGATGGCTCCGAGAAAATCTTTTTTTTCGGCGTGGTAAAGCCCGAGACCGTAATAGGCCCCGGCATTGTCTTTTTCAGCTTGGAGAATTTTCTCAAAAACGCCTCTCGCGGAATCGATATCGCCCTTGTAGAGAAAGATCTCGAGAGTCTTCGAATAGGCTTTGAAAAAATTCCTCTCTTTTGTCCGGATATCCGTCAATGCGTTCAGAGCCGCGTCATACCGGCCGAGACCGATGAGCTTCAAAGCCGCGCGATAGGGGCCGGCCAAAGCCGATTCCTGGTCCGTGCCGTGGACCAAAAGACAGCCAATCAAAATTACCCATCCCGTGAAAATAAGAACGCCAGATTTTCTCATAGCCGTACCCTTTCTCGGATTTCTCACTTGCAGCCGCCCCGGACGAGCGCGTTTTTAATTTCGGCATTGTCAGGGAACAGGGCGAGCGCCTCTCCAAGGGTTTTGCAGGCGTCTCCTCGAAGCCCCAACGATAATTCCATCCTGGCCAAAAGCAGCGTGTTGGCCACATCCTTTGATGTTCCGACGAAGGCTCTAAAGGATTTCAAGAGGCGGGCGTGCTCTTGATCGACGGTGACGAAGGCGGAATAAGACACGGCCGAAAGTTTTCCCGTCTCCAACGACCTGACCTGCCAGTAATAGTTTGCTCCGGGCTTGATCACGCCCGGAGAAACGGCAACGAGGGGAGACGTTATCTCGACCAAGAATATGCTGTTCCCCGACTCGTCCTCGATCTCGACCCGGTATTTCTCGGCGCCTTCCAGCGGATCGAAAGATAAAACGACGTTCTCGGAAAGCACGGAATCCCCCTCCGCCGGAAACAAATTGGTGATTGTCCGTTTCGAGCCGCGCAGACGGATGCCTCCCAAGCGGCTTCCCGGCTTGGCCTGACCTAGAAGAGAAGCGATATGCGGCATGAGGGCGACAGAGTCGAGCTTCTTCACAGAGCCCGATGCGGACGCGAATTTCTCCTGGCCGAGGACGACTTTGGCTTTTTCTCCCAACTCATACCTGCTCCCGGAGGAAAAGGCGAGAACGAGCTTCGCTCCGGGAGCCGTTTCAATGGCGGCCCCGGTCGTGATCCAATCAAAGAGGTTTGCCTCTCGACGATTCATCCCGCTTGGATCCGATATCCAGGCTTTTCCATCCAATAAACAAATGATGGCGACATTCTTCTCGGAATCCGAAACCGTTCCCGGAAAACTATCGGCAAAAGCGGTCATCACCATGAAAACGGCCAAAAGGACGATGCTCCGATCTCGGTTCATGTTTTCTCCCTACAAAGCTTTCTTCGCTTCAATTTCTCCTCGGTTACCTCGAAAACAAGGGCGAAAATTGTGAGGAACCTAGACACTTTCCTATTCCTGGATTTCTGACGGATTTAATTCCTTATCTATAAAATAACACATGACAACTCACGGATCAAATTTCGAGGTCTCCCCCGTAGTTCTAAAAAATCGAGACTGGCTTAGCGCGACTTTTTCTCCTGTTTGATTTCTGCGACTCGCCGGAGATATCGCGTTTTGGAAGAAATTCGGGGACAGACAACCCATTATTTATTTAGGAAATTCGGAAATGGGCATGGTCTCCCCTTTTTCACGAAAACGCCGGCTATCCCCGGGAGAAGCTGGACGATGAAAGCGAACAATTTTCTTTATCGACGAATGAGACTCAAGTAAGCTGAGATGATTTTTTCCCCCCAAACGAGAGAAACAAAGGCGGCCGGGGCCAGGAACGTCCCGTAGGGCAGCATGTACTGCATATTTTTTCGTTTGATCAGGATGATGGATACGCCGACCAGGCTCCCAACGAACGAGGCCAGAATCAAGGTCAGCAAAGTCGGCAGCCAGCCAAGGTAGGCGCCGACCATGAGCATCATGATGACGTCGCCCATACCCAGGCCTTCCTTTTTTCTCAGGAGATAATATCCTCCATAGATCACGAGGAGAAATCCCGCGCCGACGGCGGCTCCAAGGAGGGCCTGGAGAATGCCGAAATCTTTGCGAAACAGGGAGTAGATCAAGCCCAGGGCGAAAGCGGGATAGGTGATCCAGTCCGGAAGAATTTTATGGCGATAATCGATGAAGGCCAGGACGATGAGCGCGCTGGCGAAGAGGCACGAGGCGAAGAAATGGATGGAAAGCGCATACGCGCCATAGAGAACGATGAACGCCGCGGGCGTGAGGATTTCGACCAGGACATAGGAGAAAGGAATCTTTACCCGGCAGCGGCGGCACCGTCCGCGGAGCCGGATATAAGAAAAGACGGGAATATTATCGTAGAAACGGATGCGAGTCTGGCACGAGGGACAGGTCGAGGGGGGCCGGATGAGACTTATTTTTCGAGGCAGGCGGAAAATAACGACGTTCAGGAAGCTTCCCCAAATCATCCCGCCGAGGACAATGAGAATTATCTTTTCCATGGAATGACCGCCGTGGTGATTTCCCCCGTTCGGGGATCATAGACGTAATTCTTGCCGTCCAGGTCTTTGGGCAGGGAGGGCAGGATGCCGGCTTGGACGAGAAGCGCCAGGTCCTGGGGTTTCCGGCCGTATGTCTCAGCGAAGACGGTTGTCGCTTTTTTGAGGGCGGAGATGTCCGACGCGGCCTTCACCTGATAGAGATGATTGGAGGCGATTTTCTTGACCTGAGCGTCCTTGGACGTGTTGAACACTTCGAGCCAGGTTTCCCAGGCCGTCTTCAAGTCCATCGTCTTGTAGGCGGCGTCGGCATAGAGCCTCCGGACGATGGGCGGGGCGCCCGGGACTTCCATCGCTTTCCGAAAATATTCCTTGGCCAGGGTGAAATCCTTCGCGTAAATCTGGGCGAAATGGCCGGCGTCGAGCGGGAAAATCCACATGTCGGGGTTTTTAACGAATCCCAGGTCGAGGATTTTCAGGGAAAGGACAACGTCGTTGAAATCGTAAAGGGCGATTAGGGCTCCGACTTCGTAGGGGTCCACGTAGCGCGGGTCGAGCTCGCTGATGACGGAAAAGATATGAAGAAGATGATCCTGCCGGTCCGGGATGGCGGTGTTGCCGTAATACTGGATCGCCCAGATAAAAAGGACGTCGGCCGCGACCGAGGAATAGCCGAACGTGGCCATCTTCAGATATTTTCCCGACGGGACATACAGAATCCCGGCTCCGGGGACTGTCCGCCTGGGGATTTTTTCGAGGCGAAGCTCAAGGCCGGCGAGGGCGAGGACCAGCGCGACGAGAGCGAGTCCCAGAGCGATCGGCCTCTTCATCGCTCAGGTAAAATCCCGTCTCCGGAATATGAGCACGGCCAGTCCCAGGACGAAAGCGGTGTAGACGATCCCGTAGGCCGTGGAGGCGAAGAACAATGAGCGCGCGACCGGAAGGCCGTGGACGACCTCGGTTTTGATGTTGAAATTTTCCAAGCGGGGGAGAAGAAGATAGAGAACGCGGAGCGCCGTTCTGGCCGGACCTGTCGGTATCTTTTTCAAGAGCGTGTCCAGGCTCCAGGCGAAGTGTCCGATGAGATAGAAGGCCAGGGAAAAAAGCGAGCTGAGGATGGGCGTCGAGAAGCAGGAAAAGAAGATGGCTACGGCGGTGATCAGGACAAGCTCGATAAAGATGAGAAAGATGGCCGCGAGCATCCGCCATTCGATCGTCCAGGTGTAAAAGAAGAGGAGGGCCAGGAAGATGATGGTCATCCCGGCGAGCATCACGAAGAGGGTGAGAACGAGGCCGAAAAATTTGCCGAGGAGGAAATCATGGCGGCGGAGCGGCTTGGAAATCAGGGTGAAGATCGTCCGCTTCTCGATTTCCTTGGTGACCAGGCCAGTCCCGATAAGGATCGCCATCAGGGCGCCGAAGAGAGAGATCGAAGCGAGGCCGACGTCCTTGATGATCTTCGTCCGGTCGCCGACGGTGAGGAAGGCGAGAACGCGGGAGAAAAGGATGGACAGCGCCGCGAAAAACAAGAGGAGATACAGGATCCGGTCCCGAATCGCTTCCTTGAACGTGTTGAGGGCGATGACTTTGATCGTCATGTCGATTTCACCATGTCCACGAACAAGTCTTCCAGGGTCTGGGTCCGGGGAATGAGGGACTGGATCCGGCCGTTTTTCTTCCGGACGAGGTCCAGGACGGCCTGGACATTCTTTTCCTCATAAATCTTGAGGAGGATGCTCCCGGCTTGGGCCGAGACGCTCTCCCCGAGCCCGGCGATCTCTTCCGCTCCCAGCCCGGAGATGGTGACTTCGGTGAAGAGCACTTTTTCTGAAATGAGGTCGGACAACCGTCCCTGGCTGAGAATCCGCCCGGCGACGATGATCGCCACCCGGTCGCAGATCATTTCGATGTCCTGAAGAATATGCGAAGACAGGACGACGGTTTTCCCTTCGTCCCGCAACCGGAGAATGATGTCGCGGATCTCCTTCCGGCCGATCGGGTCGAGCCCGCCGAGGGGCTCATCGAGGATGACGAACGACGGTTCGTTGATAAGGGCCTGGGCCAGGCCGATTCTCTGAAGCATGCCGCGGGAGAATTTGCGGAGTTGAAGGCCGGCGGCTTTGTCCATGCCGACGCGCACGAGGAGGGCGCCGATGCGTTCCCGGCGGACCGGCTTGGCGATCCCGAAGAGCTGGGCGTAAAAATCGAGAAACTCCGCGGCGGTCAGATAATCGTAAAAATACGGATTTTCCGGCAGAAAGCCGAGCTTCTTTTTGGCTCCGAGATCGAGATGGGGACGGCCAAAAATCTGGATCGTTCCCGAGTCGGGGAAAAGGAGGCCGAGGACGCATTTGATCGTCGACGTTTTTCCGGCCCCGTTGGGACCGAGGTAGCCGAAAATCTCCCCTTCTCCGACGGTGAAGGAAATGCCTTTAAGGATTTCCTTCGACTTGGGAATGAACCCGGTTTTGAATGTTTTGCGGACGTTCTCCAGCGCCAGAACGGTTGTCATTTGGCAGTCATTATAGCCAGTCCGCGACGGAATTTCAAACGCATCCTCCGCGGAAATTTTAGACAAGTCGCTTTCGCGGAATTATAGACCAAGGCCCCGGGACGCGCACTTCTTTTTCGTGCCGCGCCTTTCTTCCGGGCGGCTAACCCCCGGCCACCGGAAGGGGTGATTTTTTGGGGGTGAATCTCACCCCGGAATTAACCGGCAGAGGCGATTGCCGCTGTCCCGGATCCGTTCGAGAATGGGAGCGAACTCGCAGCCATACGGCGCGAAACTCAGTCTCATCCAAGGCAACGCCGAGGTTGTGAAAAGGGAGAGGCGGAGGAAAACCTCTCCCACCCTCCTTTCAACCCTCCCTTGAGTCCGAAATGATTCGAGGGAGCTTCTTTTCCCGTATTCCCTTTCCGACCGAAAATAGCCTATACTTCCATCGTCAAAACACGGATGACCATTTTTCAAGAAGAAGCCGCAGTTCCCCGGATTCGGCACGATCTCGAGTTTATCCAGACAACCTACCAGGGCAAGCCGGCCGTCGTCGTCCGCGATAACCTCGGGCTGATTCCGAAGCCGATCCTGATTCAAGGCGACGCGCTGACCCTTCTCGGACTGCTCGACGGCACATTTTCGCTTCGCGATATCCAGCTGGCCCTCGTCCGTCGGCGCGGAGGCGAGCTTGTCAGCCTGGACAGCATCGGACAGCTTCTCCTCGAACTCGATAAGGCCTTATTGCTCGAGAGCGACCACTTCCACTCCCTGAGAACGAAGCTTGCCGAAGAATTTCTCAAGATGGACCTCAGGCGGGCGGCCCTGGCCGGTCAAGCCTATCCCGCAAAGCGGGCGGAGCTGAAAACGTATCTCGATGCTCTATTGGCCTCGGCGGGGCAGATTCCGCCGGGCCCGCCCGGAACGCGCGTCCTCGGACTCATCGCGCCCCATATCGACCTGGAATCGGGGAAAACCCTCTATGCCAGAGCGTATAAGACCGTAAAAGAGCTTGCCCCGAAAACGATTTTTCTGCTGGGAACGGGGCATAGTCTCGAAGATGCCCTGTTCTCGCTTACGGAAAAGGATTTCGAGACGCCCCTCGGGTCGGCCAGGACGGACAAGAAGAGCGTCGGGAGTTTGAAGCGCGCCGGGAAAGAAACCGTGTCGGCGTCCGACTTCGCCCATCGCCGGGAGCATTCCCTGGAATTCCAACTGCTTTTCCTCCAGCATCTCTTCGGCCCTGATATCCTGATCGTCCCGATTCTCTTCGGGTCGTTCCAAGGCTATCTATCGAAGAGCTCCCGGCCTTCGCAGGTCGCCGGCGTCCGTGCATTTCTGGACGTTCTGTCCGGCCTCATCGCCGGCGCTGGGCGCGAGGGGCTCGTCGTCGCCGGGGTGGATTTTGCCCATATCGGGCCGAAGTTCGGCCATAACCGTTCGGCGGCTTCGCTTCTTCGCGAGGCGAAGGAACACGACCGGGTCCTTCTCGACGCCTGCGCAGAGAGGAACACGGAAGACTTCTGGGCCGAATCGCGCCGGGTCAAAGATGAATACAATGTCTGCGGCTTCTCGACGCTGGCCTGCCTGCTCGAAACCTTGCCGCCGGCCAAGGGCCGCCTTCTTGGATACGATGTCTGGATGGAGGAAGCGACGGACTCGGCGGTCAGCTTCGCCGCAATGGCTTTTGATGCCCTGGGCGAAGGGCGCGGTTGAAAAGCGAGCGAAGGTGGAAAGGAGATGAGGTGATGCCGAAGCGCGGAATTATTCTTCTTGTTCTTATCCTCTGGACCGCCGCCGCCGGCGAACAGAGTCTCTTTTCCCCGGAGATAGCTCAATCGCGGGCCGTCCGCGAGGCGTTCTCCTTCCTTGATCAAAACCGCGATAAGATCGTCGCCGAGTGGATCGCCCTGACCGAAATCCCCGCGCCGTCGGGTCAGGAAGGGCGGAGGGCCGCTTATCTCAAAGCCCAGTTCGAGGCGGCCGGACTGGCCGGAGTGCGCATTGATGCGGCGGGGAATGTCATCGGCATATGGAGGGGAAGCGGAACGGGGAAGCGCATCGCCGTCTCCGCGCATATGGATACCGTTTTTCAAGGTGTCAGCGAGATCAAGGTCACGAGGGAAGGCCGGTGGCTGAAAGCGCCTGGGATCGGAGACGATACGGCGAGCCTGATCAACCTCATCTGGACCGTGAGGGCTCTGACCGCCGCTCATTTCGCCCCGGTTCCCACCTTTTATTTTTTGGCGACGGTCCGCGAGGAAACGGGACTGGCCGGAATGAAGGCTTTTCTCAAGGAGCCGCCCGAAAACATCGATATGGTCATCGCCCTCGATGATGATCTGGGAAAGGTCCATTACGGGGCGCTCGGGCTCGGCGGAGGAAAAGTCGTCTTCCGCGGTCCGGGCGCGCACACGATGTTGAGCCGCGGGATCCCCAATCCGAATCTCGCCGTGGCCAAGGCCATTCAGCGGATTTATGACATTCCTCTACCCTCTCAACCCCTCGAGAAATGGACCGTGCTCAATATCGGCCAGATCGCCGGGGGCAAAGTGACCAACGCCGTTTCCCAGGAATCGTCTTTCACTGTCGACCTGCGTTCCGCGGACCAGGAGGAGCTCGACCGGGCCCGGGAGAACATCGGACGCATCGTCCGGGACGTCGCGAAAGAAACGGGGACGACGGCTGAAATCGCGCTCCGCGCCGAGGCCAAGGTCCATCAGATTCCGGGCGCCGCCGAGTCCGGCCTGGTCAAAACGCTCGCCGAGATCCTCCGCTTTCTCGGCGTCAGGGAGATCGAGGTCGACCCCCTGGGTTCGACCGAAGCAAACGCCGGAATCGAGCGGGGGATTCTTTCGGTGAACGTCGGCCGGACCTACGGCAACTTTAAGCACAGTCTGAACGAGGAAGCGGACATCGACGGGTTGTTTCTCGCTCAGCGGCAGCTTATCCTTCTTTTGGCCAGTTTGAAATAAGGACGGAGACACGTTCCGTCGGCGCTGTCCGACTGTCGTCGAACCTTGAGCCGGATGGACAAAGAATTTTCGGCTTGGCCGGATCCGAACAACCTGGCCTATCTCGACCGGAAATACGTCAAGGCCAGGAATGCCGCGATCTATCTCATCCGCGACGGCCAAAGACATCCTCTGGCGAGGCCCGAGGTCGTGGAACGGCTGGGAGGTTGGGGAAAAGTGTTTGAAGTCCCGCTCGAAGTCATCGCTTCCTACGAGGACGGCGATATCATCGAATGAGAATCAGGCCTCGGGATCCGTCATGCGATTTCGTCGCGACTTATTATGGAAGGAGCGTCTTTCAAAATCAAGACGCCCGCCCCTTCCGGGGTGGGGGGTTATTGCGGGCTGTTGTCAGCAAAAGGGGGGTTGATGATGGGAACCAAAAAGGTGGGGGCTCTCTCCAGCCCGCGAAAGAAAGCCAATACTATTATAAGTCGAAAATTCTAAAACGCAAGAAAAATTTTCAAAAATATTTTTTTATGAAAAAGGCGCAACATCTTCCTTGACTTTGTCGGAAAATTCTTATATGACAATAGTCACGATCATGCATCCTGCATATGAAATGATGTCATGATGAGTTTTGCGCATTCGGATAAACGCCAATTCATCGGAGGTAAAAAATGGCTTACGAATTCCTGAATTCCAGAGGGGTAAAGTACTATCTCCATTCCAAAGAAGTGACACTCAAGGGCGGGCGGCTGCAGAGAATTTACTTCTTCGCCCGGGACGTCCGGCCGGGCTCCCTGGATGCCGTCCCCCCCGCCTACAAGGTCGAGGAGACCAAGAAGACGGGAATGCCCATCCTTAAGAAAAAATAATATTCCTTCGTCTCTTGCCTCATCCAGGCCGGGTCCGATCTCGAGGGCCCGGCTTTTCCTGAATTTTTTGACTCCGTTTTTTTTTCCGATTATACTCGGGACATGAATCTTCGAAGTGCCTGGTTTCTTGTCGCGTGTCTCGCCGCGGTGACGTCCCTGACGGATTGCACCGGAGGGGAGAAGGGGTCGGGCGATAAACCCGGGGTTTTAAAAATCGCGGTCATCCCCAAAGGCATGACCCATGAATTCTGGAAGGCGATCCATGCCGGCGCGGCTCAGGCGGCCGCGGAGCTGGGCGTGGAGATCATGTGGAAGGGGCCGCAGAGGGAGGACGACCGGGCCCAGCAGATCACGGTCGTCGAAGACGTCATCAGCCGCGGCGTTGCCGGGATCGTTCTCGCCCCGCTGGACGACCGGGCGTTGATCCGTCCCGTTCAGGACGCGATGCGGGAGCGGATTCCGGTCGTGATCATAGATTCGGGACTTCAGGGCAAGGATTATCTCAGCTTCGTCGCCACGGACAACTATCAGGGCGGGGTGCTCGCCGCCCGTCATATGGGCGCGCTCCTCGGCGGCAAAGGCCGGATCTTCATGATCCGCTATCAGGAAGGATCGGCCTCGACCACAGACCGGGAATGCGGATTCCTGGAGACGGCCGTCAAGGAATTTCCGGGCCTCCAATTTTTGGTGAAGGATCAGCACGCCGGAACGACGACCGA
>Ga0214473_10001524_pt1 | contig 30274 bp, 21 predicted proteins | sample RVTome_7_FD_203509 | JGI IMG/M metagenome (GOLD analysis project Ga0214473, IMG submission 203509) | Soil microbial communities from uranium-contaminated site in the Upper Colorado River Basin, Wyoming, United States - RVT98D197 | ecosystem: Environmental > Terrestrial > Soil > Contaminated >...
GAGGCCGCAATTGTGAGTGAGGTGATCACGAACAGCACCAGACTGATCCCAATTGCACTTGTCATTTTTAGCGTTTTCCTTTCGGAATCTGATGTGCACTTTTTTCTGCGTAACATGGTTTTTCTCCTTAATATTGGGTTTTCATTTACCTTTTTTTCGCTCGGCCAAGCATTCACAGTGCTCGGTTCGGCCCAACCGGCCAGGCCGGAGCCGCCTTTCACAATTCGATACGCAAGTTGCGCGTCTGGGCTGCGCTTGGCAGATTCATAATTCTTGCGTTACGAAGTAATTTTTCTCAGGTCCTCCACACGGAGACGCAACCGCTCGGGCTGTGGCTTTTTTGTATGTTCTCCGGTGCAGTTTTTTTCTTGAAATCTGCCCATGTCGGCAGTAAACTCCCCTCTTCGAGAGTCTCACAGTGTCCGGTCCGGCCAGTGTGCTTCTGTGGCTCTTTTAGCCGTGGCGACTCGGAGCACTGGATAACTGCAGGAGATCAGGCATGAGCGAGGAAAAAGAGAAGAACGGCAACCAATCCGAAAAGGAAGGGAGAGCCCAGTTTCCTACCCTCAGCCACATTGACTCGGTAGAGGAAATTGGCACGCGTATCGGCCCCTACGAACTTCTCAGCGTATTGGGCGAAGGTGGTTTTGGGATAGTTTACCTGGCTGAGCAAAAGCGACCCATTAGGCGCCAGGTTGCGCTAAAGGTCATCAAGCCCGGTATGGACTCCAAACAGGTTATCGCTCGTTTTGAGTCAGAGCGTCAGGCCTTGGCCTTGCTTGATCATCCGAATATTGCACATGTTTTCGATGGCGGAGCAACTGAGACGGGCCGGCCGTACTTTGCGATGGAGCTTGTCAGGGGTCTGCCCATCACAGAATATTGCGATAAGCACAAGCTCGGCATTGAAGAGCGGCTTGACCTGTTCAGGCAGGTCTGCGAGGCCGTACAGCACGCCCATCAAAAGGGAATCATCCATAGAGACATCAAACCATCAAACATCTTGGTGCCGGTTCGAGGCGAGAAACCGGTTCCGATGATCATTGACTTCGGAGTAGCAAAAGCTATCAGCCAGCCTTTGACTGAACGAACCCTATTTACCGAGCAGGGCCAGTTTATCGGTACGCCGGAGTACATGAGCCCTGAACAGGCAGGTATGACGATCGAGAATGTTGACACTCGGTCAGACATCTACTCGCTTGGAGTGGTTCTCTACGAGTTATTGACCGGCACGTTACCATTCAGCCATGACGAGCTTGCTCGCGCAGGTTTTGCGGAGATTCAAAGAATCATACGCGAGACGGATCCACCCCGTCCGAGCACGCGATTGTCCGGTCTTGGCGAAGAGGCCAAGAAGATTGCCGAAAGACGACGTACCGAGGTTGCGGCCTTGACGAAGCGCATACGCAAGGAACTCGAGTGGATTCCCCTGAGGGCTATGCGCAAAGAGCCTGATCGGCGATACAAAACAGCCGCTGAGCTTGCCCAGGACGTTCGGAACTATCTGAATGGAGATCCGCTAATTGCGGGGCCGGAGACAAAGACATATCGCTTGAGGAAAGTGTTCAGGCGACATAAGGCGTTTGTAGCCGGACTTCTTGCTGTATTTGTCACCCTGACAGCAGGCGTCGTCGCGTCAACGGTCTTTGCGTTAAAGCTGGATGATCAATTGGGCATTACCGAGGGGCTTTACAAGGACGCAAACGATGCCAAGGTGAAGGCTGAGAAGGCTTACAAAGATGCAAATGATGCCAAGGTCGAGGCTGAGCGGGCCAAAACGGAAGCACTTGCAGCGCGGGATTTGGCAGAGACGAATCTGAAGGCGGCGAATCGAAACTTAAGACTTTTCCTGCGTCTTCAGTATTTCAGCAACATCAACCAAGCAAATGCGGAACTTGCTAGCGGCGGGGTCTACCGTGCACAACGGCTCCTCGAATTATGTGATCCACAGCTTCGGGGTTGGGAGTGGCAATATCTCTGGCGCACCGCTCGCTCGGCGGGCCAAACCGTGTCCCTTCCATTGCCGTTTCCATGGGATGTTGTGATGAGCCCTGACCGAAGGTGCATCGCTTTTGGAACCTATGCGGGCGATGTACGGTTGCGGGACATCGAATCAGGCTCCGAGACAGTCCTCAAGGGAGAAAAACAGGGTTATCCTACCGAGTCCGTGGCCTTTAGCCCGGATGGGCACATGGTCGTATCGGCCGGCAGGGATAAGAAGATTAAGGTCTGGGATGCGAGTACAGGGACGTTGGTTAACACTATTTCGACAAAAGACTATGATATTACTGCCGTTGCATTGAGCCCTGATGGTTCACGGGTGTTGTCCGGTTGCAGAGATGGCACGATTGTGGCGTGGGATCCACAATCTGGTGATGAGAGATTCCAAGCTAAAGAAAGAGACCAGTACTATATAAGGCAGATCCAGTATAGTCGAGACGGGAAACTGATCCTCGTAAATGGCCAGGTGTTTAAGATCTATAATAATGTTGATGACACGAAGTTGGTGGACCGGTTCCCAGAAATGCGGAGTTCTTATATTCAAGATGCTTCATTCAGTCAAGATGAGGAACTGGTCGTCTATTGCGACTTCAGGACTGTCTTCATCATCAATCTCAAAACAGGTGCTGTCCGAGAAGTCTGCGGCGCTAGGGCTACTACAGTGTCGTTTAGTCCCGATGATAAGTACATTGTGATCGGAGGTACTCGCGGAATCAAAGTTGTGAACGCATTGTCAGGTACGGAGGAATTGTCAATCCAAGGGCACGCGGACACCGTCAAGTTGGCAGCCTTCGGCGAAAATGGACGAAAGATCATCTCCGCAGACTCAAGGGGTTTGCTGGGCCTGTGGAGGTTCCCAAAGGTCGATAGCAGTAAGCCGCTGGAACGGAGTATCCAGCCCAGCGAAAGAGTACCTCTAGGGTTGTATGCGTTCAGTAGGAATTGTAAGCACTCGGCCGCAGTTGGATTGGGCAAGGTATATGTCTGGAATGTGAAAGATGGAAATGAACCGTCTTCGTTCGGTGTGAAACTGTCAAATCCCATAGCTTTGGCGATCAGTGACAGTGGCGAATATATAGTTACAGGTGACTATGGCGGGACGATCTCCGTATGTGGTTCAAGTACCGGGAATGAAAAGTTCAGGTGCTCGATAGGACAACGGTATTTCACCTTTGCACTAAGTGAGAATGGCCGGTATCTCGCCACGGGCGACCAAAACAGCCGTATCAGCATGTGGGATACGGAAACAAGAACTAAAGTACAGGACTGGTCTTTTACGCCGGCAACAGGGATTCCTCGCAGCATCACGTTCAGCCGTGACGGGGGGCGCATTGCTGCAGGTTGTGCCAGGACAATTAGGGTTTGCGATTCTGCAAACGACACGGAGCCAAAGAAGCTTGAGGCGAAAGGCATAGTGAACACAATCGCGTTCAACGCTGATGGGCGCTATATTGTGTCGGGTGACATTTCCGGGAACGTCCAGATTTGGGATGCAAATTCAAGTCAAGAAATAGCGAATCTCTATCAGGGCGCGGAGGTGCTCACTGTCCAGTTCAGTGAAGACGGGAGTACCATTGTCTCCGGAGATTCGTATGGGACGATTAAGATCTGGGATGTAGATACTTTTGCGGAAGTATTGACGCTCGAAACACAGAGTCAGGTTCAGCAAGTAGCTTTCAGTAATGACGATCGGTACCTGTATGCAGGATGTGCCGGTAATACAATCAAAATGTGGGATTCCACGAGTGGAGATCCAGAAGCAGAGTTTGCTATTTGGCTGGCACTCGCCGAGCAGCACCTCCGCAATCGAGACTACGTCCTGGCAATCAACGCCTATACCAGTGCGTTAGCGATCGACCCGGACAATTCCAATGCGTATTGGAAAATGGGGTTGGCGTGCGCCCATGCCGGCGATTACCAGCAAGCGTTCTCTAACTTCGCACGAGCCGGAGAGCTGGATCCGGAGAAGGCTGTCATCTGGCAGCGGGTAGCCTACAATGATAGTGATTCTCTGTGGAATATGTCTGTTCGTCTGCTCGACAGCGCGATAGAATACGATCCTAACGTTGTGCAAAACCGGCTGAATCGAGGGTATGTCCATCTCAATAGAAAAGAGTATGACCAAGCCATTAACGATTTTAGCTCGGTGATTGACGTTGATCCCAAGAACTCAGCGGCCTGGTATAGGAGGGCAGCTACCTATCATGCCAAAGGACGACGTGATCTTGCCCTTATCGATCTTGAAGCGGCAATACGGCTTGATCCAAAGCTTGCCATTGTCCGGGAGAAGGGTATTTGGGACAAGGACAAGGGGGATCTAATCGCATACTGGGATTTCGAAACAGTGGACGGAACGAACGTCGCAGACAAGTCTGGTAACGGCCTTGACGGTACGTTGGTGGCGCCAGCCCGCGTAGTGACAGATGACTCAAGAGGAAATGTGCTGTATTTGAATGGGGAAGGTGGTTACGTGGATTGTGGTAACTCTCCAGCCTTCGACATAACAGGAGCGATCACAGTCGCTGCATGGGTAAAGGTCAAGACTTTTGATAAGCTATGGCAAGCAATCGTGACTAAAGGTGATTCATTCGGTGGATGGCGTTTGCAGCGAGACAAAGACAAGGATACCGTCGAATTTGCGTGTACCGGCGTGAGAGCAACTGATAACACCCATGCTTACGGTGACGTCCATGGAGCCAACTCGATAAACGACGGGCAATGGCATCACCTTACCGGCGTGTATGACGGAAGTAGTGTATCTTTATACGTAGACTCTGTGTTGGATGTAACTTTTGCCGTGCAGGAGGGTGCGGCGAATTACATACTCACCAACTGCTATCCTGTCTTGATCGGAGAGAGCGCCATGGTGAGAGGGCGAACCTGGAGCGGATTCATCGACGATGTCCGTATCTACAGTCGCGCCCTGAGTCAGGACGAGATCGGTGCCCTGTGCGGTGACCTGGGATCGTCACGCTACTGGTGCGCGAAAGGATTGACTCACTACAAGCGTCGAGATTACGATCTGGCAGTTTCTGCCTTGACAAGTGCGATCAAAGTGGACCCGAAGGATCCCAATCTATATAGGCATAGAGCTTTTGCACACGCTCATAAAGGTGATTATGACCAAGCCATTCTGGACTTTCAGAGTGCCATGGAATTGGAGTCCGACAACTTTGCTCCCTGGGAAGCAGTCTATAAAGAGTTTGAACGGAGTGAGGCTGTGGCGTTCGCCAGCCGGGCAATGAAGCTCGACCCCAATCTGTTCAAAACGTGTTCGCCACGAGCTGGCTTACCAGAGCCCCACTATGGTGAGACGATTGGGCAATCCGCGGATGGGACCGAACTGAGTTGGCTTCCGGCAAGGGATGTCGCGGCGTATAGAGTCTATTTTGGCGACGATTCCAACTTGGTACTCATAGGTAGGGTTCACGATGCCGCATCTGTTAAGTCCCCAAAATTGCCGGATTCCCAAGAGTATTGCTGGCGAGTGGACTTAGAAAAGCCAGATGGATCAATAGTAAATGGCTATTTGTGGAAATTCTCAACGGGAGGATTAATCGGATGGTGGAAGTTTGACGGCAATGCCAGCGACAGTTCTGGCAATGCCAATCATGGCACCGAAAATGGCAATCCAATCTACACAAAGGGTAAGATTGGCCAAGCTATCAAGTTCGATGGCGAGGGCGATCGCATTGAGGTTCCTGCTACCGCTGCAAGCGATCCTGAGTTATACCCGGCTCAAGCCGTTTCAGTATCAGCATGGGTCAAGACAACCATGGCTCTTAGACCAGCCTCCATTATTCGGCACGGGTCTCACTTCACACCGCTGCAAACGCAACCCTCGGGGGCTCAAGCTGCCATATTTGTGAATGAAAATGGATCGAGGCGTTTGTGCATCACGTACTTCGACTGGGGCAAAATCAACGACGGTAAGTGGCACCAGTGTGCTGTAACATTTCACAGTGGCCTTCATGATATTTGGATTGACGGTGCAAAGGTTGCATCGGGCAACTACGGCCCCTTCCCATTATGGACTGCAGATGATCGGCCCTGGGTGTTTGGCGGCAGAGAACCCGCTGAAGGGTACGCGGACGAATACTACACAGGGGAACTCGATGACGTTCGTATTTACAATTATGCCTTGAGTGAAGAAGAGATAGAGGCTCTCCACGACGGGACCGCGGAGGATATCAAGGCTGCTGAGCCTGCAGGCAAGCCTTAGCGCAAAGAGCCTTGAGTTGAAAGGACAATAAAGATTTAGTTCGTGACAAACCTGTTGGCATACTACAGAATATGGTTTCTTGATGCCTGAGCATACAAGCACACAACCGATGAGTTATATCTGGGGAATTGACATGGGATCCTTAATCGTAATCTCAGGAAAGCAAAGAGGAGAGTACCTCCCGCTGGGTCAGCGGACAAGCGTCGTTGGCAGAGCCGAAACGCTGCCGCTGCAGATACTGGATGACGGAGTCTCGCGCAGGCACTTTCGGATCGTATTCGACAAGGACGCGGGCAAGTACTATGCCGAGGACATGAACAGCAGGCACGGTACTCTAATCAACATGCGGCGGATTACGCAGAGGACGCCCTTGGCCGAAGGCGACCAGATCATCGTCGGGCAGACAAACTTGTTCTTTACGGAGAAGGATTTCGACACCAAAGAAAGTGCGTTGACGCACTACAAGCTGGTGGGCGAGAAATCCAAGACGACCCGTATGGACTCAGGTGAATCCCAGCCACTGTAAGCGGAAGATATTCTGTGCTTGCAGCGTTGCTGAAGGTCCTGATCGCGCGCTCGGTTCCATTGCCGCCAGTTTAGCACACGGCCTTCACAAGCGACTTCATTCAGCGCACAGGAAAGACTGAGGGCTGCAGATGGATACCCACAGCCCTCTGACTTCAAGCGCAAGTCCATTTCTCATTTGCCATCTCTTGCGGTGATGACAACGTAGTCTGTTCCTTTTATCTCCCAACGCTCGCGATTGCCGGCGAAGCAACCGCCGCGACGGTGTAGAAGTTTCTGCTGAAATCTCCATCGCACGTCGCTCCAAGGACGTAGGTGCCGGCGGGCACGCGCGCCCCATACACATCGAACGGCCTCAGTACGCCCAAGCCGCCTTCCTCGTGTAAAAGAATGTTAAGCCCTGTATCCTTGAAGACCGCCCCGCTGCTGCCATCGGTCAGCCAGACGAAAGACGGGACACCTTGCTCATCAATATAGCGACGGTCTATGAAGATGTAGAGCGTGGCCGCCCGGTTCAGTGTGACAGAATACAACACCTCGTAGGGGCTGTTAGGCCACCACTTTACGTTGTAAGAGTCCCACGGCATCTTGTCATCGTTGAAGGTCTTAACATAGTCTGCCCCCAACAACTCGTCGGGAATATCCTCCCAATGGTAGAAACACGTCGGTCTGGGCAGCGCACCCCAGCGGTCCATGTAAGCCTGGGAACCTTCCTGGAGTCCTTCAGGACCTGGGCCGGCCACGATTTCGGGCTGGCCGTCTGTCACACCTCCAATTCTCTCAACGCTGGTGATTACCGGCGTCGCAACCGCCGCGATGGCGTAGAAGTTTCTACTGAAGTCTCCATCGCATGTTGCTCCAAGGACATAAGTTCCGGCGGTCACTTGAGCTCCGTAAATATCGAACGGCCTCAGTACGCCCAAGCCGCCTTCCTCGTGCAAGAGCATGTTAAGCCCCGTATCCGTGAAGACAGTCCCGCTGCTGCCATCGCTCAGCCAAACGAAAGAAGGGACGCCTTGCTGATCAATGTAGCGGCGGTCTATGAAGATGTAGAGCTTGGCCGCCTGGCTCAGTGTAACAGAATACGACACCTTGTAGGGATTGTTGGCCCACCACCGTCCATTGTAGGAGTCCCACGGCATCTTATCATCGTTGTAGGTCTTAACGTAGTCCGCCCCCAACAAATCGTCGGGAATATCCTCCCAATGGTAGTAACAATTGGGTCTGGGCAGTGCACCCCACCGGTCCATATAAGCTTGGGAATCCTCCTGGAGTCCCCCAGGACCTGGACCGGCCACGATTTCGGGCTGGCCATCGGTCACACCTCCGATTCTTGTGGCATCCGTGATTACTGCTGCCTGAACGCCTGTTGGGGCCTGAGTCAGTGAGATTGTGGCAAACAGCACCAAACTAATCCCAAATGCTCGTGTCATCTTCATTGGCTTTGTTCCAACATTTGAATTGTGCTTTTCTTTGCTGAACATGGTCTTTCTCCTTAAATATTGAGTTTTCAATTGCCCTTATCTGCTCGGCCAAGCATTCGCGTCACGTGGTTCGGCCTTACTGGTCAGGCCGAAGCCGCCTTTCACTATTCGATACGCAAATAGCCTGCATGGGCTGCGCTTTGTGGATTCATATTTCGGTGCTGTCTCACTATCCTTCCAAATCTGTCCGCGAAAGAAGGGATTCAGATTCGGACGGCGGGCTTGTTGTGACTTGGAGCGCCTTGTGGTTCTGTTTTTCGGTTGAAATATGCTCGTGTGACCGATAGAATACCTCTCGAAAAGTCCACAACATCCGGCGGCTTTGTTACCGGCGAACAGGAATACTGCATGATTGCAGGAGATCAGGCATGGGCGAGGAAAAGGAGAAGAATGGCAACCAATCCGAAAAAGAAGGCAGAGGCCAGTTTCCTACCCTCAGCCGCATTGATTCAGTCGAGGAAATAGGTACCCAGATCGGCTCGTACAAGCTCCTCAGTGTTCTGGGTGAGGGCGGTTTCGGCATTGTCTATCGAGCTGAGCAGAAGGAGCCTGTCAGGCGCCAGGTTGCATTGAAGGTCATTAAGCCGGGGATGGATTCGAAGCAAGTCATTGCTCGTTTTGAATCCGAGCGCCAGGCCCTGGCGTTGCTGGAACATCCTAACATTGCACGTGTTTTCGACGGGGGGACAACTGAATCAGGGCGGCCATATTTCGTGATGGAGCTTGTAAAAGGTCCGCCCATTACTGAATACTGTGATGAGCAAAAGCTCAGCATCGAAGAACGCCTTGAGCTGTTCCGGCAGGTCTGTGAGGCCGTCCAGCACGCTCATCAGAAGGGCATAATCCACCGGGATATAAAACCCTCAAATATTTTGGTATCGGTTCAGGCTGGCAAGCCAGTACCGATCATAATTGACTTTGGGGTAGCCAAAGCGATAAGCCAGCCTTTGACTGAGAGGACGCTTTTCACTGAACAGGGCCAGTTTATCGGTACGCCGGAATACATGAGTCCTGAACAGGCGGGCATGACGATCCAGGGTATTGATACGCGTTCGGATATCTACTCACTTGGGGTTGTGCTTTACGAGATGTTGACCGGTACGCTGCCTTTCAGTCATGATGAACTTGGGGGAGCAGGTTTTGCAGAAATTCAAAGAATCATACGAGAGACGGATCCTCCGCGTCCGAGCACACGGTTGTCGAGTCTTGGAGAAGAGGCCAAGAAGGTTGCGGAAAGACGGCATACGGGCGTAGCGGCTTTGACAAAGCGTCTGCACAAGGAACTTGAGTGGATTCCACTCAAGGCGATGCGGAAGGAGCCGGATCGTAGATACAAGACGGCTTCTGAATTCGCGGCCGATGTCCGAAATTATCTGAATGGGGATCCATTGATTGCTGGGCCAGAGTCCAGAAGCTACCGAGTCAAGAAGTTTGTTCGGAAGCATACTGGTCCCATCGTGAGTTCTGCCATTATTCTTGTTGTGCTGATTATAGGCTTGATGACCAGTATCACAATGTACTTCCAGGCTGAAGAGCAGCGAGAAATAGCCATAGAGGCTCTTATCGCGAAAGACACAGCCCTCGTTGAAGCGGAGCGGGCACGAGAGCAAGAAGCCGCTGCGCGTGTTGAGGCTGAGAAGGCGCAGACAACCGCAGAACAACAGCGAGAGGCAGCAGAGGAAAATGCCGAGGCTTACAAACGACAGGTATACGCACACCTTATTACTCTGTCAAATAGATTGTGTCAAGAAGGATCATTTGTGGGCATGAGAGAAACGTTAATTTCTTGTTCTGAAGATTTGCGAAATTGGGAGTGGTATTACTTATGGAATTTATATATTGCACACTGTTTCAAGTGGACTGATTCTCAAGATGGAAGCCGGAAAATTAGCACTTATACGTATTGTCAACCATTTACGTCGTATGAGCAATTAAAAACTGTCGCATACAAAAAACTCATAGGACACAAATCTGACGTAGTATCCGTTGGCTTCAGCGGCGATTGCAAACGACTCGTATCTATGTCCAGAGGAGGCGAAACAACTACTTATCAGTCCGATAAGAACGGCAAAAGACGCTTCACCATCAAGACAGAAAGTGAGATCATAGTTTGGGATATTGAAAGTGCAAAGGTGATAGAACAAGTAAAAATACCTGATATCAAAGTCTACAACTTTTGCACCGATCCTAATGGCAGCAAAATTGCGATATCAACTGATAGAGAAGTGCTCATCTTGGACCTAGATGGGACGATTCTGAAGAGGAAAGAAACTCGTCGTTTGCGAAGCACGAGTCCCATTGTATGGAGTCCTGATGGAAGGTATATCGCTTTTGATTCAATATCAGAGCCTAATTTTGATGGGATCTTAGAAATATGGGATGTTGATAATGATGAGATTCTTCACAGCATTAGCCTTAGAAGCAATAGCGAACGAACGATGCCTCTTGTCAGGAACGAGTTGTACGATTCGGACAACGCCATCTACTGTCTACTTTTCAGCCCTGATAGCAGTAAGCTGACTGCAGGGACGAACTTTTCGATGAAATCCAACAGGACTCTACGGGTCTGGGATGTGAAGACAGGTGAAGAACAAATGATTTTTGGCGATCAAGACTCAATTATAACTAACTTATCATTTAGCCCTGATGGAAAATATCTGGTATCAAGCCTCAGAGACAATGCTATAAGCCCAAAAGACAAACCTATTCGCATATGGGATTTTGAGAAAGGATCGGTCAATAGCATATTGAAAGGAAACTTCGGCCCTGTCACTTCTATTTCATATAATTGTGATAGTTCAAGACTTGCATCAGGATCGGATACGGTGAGAATATGGGATCCAAAGATCGGGACAGTGCTATTGAGCATCAGTCATTCGAAGGCAGACCTCTCGCCTCGCGACCAGAAGTACGTGAGCGCGGAATATCGTGTAAAGTTCTCTCCGGATGGGAAAAGCTTGGCAATATGGGGTAGTCTAATACGGGGAGACTATTCAATAAGGGTACTAATTGCTGCATCCCAGAAGGATGTGGAAAATTGGTAAGTGTTTGCACGGCTTGGGCTGAATTGCCTCTTGTCTTTACTTTACTCCACGCAATGCCTCGGCAGTGTCCTTCGGACAGGCCTGAGAAAAAATCTGAATTTATCAGGCGGTCTGATGGGTCTGCGTGCAGGTGACATCATTTTTCTGCAGCGTGTCCTAGTAGGCCCAGGGCAGCCAATCGGCCGGGTGGAGATTGGATAGCATAGAACCAGCCGGCGTAGATCCCATGGGGTCAGATCACAATCTGTATTCATCCTGAATCTGCTTGCGCAGCAGACCTGCCAGATCGTGTCGTAATGCTCTTGCCGATTGACGAGCATCCTTTGCTGCTTTGGAGGTGAAGCGAAACAGTTGGAGTATATCCTGTGGAGAGGGCCGACGAAGCAAAAGGTAACGGTGCCAAGGTATGCACGCAGGTAAGGCTGGCCACCTTTAGGCTCAGCAAGCCAGATACGCAGCATAAGGTCGATGGTCCCGCTGGGATCCTTTGCGAAACGGGCGTAGTCCGGGTCACGGTCGTAAACGACTATACGCCTATGCCTCCTGCCCCATGTCCTGCGCTGCTCGATATGGAAAAACATGGTGTTCACAATGCTCCAGAGCCAATCGATGAACTCGGACTCATCGGCGACCTCACTCCAGCAGCCGTTTCCGAAGTGCAGCGCCCTTCATCGTTCGTTTCGCGAAGGCACCTGCGCGACGTCCACACTTGATGTGTTCGAATCCCACAGACTATCCTTGTGAAGGGCATAGCGTTTGGCAAGGTCAGACCGGGAAGAGCCGCCACCAAATCTCCACGTCAGTAAGGGTATTCCGGGACCCGCAGCTCCGTCTCTATCCATGCGCACCGAAGAATCCTGCCCACGTTGCTCGTACTCGAATTGGCGACGGTCAATCTCTCGGGTTTGGTATTCTCTTGTTTCGGTTGCATTCAGTCCGGCGGGATGAACCGGTTGAGTAAGGACGTAGAGTTCGCTTGCCTCTCCGCATCCAGATAGAGTGCTGCTGACGATCACAGCAACCAGTACGGCGAGAGCCATCTCTATGCCCCTCAAGATACCCAGGATTCTGCCCCTCTTTGAGGCCGTTGTTTTGATGGTCGAATTGTCATTTCTTCTGTGTGACATCGCTTTTCTCCTTCCTATTAGGTTTTCAACTATTGTTAGTTTGCTTGGCAACCTTCTTTCGTAATTTGGTACGCAAACGGTCCGCTTATGCTGCGCTAATAGCTGGTTTCGATAAACATTCTTTTCAGCGGGTCATCATAGAACTGAGCAAGATCCGCCGTGATGTAGGTCGTGTAGGCAGGGGCAACGCCCAGAGGCGTTTGCCACTGTGTCCAAACCATAAGAATCCGAGAAGCATACTCTTGAAGCCATCTTTCCTTGTGAGTGTCCCGCCTTGAGTTTCGATGGTCATATGAACCGGTGTCAAGGCGATCGCAGGTGCATGAAATTTCTTTTTGCGTGTTCATTGCTCAACTCCTTATTTTCTTGTTTGTGTTCATGTCAATTGCTCTTCTCACACGATTATTCGCAAACTACCGGCTGATGCTGCGCGTGGGAGGCCCAATTTTTTGATGGGTGAGGATTCCAGAAGCTACTCTCAGGCTGGGGGGCCAAGCAGTTGGACGTCCTTTCGGCCAGCCTGGAATAGATCTGAGTTTGTCAAGAGGTGTGATGGGGCTGGGGGCGGGGCGATCAGCTCTTTGGAGCGCGTCCCGGCGGTTCCAGGGCGTTCAGCTCTCAGGGCGTGAGGACAGTTCGTTGGCGTGCTTCTGGGGTTCCGTCAGATAATCGAAGGGGTTGATGCCGCTTGGTTCGCATGTGTGAATGCAGATGATCAACATGTCTCCCACAGCTACAATCCTGCTTTCTTGTGAGCTTGGGCTTCTGCGGTCTATTTCTCGAAGATGTTGGCAATGGTACCTCACGCTCCAGCAGGGGATTGGTCGTCCGGGCCTCTTGGGCAGGTCATTAGCCGCCCTGTTCCAGCGCTTTCCGCCAAGTGTGAGACATAGAATTCATCAAGTCTATCGCGAGTTCCTGGGAGATATTCTCAAGAATCAGTGCACCAGAACCTCTCTCTATCTCGTAGCCCGCAGGTCCCGCCACAGCCTCGAAAGACTTCTCGTAGCGATAATCCCGACCGGTCTTGGTGACACTTCCCACGATCATGCCTGTTCTCGTGTCCTTCGCAGTGGCGCGAAACGCGTAACCTGACGGCGATACATGGTCACGTGTTACAAGGAGTTCAACAAGGATGTCGGCATGGTCAACAAGGGCACGCATCTCAGTCTGCTTCACGGCCTCCAACATGTATGCGTCGCTCTGCGTACCGGAGGCGGCAGCTACCAGGCGCAAGATTGTGGCGCGGTCAACCAGTATGGCCCCAGCTTTGAGCAACGGCTGGAGGAAGTTGTCTTCGAATTGCCACATCCAGACTTCCTCTGGCTTTTCCCGATGCTGGTCCTCTGTATGAGTCTGCCTATATGCTGCCACACCTCGCTCAGCGTCACCGGAGCCGTTGGCTTTGGCGCCAGGGGCTGTTTCGACTACGGCACCGCTGGGGATTACTATTGTTGCACCGGATCCAACAGACACCTCCTCGCCTTTACCGCTTATGACAATGCGAGAAGGTGTAATCCATTCACGGACTTCGTCGCTCAGAACTCTATTGAGGTAGATTGCTATGCGCGGTTTCTTTGCGGCCGCGTACGCCGCTCCGAATCGGCTCACACTTGCAGCATAGAGCTCTTCTGCCAGAGGTTGAGCAGCGCCCGACAATGGTCTGCCGATGTATGGCGAGTAGTGACTAGCAGCAGGCTCCGCACGCTCGGCCCCCGCAGGGGGACCCGTGCGCTCATGTTCATAACCTGAGGATAGCTGGCCTTTACCGGGACTCACTGCCGCTGGAGGGGTCCCTTGCTCCAAATAGGTTGTGCAACCGCCGCTGCCAATGATTGACAGAATGGCGGCGAGTTTGAAGATGAATATCAGCGCTCTCATGGTTATCTACCCCCCCTGATTTCCGTGTAGTAATGTACCGCGTCGATACGTGTGGGAGTTTCCTTGTAAGATGCTACACCATTGGCGGGCAGGAAGATGCGCTGCCAGGCCGTCGGACCTTCAATCGGGAACTTGTCGCCATCGAAGAACTGGACTCGTCCCTCAAGTTGCAGGGGGTAATCAGTCCTGTTGCGGAAGGTGGCGAAAACGGCGACGATCGTATTTCCTTCGGTGCGTCTCGCTCCCTGGGCTTCGACAGCAATCTTGGTCACTTGACCAGGACCGAGAGTCCAGCCAAATATTTCCTTTTGCCCAAGCGGTCTTGAAAGCGACTTGTCAACAAAGACAACGCTGTCGTAGAGGATTGTGGCATGAGGGGCTCTCGGGTCGTCAATCCTAATGGCGGGGCCCGGCCCCTCAGGAAGTTTCGAGGTACAACTCAATGCAAGGCAACACAACAGCGCGGTGCACACCGCCGAACTATTCTTCATTATACTGGACATAACCATTCCTTTCATTACAGTTTTGAAGTAACACTTTCACGGGAACGAAACCAGAATAGAGCTGCCCCTGCTTTCTTGACTTCGAATGTCTTTTCCACCTGAACTCCGGGAACAGTCCCACCATTCTCATCTTTGAAATTCGCTCTAATTCTGTACGTACCTGGCTCGCCGAAGATGGTAGCTACATGTATACCATCAGGGATATTGTCCCAATAACGCGTGTCAGCATGAGGTCTAGCCCGTGCTCCCGCTGCCATCTGGATTACGCCCACCAAGCCCATAGCGGCGCTAATACCCTGGACGGCTTCCACATTGTCACCCCAAAGAGGGGCCGAGATCATAGCATTTGAGGAGACATCAGTTAGTACTGTGCCGACCTGCTCGTTGGTCTTTCGAAATTCCACCTTACCTTGAAGGATTTTGTCCACCGCTCGTCCCCCTCGTGACATTGCCTGCCAAGCCACGTCCTCCATTGGAAACAGGCGCATTTGCTGGTTCCCATTGATAGCAATCTCCGCGCTTTTCTCAAGAAAGTTGCGGCCTCTTGCAAACTTCAACTCTGCATGACCGACTCCATCAGATAGTTTTCTGGGTGAGGTCCCTGTCTCAGCAATGATCAGAATGTTGGCTCCCTCAGATGGCGCTTCGAAATCAGGCCGATATCGCTTCATCTCTGCATAGCACGCCTTGGCCACCTCACTATCCCCCGCTAATTGCGCAGCCCAGCCCTCAAGGAATATCAGCGTGGCAAAGTCACATCGGTACTGTTCTTCTTCGGCGAAAGCATCCTGCAGGATTCCTCCTTTGAAACACGCCCGGGCGTTGTCATAATCTCCCTTCTGTAGATACAGAAGTCCCCTGTAGTAATAAGCCATGCACCGTTCATAGGGTTCCCCTTTGAAATCCTTCATTCCTTCCTCGTAGTAGAGACTTCTCGCTTTGGCGGAGGAGTCGGTGTTGGAGTAGATCGCTTCAATTTCGTTGAGGGCAAAGTCGAAACATTCTTCTGCCTGTTCCCGATGGCCAAGTTCCATAGCTCGAACGCCCATACGCATGTGGTTCAAGACGGCGTTACGTCTACCTTCACTGATCACCCGCTCACAATAAGACCGTAGAGCGACGGGCGTGTCTCCACAACGTTTCTCCATGCTATCCGGCGAGACTTCAATCTTTTTGAATTCCTGGCGTTGGTAACAACCGCCGAACAGAGTCAAAGTCAGCACACCAGCGCGGAGTATAATTCTGCGCGAGAGCAACCAACTGGACTCAGCGGTACTCAACACCTTCCTGGGCAGCTTTCTGAAACTCATATCTTCCGCTCCATGCAATGATCCCTGTCTGAAGGTTAATCAACTCAAGAGTGATCTGGTGATAACGGCTCTGAAAACCACTCGTGTTATCAATCGCATCCAGCGACGCTATTCTCCCTGCTAATCTGAAGTCGGCCCCTGCGGTGGCAGGAGTCATAGGAAGGGTACCGGTGGTCACAACACCTTCTTGTTTCAACATGCGTTCTTTCTCTACCATGCCAATGTTTTCACGACTGATAAAGTACATCCGTCCTTGAGCTGCACGGTTTAGCTCGACCCGAAGCTGGTCGGTAATGAGCCTTTTGTTTAGCCGGGAGGTACTCTCATTTGTGAAGTTCTGGTCGTCGATGATCACTAGCGGCGGGACTGCTCGGGCTGCTATCTGCGGTGCATCCAGAATTTCACGCATCATTCGGTCACACATGCTCTTGATGTCCTGGGACTCAACACCGACGCCTCTGACGAGGCCAGCCGAGCCAGGATCCTCGTACTGCGTAGGTCTGCCGGGCGAGTTATCTACAGATGTCTGGACGCTGCACCCGCAGAGCACGAATAGACCGCTTAGCAGGCTCAACTTGAAGATTGTCAACTTGCTCATCATAGTATCTCCTATCAGATTGGATTTTGCTGTTTCGTAGCTCGGACCAATGCCGGATAATATCCTTTTCCCAGCTCAGGGTAGATCTCAGATGCCGCAGTCAAGGCCTCTTGATAGTGCTCATTGCTCGAGTACTTCACGTACAGGTATACACTCATGTCATCAACTGAATTGAACGAAATATCTGAACTACTCTTGATGGTTTCCATGCCCCCCGCGCTCTCAATGGCTATCTTCCGCCCTATTTCTTCACCGAGCTTGGATCCCAACATGCCGCCGATGAACGGCACCTGTTCAAGCGCCTTCTGACCGGCATACGCCCCTAGATGCTTTCCGATCGTCGCTCCAAGCTTTGCGTTGATCGCTTTGTCGGTCCATTCTGCCAGAACATTGTCCTGCGTGTACGGGCACATATACTTGCCGTTGTTTCCCACGATGGGCGCAGGGGCCGTCAGTTGGTGTGGTGCCGCGATTCTGGGTTGGAGGGAGCAACCCGATGATAGAACAAGCAGCGCAAAAGCGACGGCGGCAAGCAGACTTTGTGTAAGTTTTTTGTGCATATTGACTCTCCTGAAAACAAAGCCCTGTGAAGTTCCGATACCGGTGAATGATGTTTCTCTTCGTGCGTTCATCGTTGGACTCCTTATTTTCTTGTTCGTTGCGATTTCAATTGCTCTTTTCACAGACATATTCGCAGACTACCGGTCGATACTGCGCGTGTGGGTCCAATTTTTTCTCGGTGGGCAAAAACTGCAGAATCGGCCCTTGGACCGCCACTGTCATGGCAGTTTGTTACCCTGCCAGCCTGATTTTTTGCTTGAAATCGAGGGATTCTGCCGGTACACTAATCTCTCAGAATCTCACAATATTCGTGTTCGGCCGGCCGGCTTTGTGTGGCTGTCTTGGCGCAGGCGTTAGGGAGCAGGAGACGTCCGGTCCATGGTGAGTTGAGCGGAAGATGTCGAAACGCGACAAAGAGACAACCATGGGGGGAGCAAAGGGCTCGTTCGAGACCACGCGCTGGACTCAGATTCAAAAGGCCAAGACGCGCGACCAAGAGCGGCGAGAGGCGAGTGTCAACAATCTGTTGGCCAGATACTGGAAGCCTGTTTACTGTTACCTCAGACACAAAGGCCACAGCAACGAAGACGCCAAGGACCTTACGCAGGGCTTTTTCCACGAGATTGTCCTCGGGCGTGAGCTCATTCAGCAGGCTGATCAAGCAAAAGGTCGCTTTCGCACCTTCTTACTGACGGCCCTCGATCGCTACGTAACCAGCGTCTATCGGAAGGAAACCGCCAAGAAACGCCTTCCTGCGCAAGGGCTGGCCCAATTGGAAGACGCTGAGCTGCCCGGCTTGCAGTTAGGAGAATCGAAAACGACGCCGGAACTGGCGTTCTACTACACATGGGCGACAAGTCTGCTGGATGAAGTGCTGGCCAAAGTCAGGGATGAATACTGGAGCACCGGCAGAGCGACGTATTGGGAAGTCTTCCAGGCTACGGTCGTGGCCCCCATCTTCGACAATACTGAAGCTCCGTCCTTGACCGAGTTGTGCGATAAGCTCGGTATTGAGAGTGAAAAAAGGGCCTCTAACATGGCCATAACGGTCAAGCGCCGGTTCGCCACGGCCATCAGGAATCATCTACGCCAGCTCGTGGGGTCTGACTCAGAAATTGACGATGAATTTCGTGCCCTTGTTGAGATTCTTTCAGAGGGTGGCGCAGCCTGAAGAGGAGAACTGCGTATCGTATTGTGAGAACTGAACGTGCATGCAGTTCACAATCTGGCATTGCCGGCTAAACAGACGTTTGAGAGTTGAGATAGATGAAGAAAGACCCCTCTACCTTTGGCTTGAGCCTGAAAAAGGTCATGGAGCTTCTGAATATAGGTTCGGATGTGCACCAGACCCAAGAGAATCCGGAGCAGCAAAAGGCGGACCTGCTGAGCGACAGGCTCGGTGATACTCTGCCTCTTTACTATTCGACGGAGCAGAGGCCGGCCACCAAACTCAGGCGCCTCGGACAGACTATCGCCGCTTTAGCGGGAGAGCCTATCGGCAAGCTGCTGCAGGATCCGACGACCGACGTTTCCATCATTCGAATGACCAAGGATTATGGCAGAAAGCTATCCGCCGGCGCCAAGTCTGAGGCTGAACATCACACGGCCAACACGATCTACTACGCTGCAATTGCCCACGCCTTGGTCCACCACAATCAGAAGATCAGTAAACTCTCATACGAGGATTTGCGCGAATCTTTCTGTCAGTTGTCTAGAGAAGACTGGATTCCCAAGAATCTGCGAGACCTTTTCTCAAGGGCTTCTGAGTACTGCGAGGCCAAAATGGAGTGATGTCCAGAATCAGTGGGCTCACGCGAGTACCGGCTGAACCATGGATATCAAAATGACCGATAACGAAGAAGTATAGTGGTGACGAGGTCCAGATCGGCCCTTACAAGCTGCTGGGTGTCTTGGGTGAAGGCGGATTCGGTGTAGTCTATTTGGCTGAGCAAAAGAAGGTCGGACTTGTCAGAGGGCAAAATGAGCAACTCTTTGTTGACCCTTCTTGTGGTTTTGGGTTCTGGGGTTGGACAGCAACCGGTTTTGCAGTTTCCCGAACGACCTATATGGGTCGAGGAAAAGTGTGGCTCGGGCAGAATCGTCGGTTTTGATACAGATGGAGACCAACGAGCCGACTACTGGCAACGCGTCGACGCCAGCGGCCGAAAAGTTGAATTGCGTATCTGCCTCGCAGCCGATGAACCAAACGAGACTGTTTTGCTTGATGAAACGGGGCCTGGGCAAGTACCACACTTCATCATTGCTTTGGACGGAGTGCCTTACGCACTTGTTGAAGAACTCTACCGGAAAAACTGTTTCAGGTTATTCTATCCTCCGAGCCGAGTGGTCACATGCTTTCCGGGCATGACGAACCCAGCATTTCAACGGATATTCGGCGGCGAAAAACCTGTAGCGTACGAAAGCAGCTATTTCGACCGACAAAAGAACCGCCCCCTGGGTGGCAGTGACACGTACCTCAACGGCCAAGCCGCGACATGGACCGAAATACTTGACTATCGCTGCGCTTTTGAACTAGATGCCCTGTGCTACATTAAGCCTACTGTAGTATTCGCCCAGGAATTGCAGCAGATGATGGATGTGTTTCGACGGGCACAAGGAGGGACAAAGATTGCCTATTGTGCCGCTACGGCGGGTTTGGGCACACGGGGAGGAAAAGAAGCGATCTTGGGATACCTGAGGACCATCGATCGGTTATGTGAGCAGATCGTGTATGAGAAGCGGGGCAAAGTCAGGATTAGTCTTCTTGCTGACCATGGCCACAGTTCATCCGGCCAGGGAAGGGTTTCGTTTGCAAAACAACTCAAGAGAAACGGCTATCGCCTGACAGACCGTCTTGAGAGAACCGGTGATGTGGTGACTGTTGAGTTCGGTTTGGTTACATATGCCGCGTACTATACCGAAGATCCGGCAGGTGTCGCAACAGTGCTGCTGAAGGACCCAGCTACGACCCTGGCATGCTACCCAATAGCCAAGAACGACCAAACCACAAGTGGATCAGGCGTTGTAGTCCAGTCGGCCAGCGGCAAAGCAATAATTGAAAAGCGACAGGATCGGTTCCGCTACAAGATCGAGTACGGTGATCCGCTGGAGCTGCTGGGCATCATTACGCAGCTCCGACAGAAGGAAAAGGTTGATTCGGATGATTTTATCGACGACGAGGCGCTTTTGGCTGCAACTTTCAACCACACCTATCCGGACCCGCTCAGGCGGATCTGGTTAGCCTTCAACGGATTGGTGCAAAAGCCTGCTGACCTGATCGTGTGTCTTAAGGATGAATACGTGCATGGCAACTCTCTCTTCTACAAAGTGATCGGCAAGGTCGCCAGCACGCATGGTTCACTCAACCAGGCCAATTCGACAACCTTTGCTATGACAATGATGGGTGAGTTGCCGCTGGCAATGCGGCTTGAAGAAGTGATGCCTGCTTTAGAGAAACTACATGGAGACAGGTGAGTGAAAGTAGCATTCATAAGAACACCGAGGTACGTTTGGCCATTCAACAGCGAGACGAGCGCTTTTTGGCAGCCTTTGGGCTTTATGTCTCTTGCCGGACAAATGGAGATCTCATATCCAGACTGGTCGGCCCAGATAGTCGACTGTCCCGGCAGCAAGATCGGTTGGAAGACCCTTGGCTCTATCCTCAGCAACGACTGGCCTGATATAGTTTGCATAGGTGAAGAAACCGTCTCCTCGCATGAAGCAATGCAGCTGGCTCGTATCGTTAAAGAACGGCATCCAAGCACTATCGTAATCGCGGGCGGTATATTCTTCAGCAGTGTGCCCAAGGAAGCTCTCAGTTCCGGCCTCATTGATCATATCGTTCATGGAGAAGGTGAAATTGGCCTCTCCGAACTGTTGTGTACCATTTCAGACGGCGGCGATATTAGAGATGTCAAAGGTATATCTTTTCGAGAGGAGGGTCAGATCAAAAGTACTGCAGCGCGCTCACCCATTGCGGACATGGACTCCCTACCGATGCCCGCTTGGTCCAAAGTCTCGATGCGATTGTACGGTCAAGGGTCTAAGAACCATCCGGGCCTGATCTCAATAGAACACAGTCGCGGGTGCACGGATAAATGCAGTTTCTGTAGTTTATGGAAACATATGGGAAGACCTTCGCAGGATGGGAAGACCGTTGAACCCCACTATCGCAGCAAGTCCGCACAACGGTCTTTTGAAGAGGTCATGAGACTTGTCCGAGACTTCGATAGACACACCTTTGGCTGGGTTGATCCAACCTGGAATGCCGATCCGCGGTGGACAGATGGGTTCTGTGACCTGCTGTTGGAACACAATGTCAAGATTCGTCAGACCGCATGGCTTAGGGCCGATTATGTTGTCAGAGATGAAGAGCTTGGAATACTAGAAAAGGCAGTCCGTGCCGGTCTTTGCCAGGTCATGATCGGTGTTGAACGAATGGACAAGGCGAGCCTAGAAGGCCTGAATAAGCACTCAAATGGACCAGATGTAACGACCCGGGCTTTCGAGATATTCCGCAATAAGTATCCGAAGGTATTTACGATAGGTTCAGTCATTTTTGGCCTCTGGGATGAAACAAGAAGATCGCTTGATGAACTCTCGAGATGCTGCTATAAGGCCGGTATGGACTACTGTTTCTTCATTCCGTTGACGCCAAATCCTGGAACACTAGTTTACGATGAAGCCATCAAACGTGGGACGATACAGGTTCTCGATCGTCGAGCTTACAATTTTCACACACCGGTCATGCGTTCCAAGCTTTTTTCAGCCAAACAACTCGATAGGCTCTACTTCAGGCTACTTCTCGGCGTGAGTATTGAGAGAATTGTGAATCATTTGAGGCGGCTGTTTACCGTGAGGGATGAACGCCACAGGAGGGTGTATAAGGCTCTATGCAAGTATGGCATCCTAATCGCGGTGCAGCACATTGCGAGCAGAGTATGCCATCCATTTAGTCAGAAACCGACAATATATTCGCGCAAACCCATTTGGTATGACTCATGAATGCCATGACCTGCATATTCTCGTTTCTGTGCAGCCAAGATGCCTCCAGGTCTTTTACCATAGCAGGCCATCTCATGCCTCTTTGTCAGAGGTGTACCGGGCTGTATGCGGGGATGGGTATCAGCTTTGTTTGGTTATTGGTGAGCCGCAACCGCCAGAAGGGCCTGCCACCACGAAGCGCCATATACATAAATGTTGCATGTCTGCTGACAATGCCTGTGTTTGGTTTCCATTTCCTTGATCCAGGACCTTCATGGCGGTTCTGGAGTGGACTGATCTACGGAAATGCTCTGGTCTACCTGCTCCTGCCTGCAACATCTGTAATATGTAGCGAAGCCAAATGGGTTGGTCCCCGCATGGGTGCCTCGACAATTTCGTTTTGGCTCCTCTTTGCTTTCCTTAACGGCATCCCTCTTTGGTTTCCATTTCAATCAGACTATTGTTTCTGGGCCGCAGTACTTTTGACATTCATAGGACTAGCATGTGTAGTTTTTTGTATTGCAGCCATAACTGTCTATTCGTTGAAGAAGACTCTTGCATCCGTATTCTTGAAAGGATTTGGCGATGGATTCGCACGAAGCTGACAGAACCAGTTGTAGGAAAGCTTGGATAGCGACCGTGACGGCACTCTCGTGCCTTCTGGTCTATGTTCTTGCATGCGTTGTCTCAACTCCTTCATGGTCGCCGGATTGCTCGAAGATCGCAATACTTGTGACACCTCCGGAGGAGGATGAGCCGGACAAATTCGCAGTATTCACTTATGACATAGCAAGTGGTGAGCGTGTCCTACTGGATGAGGTCAATGCTGACGGCCTCCTGTCAGCCCCTGCGTGGTCACCAGATGGAACGTGGATAGCATACTATAGAGTAGAGCCAACTGTTCCAGTCGAGGTGCCACATGCTGATCCCAACTCGGTCTCACGAGAGAAGCGACAGGATTCAACCAAGACCGGTGGCCATTCCGGTCAGTCCGATTCACTGGAAACCAAAGAACTATTGAGCGAAGAAAACAAAATGCTACCTTCAGTCATGTTTGAGTTCATCGAGGGGTTTGCAGAAGAGAAAAGAGAGACCGATCGTTTTGATATGAAGTTGATGCTCATAAAACCGGATGGCAGTGAAAAGAAGACGCTCCATACTGCAACATGGGAAGGCAAAGGTGGTTTCCCAGAAGTATTTATTGTCAAACCGGTTTGGTCAAAAGACTGCACGCGGCTTTTCTATGTTCGGGGATTTGGAAAAGACTCGTACGTGGGGAGCATAGATATTTCAACAGGAAAAACGTGCGCACATCTGCCTGCTTCTGCAGGAATCTCAGCGGTATCACCGGATGGTAAATGGGTCGCATCCTTCCTTGAAGATGGTAACACACTGGTCACCGCCCAAGTTGACGGGAGCATGAGCAAATACTTCAGGCTTGGCATGGAAGTTGAAGAGGACTACCTATCCTTCTGCGGAGGCCTGTTTTGGTCACCAGATTCGAAGAAGGTTTTCCTCGTAGGCAAGGAATCAAAGCTGCATGCAGTTGACATTGCCAGCGGCCAGACTGAGCAATATGCCGATCCCGACGCTAACAACACCGCGTATTATACATTATCTTCGGGTGGCGATAAGCTGTACTACCTTGCTGGATCGGAAGCTGAAGAAGATGGTTTTCCCCAAGGGACGCTCAGCCTGCGGTGTATGAATCTTCGGGACCGCCGTACAAGTACAGTATTTGTCCTTCCCCAGCTCCCCGAACTCAGCGACGGCGAAGACCATGGCATATTTTCCATTTCACGAAATGGCAAAATCGTCATGCTTAGAACACTAATTAAGAATGAGCACGGTATTACAAAGTCGGTGTTGATTTTCTGTGACGGCAAGACAAAGAAGACCGTAGAAACGGACCGGTGGCTGTTGAAACCTCTCTACAGCGGTAGCGACCTGATATTTGAGGAGAAGCTCATTGGCGAATGGCGTGGAGCAGATGGAGAGATGTTTGTGGCCGAACGTGGGCAACAAAGAACTTACAAACTCACAATGATTGGAAGGGGCCAAGAGCATCATTTTGTGGCGAACTTGGTCCGGCTTAGAAATACGATGTTCATGGGAGTATTCTTTGATGAGTCGCTGCTGCTGGAAAAGGACTCTGCCGGGTCGCACCTGTTACCGGACATATTCATGAAGGTTGATCAAATAGAACCGAAGTTACTACTCCAGGCCATGGAGTACGATGAAGTGGCCAAGATGCTGGAGAAAAACAGTGAACCGCTAGAACGAAGCCCATCAGGGGCAGATTATACGTTCGAGGGCGTTCGTGTCCAGCCGTAAGGTCGGGGATTAGAAGGGATCGGGTCAGCATTTGCTCACGCCGGCGAAGCTAAGCTTGCGCGGATCTTTACAGCCAAACGGTTGTGTTCTCAGATAGAACGTTGGGCAGAATGTCCTGGTCACACGGTGACAATCTTGAGCGGAGGTGTGTCTGACGTCAAGTATGAATTCTCTCGGTAAGAATGATTGTCGCTGATCACGAGTAGTCATTGCCGTTCAGATAGCAGATTTCTTGCACGTCATCGGGCGTAGTTCTTGCTTGAAATCTGGCGACGTCGCCGATAGACTGTTTTGCGAGAGTATCACAATGTTCGGTTTGGGCACCGTGCTTCTGTGGCTCTTTTGGCCGTGGTGACTCGGAGCACTGGATAACTGAAGGAGATCAGGCATGAGCGAGGAAAAGGAGAAGAACGGGAGTGAATCTGAGAAAAAAGACAAGGCGGCTTTTCCTACTCTCAGCCGCATCGACTCGGTTGAAGCGATAGGCACACAGATTGGCTCTTATAAGCTCCTGAGCGTCTTAGGTGAAGGTGGTTTCGGGATAGTCTATCGAGCGGAACAGAAGGAGCCTGTCAGGCGCCAGGTGGCTCTGAAGGTTATCAAGCCGGGCATGGATTCCAAGCAGGTCATCGCTCGCTTTGAGTCGGAGCGTCAGGCATTGGCTCTGCTGGATCATCCGAATATTGCCCATATTTTTGATGGGGGGACAACCGAGTCAGGACGGCCCTATTTCGTGATGGAGTTGGTTAAGGGCCAGCCGATTACGGAATATTGCGACCAGCAGAAACTCAGCATCGAAGAACGGCTTGAGTTGTTCCAACAGGTATGTGAGGCCGTGCAGCACGCTCATCAAAAGGGTATCATCCACCGGGACATAAAGCCTTCAAATATCCTGGTGACAGCACAAGGTGGCAAGCCACTGCCGATGATAATTGACTTCGGTGTTGCCAAAGCTGTCAGTCAGCCGTTGACTGAGCGGACTCTCTTTACCGAGCAGGGCCAGTTCATCGGTACGCTGGAATACATGAGTCCTGAACAGGCGGGCATGACGATCCAGGGTATTGATACGCGTTCGGATATCTACTCACTTGGGGTTGTGCTTTACGAGATGTTGACCGGTATGCTGCCTTTCAGTCATGATGAACTTGGGGGAGCAGGTTTTGCAGAAATTCAGCGAATCATACGTGAAACAGATCCACCGCGCCCGAGTACGCGGCTGTCGAGCCTCGGGGAAGAAGGCAAGAAGGTTGCGGAAAGACGGCATACGGGGGTAGCGGCTTTGACAAAGCGTCTGCATAAGGAGCTTGAATGGATTCCCTTGAAGGCGATGCGTAAGGAGCCGGATCGTCGGTATAAGACGGCGTCTGAGCTTGCGGATGATGTGATGAATTATCTGAATGGGGATCCGTTGATTGCCGGACCGGAGTCCGCTGTTTATCGATTCAGGAAGGTGGTCAAACGAAATCGAACTGTCTTCGCTGCTATTGCGGTGATAATGCTTGTGTTAGCTGTAGGCATTATAGTAAGCACAGCTATGTACTTGAAGGCCGAAGAACAACGAACAAATGCGGTCAGAGCAAATGAAGAAAAGGACGAAGCTCTCAGAACTAAAGATGAAGCCCTTGTCCAAGTTAAAGAAGAACGGGATAAGGCTCAGGAAGCCAAGAATTCGGAGCAAGAGCAACGAGAACTTGCGGAACAGCGAGCTGAAGACTATCGCCGTTCGTTGTATGTGAACCGCATAAATCTGGCTGACAAATACTATTGGGAGAGTAATATAAGACGTGTGTACGAGCTGTTAGATTCGTGTCCTGCCGATCTGCGCGGATGGGAATGGGATTACCTGCAGCGCATCTCAGACCAAGCTGAAATGACTCTACGGGGACACAAGTCGAGTATTCAGTCGGTCGCGTTCAGTCCGAACGGCAAGCGGATTGTCTCAGGAAGTTCTGACAAGACTCTCAAGGTATGGGACGTTAACAGTGGTATGGACGTCATGATCCTGCAGGGACATGAGAATGTAGTTACGTCCGTAGCGTTCAGTCCGGACGCTAGGAGGATAGTCTCAGGTAGTTGGGATGAGACGCTCAAGATCTGGGATGCCAGAAGTGGTGCCGAAATGAGGACTCTTATGGGACATAAGCTGCTGGTCTTTTCAGCAGCGTTCAGTCCGGACGGCGAGCGGATTGTCTCGAGCGGTGCGGATCAGACTGTGAAGGTATGGGATGCTGAGAGTGGCGCCGAAATGAGGACTCTACGAGGACATAATGGATACGTTTTGTCGGTCGCGTTCAGTCCGGACGGCAAGCGGATCGTCTCAGGCAGTGCGGATAATATGGTCAAGGTATGGGATGCTGAGAGTGGCTTCCAAGTGAAGACCCTACGAGGACATACAGGTTGTGTCAGTTCGGTGGCGTTCAGTTCGGATGGCAAGCGGATTGTCTCAGGTAGCTGGGATAGGACCCTCAAGGTATGGGATACTGATAGTGGTGGCGAAGTGATGACTCTACGGGGACACAGGGGAGATGTTAGTTCGGTAGCGTTCAGTTCAGATGACAAGCTGATAATCTCGGGTAGTAGGGATAATACACTCGAAATATGGGATGCCAATGGTGGCGGCGAAGTGATGACTTTGCGGGGACATGAGGATATAGTTACGTCTGTAGCCTTCAGCCCGGACGCCAAGCGGATAGTCTCAGGTAGTTGGGATAGGACCCTCAAGGTATGGGATACTGATAGTGGCGACGAACTGATGACTTTACGGGGACATGGGGGCACAGTTCATTCGGTCGCGTTCAGTCCGGATAGTAGGCGCATCGTCTCAGGCAGTTTTGATACTACGCTCAAGGTAAGGGATGCCAACAGTGGCATCGAAGTGAGGACTCTTAGGAGCCATGAGCGGCCTGTTTGCTCAGTAGCGTTCAGTCCGGACGGCAAGCGGATTGTCTCAGGTTCTTGGGATGAGACACTCAAGGTATGGGATGCCGAGAGTGGCGGCGAAGCGAAGACTCTACGAGGACATAAGGGGTATGTTAGTTCGGTAGCGTTCAGTCCGGACGGCAAGCGGATTGTCTCAGGTTCTTGGGATAAAACCCCCAAGGTATGGGATGCCAACAATGGCAACGAAATGATGACCTTACAGGGACATGAGGATATAGTCACGTCAGTAGCGTTCAGCCCGGACGCCAAGCGGATTGTCTCAGGTAGTTATGATAGGACCCTCAAGGTATGGGATGCCGAGAGCGGCACCGAGGTAATGACTCTACGAGGACATAAGGGGCATGTTAGTTCGGTAGTGTTCAGTCCGGATGGCAAGCGGATTGTCTCAGGTTGTTGGGATGGGACTATCAACGTATGGGACGCTGAAAGTGGCTTCGAACTGGTGACTCTACGGGGACACGAAGGACAAATTTTGTCGGTGGCATTTAGTCCGAATGGCAGGCGGATTGTCTCGGGTGGTCGTGATGGGATGCTTGAGATCTGGACTGCAGCTGATCCTGAAGAAGTCGCTGCATGGAGGGACTGGGATTGACTATGTAATTGGTAGAAAATCGTGTCTCTATTTTGACTCTACGCCCACACATTTCGGTCAAAATTGTCCATAGCAATACCCCTGTCAAGCACAAAGAACGCAGTTTTCGGAATTTATCGGGCGGGAAATAGTACTTGTTGTCCGATACCCACTTATGAGGATTATCGGGTTTATGTCTTCTAAATCTTATTCAGCGAAGCATTTACAGACGCCGAATTTGCATCTTCATCCGATTTAGAAGGGGCGCGCAACAAGCGCGCAACAGATTGGCTCTTGCGTGATGCCTCAGAGGCAACTCGGGCGCGGTCAACTACGTCCTTTCGAACCGCCAGGTAGAACCGTTCGGTGGTCTCAATGCCAGCGTGTCCGGCCAACTCCTTGACCTCATGGAGACTGAGCCCCTGAATGACCCAGTTGCTCAGACAGGTCCGCCGCAGATCGTGGAAGGTACCTGTGTGAATACCCGCCAGTCGCCGGATATTGTTGAAGTGATAGCAGAACTTCGACAAGGGTGATCGACCTTTCTCGACGGTCCACTGTTCAGTTCGGCGGAGTTCTTGGATACGCTTATACCGAGCCATCGGAACAAAAATGTACGGGCAACCTTCGGGTTGGGACATCTGATGCTCGACCAACAGTCTTAGCAATTCAGCGGTCAGCGGAAGTGTTCGCCGTTCAGTGTCTTTGATATGCCACTCCCATGTATCTACACCGTCCTTCTTCGGGGCAACATCAACCGTCATACTGGAAAAGTCGATGTCGCGCCATGTGGTGTTCAGGAGTTCCCCTCGTCGCATGCCAGTGCCCAGACACATACGAATGAGCAGCTCCCATTTGATCGGTGAGCCTTTCTCCTCATACTGCCGGGCAACTCTGCACAGGCAATAGCACTCATGATCTGTGAATACGCGAATCTTCCGTCGTGGGACCTTGGGCGGCTTGAGCTTGCGTAGCGGATGCTGATCAAGCTGTCCTCGGTCTTCAGCCAGTTGGAATACCCTTTTCAAATGCTTCACCTTCTTCGTGACAGTCGCGGCAGAGACCTGTTGGTCAAGGCAGTGCTGAATGAACCGTTCACCGTGCTCATATCGAACTTCCTGCACGTTGATATCCCCTACACACTCGGTGAAATCTCTCACGGCCCTTGCCGTTTCCTTGAGGGTAGTGGCACGAACCTGCCCCTTCGTGCGCACGAGACTATCTTGAAAGAAGTCCGTCAGTCTCATTGAGATGGGTCCGACAACGTTCATCCGTAGTTCCAACTGTTTTTCGTACCTTTGACGTTCCGCCCTGCGCTTATCTGCATGACCCAGCGAGATCTGTCGTCGTTTGCCACTATGGTCCATGTAATCAAGCATATACCGAAAGGATTTCTTATTGCGCGAGGGCCTCATTCTAAGCCTTACCAGCTCTTTCATGTTTACCTCCTTTCCGATGCTGGCCAGAGGCTTGGGTTGGTCCAAGCCGATTGTACCAGAATCGACAGCTATTGGCCATAGGTAAGGTGATTCTCAAGCCACACCTTCACGGCATCTGTCAGATACACAGCCTTTCCACAGAGGTGAACCCGAGGCAGACCGCGCGTGCGTTTGAGGTTCTCAACGACATTTCGGTGATTTCTCGCGTTGCTGATTTCCGGGATACGGAGAAACCGGATCAACTCCTCTTCTGTCATAACGCTGGGACAGGGGACGAATCCACCGTCTGGGCCCGGCAAGATGGCCGTGAACTCAATTTTTTCTTCCGTTTTGTTCATGATTGGTCCCTTTGCTTTTTTTGCCGCGTATCGACCAAAACAGATGAGGATTGCAGAGAAATAATGGTGAGTGCGCCGAGGTAAGCTGCTGTGGATCAGCTGGACAATCCAGTCTGGTCAAAGGTTAGCCACCAAGCCAGAACTGAACTTGATGTATATTGAGGTAACGAGATGTGCAGAGCTCAAGGAAAGGCGAATGATCAGCCATAACGCAAGTGAAGGTATTGAGCCCCGAAATATGACTTTATTGCATCGGGCCAAGGGTTTCACCATTTGGAAGCCAGTTTGGAAAAGAAGAAATCCCTGGTATTTCGGAGCAAGTAGGGATATATTCGTGTCAAGTCAAGGAAAGAAGGTGGCACGGTTTGAACGCTGTGCCGTGAGGATACCGAAAGGATCGAAGAGAATTCAAT